>SMUX01016708.1_pt1 | contig 12228 bp, 14 predicted proteins | sample 2456431 | NCBI WGS metagenome assembly SMUX01 (sample SAMN11095930, study PRJNA526329) | marine sediment metagenome | biome: Marine sediment; feature: Surficial sediment; material: Deep marine sediment; isolation source: Hadal surficial sediment | place: Pacific Ocean | collected 2014-11 | depth... | reverse complement strand
CCTAGGGAACGATTTGACGACGACCATGAACCCACCGAGTTGGCATCAGCTGACGACGCTGCCACGGAAGACAAATCTGCTTTGGATGTCCCGTCCGACGACGATGGTGATGACGATGATGACTCACCGAAGGCATCGGAAAACAACGCATGAATGATATGGCGGCGCAGCTGAGCAACACCACGCAAAACGGGTGCGCTCGTCAGGCCGCGCTTGCTGCCAAGCCGGTGGCAAAAAGCTCCACATCACTGGTCTCTTATCAGTCGGCGGGCCATTTGCTGATTATTGGCGAAGCTGAACAGGCGACGAAGATAGCCAACGGGCTCAAAGATGTCCTTCAGTGCTCCTTGTTATTGACGCCGACCAGAAAAAAAGTAGTCAAGCTCTCCGATCCTGGCAGAAAGAAGGAGGAACACCCCGCCGCAGTTGGCGATATGCCGTGGGCCCAAGGCAGGCTCAAGGAACTCAATGGCCATCTTGGTGCTTTTACTGCGTTGCTCGACACGGCCAAGGGGAATGTCAACCTGGCCGAGTATCTGAACTTAAGGCAAGCACACTTCGACATGGTCTTGGATCTAAGCACACCACCCCATATCGAACGCGAAATAGTACCCCCTGGCTATTATGCGCCGGGCGATGACGCCGATGCGCTGCGTGAAGCGCTACAAGCATTGCCCACGTTGGTGGGTGAGTTCGAAAAACCCAAATACTTTGCTTACAACGCGGACATCTGTGCCCACGGTGGTAGCGGGTTGATAGGCTGTCGACGCTGCCTAGATGCCTGTCCCACCGGCGCCATCAGCTCGCTCGGCGACTTGATAGAAGTGGATCCTTATCTGTGTCAGGGGGGCGGCGTGTGCGCGACTGCCTGCCCCACCGGCGCCATCACCTACGCATATCCAAGCACGAGTGATGTGCTTGACGGCCTGCGTGCCATGCTCAAAGCCTATCGCGAGGCCGGGGGGCAGCATGCCCGCATATTGTTTCATGGTCGCGAAAAGGGCCAGGCGCTACTGGAACGTATCGCGGCAAGACTCCCCGAGCAGGTCATTCCGGTTGAGCTCGAGGAAGCGGCATCGGTTGGGCTAGATACGTGGTTGGCGACACTCGCCTACGGTGCGAGCCAGGTAGTTGTCCTTACTCAGGGCGCAACACCCTCGGTGCTTGATGAACTTGGTGCCCAACATGCCTACGCCACGGCGATTCTCGAGGGTATGGGCTATCCGGCTGAACGACTGCAACTTATCGACACCGAGGACGATGATGCGGTGCTCGAAAGGCTAGGCGAATTGGCCGAATTGTCCCAACCGCCACCAGCCGGGTTCGCCGGCCTGGATGAGAAGCGCACCACCATACGTCTCGCCGTCGACCATCTTCACGCCCACGCACCTGCGCCAACCGCAGTCGCCACCCTACCGTTGGGCGCACCATTTGGTGAAATCCACGTTGACCGCAGTGGCTGTACGCTTTGCATGGCTTGCGCGTCGATTTGCCCACACGCAGCGTTGTCGGATGGCGGCGGCGAACTGCCACAGCTGTTGTTCGACGAATGGAATTGCGTGCAATGTGGACTTTGCGAAACCGCTTGCCCCGAAGACGTCATCACACGGGCACCACGTTTTCTCTATGACCAAGAGATGCGGCGTGCCACACGCACCCTAAACGAGGAAGAGCCGTTTTGTTGTGTGTCCTGTGGCAAGCCATTCGCTACCAAGAGCATAATTAGCACGATGCGAGACAAGCTTAAAGGGCACTGGATGTACCAGCAACCCGAAACACGTCGGCGCATGGAAATGTGCGATGAATGTCGGGTCAAAGACATGCTGAAGCACGGAGGCGGTCTCATGGACGCGCATAAAAAACCCTAAGTGGTGAAATGGGCCAGATGTACGCAGGTGCGTCATTTTGACGCAGGACCGGTTTCAGCCTCACCCCGTAGCCACCAATCATTATCCGAATCACCGCTTTCTTGCCGCTTTTTTCCCGAAATCCCTGGTCTGTTTCTTGCTACTAATCTAAGGAATAACATTCAGGTGATGGTCGTTCAGATGGATGCCCAGATCACTGCGGCAACAAAAACAACGAAAGGTGGTACCCGGATGGAGGTGAATGCCGAGCAGGCCGTTCGCATTAACACCTATCGTCTGTTGGCAACGATACTCGCGGCGGCACCCTCCCAGGATGTACTCAATCTGTTACAGCAGATCGATGCGCCCACCAGCAATGGTGATAGCGGCATGGCGGCCAGTTGGCAGTCGCTACGGCTCGCGGGTGAACGCGCCACGGTCGAAGACGTATCCGATGAGTATTTCGATCTCTTTGTCGGCCTTGGTCGCGGAGAGCTCGTTCCCTACGGTTCCTGGTATATGAGCGGATTTCTGATGGACCGACCTCTCACCGTGTTACGTCAAGATCTAGCTGCACTAGGATTCGAACGCCAAGAAGACGTGCGCGAACCCGAGGACCACGCGGCCGCACTGTGTGAGACCATGAGCCTGATCATCGACAGCAGTGACGAAATTCCGTTTGAGACACAACGCAAGTTCTTCAATGACCACATGGGAAGCTGGATAGGAAGATTTTTTATTGATTTGCAAGAGGCCAAAGCAGCTCGCTTCTACCAGGCAGTTGGGCAATTTGGCCAGCAGTTTATTGAAATAGAAAACCAGTATTTGGCGATGCTAGTGTAAAACCTGGGTTTTATGGTTTTGTCGTTTAGATTAAAAGTGAAGTTCTCAAGAGGTAAGAGGTAAACGTGCATACGAAGTTAGCTGAGGAGGCTGTTATGAGCAAGAAAACAAAGCCGGTGAAAAGCAGTCGCCGCCAGTTCCTGAAAGGGGCAGCGGTGATAGGCGGTGCCGCAACATTGGCCGTCGTAGCCAAAGGAGGTGCTGCCGAAGTGCAGAGTACCGATGAGGTGGCCGCAGCCCCTGACAAGTCGAAGGGCTATCATGTGACACCGCATATTCGGGCGTACTACGAGACATTACGGGACTAAGTCCCGCCGAACCCGTTTATTGGTGAGAATCGGTCCTTTTATAGGAGATAAGCCATGAAGTTAATTAGGAAAAAGGCTGCATCAGAAGTGTCGTCCGGCCAGCCCCGTTTCGCGGGTGAGGCCATCGACCGACGCACCTTCTTGCGCCGTTCCGGCCTTGCTTTAGGCGGTGCGGCAGTGGCGACGACGTTGCCGCCGCTGATGATGAGAAAGGCGCGTGCGTCGATGAGCGGCCCCAAGGCCGGCGTCGATACAAAGGTAGTAAAAAGCATCTGTACGCACTGCGCTGTGGGTTGCGGTGTCTACGCCGAAGTTCAAAACGGCGTGTGGACCGGGCAGGAGCCCGCCTTCGATCATCCTATTAGTTTGGGCGCTCACTGCGCCAAGGGCGCGTCGGTACGAGAGCTCGGTATTGGCGAGCGGCGCGTGAAGTATCCGACCAAGCTAGAAGGCGGCAAGTGGAAACGGATCTCGTGGGATCAGGCCATCAATGAGATCGGTGACAAGATGCTTGAAATCCGTAAGACGTCAGGCCCCGACTCGGTGTACTGGCTAGGCTCGGCGAAGTTCAACAACGAGCAGGCCTATTTGTTCCGCAAGTTCTACGCCATGTGGGGCAGCAACAACGGCGACCACCAAGCGCGTATTTGCCACTCGACGACAGTCGCCGGGGTAGCCAACACATGGGGTTACGGCGCGATGACCAACTCCATGAACGACATCCGCCATAGCAAGGCGATCCTGCTCTGCGGCGGCAACCCGGCCGAGGCACATCCCGTTTCCCTGCAGCATATCTTTTATGCGAAGGAACGCGGGGCGAAGTTCATCGTGGTCGATCCACGCTTCACGCGTTCGGCAGCGCATGCCGATCACTACGTGCGCATCCGCCCCGGCACCGACGTACCGTTCGTCTGGGGCATGCTCTGGCATATCTTCCAGAACGGCTGGGAAGATACGAAATTTATCCGCCAGCGCGTCTATGGAATGGACCAGATCCGTGAAGAGGTCGCCAAGTGGACCCCGGATGAGGTCGAGAACGTCACCGGCGCACCGGAAGCGGATGTCAAGAAGGCCGCCGAAATCATGGCCAAGAACCGACCGAGCACCTACATCTGGGTCATGGGCGGCACACAACACACGATCGGCAACAACAATACGCGGGCTTACTGTGTATTCCAGCTCGCGCTAGGCAACGTGGGTGTGTCCGGCGGTGGTACCAATATCTTCCGCGGCCACGACAACGTCCAGGGCGCCACCGATATGTGCATCCTGAGTCATTCGCTGCCTGGCTACTACGGCCTGTCAGCCGGTGCCTGGAAGCACTGGTCGCGCGTCTGGGATGTCGACTACGACTGGATGCAGTCGCGCTTCGATCAAGGCAGTTACGAGGAAAGCAAGGGCAAAGCGGTCAAGCCGATGAACACCAAGGGCATCCCGGTGTCGCGTTGGATAGACGGCGTGCTCGAGGACAAGGCCAATCTCGCCCAGAAGGACAATCTGCGGGCGATGGTGCTCTGGGGTCATTCCCCCAACAGCCAGACCCGCGGCCTGGAAATGAAAAAGGCCATGGAGAAACTGGATCTGCTGGTGATTATCGACCTGGTGCCGACCGCCAGTGCCGTCATGCACGACCGCACCGACGGCGTGTACGTGCTGCCGGCGGCCACGCAATTCGAGACCTACGGCTCGGTGACGGCATCTAACCGCAACCTGCAGTGGCGCTCGAAGGTTATCGAGCCGTTGTTCGAGTCGCTGCCCGATCAGACCATCATGTATAAGTTCGCCAAGAAGTTGGGTTTTGCTGAGCAGCTCACCAAGCACATCAAGGTGAACAATGATGAGCCGTTGATCGAGGATATCACCCGCGAGTACAACCGCGGTATGTGGACCATCGGTTACACCGGCCAGAGCCCCGAGCGGCTGAAGGCGCACCAGGAGAACTGGCATACCTTCAACCCCAATACCATGCTGGCGGAGGGTGGTCCGGTCGATGGTGAGGCCTACGGTCTGCCGTGGCCATGTTGGGGTACGCCGGAGATGAAACATCCCGGAACGCCCATCCTGTACGACACCAGCAAACCGGTGGCCGAGGGTGGCCTGAATTTCAGGGCGCGCTTCGGTGTGGAACGTAACGGTGAAAACCTGCTGGCGGAAGGGTCCTATCCGGTGGGCAATGAGATCGGTGACGGCCATCCCGAGTTTAGCGACAAGCTGCTCAAAGAGCTGGGCTGGTGGGATGACCTGACCGCCGACGAGAAGGCGGCGGCCGAAGGCCGAAACTGGAAGACCGACCTATCGGGCGGTATCCAACGGGTGGCCATCAAGCATGGTTGTGCGCCCTTTGGAAACGCCAAGGCCCGCGCGGTAGTGTGGACCTTCCCGGATCCGGTACCGATCCATCGCGAGCCGCTATACACCTCGCGTCGTGACTTGGTCGAGAAGTATCGCACCTACGACGACCGTAAATCGCACTACCGGTTGCCTGTGCGTTACTGGTCGATTCAGAAGCAGGACTTCACCAAGAAATACCCGCTGATCCTGACGACCGGGCGCTTAGTGGAGTACGAGGGCGGTGGTGACGAGACGCGGGCTAACCCGTGGCTGGCGGAACTCCAGCAGGAGATGTTTCTGGAGATCCATCCGGCCGACGCCACAGACCGCGGCATCCTCAACGGCCAGCAAGTGTGGCTTGAAGGTGCGGAAGGCGCCAGGATTAAGGTCAAGGCGATGGTAATCCGTCGTGCGGCCAGAGGCGTAGTGTGGATGCCCTTCCACTTTGCTGGGCACCTCCAGGGCAAGGTTCTCGGGGACAAGTATCCAGAAGGCACAGTGCCTTACGTGTTGGGCGAAGCCGCCAACACCGCAATGACCTATGGATATGACTCGGTGACGCAGATGCAGGAAACGAAGTGCTCCCTGTGTCAGATCGAACTTGCCTGACCTAAGCGATAATGAGGAGACATAGCAATGGCTAGAATGAAATTCCTCTGTGACGCGGAACGCTGCATCGAATGCAATGCATGCGTTACCGCTTGCAAGAACGAGCATGAGGTTCCCTGGGGTGTTAACCGGCGCCGAGTGGTTGTCCTTGAGGACGGTGTGCCGGGTGAGAAGTCCATCTCAGTGGCCTGCATGCACTGTACTGATGCGCCGTGTGCTGCCGTTTGTCCGGTCGATTGTTTTTACACCACGGACGACGGTATCGTGTTGCACGATAAAGATCTGTGCATAGGGTGCGGTTACTGCTTTTATGCGTGTCCATTTGGCGCCCCGCAATTCCCAGAGCAGTCTGCGTTTGGGGTACGTGGCAAGATGGACAAATGCACCTTCTGCGCCGGCGGACCGGAGGCCGACAACTCGGATGACGAGTATGCGAAGTACGGCCGCAACCGCATCGCCGAAGGCAAGCTGCCGCTATGCGCGGAGATGTGCTCCACCAAAGCACTCCTGGCCGGTGACGGCGATCTGGTAGCCGACATTTATCGTCAGCGGGTTATTCGCCGCGGCGGTCGGGCCAAGACTTGGGGCTGGGAAACGGCCTATCAATCGTAGACAGAAATGGGGGAAGGCTGCATAGCCTTCCCCCGCCTTTGTCCGAACCGATAGAACAGGAGGGCGATATGTACGCCAGGGCAATTATTACGCTGGCGGCGGCTGTCATGCTTACGGCTTGCTATGAGTCGGCAGACGTGACGGTGCACAAACCCGGCGTTTACAAAGGGGTGAAGGATCCGCTGCTAGCAAAACAGCGCATGCCAGACCAACAACAGGCATTGCGTGAGCGGTTCGCCTTAGTCCAACCCGACCGATAGCACGTCGTCTCGGGGGTACCATGAAAAACAGCTTGATGAGTCTCGCTCTCATCGTCGTTGCGATGGCAATCCTAGGTTGCTCGAAGATCCAAGAACCGTGGGTGTCCAGCGATCAGCAACTACGAGATGAGCGTTCCCGTTCCGTGGAGCAGCAGCAGGATTTGCGGCACCGAATCATGATTATAAGTCACATCGAACGATAACTAGAGGAAACCCGACCATGTGCGGATTTGTTAAGAGCAAAACACCAAAGACGGTAGCACGCCGCAAACGCATCGCGTTGTGGACGTCGGCCATCATTCTAGTAGGCATTGTCGTACTACCGCTGGGCGGTTATGTCTATACCGGCTTAACGGCGCAGGCGGCGGCAGAAGAGCAAACAAACCCACGCGCAAATTACTGGCGCGCCGTACGTGAAGGCAACACAGGTTATACCGCGGTTGTCGGTCAAGAAACTAACGTGCTGATTCAAAACGGTGGTCAGAACTGGCGCCAGACGAGAAACGGACCGGTGGCGAATATTGGACCGTGGATCCTTGCCGTGATCGCAGGCGCGATTCTGTTGTTTGCGATCGTGCGCGGCCAAGTCAAGCTGGAGAAAAGCCCATCCGGGAGGATGATACAGCGCTGGAATACGGCGGAGCGCGTGCTGCACTGGTACACGGCGATTCTATTTATCATACTCGCAATCACTGGTCTAAGCTTGTTCTTTGGTCGCGCGGTGCTGATCCCGGTTCTTGGTGCCAGTGGTTTTAGCGCCTGGGCCCAGTTATCGATCAACCTGCATAACTATCTCGGCCCGTTCTTTATCGCCGGTGTTGTGTTGTCGATTATCGCCTGGATTAAATACACCATCCCAAACCAGACGGATTGGGCATGGATCAAACAAGGCGGCGGCATGTTCGGCAAAGGAGAACACCCGCATGCCGATCGAATCAACGCTGGCGAAAAGATCTTGACATTCTGGGTGGGGATGGTCGTGTTAGGTATCGCAGTCTCCATTACCGGGCTGATGCTTCTAGGATGGATCGGTGGCCAGTTCCGTGAGACGATGCAGACAGCCAATCTCATCCACTCGATCGCAGCGATGATTTGGGTTGCGCTGACGCTAGGCCATATTTATCTCGGTGCTTGGGGGGTGGAAGGCACACTCCAGGGTATGTGGAAGGGCGAAGTCGATGAACAGTGGGCCAAGCAACACCACGACCTGTGGTACAAGGACGCCAAAAAAGGCTAACCAGGCCCCTCGCTAGAGTAAGTTCTTCCGCACAATCGATACCAAAAGGCCGTCTCCCGCGTATGGCAGGCAGACGGCCTTGCTTTCCTGCCCTATCTAGACTCGATCCGAGCTTGCTACAATCCCCTCTATGGGCATGAAATCGTTCCCTAGGGCTGTGTCTGAGGCCATGAGCGCGACGGGCAGCGTGGTCACCTGCCTCCCAGTTAAACTCGAATCTGATGCCTGGGAGACCGCCCTCTTCTTCCGCCTCATGGGACCCGAGTGCAAAGGGGACCGCCACGTTTTTGCAAAAACTTCAAAACCATTACCGATAACACTCGAAACCGACCTGTTGGAACTTCAACATGCCAGCGTGGTTACGATACGCGCTGAGGTGTTCACCTTACCCGATGATCCCCTGACGGCGGAAATCCTACTGACCCCTGGCGGTGCGCGAGCTCATTTCGATGCATTGAAGCTGTTATCCGAACAACAAAGACTTTGTTGGTTTTTTGCCGACGAGGATTTTCGCGTGCTCCATTCCCAACAGAATACTTTAGAACGTGATCAACACGCCGGTTTCGATGACTTATTGCGTGATGCTGTACGGCACGACGCACTGATACGTTCTACTAGTCGATACGATGCCGAGTCCGCCCTGGCTGAAATCGCCGCCCATTATGAGCTACGCGCCGGTTTCTCCCATGTTCCACCGGGCGGCGCCAGGACCAAGACGGTGCAGTAGAATTCGTGAACCTTGAACATCCGCAGAAATATTCGTATAACATCAGCCAATAGAGAGGTCTTGATGTCCGTACAAGTGAAGTTCTTAGCCGCTATGCGTGAGCGCATGGGCCGTAGCGACGATACCGTGGAAGTCGATAGTACCGCTACGGTGGCGGATGTATGGGCGCGGGTATCTGGAGACCAACCACTACCGCCCAGTACTCTTATTGCGGTTAACATGAAATACACGGATGCCAACCACGAGGTTAAGGATGGCGATGAAATTGCGTTCCTACCGCCGGTGACCGGAGGCTAATGTGCGCATCGAGATACGCGACACACCATTCGATCCGTGGCAAGCAGTGCGCGATTTTCAAAGCGAAATGTCTGGCCAGGCGGGCAAATATGGCGCTACCGCAACCTTCGTAGGTACGATGCGCGACTTCAACCAAGGACATCGCGTTGAGCAGATGACGCTTGAACATTACCCGGGGATGACTGAGAAGTGTTTAAATGAAATCAGCAAAAAGGCGTCCGAACGATGGGACATTGCCGACAGCCTGATCATTCATCGGGTTGGCGACCTGCAACCCAACGAGCCCATCGTTCTCGTTGCCGTCTGGTCTGCACACCGGGCTGCCGCATTTGAAGCCTGCCGCTATTTGATAGAAGAACTAAAATCTCATGCCCCCTTTTGGAAACGCGAGCAGCTGAGCGAACACGCTCGTTGGCTGGCACAGCATACACCTGCCGCGACGGGCAAAGTACGCTCATCCTAAATCTATGCCCGTTCGATTAGCTTGGTGGCCCACAGCCGTGATTGCGGCCGTAACATTGACGCTGGCGCCGCCTGGGCTAGGCGCGGCTGTCAACGATGATTGGCTGGCAGCGCTGGAAAAACGCGATCTATCGGCGATTAAGCGACTCATTAAACGCGGTGCCGACGTCAACCTATCAACGAACGCCGGTAAGACCACCCTCATGTTGGCGGCACACGAAGGCGAAGTACGTCTTGTGCGCGGCTTGCTGAAAGCAGGTGCCGATATGAATCATACCACTCAATCCGGGGGCACGGCTTTGATGTATTCGGTTCTTTCAGGTGACCCGAGGCCTGTCGACGTACTGCTTTCTGACGGGGCAGCCGTCAATACCAAGGCCAAATTCGCTTGGACCGCCATCATGATCGCTGCTGTCAAAGGTTATGCCGACACTGTGAAATTGTTGATAGCGCACGGGGCTGACGTCAACGCCCCGGACGTATACGGATGGACACCGCTTATGAGAGCAGCGTTCGAGAATCGCCCAGCCGTGGTGAAAACGTTGTTGCAAGTAAACAATGTTGATCTAGACGCCGGCGATGAATACGGGGCTACCGCTTTGCACCACGCAGCCATAAAGGGACATTTGAAGATTGTCCGCCTGTTACTGGCCCATGGCGCCGATCTTCAACTGAAGGATACTAAAGCACGTACCCCTTTGATGGCAGCGACGGAACAAGGGCAAACCGCTGTAGTGGAACTTCTCAAACACGCTATTGCCAAAAAAGCCTCGCCATAAGCAACTTGCCATCTCTATTAACACAGTACTTGAGTCTGACAATATTCATCAACCGGCACCACCGCAGCAGTATCGACGACTTCCTTGCGGATCTCCGATGTTAAGTGCTCGAGCTCCAGTCGGACTCGAAACGTGTCGAAGAACTGATCAAACATATTGCCACCGTATATCCCACTGGCGTAGAGATTATCGTTGTGTTCCTCGTATTCCAGCAGAATAGCCGCTAGCGGTTGTGGTGCTGGACCACCGATGACACGGGCACCATTGGCTGGATCGTAAACACTCCGTTCAGAACAACAATAGATGATCTGTGAACGCTCAGCTGTCGTTTTTCTCTTGTCTTGAAAGCGTACAGCTTCATGACGATAGTTGATAAAGTTCACGGACCGCGTCGGGTGCGTCATTTGGTGAGCGCATATCGCCGAAAACGCTACTAACGAGCGTTGCGGTCCCACTCCCCCGCGCCAGTAGTAGGTTTGCCCCGCTTCGGTCTTTAACTCGGTTGCTTTTTCGGTGGGCTTACCTAAATTGATCAGAAAGCATGGCGTCGTTATGAAAGGATAAAGAAACACGTAGCTCTGGCCCACTTCAAGGTCTGAGTATTTAAGCGGACGGCCCCAATTGTTCGCCAGTTTTACACGATTGAACCGACGGAGAGTGGCATCGCCTTGTGCAAGCAACTTCGGGCTGGCGCTGATTATCGCAATCGCTGAAGCACAAAGCTTAACGAAGCCTCGACGGCCTAGTTTGGAATCGTCGCCCACGGGTTCCGCCTCCTTCTTGTCAGCCAACTGGCATCATAGCATGCGTTTTGAAACAACTTCACCCGGTTACGTCCATGATGGGTATCAGCAGCCTCTACTTCTACTTGGTCACTGCCAATGCCGCTTGTATCATAGCGAGAATGCGCTGCCTCCAATTAATACTGCTAGCAGGGATTCTATTTGCCGGCCCTGATCTGGCTCGCGCGCAGAAAGCAGTCACCCGAGTCTTCGTTGACGCTAACCATAATATTCCGCGTGATAGGCGTGAATTCTATCGACTATTTTATCATATAGACCTAAGTGACGATCAACTAAGCCACCTGATTGAACACGCCGTAATGGTTGATGACAAAACTAGATAGGCAATCAGCATCGGCGATTGCCCCGGCTGGTGCCACACTAATCGCCTGGCTCTCTGGCGTTATGCTGGTGGTCTTGTTTTTGGGTTCCTTCATGTTGGGCAAGTTCGATATTTCGCCCGCCCAGGTGGTTTCTGTCATTTATGCTGGGCTCAGCGGGGGTTCACACAACCTTCCACCGGTGGTTGATGCGGTGATCTTTCAAATCCGCCTGCCCCGGGTGATTGCCGCCATGTTAGTGGGCGCCGCATTGGCCGCGGCCGGCGCAACCTACCAGGGAATGTTTCGCAATCCGTTAGTATCGCCCGACATTCTCGGCGTCTCAGCCGGCGCTGGCCTAGGTGCTGTACTCGGTATTTTTCTCTCGCTCCCAGTTGTTGGCGTCCAATTGCTAGCGTTTGTCTTTGGATTAGGCACTGTCTTTCTTGTTTATGTGATTAGCCGGACGGTACGCGGCCATGATCCACTTCTGGTGCTAGTGTTGGCGGGTGTCGTGATGGGCGCCCTGGCGGGTGCGTGCATTTCCTTGCTCAAGGTTTTAGCCGATCCATACGATCAACTACCCGCGATTACATTTTGGCTTCTAGGAAGCCTCACAGCAGTGAATCTCCACGACGTGGCTTCCATCCTCCCGCTGATCTTGCTCGGCCTCGTTCCACTCTACCTCTTACGATGGCGCATGAATCTGATGTCACTAGGTGACGAAGAAGCGCAAGCCCTTGGTATCGATGCCGTGAAGATACGCATTGTATTTATTTGCGCTGCTACTTTGATTACCGCCGCCGCTGTTTCT
>SMUX01066085.1_pt1 | contig 12235 bp, 12 predicted proteins | sample 2456431 | NCBI WGS metagenome assembly SMUX01 (sample SAMN11095930, study PRJNA526329) | marine sediment metagenome | biome: Marine sediment; feature: Surficial sediment; material: Deep marine sediment; isolation source: Hadal surficial sediment | place: Pacific Ocean | collected 2014-11 | depth... | reverse complement strand
GATTATCACTGACGGGGAGATAATGATGGTGCGAAACAAAATGAGGCCGATTCATCCGGGCGAACATCTACGGGAGGAACTGGCGGAGCTGGGACTGTCGGCACGGGCTTTTGCGTGCGCGCTTCACGTGCCGGTAAATCGCATCACGGGTATTCTTAACGAGCGACGGGCGGTGACTGCTGATACAGCTTTGCGCCTTGCCCGATATTTCGGTACGACGCCCGAATTCTGGCTGAATCTACAGACCGCGTACGAGTTGCGTCGTGCCTGGAAAAAAGTCGGCAGGGTCATCGAGCGTAAGGTCGCCCCCCACGCCGCATAGCGGTTCACGGATGCCACCCCTTAGACTCGCGTACACGGTGACGGTAGTCGCCTCGACCTGTCCCCGCACCCAGGTGCAGAAGTCACACCGGCCCACATCGATATTTTCCTTTAGACGGAGATTGATAAGGGTGTCGGTTTAGTGAAGTATGTTTCAGTTATCCCGGCTTATTTGAGAACGAAAAAACCGATAAAGGTGAGACGAGAACTAATCCAGAGAGCACGAGAGATTAACACCAACTCCTAAAGAGCCAAGAGCAGTCTTGAGACCATTCATTCTTCTCCCTTTCTCGCAGCATGTTCTTGCCCTATCAAAAAATTGAGTCCCTCATAGTAAGTCACTCTAGTCAACAACGTCCCCTAGGATAGGCAATTCCCAGGACAGGACTATTCGCAAGTGAACATCTCCGTTCCAAAGCGAATCACCTGCTAGACAAACAGTTTTAGAGGCTGCACAAAGATTTGACCCCTTTGACGCTACAGCTGAGGAGATTGCCAACTGGTACTACCGGGAGTATTATTCAGGCGCTTTAGCGTCTTTGCGGCAGAGGGCGGCAGCGGTGCCCGCCGCGTATGTCGTCAAGTCCGGTGGATAGCTGAGCTGGTCGGGGCCAGCGTTGTTTCAGTGCGGATTGTGAGCATCTGTGAAGAAGGGAGAGTTAACCATGCAGCATAAGGTGGTTAATTCCGTCAAAGTACCTGACGGTAAGGGAGCCGCCTGCGAAGTAAAACGTGGACAGCTGCTACGTATCGTGGACGTGAAGGGAGGCCAGGTCGCTGACTTCAACGCCTGGAGCCTGCCCGACCATAAGGAGAATTTCTGGTCGGGTCGGACCCGGATTCTGGAGGGGGCTCATCTTTCCACGGGGAACCGCCTCTGGTCGTCGCCCAGCATGGAAGTCATGTTCACCGTTACTGCTGATACCGTGAAGCGCAAACCCTCCCCGCTGGGCGGGAAGTCGCACGATTTGCTGTGGGCTCGCTGTAGCTCACAACTCTGGGTAGTTCGCGACGCTCTGGAGAATGCACTCAACTGCCAGGACAACCTGGCCCATGCGATCGAGCCTTTCGGTCTCAGCGTGTACAATGTCCACGATGCCTTCAACATCTTCATGAAGACCGGCCTTGACTCCCAAGACCGATTGTTCCAGGAGGATCCCGAATCGGAGGCGGATGATTACTTGGAACTGCGAGCCGAGATGGACTGCCTCGTTGCCGTGTCTGCATGTCCCGGGCAAGGGAATCTCAAGCCCGGATGGGATTATCGGCCGCTACTGCTCCAGATTCTCAACTCGGCATGAAGCGGTGACAAAGCAAAACGCGGGATGGGAGGAATACACACCCGACCTTCCACACACGACCTGCGCTACAGGAGGTGCGAAGAATGGCTCGGACTCTCATCCGCGCGCATACCGTGCTGACACAGTCACCGACTCGCGGAAACATCCGTTCAGGCGCGATAGTCGTTGAGAACGGAGTTGTCCGGAGAATCGGCCCACTGGAGGAACTTGAGGCGAACGGCCCCTATGATACAACGCTTGGCGATCCGGAGCGCCATCTGGCCTTACCCGGTTTTGTAAACGGACATCACCATAGCTTGCGACCCGCACGGATCGGACTACGGGCCTCCCCTCTAGAGACCTGGTTGGTCCGTCAGAGAGATCGTCAGCTCCCACCCCTTACGCCCGAAGAAGTCTACGACCACACCCTCTGGGGCACGCTCCAGTTCCTTAAGTCCGGCGCCACATCGGTGGTAGACCACTATCCTTACGACCCGCGCATAGAGGACCTGGGTGTGCCCGCAAGCGTGCAGGCGTATCTCGACGCCGGTGTTCGCGCGGCGGTTTGCCTTGCCTTCGTCGATCAACAAAGGGTCGTGTACCAGGACGATGAGACCTTCTGTGCCTCACTCCCAAAAGAATTGGGTGATGCTCTGCGGGCCAAGCTTCATCCATTTGACGCGGAGGGATTCTTTGCCCTCTGGGAAAGGCTGGCGACGCGCTTCGACGGGAGAGAAGGAAGGATCCGCCTGGGATTTGGTCCGGGCGGACCCCAGTGGTGCTCGGAAGGCCTGCTCCAACGCATGCGTCGTACCGCTGACGAGCACGCCCACGCCCCGGTGCAGATTCACCTGGTGGAGTCACGCTACCAGGCCATGTACGGCTACCGCCGTTACGACAAGAGCATCGTGCGACACCTTGCCGACATTGGCTTCTTTGGGCCGGCTACGTCCGCCGCCCATTGTGTCTGGATGAGTCGGGAGGATATCACGTTACTGGCTGATGTCGGGGCGGTTGCGGTGCACAATCCCAGCTCGAATCTCCTCCTGTTCAACGGCATTTCGCCTATTGCCGATCTACTCGATGCGGGTGTGCGAGTAGGGTTCGGACTCGACGCCGCGAGTATGAGCGACACGATGGATCTGTTGACCGATTTGCGGCTGGGGCTTCTGCTTCAGCGACGCCCGGGCTGGGACCGGCGAGAGGTCACGGCAAATGACATGCTAGCCATGGCAACCCACGGTGGCGCGGCCGCTTTGGGCATGGGCGCATCACTCGGCAGGCTGGAAGAGGGCTTTCTAGCGGACGTCGTGCTCGTGGATCGGACACGCCTCTATGACTCCCCCTACGTCGCGCCGTCTGCGCCCGCTGAAGAAGTCTTGCTGCGGCGGGCCACTGCCGAAGACGTGGCCTTCGTGATGGTCGCGGGGCGGCTGGTGATCGACAGAGGCAAGGCGGTAGGCATTGACGAGGCTGCGCTTCAGAATCGCGTTGCGAAGTCACTAGAGCGAGCCTACGAGTCGCTTGTGTCCTTAGACGAGTTTTCTGATCGACTCGAGCCCCATATCAGTGCCTTCTATCGCAAATGGGACGAGGAGTCAGGCAACCTGCTCCCCCTCAATTACCAGGTGAATACGCGCTAGGGGTAAAGCGAGCCGTAGGATTGGCCTTGTTGCAAGCACCAGCTTTGTGGTCTTGTCGATCTTTACACTCCATGCTCTGCGGCCTTAAACTTATTCGACATGACACAGCTCACGCTGGGAAAGACACCTTCCCACTAACCAAAAGAGTACGTGCCGATGCAGCACGCCAGAACACAAAGAGCATTGATTGATTCATAAATCTCATCACTAGTGTCCCAACGTTTAATCGAATAAATTCAATTGGTTAAGAGATTCACAGCCCTGCATATTGCAATCAGAATCTGTAAGCACTTGTAATAACGGCGTTCTTTCAATAATGGTGACACTTAAAATCTGTAGAATTGTGTAGAGGCTGCCTCTAGCCTGAGTCATTTTTTGATGATGGCCACGAGCACATAGACCGAGACGGCAATCCATATCTGGATTTTGACGGCATTCTCCGTGGTGCCGTAGAAGGCCTTGATTCGCAGGTGTTGCTTGATCCATTTGAAAAACAATTCCCCTGCCATCGGCACCGGTACAGCTCTGCTCTAGACACGGAGGGTTGGCTGGTTCCGTCGTTATTAAAGTATTTTGAGCAAGCACCAAAGAAAATCTATGTCCAATGTATGCCCAAGTGCCTTGAGTCCAGTAGCCACAATGAGGAAACTACATCACGTCGTCTATGTCATTGAGCTGGATCTATCAATACTGACTGACAAGAAGTTTCGGGCAGCGAATCCACATCACAATCCGAGGCTGCAATGTTTGTACGTGGGCAGCACAGGCCTCACGGCCAAAGAGCGCTTCAAGAATCACCGTAACGGTCACAAGTCTAACAGGTATGTGCGCAACTATGGTATCAAGCTGTTGCCCCAAATGTATGAGCAATACCCGGCAATGACCTGGGAGAATGCATTGGGAAAGGAAAAAGAATTGGCCGAGGAGCTTCGTGGCAAAGGCTACGCTGTTTGGCAGCATTAGCGGATTGTCTCCTAACATGCTACCGCAAAAGAGAATCTCTAATGAAACAGTAAGGAAATGTTAAATGTAAAGCCCTGGCTCCCCTTTCTTGAAGGTATTGAACAAGCCTTTCCCAACCAACAACCGTAGACTTGATCACTTTATAAGTTGCTATCTTGCAAGCCTGACCCGCTTTTCTTACAGGCCGATTACACCACAGAACGCAATTAATCGACACTTTAATTGAGTCCTAGCGCTGCCAGACAAGAAAACTGCGGCTCAGAATAATAAAAGGGCCGAGCACTAGGCTCGACCCCTTTATGCCATGCCCCATGCATGGCTCAAAATCTCTCACCCATTCGTCAAAGATACTTGTACTAAATCTCGTTGCTGGCTGTCAAGAAAAAACGGCGGCCCGTTGTGGACCGCCTCTGATCAGCTGCATTCTCCCCAGTACTGAATTGGACTCCTAATAATCGAGTTTTAAACAATCCGTGTAAGGGTAAGAGGGGTCAGGATGGGGTGCGTGGCCGCCCGCGGATCCACAACTTAGCTTCAGTTGACCGTGCGCGAAGAAACCTCAGAACCCGAGTCGGAAGGACCGGCCCCAAGTCGAAGCAGATCGATCAGGACGGTTTCCCGGGCTTTGATCGAGGCGGCCTCCAGCAAGGCTTGTTTTTCGGCCGGGTGAAAAGGCAAAGCCGCTCCCAAGAGGTTGACCAGTTCGATGTCTGAAAAGTGGGCCACCTGATCGATCTGTACCTCAAGACCGTGCGCCTGGCCGTACCCCTCTAGGGCCTCAGTGAGGGCCTTACGATCGCAGTGCCAGTTTTCAACTAGAGTCGATTCGGGAAATTCATCATAAACAGCTTTTACCCGCCGATAGCCGCGATGCAAGGGCAATTCCTCTTTGAAGCGAAACCGGTTAATGCCGCGCAGTTGAATCATGTATCGGCCGTCCGGAGCTTTCTCCCACTTTTCGACATGACCCGCGCAACCGAGCGAGTAGAGCTCGGGCTTCTCCTTCTCCGCTCCGGCCATTGGACGGTTGTCCTGCTGTGGAACGAACGGCTGGATCATACCGAACACTCCGTCGGTATTCAGTGTGTCCTCCACCATGTTCCGATAACGGGGCTCGAAGATGTGCAGCAGCTGCACGGTTCCCGGAAAAAGCAGGACTCCGGTCAATGGGAAAACCGGAAGAATCTCTGGCAGGGCTAGGGCCGGCGCCTTGGGAGAAATCATACCTCTAATTTATAGGCTAAGTTATTTGGCGGTCAAGACACGAAGAAAAAGACTACGGGGGTGGGCTTTGATATCTTTACCTACACTTTAGCAATTTTGGATGAAACTCCGGACGACATCGTTGAACTTCTTCGGATGTTCCCGGTAAGTAAAGTGACCCGCTTGGTTAAAGATGTGCATCTGGGAACGAGGCTCGCTACCGGCAATGAGGTCGAAAAGTGCCTGTCCTTGATTTAGCGTTGCTGTGGGATCGTTGTAGCCCCAAATCACCAGCGTCGGCGTCCTCAGCTGCCCATCTCTTATCCGGCCCAGTGTCTCTTCCTTCTGTTTGGCGAGGTGCGGAAGAAAGAGCGTGGTTTTTAGCCCCTCACTCTCCATCTTCGCCACCGCCTCTTGATATTTGGGCAGCATGGCGATCCGGGTCAAAGCTTCCACCCATTCCTCGGTAATGTGGTCGTAGCTGAAAGAGTACCGTTCCAGAATCCAGCGTTGACTCTGTTTGCTTAAACGGGGTTGGGGAGGGTTCGCCATTACAATTTCATTTCTCCCCACACCGGGAGCAAGGGTGTTGCTGTCTACGATGATGCAGGACTTGACCAGCTCCGGATGCTCCAGGGTTAACCTTGCCACCAAGTATCCGCCTCGCGAGTGTCCTACCAGGTGAACATATTGAAGCCCCATAGCCTGGAGGAATCCGTATGCGTGCTTGACTACGGCTGCTATCGTATAGTCCTCATCTGTCCTGGGGTTGTCCGTATAGCCCTGTCCCAGCTTATCTACGGCATAGACGTGCAACCAGCTGGCCAGACCGCTAAAGTTGAGATCCCAATCCGCGGCACAGTCGGCAGCGTCGTGGGAACCGAAGTTCCCGCCGTGGAATAGCACTACGGTTTCACCCTGTCCTTTCTCAAAGTAGCGCGTTCTGATGCCCTCTACGTCAACGTATTTCTCCTCAGCCGTGGCCATGTTAATTCCTCCCTCGTATTGTTCATTTTCCTCCTCCGTTGGCCTCACATCACTCTAGAAGCCACTCAATGATGGGGGAGGCTCGTACTTAGCGGCGTGTTACTAAGAGACCAATATCACAGGGGAAAGGGCTGTCAATCCTCACAAGACGCAATTAATCGACGCTTTAATTGAGTCCTACGAAGTTCCTTGACACCGACCACCCCTAGCGATAAAGGGGCGTTATGTTTTGCGGATACGACACCTCTGCCTTACATTGGAAAGATGAGATCCTGAGAATAAGGCATATGGAAGCTGAGATTGCCGATATGCAGAAGGAGATAGACAGACAGAAGGAGAAAGCCGTTGCCGCTGAGGAACACTTTCAAAGGACAAAGAAGTGGCTGGGCATCATCGACTGAGGACGACGACCCAGACTGTGAGTGATTGGTCTTAGGAAATCCTTCGCCACAAGGAGATCACTGGATTGCAGAAGTGGAGGAGCTGAGAGGGAAATAAGAATTTCTGAGTTAAAGCAGCAGGGCAGTCAGATCTATGCTATGACGTAGGGGATGAGGTACTTGATAAGCTATAAGAAAACGTCGGTAGATATAGTATTTTTTTACATAGAGTGGATTGTAAAACCATCGGAAGAGGATGCGGTGAATCTTGTCGAGAAGCACAGCGGCGGTAATTATCTTGCTGGCACGATAGAGTTCAAGGAAATCAGATGAGACGGGAACTACTCAAAAAGGGGCTGCTTTCAGTTACATATCACTACCACGTGGACGACTCCCCAGACAGCTTCCACTACGAAGTCTGGCAGGACACGGACACCAAAGCGGGATGGGTATCAAATCCGATCCTACCTCATTCTCTGCAACATCGCCAGATACTCCGCCCTCTCAGACGATAGCTCCTGCATAAACTCAGCCTCGGTAATAAGCTCCTTCTCGATCAGGAGCTTTGCCGGGGTGGGTGTTTGTACCAGGAAATAACAGTACCCGCCCCCTTCTTCTTCCCTTGACCCTTCTTGTCCTTACGGTCACGAAAGATTCGGCGTCGCTCACTACAACGACTTAACACATGATAAAGCGCCTAGATATTTTACCGGTAAGGGATAGGTCATGGGGAGACTCTCTACGGAAACAGGCAGGAAAAGTTAAAGGTTGCTGACTCTTTTTCCCTGCAGAATCGCATATATGATTCTGCTGAAAAACCCCCTATCCTCGAAAATTGGGGAGATCGAAAATGATTAGTCAAGCTCAGAAAATTGATTGTAGGGCATTTGTGGGCGAAAAATATTTTCGTTTTTTCCGAAACAAACTTTTTCAGCAGAATCATATATCACACCTGACCACACACACGGAAGACATTTCGCGCCCAAATGCGAGAAGACGGTCGGGACTCAAACCAGATCAGTTCTTGGGTACGTACGTGGTGAGACCCTCCACGGACGAGAGGTCCTCTTCGCGTCCTCTCAACTCGATCACGTTGCGGTCAGGATCGCGCACGAAAATAGACACGTGCCCACTTCTGTCGAACGAGACCGGGCCTTGTGTGATCCGAATACCGTTCTCCTTGAGCACCTCGATCGTCCCCTTGATCGAACCGACGCGGAGTGCGAGGTGAGTATACCCAGGATACTTATCGCCAACGTCCATGAGAATGTTCTTGCCATCGTTGTCATTGTTGGCGTTGTAGATGAGATTGATCTCGACGTCTAACTTGGTCCTGATGATCACGACATCGTCATTGGTGGCCTTGTCGTGAAGCTTGAAGCCAAGAATTTTGTAGAAATTCAAAGCACGGTCCACGTCGGCTACCCGAATACCGATGTGATCCACTTTTTCGATGTCGATCATTCCGCAAATCCCCTTATCCCTAAAACTGATAGACAACCCTTAGCCGATCCGCAGTGTAAAGGGCATGCTTCCAAAGAGAGCGCTTGCACTCAAGAGCAAGCGCCATGCCCTGAGGCACTCTACTGCTCGGGCAAACTAGTTTCCATCCCTCATTCTGGAGGCGACAATATCCGACAACAAGCAGTTATGTCAACCTGGCCTAGGGGCCGAGTCTTCACTACAGACAGGAAATGTTAAATGCAAAGCCCTACCTCCCCTTTCTTAAAGGGATTGAACAAACTTTTTCCAACCAACAACCGTAGACTTGATCACTTTATAAGTTGCTATCTTGCAAGCCTGACCCACTTTTCTCTCGGAGCTGCAGGAGAAATTTGCCACCTCGTATCGGCCGGACGGCGGCGAATGTGAATTGGAGATCTTTCCAGGTTGCGAGCATCAATGGGTCCGCAAACCTGAGCCGCAGACGGATCGCGCCATCGAGATAATCAAGACTTTCATTGCACGGCGGCTAAAGGCGCTGCGGCAGGCTGCATAAGCGTGTCATTTAGGTCGGATCAGTTTTTCAGCTTACGGAAAGACTGCAAAAAAGTTTTCCAACACCGCGTGAGGTAAACTGGCGTCTCGATCATGGGGTAGTGGTCGGAGTTCGGAATTAATTCAATCCGTGCATGCGGGTACAGCTGCGGAAACGCTGCCCGCACAAAATCCTCGCGCACGCCGCCGTCATGTTCACCCACAAGCACCAGCATCGGCGCTTTTATAGATTTCGCTTCGCCTCCGAAATCCGTTTTAGCAAATGCATTGAGATAATCGGCGAACGCCTTGGGCGTCGTTGTCTCCCGAGCGCGCCGAATAATCCAATCGACAAACACCGAGGATAGCCGGTTACCAAGCGACTCACTGACTACTTGCCGGGAGCACTCGATATCATCGACAGCCCTTTCGAAGACCGCGTAAACCTCATCTGGGAACGGCACGCCGGTAGCCGGGACGGGTGTAATACATACCACCGCCGCCACACGATCTGGAGCGTCGACAGCCACGCGCTGCGCCGCTATCCCTCCCATGGAGTGGCCGACGACACTGAATTTCTCCCATCCTAAATGGTCCGAGAGCGCAATGGCGTTATGCGAAATCTCTTTCATCGAGTGTTCACCCTCGATAAAACGTGATTTGCCATAGCCTCGGAAATCCAAAAACGCGTAGGTGAAACGATCCGTATCGAGGCAAGGAAACATCGGTGAAAACACCAAATGATCACCGTACCAACCGTGCAATACGATAATTCGTTGCGGACCCGTACCGATAACCGAGTGTCCAATTACCATCCTACCCCAAATCCGTTCTTGAAAAAGCAGGCCAGACCACCTTGCCCTCTATTTCCTAATTAATTGCCACATGCTCCGGAAGACCACCGGCAAACGAAACAAGATCCAGGTGAGACAACCCGCACCAATGTATAATAAAAGATTTCTCCCCTCTTCCTGTGCAGTTGGCTGGTCAGATGCTTTCAGCATGGTGTTCCCCGCAATTAAGAACCAGACAACAATCCTAGCTGTTGCCATAGCCAATTTTCTCGAGTGCCACCAACCTGAATAACCAGCCGTAGTTAACAGTTCGGGATGCAGCCAACAGACAAATCCAGCCACCACTAAAATGAGGATAAGGTGTTCCCAGTTGCGTAACCCGAAAATATATCTTGTTCCTGCCGCGAAAATCTTCCCATAGCCTAACAAAAGGCGGATACGAATGGATGGGACTGGCGTCAGGCTAGTGAAAACATAAGATCAAAAGTATGTGTCGGACTGCCGCTTAAGTTGGCAGGACATCTCTCCCTTTAGGTGTCTGCACGTCAAAGGCGTTGAGAGAGCACGCCAGTCCAACATAGCCCCCTATGATGCCCGTCAGTTCTGCTATCCGGGCATCACCCAGGTGATTGTGCAGGGCTTGAAAGGTGGGCTCCGTAATCCGGTGTGGGGGTCTCAGGAGCTCCTGGACATACTTCACGAACGATGCCTCCTGATCGGTCAGCCCCTTGGGCGCCTTACCGTCGCGGATAGCGACGATCGCCTCATCCCTGACCCCGGCGTCGCGGGCCTGTTTCTCGTGGGCTGCCCACTCGAACACACAGTCAAACTCCCGGGCCACGGTGCAAATGACCAGCTCCTTCTGCTCCTTGGGGAAGTCTGAGGAGTAGAGGGAGTAGGCCAAAAGATGCGCCGTGCGCGCCGCCAGATCCGGACAGTGAAGCAGATAGATATACGGTCCCCCAATTCTGTTCCGGCTGGCCATGATGGAGTCGTAGTGCTGTCTTTGATCTTCGGGCAGCTGTTCTCGTTTGGTGATTTCCGGTATTCTCGGCATCCTTAAAGCCCCTTTCTATGAACTACCCCGCAGCAAACTGCGGGGAATTAACCCGTAGAGATTAAACTCCTACATAGAGAAGCTTAGTCTGTCGTTTTGCATTTTCAGATGGAGCGAAATCAAGCCAGCATGACGTTGACGGCAATCTCCTCTTATTTCTCCCATTTGACCTCACATCATCCTTGAAGCCATATTAATGCTGGGAGAGACTCTAATTTGCTAATTTGGATTGGCGAATATCACTGCGGGATGCGTGTCAACTGCTCCAGTCCTACCCCATCTTCCGTAACATCGCCTGACACCCCGCCCTCTCTGCCGATAGCTTCTGTGTAAACTCAGCTCCGGTAGCCAATAGGGCACCCCATCAGGTCGCCCACATACTTCAGAGTGGTTGAGGTGTAAAAGCGGGCCACCAAATAGATGCGGAGAACCGCTGAAGGACAGAAGATTAACTACTTCCTCACAAGGTATTTGCTTGCTGAGGGAACCGGGTCGGGGTCATCCGCCACCCTCGGGTCAGGCTGAGTGTCTAGCCCGATGTGGATATTGATACCATTGGGGTCGTGAAAGTAGAACGTCTTGCCGTAGGGCCGCTCGAAAATGGCCGTCACTTTAATGCCATGGTCACGCAGGCGGCGATAAGATCCATCGAACTCCTCTGCTGTCTCCACGTGAATAGCAATATGGTCTAGGTGTTGTGCTGAACCCTCTTCAGGCGGACGCTGACCGTCGAAGAAGACCAGGCGGTTGCGCTCTCCAGCGCCAAAGACGTAACGCCGAGCAGTGTCCCCTCCTTCGCTTCCCCGCATAGTCTGCAGCAGTGGAAGACCTAAAATCCCGCTATAGAACTGGACCGTCGCCTCCATGTCGTGTGTTCTCAATGCTGTGTGGTCGACCCGGGATGTCTCGAACATGGATTACCTCCTTTCCTTTTTGCAAATTAACGAATTTCTGTTCCACACCACAGCCTCCATGCGTTTACTAGTCCAAGCATTCTCCCACCGCTCAATCAGGGCTGTCAACCAACTATACCCTAGCTGAAGTAAAAGGCGAATCGGCAGGTAGAGGTAAAGAGCAACAACAAGGTTGAATTTGGTCATGAAGCTGCAAACGGCGGATACAGCCAAGGATTGGCCTAAGGTGATTGAGCCTGTCCTCTAATCTACCCTTTGATAGGCGGCAGGCCGAGAAAGCCGGTGCCCTGCTTTGATCCCTCGGTCCATCGGCCTATGCCTTCTTTCCCATCTGTCAAGCCCGGCACCGTCGCGCCTACAAGGCGAAGTAATTCAACCTATCAACAACGTCCCCAACGATAACGTCCCCAACGACAAATATTTTTTTCCGTCCACATCAAAAAGGTAGGCTGCACGCCCTCTCTTGATGAACCGCGGGGACTTCCCTACGGCACTCCAGGACCGTACCGGACTGTTCACGCCACCAGGGATTCTTTTGCTCGAACGTGCCATGAGATTCTCTGACTTGCTTCTAGCCATTTGTGAAGAGTTTCGTAACATTCAATACAATCGATGTCAACGGTACAAAAATCTCGTGAAAAAATTTTTATAGTATTTTTTTCTTGCAATAAATATTGAAAACGACTATGAAGTGTTCTTCTTAAACGTTCTTCCAG
>SMUX01153370.1_pt1 | contig 12248 bp, 11 predicted proteins | sample 2456431 | NCBI WGS metagenome assembly SMUX01 (sample SAMN11095930, study PRJNA526329) | marine sediment metagenome | biome: Marine sediment; feature: Surficial sediment; material: Deep marine sediment; isolation source: Hadal surficial sediment | place: Pacific Ocean | collected 2014-11 | depth... | reverse complement strand
CTTCGATCTTTTCAGAGACAGGGTTCATGAACGGAGCACTCAGTGCCATTACAATGTGCTTATATAGAATCAGACCGACGACCACCACAAGTAGACCACCAATAAAATCGCTTATTGTTCTAAAAGTTTGTGACCCCCATTCCCATACCCAGGCTTTGGCGATCAGGCTACCGATATTATCCGATAATCCATAAGCTGCAAATCCGATAAGCAAGGCGGTTAAGAAGCTAATAAACATGGGCACACCAAAGTATTTCCAAAGTCCCAACTTGCTGATGAGTTTAAAAGTACCTCCATAAGCGCGAATTCCTTTAAAAATATTTTTTAGCATAGTTTTATCTAATCTGAAATGTAAACCAATTCATTTTTACAATTTTCAATGTCTTCGGCTTTTGTCAATAGTTGAGCATTTTCAACTTTTTTTTGGATATAATCAACAAAATTTGACTCATTTCGATCGGCAATTGACATAAACAGCATTCTTCCGATTTCATTATTGTGCAAATCCATAGCTGTTTCTAACTTGGCATTTGGAGCCATTTTCTCATGTAAATCAGTTATTTTTTTTGCCCAGTAAATGCTTTTACCTACATTTTTGGTCACACCGAAAGATCCTTGGCAAATCTCTATATTCCAAAGTGCATGTCGAAACGCATTCGCTTTTCCGTTTTTGTGATGTGCCTTCCCATAGAGTGAGTCACAGATCTTCAAGGTTTGTTTTGTGGCTCGTAAAGTTGGCCTTATTAACAATGGTCTACGCATCACTACAAATGCCAATTGTAACATTTGCTCAATACTTAATTTTTTTATGCGTTTCCGAAAGTTCACTCTTTTGCTTTGTATTGTTTAACTGCTTCTATGAAAGCACCGGCGTTCTCTAATGGAATATCGGGTAAAATTCCATGGCCTAAATTTACGATGTATCTGTCCTTACCAAACTCGTTGATCATTTGGGTCACCATTTTCTTAATTTCAGAAGGGGGGCTAAACAATCGAGCCGGGTCAAAATTTCCTTGCAGCGTGATATCACCACCGCTTAAGTAGCGCGCATTTAAAGCCGAACAGGTCCAATCAATTCCCAGCGCAGTGGCACCGCTTTTAGCCATGGTATCCAAGAAGAACCAACAGCCTTTTCCGAAGATAATTACCGGAGCATGTTCCTTCAAAGCGTCAATTATTTGCTGGATGTATTTCCAACTGAATTCATGATAATCTGCCGGTGAAAGCATACCCCCCCAGCTGTCAAACACCTGAACAGCATCTACCCCCGCATTCACTTTTTCCTTCAAGTAGGCGATGGTAGTATCGGTAATTTTCTGAAGCAATTTGTGAGCTATTAAGGGTTGTGTGAAGCAAAATTCCTTCGCCTTATCAAAGTTTTTACTCCCTTGGCCTTGTACACAATAGCACAAAATAGTCCATGGACTCCCGGCAAAACCAATCAACGGAATTTCATCATTGAGTTTTTCTTTGGTCATTTTAACGGCTTCCATTACATATCCTAATGTATCGTGGATATCTGGAATTATTACACGATCTAAGTCTTTTTGTGAACGAATAGGTTCTGACAGCCAAGGGCCAATATCCTGTTTCATTTCAAAATGAATATTCATAGCCCGGGGAATTACCAATATGTCACTGAACAAAATTGCAGCATCCATTCCGAAACGACGGATAGGCTGAACCGTAATTTCGCTGGCTAATTCGGGTGTTTGACAACGGGTGAAGAAATCGTACTTCTCCTTAATCTCCATGAATTCCGGCAGGTACCGCCCCGCTTGACGCATCATCCAAACAGGAGGACGCTCGACAGTTTCCCCTTTTAATGCTCTAAGAAATAAGTCGTTTTTGATCATATGGGTTTTCCTATTCGGTGGAAGATTTTTTAATTGCAATATTATTTTATCTTAAATGCCATCACCGCTTTTGCAATTACGCTTTCCACCGTAGTTGAATTTGAAACAATAACGTTATTCGTATATTTTTTCGCTGCTGCAGCGGTAGTTTCTCCGATGCAAAAAACAGCAGAATTTGCCAGGTTATTTTCAAGAACGAAACTCTCAATCCCGCTGGGGCTGAAAAACAGGATTCCGTCCCATTTTTGGTCAAATTTCATTGATTTTAGCTCTGTTTTGTATGTTTTTACCTCAAAAACGTCCATATTTGCCTTTTTTAGAGTCTTTGGTAATTCATCTCTTCTTCTCGTTCCTGAAAAGTATAAAAAAGCATCATTTTTATGGTTTTTTATGATAAAAAGAGCCAATTCTGATGCATTTTGGGCTGTTTTGACCACATTTTGACCATTTTTGAGTAAAATTGTTTCTGTCTTTTCACCTACACAGAATGAGTTTAGAATTGAATTTGATCGGTCCTCATTCTTGAAAAAGGAATAAACCGAATTCCGGCTTGTGAAAATTGCATTTTCTATTTTGGAGGGAGCTTCAAAATCAAGAAATTCAATAGCGATTGCGTCATATTCCACGAAACTCAATCCCGAATTGAGGAGTAATTCTCTTTGAGAGGCATTTAATTTTTTGGTGGAAAGAATTGATTTCACGTGATTTCCTTCTTTATGGACTCCATGATTTCATTCCCTCCCTCAATCAATAGTTTTTCCGCGCAATTCCTTCCGAAGTCTCTATAGTTCTCAATTGAAATGGTTTTATCAGCATCAATTTTTTTCGTTCCGTCCAGTGTGCTTAAGGTTCCTTTAAAATGGATCTCTGTTCCCATGATTTCTGCGAGGGCTCCTATGGGTGCGGTACATCCACCTTCCAGAACATTGAGAAACTCACGCTCTATATGTGTTGAAATTTGTGCATTTGTAACATTTAATTTTGAGGTTACTTCTATACAGTGATCATCTTTTTCCAGTGCCAACACTACCATGGCACCTTGAGCCGGCGCGGGAATCATCCAGTTCAGATCTATATGGTTCTCAGGCAATACTTTTATTCGCTCCAATCCGGCCTTCGCAAAAATTGCTCCTTGCCAATCGCTATCCTCAAGCTTTCGTAATCTCGTGTTTACATTACCACGTAAACCCACCACTTTATGGTGAGGATAGCGATGCAGCCATTGGGCTCTTCGCCTTGAACTTCCGCTAGCAATAGTGCAGTCTTCTTGAAAATTTGGAGTCCCATTGGCGACCAATATATCCAGTGACGATGCCCTTTCCAAAACGGCCGTTTGCACAATTCCTTTTGGCAAAAGGGTAGGAACATCTTTCATGCTGTGAACGGCAATATCTATTGAGCCATTAAGCATTGCCACATCCAGTGTTTTTGTGAAAATACCCGTGATCCCCAACTCATAAAGAGGTTTATCAAGCACCAGATCACCTGCAGACTTTACAGCAACCAATTTGGTTTCATATCCCAGGGCTTCTAGGTTGCCCTTTACGGTATTTGCTTGCCAAAGTGCAAGTTGACTGTCCCGGGTCCCTATGCGAATTAACTTATTCACAAATCCTGGCTATCAATTTGAAACACTTTGCGGATCAATTCCATGCTTTCCTGTATGGAGCCGCTTTCATTTTTTAAATGGTTGGCAAAATGAGTGGTTATTTTTTGAATAATACGACTGCTAATGATCTCGGCCTGTTCCTCATTAAAATTGGATAGCTTTCGTCTTTGATTGTCAATTTCGCCTGTTGTAATTTCAGAAAGTTTTATTTTTAAGGCTTTAATAGTGGGAGCGAATTTTCGATTTTCGACCCAGGTATTGAATTCGGATTCGATCTCCATAATAATGCCCTCTGCCAAAGGGATCTGTGATTGCCGATGTGCCAGGGTTTGATCGGTAACGCGGGAAAGTTCATCTAAGTGTAATAAGGTTACCAGTTCATTTTCGGTAACATTAGGGGCCACATTCCTCGGAATGGACAGGTCTAATATCAACAATGGTTTTTTCAAGTACAATAACTCCTTGCTAATGGTAGGCAGTTGAGCCCCGGTGGCAACGATCAGGATATCGCTTTGAGCAATTTCACTTTGGATATTAGCATAATCTTTTACGATCAAATTGAACTTGCCCGCCATTTCTTCGGCCTTGATTTTGGTCCTGTTCACCAGAGTGATGTGCTCGTTCTTGGTATGTTTTATCAGGTTTTCGCAAGTGTTTCTACCTATTTTTCCAATTCCGAAGAGGAGAATATTTTTTTCTGAAACATAAGGTACCCGGGCCATAATGTATTGTACAGCGGCAAAACTTACCGACGTAGCCCCGGTAGAGATCTCGGTTTCATTTTTAATTCGCTTACTGGCTTGTATCATCGCATTTGCCAATCGTTCCATGTATGGATTGAGTAGCCCTAATTTTTTGGAACGCTTCAGTCCATTTCGTAATTGACTAATAATTTCGAAATCACCTAAGATCTGACTATCCAATCCGGTTCCTACTTTGAACATATGTGAAACAGCCGCACTACTTTTGTGTATGTATGCCACTTTTTCAAATTCCTCAATTGTTCCCTTCGTATGCTCACAAAGAATATTGATCAGTTCAAATGGATGTTGTGCAAAACCGTATAATTCGGTTCGATTGCAAGTGGAAATAACACAGAGAGATGAAATCCCATCTTGCTTTGCCTGTTTTAAAATAGCGATTTGAGCATTTTCGGAGATACTGAAATGTCCGCGCGTTTCAGCATCGGCCTTTTTGTAATTAAGACCAATGGCGTAGAAGTTTCCTTCCGGTGAATAACTATCATCATCGGAAGTGGTAGAAAAATGTCGTTGACCGTTATTTTTCATAATGAACAGTGCAAAAATACCAGCTATGGTTTTTAAAAAATAACGCCAGCGGGTTCATTTATAACGATAGTTGTTAAATATGAACAAAATTGCAATGTTTATCATAAAAGAACTAATTTAGTATCTGATTAAGCAACATCAAATAAAATAATGTGATAATTTCTGATAAAAATGTCGCTGAAGGTATATATGACGAAACTATTATTGAAGATGGGTTTTTCATATTGAAATTTAATAATGAAACCGATGAAATTCAGCGATTTAAGCGTGAAGTGAACTCCGATTTTATCCAATTTCACTTTTGTGTAAAAGGTACGGGGTCATTCAGCTTTAATAATGGAAATTATCGGTTGCCTATTCAGGAAGATACCTCATTGTTATTGTATAATCCGCAACGGGATTTACCCATCGAGGTTTCTGTGAATCCTTATTCCTGGGTACTATCAGTTTTACTTCCTATAGAGAAATTTCACACCTTGTTTTCGAAAGAGGCTAACTATATTAGTTTTTTGAGCGAAGAAAACAAAGATAAAAAGTACTATAAGGATACCCATATTTCACCGTCCATGGCGATTGTCCTCAATCAATTGATGAATTACAATCTGCATCCTACCGTAAAGGCCTTGTATTTTAAAGGTAAGATTTACGAATTGTTGAGTTTGTATTTCAACCGCCCTGCAGATGCCAATGTCGAACGATGCCCATTTTTAGTTGACGAGGAGAATGTGGTTAAGATTAAGCGAGCCAAGGAAATAATTATTTCCCAAATGGCAGAACCACCAACGCTTCTCGAACTTTCGAAGGAAATTAACCTGCCACTCAAACGTCTAAAGGAAGGTTTTAAGCAAATTTATGGTGACTCGGTTTTCAGTTTTTTATTCGATTATAAAATGGAGGTAGCCAGACAGTTATTGGCAACAGGATCACACAACGTGAATGAAGTTGGGTTGAGATTAGGTTATAGTACGGCCAGTCATTTTATAGCATCTTTTAAAAAGAAATTTGGAACCACGCCAAAGAAGTTTGTCATGGGGCTTTCAAATTAGATAAGATAAAGATAAGACCTGGAAGGTCTGTAAGCGGAATCCAAAAACAATTTTGGTACTTTTTTAAGAACCTTTTGGCTCTCACTTACTATTTTTGTAGTTCTGAATTATCAAATATGCAAAAAGGAGTTCTCCTCGTTAATCTTGGTTCGCCGGACAGCGCCCAGCCTAAAGACGTGAAAAAATACCTCGATGAATTTCTAATGGATCCCCGTGTTATCGACATTCCGCGCTGGGCGCGTATTTTGTTGGTTCGGGGAATTATCTTGAATACCCGTCCAAAGAGATCGGCTGAAGCTTACTCCAAAATTTGGTGGGATGAAGGGTCACCTTTAATTGTTCTTTCAGAAAGACTTAGGGATAAAATAAGTAAAAAAGTAAATATACCCGTGGCTCTCGCAATGCGTTATGGCAGCATGACCTTACAAAAAGGATTGCAGGAATTAGTGGATCAAGGCGTGGAGGAAGTGCTTATCATTGCTTTGTATCCACAATACGCGATGGCTACTACCGAAACGATCACCGTAAAAATAAATGAGCTTCGCGATCAATTTTACCCATGGTTAAAAATAACATCCTTTCCTCCATTTTATAACAAGCCCGAGTATATAGAAGTTCTCTCCAAAAGTATAAAAGACCATTTGCATCATTTGGATCATGAGTATTTGTTATTCAGTTATCACGGAGTGCCTGAGCGACATATTAGAAAGAGTGATATCACAGAGTTGCACTGTAAAATTGATGAGAATTGTTGTACGACTACGAATGAAGCACATGAATTTTGCTACCGTCATCAATGTTATGAAACCACCCGACTCGTTGCGATGAAGTTGAACTTAAAAGAAGGGACCTTCGGCACATCCTTTCAATCACGTTTGGCTTTTGACACGTGGTTGCAACCTTATACAGACCGAACGATAGAACGATTGGGTAAAAGAGGAATCAAAAAAATGGCCATCGTAACTCCGGCGTTTGTAAGTGATTGTCTTGAGACCCTCGAAGAAATTGCGATGGAAGGAGCCGAAATTTTTCACGAAGTAGGTGGAGAAGAATTCACTACTATTCCTTGCTTAAACGATGGTGAAGATTTTGCACAATTGCTGACCGATTGGATCGAACAATGGCGCATCGTGGATGTAAAAACAGCAATTGCGTAAATGGCAAAATTACGATCAGATGCACTGGGGACAGAGTCCATAAGCAGCCTATTGATTAAACAAGCGGTGCCTGCTTCTATTGGTATTTTGGTCATGTCGCTCAATATGATCGTCGATACCATATTTGTGGGGCGATGGATAGGACCTTTGGCGATTTCGGCCATAACGGTTGTGATTCCGGTGACCTTTTTCATAGGTGCTATTGGTTTGGCTGTTGGAATAGGAGGAAGCTCGGTCCTTTCCAGGGCCTTCGGTGCCGGGGATAATGAAAAGGCACTCCGAGTATTTGGAAATCAGACGACACTTACTTTTTTTACCGCGGGGATCTTGGCCGCTTTAGGGCTTGTTTTTCAGAACCATCTCATCGAGTTTTTCGGTGCAGATGATTCGTTTAAGGATCTCGCATTAACCTACTATCGTATCGTTCTTTACGGCATTGTGATGCTTTCCATGTGCATGATGGGTAACAACGTTATTCGAGCCGAGGGGAAACCAAAATTTGCCATGTATGCCATGTTACTGCCGGCATTAGGCAACATAATTATGGATTATATTTTCATAAAAGTGCTGGGGATGGGAATGGCCGGCGCTGCTTGGGCAACTTTTATAAGTTATTTTATTTGCTTTGCATTTATCTTATGGTTTTTTGTGGTGAAAAGTGAACTACGACTCAAATTTCAGTCTTTCATTTTAGAGCTAAATATCGTCAAGGAAATCAGTGCCTTAAGTTTTGTCACCCTGGCGCGACAAGGGACCATAGCCGTGCTTACTATTTTGCTTAACAATGTACTTATAAGGCAAGGTGACGCGCTCGATGTTGCTTCCTACGGAATTATAAGCCGAATGTTGATGTTCGCTCTTTTTCCGGTCATTGGTGTAAATCAAGGATTCTTACCCATTGCCGGGTATAATTATGGTGCTCGTAAACTCTCCAGGGTAAGGGAATCTATTAATACTTCTATCAAATATTCCGGAGCCTTAGCACTGTTGATATTTGCCGTTATTATGATATTTCCTACTGAAATCGTTTCTGTTTTCCTGAGTAATTCGGATAGTTTGGATGCTGCGACTTTGGCCGATAATGAAGAAATATTACGGAGAACTCCAGTTGCACTTCGCTGGGTATTCGCCGCTACCCCAATTATCGTAGTTCAGTTGATAGGAGCCTCTTATTTTCAAGCCATTGGGAGGGCGGTTCCGGCGTTGCTCTTGAGTTTGACCAAGCAAGGCTTTTTCTTGATTCCAATGCTATTGATACTTCCGCCTTATTTGGGGGTGTTTGGTGTTTGGATATCATTCCCCATAGCCGATGTACTTTCAACTGTAGTAACCGGCTATTACTTGAATAAAGCGGTGAAGAAGGATTTAATAACCACATAAAAAAAGGAGTCCAATTGGACTCCTTTTTATCGTTTTCAGTATAAAAAAAATTTACCAAATTCTAACTCGATCTTCCGGTTTCAGGTACATAGCGTCACCCTCTTTAATGTCGAAGGCTTCGTAAAAAGCGTCTATGTTCAATAGAGGCTGTATAGCCCGATATCTTCCCGGAGAGTGTGGGTCTGTTTTTATCTGACTCCGAAGATATTTCTCGCGCTGCTTTGTTCTCCATACAGTTGCCCAACTCATAAAGAAACGTTGTTCGGCGGTTAGCCCGTCGATATCCTCAGGTCTGCCGTTCTCCTTATAAAAACGTTGTAAGCCGTCATACGCTCCTAAAACACCACCAAGATCACCGATGTTTTCACCCAAAGTGAATTTTCCATTGATAAAAACACTATCTAAAACCTCTATTTTGCTGTATTGTTCAGCGAGGGAATTTCCTCTTTCGGTAAAACTTTCAAGATCGCTGTCGGTCCACCAATTCACAAGGTTTCCGTCACTGTCGAAGCGAGCTCCACTATCGTCAAAGGCATGGGATATTTCGTGGCCTATCACGGCTCCAATTCCGCCATAATTCACGGCATCATCGGCTTTATAATCGTAGAAGGGAGGCTGTAAAATAGCAGCGGGAAACACGATCTCGTTATTGAAGGGATTGAAGTAAGCATTTACTGTTTGCGGTGACATTCCCCACTCTTCACGATCCACAGGCTCGTAAATCCTACTGAGGTTGTCTTTCAATTGCCAATCGTTAACTGCCACCATATTTTCGTAGTAGCTATTGTCTGGTTTAACCTCCATGGTGGAGTAGTCTTTCCATTTATTGGGGTAACCAATTTTCACGGTGAATTTATCGAGCTTTTCAATCGCTTTGGTTTTTGTACTATCGCTCATCCAATCCAACACCAGAATACGATCTTTATATGCCGCGATCACATTCTCGATCATTTTTTCGGCTTTTGTTTTAGCTTCAGGAGGGAACATTTCGTCTACATATAATTTTCCCAACGCTTCACCGACGGTACTATTTACTGTGGCAAGCGCACGTTCATCGGCTGGCTTTTGTTTTTTTGCGCCATTTAACGTTTTTCTATAAAAATCCCAGTTTGCTTTTTCAATTTCGGTGGTCAGCATATCGGCAGCATCGTTAAGTGTTGCCCAGCGCATAACCGTTTTCCAGGCGTCAATATCGCCTTCCGCAAGGGTATTTTGAACCACTTCCATATAGGCAGGCTGCATCACTAAAACAGTATCTACTACTATATCGATTCCCAAGTCCTTAAATGCTTGCCTCCAGGAGATACTCGGAACCATTTCCTGAACTTGATCCATAGATCTAGGGTTATTATAATTTCTAAAATCACGACTCTGTATTTTGTCAAATCGAGGTTCAGCCAATTTAGTTTCAAGGGCAAGAATAACTTCGGCTTGCTTTCTTGCGACTTCTTCCGAATCGCCTAAGAATTGAAGCATCCTTGTGATATGATCCACATATTGCTGTCTTATTTCTACGGACTTTTCATCTGTCTTTAAATAATAATCACGTTCGGGCAACCCTAGTTGACCGGGTGTAATGTAACAAGCGTTTACAGCACTGTTACTGGGGTTTGAAAATGCAGCAACACCTATAAAAGGTTGTGAAACCTCTGCAGCATTCGCGGTCATTAGCGTTTGAAATTCTTTGAGGGTCTTGATAGCCGCGATCTTCTCCAAAATAGGTTTAATAGGCTCAATTCCTGCAGCATCTCTGGCGAGGGTATCCAATTCAGATTCGAAGATCATTAACGCCTTGGCCTGGTCGGTATCATCGGCATAATTTTTACTTTCTTTCGCCTTGGCTAAAATGCCTAAAACATCCCTATCGGTTTTTTTCCGAAGCACGCCAAAACCACCCCAACGCACTTGATCGTCTGGAATTTCCGTGTTTTTCATCCAGTTACCATTTACGTAGTTGTAAAAGTCTGTTTTAGGACTTACCAAAGTATCCATATTGGCCAAAATGATGCCATGTGGTCCATCATCAACTTTAGCTGAATCTTTATCTTCGCAAGCACCCGTTATAAGCACAACAGCTCCAAGGGCCATGAGCGATTTGAATAAGTTTGTTTTCATCTTTTTGTTTATTGGTTTTAAATTGAAGCGAAGGCCTCTGTAATCGGTTACGTATTAGTAGTTTATTTTACTAATTGTTACAGCTATTCACTCTGTTGATCTATTAGTTCAGCATTGTAAACAGAGTCCAGAAATTTCTTCTGTTTTTCCAGCTCTTTTTTCTCATTATCTATTCGTTGCAGGTCTATACGATCTTTCTGAAATTTTTCGTTCAACTGCACGATCAGATTTTTTACCGCATCGTTCGTTTCGGTGATATAAATTTCAACTTTATTTTTGTCAATAATTCCTCTATCTACTGCTTGTTTTAAAAGCTTCACTCGTGTTTTTACGATGGTCAGCCTTGAATATATCGCGTTCGTATATAATGTGTCCGGAATTTTTTTTGAGAGGGAGTCTGTATGTCGCAGCAACTTATCTGTTTTAATACGCAGGGCTTCCAAACCAATATCATAAAGCGTAGAGGCTTCAGAATAGAAATCGTCATAAACAGACCAATTTTCTAGCTGTTCCTTGGTGTTATTTGCCAACTGCGGAAAAGAATATTTATTAATTCCGAAGCGCACCGTATCCTGAATGGCTATTTGCGAATCCTGCTCTTGCTGGGAAGATCTCCCACATGAAATCCAAATTACAGGAAGAAATAATAGAATAAAACACTGTTTCATCTGAACCTGAAAAACACAAATATAACGGTTCTCATGCCAATGCTGAGTTAATTTTATTGTAAAGAATATACCTATCTTTAGCTCGCTAAAAAAAGTACGGTTAATCATACCTTCATCGACTATGAAAAAAAGAATACTTATTATTGGTGCCAGTGGGCAGATTGGGACCGAACTTACCTATCAATTGCGTAAAAAGTATGAGCCGCATAAGGTGATAGCCAGTGATATACAGGAAGGGGATGATGTGCTTTTGAACGGAGGGACCTTTGAGATTTTGGATGCGACAGACTTTAACGCTGTCGAAGACATTGTGATACGCTACGAGATCACCGATGTGTATTTGATGGCAGCTATGCTTTCGGCTACAGCGGAAAAGTTTCCTATGAAGGGATGGGATTTGAACATGAATTCCCTTTTCAACATACTCAATCTTGCCAGGGACAATACGATTGAAAAAGTATTCTGGCCTTCCAGCATAGCTGTTTTTGGCCCCTCGACTCCCAGAATAGATACCCCACAGCGCACCATTATGGAGCCTACAACAGTTTATGGAATAAGTAAGCAAACAGGTGAACGTTGGTGCGAGTACTATCACAATAGATATGGCGTGGATGTACGTAGTATTCGTTATCCGGGATTGATAAGCTATAATACCCTGCCAGGTGGTGGCACAACCGATTACGCTGTGGATATTTACCATAAGGCAGTAAAGCATAAAAAGTATGTTAGTTTTCTAAATGCCGAAACCACCTTGCCCATGATGTTTATTGACGACGCAATTAATGCCACGATTAGTATCATGGAGGCTCCTTCGGAAAAGATAAAAGTTCGAAGTGCCTATAATTTGGCGGCTGTGAGTTTTAATCCTGAAGAAATTGCTGCCAGTATTAAAAAGTACATCCCCGAGTTTGAAATAGGTTATAAGCCGGATTTTAGACAGGCCATCGCAGATTCCTGGCCGCAGAGCATCGACGATAATGAGGCGAGGGAGGATTGGGGCTGGAATCATAAGTTTTCTCTGGATGAAATGACACAAATAATGATCGAAAATTTGAAAATTGTCTACACATAACACCTTAGTCTTCCATGATTGTAAGTTTGACCCGGGAAATCCCACTAAATTATTCT
>SMUX01136882.1_pt1 | contig 12259 bp, 10 predicted proteins | sample 2456431 | NCBI WGS metagenome assembly SMUX01 (sample SAMN11095930, study PRJNA526329) | marine sediment metagenome | biome: Marine sediment; feature: Surficial sediment; material: Deep marine sediment; isolation source: Hadal surficial sediment | place: Pacific Ocean | collected 2014-11 | depth... | reverse complement strand
TCATTCCTGAACCGGTTTGACGCGTTGATTTCCTACAGCAGCTCCGGCGCAGAAGAGTATCGAATGACTGGCTACCCTTCGAAACGAGTTTTCGTCGCCCAAAATGCGACCACCGGACCTCCGCCCGAATTACAACAACGTGAAGTAGCCGACACCCCACGGGTGCTATTTGTGGGGCGCCTTCAGGAACGCAAGCGCGTGAATTTGCTGCTGAAGGCGTGCAGCGCCCAAAGAATGAAGCCGGAACTATGGATAGTTGGAGACGGGCCGGAACGGAGCGACCTTGAGCGCATGGCTGCAAAGGTATACCCAGAAGCAAAGTTCACGGGCGCGCAGTACGGAAAAGAGCTCGAGGAAATCTTTCGGCAGGCCGATTTGTTCGTCCTTCCAGGCACGGGTGGCCTGGCCGTGCAGCAGGCGATGGCTCATTCGCTCCCGGTGATCGTGGCCGAAGCGGACGGATCGCAGAGGGATCTGGTGAGCAGTCAGAATGGTTGGATCGTTCCACCCGCGGATCTACAAGCACTCATCGGGGCGCTCAGTAACGCCCTTGAGCACCCAGAAAAGCTGCCAAAAATGGGCGCGGCCTCTCGCAAGGTCGTTGCCGAACGTGTAAACATCGAGCTGATGGCCGAAAGTTTTATCAAGGTCGTGAATCAGGCGAGCCAGACGTGAAGCTGCTGTTCATCGCTGATGGGAGAAGCCCCATAGCCCAAAATTGGATCCGCTATTTCATCGCAAACGGATCGGAAGTTCATTTGATCTCGACCTTTGATTGCGCCAGGCTCAGCGGGCTTGAGACGCTTCACGTCGTACCTGTCGCCTTCAGCGGGCTTGGCCGTAAGAGGCGGAAACGAACTGGGGGCAGGGACAACGGGCGGAAAAGCGCGCTCACATCTTCAAAAACGATCGGGCTGCGCACATTTATCCGTCACTGGCTCGGACCTGCCACCGTCAACCGGGCTGCAAAGCATGTACGGGCTCTGATCTCCGAGCTCAAGCCCGATCTGGTGCACGCGATGCGCATCCCGTTCGAGGGTGCCATTGCAGCAGCCTCTCATCCGGCGGCTCCGCTCCTGGTCTCGATATGGGGCAACGATTTCACCCTCCACGCACCAGCCTCACCGATGATGGGCAGCCTTACGAAGCGCACGGTGGCACGGGCCAACGCGCTGCACACTGACAACCGTCGCGATCTCAATCTTGCTCGGAAGTGGGGCTTTGCCGGCGAACGTCCCCAAATGGTTCTGCCGACAAACGGTGGCGTACGAAGGGATATCTTCTATCAGGGTGGACCCGAACAATCGGAACATCCTGCTCTCACTCAAGTCATCGAAAAACTGCCGCGAGATGTGCCGGTGGTGGTCAATCCACGAGGCTTTCGAGCCTACGTTAGAAACGACACCTTTTTCGAGTCGATACCGAAACTTTTGGATCGGGTGCCCTCGGCGGTTTTTCTTTGCCCGAGCATGGCCGGACAAAGAAAGGCCGAAGAGTGGATCGAGCGGCTTCAAATCGGCGACGCCGTGCACTTGCTACCTACACTAACTCCTTCTGACCTTGCGGTGGTTTTCCGTAGGGCGCAAGTATCCGTATCGCCCAGCGAGCACGATGGCACGCCGAATACACTGCTGGAAGCCATGGCCTGCGGAACATATCCTGTTGCGGGCGATCTGCAATCGATCCGGGAGTGGATTGAAGACGGGAAAAACGGCACGCTGGTGAATCCAGCGAGCGCGCATCAATTGGCGGAAGCTACCGCTCAAGCGCTTGAGAATGCCGAGTTGAGAGAGCGGGCCGCAGCGGAAAATATCCGAATTGTCGAGACGAGAGCAGACTATCAGCAGGGAATGCAGAGGGCACAATCTTTCTACGAAGAGCTGCTGGCCTGAACAAACGTGGGCGACCCCCGCGCAATGACAGGCCCATAGAGTTGCTAAATCTCAGGTGCCGGCGTTAAAGCTCCTGCTTGCAATACATTACTTATTCAAGTACCGCTATCCGATCTCCTGTAAAATCACGGGCTGAATCATGAAACAAGTGGTGCAAGACCTTCAATCCGACCAGCCTGACGTGCTGAACGTGCCTGTACCCAGCCCCGCGCCAGGTACGGCGTTGATCCGGACCGTGGCCTCCTTCGTTTCCGCAGGCACGGAACGCACCGTGATCGAATTTGCCGCCAAGGGGATGATCGGGAAGGCACGCGCCCGGCCGGATCTTGTTCGGCAAACCATCGACAAAGTGCGTCAGGATGGGCTGCTCAACACTCTGCAGGCCGTACGCAGTCGTTTGGATCAACCGCTCCCGCTAGGCTATTCCTCTGCCGGTGTTGTTGAAGAGCTTGGTGAAGGAATTACGAGCTTGCGCCCCGGCGACCGCGTGGCTTGCGCTGGTGGGCAGGCGGTACACGCGGAATTCGCTGTGGTCCCAGAGAAAATGATTGCCAGACTTCCGGAATCGGTCGATTTTGAGTCGGGAGCGGCTGCCACTCTGGGCGCGGTTGCGCTGCACGCCTTTCGCCTGTCAGAAGTGCAGGTCGGGGAGCGCGTGGCGGTGATAGGGCTCGGACTTCTCGGCCAGCTCGCGCTCCAGATCGCTGGCGCGGCGGGATGCGAAGAGTTTGGTGTGGATGTGGATGAGACAAGGGTGGAGCTGGCAAGAACCGTTGGCGGCACAGCAGTTAGCCGTGAACAAGCGGTCGAATCCGGAAAAGCCATCACCGGCGGCGAAGGCTTTGATGCCATCCTGATCTGCGCCCACACTGACGATAACGACCCGCTGGAATTGGCAGCCACGCTGGCTCGCGACCGAGCAACGATTGTGCTGGTTGGCGTGGTCGGCATGGAGATCCCGCGTAAGCCTTACTATGACAAGGAGTTGAAGTTTGTGGTGTCGCGCTCCTATGGGCCAGGTCGCTATGATCCCACCTATGAAGAAATGGGAGTTGATTACCCCATCGGCTATGTACGCTGGACTGAGGGGAGAAACATCGAAGGTTTTCTGGATCTGATCGCCGCCAACAAGGTCCAGGTAACACCGCTCATCACGCATCGCTTCCCGGTCGAGAACGCCGAGCAGGCGTATCGGCAGATTGCCGAAGGCTCCGAGGAGCCGACGCTCGGTGTGGTGCTCACCTACGCAGAGCAAGCGCCAGTGGAGCGCCGGCTCACCCTGTCGGATCGTGCTCGCAAGGACCGCCTGGTCAAGCTTGGCGCTCTGGGCGCCGGGAATTTCGCAAGGAACGTGACCTTTCCGGCATTAAAAGGAATGAACGAGGTCGAGCTCATTGGATTGGCCACTGGAACTGGGGTCAGCGCCACCGATTCTGGAAAGCGCTACGGGTTCGCCTATGTCTCGACCGAAGCGGCCGAGGTCGTCCAGGATGAATCTATCAATACGGTGGCAGTGCTTACGCGACACCATCTGCACGCTGGCCAGGTGGCGGACGCACTCCGTGCAGGCAAGCACGTCTTCTGTGAAAAACCGCTGGCAATCGATGCGGACGGCCTGGAGGGCGTGATTGATGCATTGAATGATGCGAAAGGCCTGCTGACGGTTGGCTTTAACCGCCGATTCGCTCCGATGGGCATCCAGATGCGTGATTTCATGGCACAAGCCGGTGAACCGCTATCCGTGCACTATCGGGTGAACGCGGGGCCGCTGCCCAGCGACCACTGGGTCCACGATCCAGATCAGGGTGGAGGCCGAATCATCGGAGAGGTATGTCACTTCATCGACTACCTGACATTCTTGATCGGAGCGCTCCCCGAGCAGGTGCACGCGCAAGGGATCCCCGGCGGACAGGGAGAGAACGTACACATTACCGCTCGCTTCCCGGACGGTTCGGTTGGAACTGTGGATTACCTGGCAAGCGGCGATAAGACCTTCCCGAAAGAACGAGTGGAAGCCTTTGGCGGCGGAAGGGTGGCAGTGCTCGATGACTTCCGTGGCCTGGAGCTGGTCAGTGGCGGCAAGACAAACCGATCGAAGTCCAGTCAAGACAAAGGGCACCGTGCGATCTGGCAGGCTTTTGCGGCGGCCATTCGTGAAGGCGGGCCGGCTCCCATTCCCTACCACGAGCTGGCGGGTGTGACCCAGACCACCTTTGCGATCGTAGAATCGCTCCGTACCGGCCATTCCATCGAGATCGAGCCGCTTTTGGGAGCCGAATCGCGCTAGCAATTCAAAAGAACCCCTTTATCACCCCATGACCTTGCGCAGCAGCTTCCTGATTCCAGCCATTCGAGAGCTCGGAATTGCGGACCTATTCCAATACGGAATGTACCAACTTGGCGTGCGGTCCGGCCGTCTCCGCCGCAGCACCCCGCTGTATCGATGGGGCGACCGACCGCTGGAATCCTGGCTCAGCAGCGAGACCTCGCTCGAGCAGGTGCTGTCGAGCAGGCAGAAATTCTTCTTCGAGAATAGCGTTCAAGTCAAGGAATGGCTGCGGGGCTTTCCCTCCGAGGATCTACATCGTGAAGCGGACGAGATTCTCAATGGCAAATTCCGTCTCTTCGGGGGGCCGCCGGTTGATCTTGGCTCGCCTCCAGACTGGGGCCGCATCCCCCTGGCGGGTGAGCAAGATTCCATCCCACTTGAGAAACATTGGACCGAAAATGAAAGTGGGAGCGGAAAAGACCTGCGTCTTCTATGGGAGCCGGCCCGGTTTGGCTGGGCCTTTACCTTGTGTCGAGCCTATCAATTTACCGGTGAATCGCGCTATGCAGCGGGCGTTTTGGAGCTTTTGCTCTCCTGGATGGAGAGCAACCCGCCCAATCACGGCCCTCATTGGGGTTCCGGGCAGGAGGCAGCGCTCCGTATCCTGGCACTGATATTCGTCTGGTATGCACTCGAAGACTATTTGGAGACTGCTCAAGCTGACGCGGCCGAAATCCTGTTGGCGCTGGCAGTCCACGCAGAACGCATTCCACCTACCCTCTCCTACGCCCGGGCACAGAGAAATAACCATCTTCTATCCGAAGCGGTGGGTCTGTACACCGTGGGCCTGCTCATGCCCTGGTTTGAGCAGTCTTCAGAATGGAAGAGGCTGGGCCGGAAGTGGCTGATCCAGGCCCTGGACGACCAGGTGTTTGACGACGGAGGCTACATTCAATACTCTACGAACTATCAACGGTTGGCTCTAAGCGCCGGCCTGTGGGCTGCGCGTCTCGCCGAAATTCACGCCGAGCCCTTGCCTGATTCTACGCTTGGCGCGCTGCGGAAGATGACCCGATTGCTCCTGGCATTGACTGATTCGCAGAGTGGCACGCCGCCAAATTGGGGCCACAACGACGGCTCAAACATCCTTCCGCTGTCGACTGGCCTCCAAAACGACTATCGACCAGTGCTACAGGCTGCCGCCCGGCAGTTTATGGAAGCGCCCGCTTTTGGCTCAGGGGCGTGGGACGAAATGAGCGTGTGGCTCGGAGTGTGGGATCGGGGTCAAGCCCAGAGAGCGGAAACAGAGCGAAATGACCTCGCCGGCGCCGACGAAGCCAACACTCGAGATCAGAGCCAGGGGGAAGAGCTAGATTTTCCGCAAGCCGGCCTGTACTTGATGCGGGGAGCTACCTCGTGGGCGACCCTCCGCTGTGCGCGGTTTGCAGCGCGCCCGGCCCACTCCGATCAACTGCACACGGACCTGTGGTGGAATGGCCAAAATATCGCACGCGATGCCGGCACCTACCGCTACACGGCCCCACCTCCCTGGGAAAATGCGTTCTCCGGCGCAGCGGCCCATAACACGCTCATGGCGGACGGCCAGGAGCCGATGGACCGAGCCGGGAGATTTCTTTGGCTGAACTGGTCGGACGCCCGCTTCCTGGGGCGTTGGCAGGCGGAGGACGGGTCTGTACAAGCGCTAGCTGCCGAGCATTCGCTGAATCCCGGCCTCAGGCACCGGCGCAGCATCGTGCAAGCAGGAGGATCGATGTGGATTGTGCTTGATGAACTGATCGGTTCAGGGAGCAGTACGGAACAGCATCGAGCGCGCCTGGCATGGAACCTTGTAGATTGGCCATGGGAGTTTGATGTTCAGAGCCTTACGCTACAGGGAGAGCAGGGCACCGTCCGGTTGCGCTTGACACCGGGCATGGACGATATCGCGCTTTATCGAGCGGGTGAGATCGTGGCAGGCGAGAAGCAGTCCGAGGAGGACCCCGCCGTGTTGGGCTGGTGGTCTCCCACGTACGGATACAAACAGCCAGCGCTTACACTGGTGGCCACGATGGAGGGCCTGCTGCCCCTGCGTCTCACAAGCTGGTGGCGCCTTGGAGACGTGGAGCCGCAAGATCTCCTGCTTGAATGGGATAACCTCCAGGACGATCCACTCATGGCCTTTCTGAGCAGCGGACGATGATTGCAACCCCCCTTCGAAAGCGGTTCTTTGATCTGGCGTTGACCGTGCCAGGTCTGATTCTGATCAGCCCGGTACTGGCGGTGATCGCCATCGCGGTGCGAATCGCGCTCGGACCCCCGGTGCTCTTCCGTCAGCGACGCCCCGGCCTGATGGCGCGGCCGTTTGTCCTGTACAAATTCCGTACAATGTCGAACGCATTGGACGCCGATGGAAAACCAATGCCGGACGCCGTGCGGCTGACTCGTCTGGGGCGACTGCTTCGCTCCTTTAGCCTGGATGAGCTGCCAGAGCTGCTGAACGTGATAAAGGGGGAAATGAGCTTGGTCGGGCCCAGACCACTCTTGATGCGCTACCTGGAGCGCTACAGCGCAGAGCAGGCACGTCGACACGACGTACTGCCTGGAATCACCGGCTGGACACAGGTGAACGGGCGCAACGCCAACACGTGGGAACAGAAATTCGAATACGACGTTTGGTACGTAGACCACTGGTCCGTCCGCCTGGACGTCAAGATCCTGCTGATTACCCTTTGGAAGGTGCTTACAAGGGAGGGAATCAGCCAACCCGGTCAGGCGACGGCAGAAGAATTCATGGGATAGAGAGCCTCGACGACATATTTGGTTTTCACGTTGCCGCAAGCGGCAGAAGAATTCATGGGATAAGGTGGAAAGGCGCAACATCTAGGGGTGGAGGGGGCACATACCCGTAATAGCAAGAGCCAGAACATTTGTTCTGAATCCATCCTTTTTATGACTTGCACGCGATTCAAAGGGGCGGTAGTATTTGGCCGGTTAGGTCCAACCCTTTGACTCAGGAGGAAGTGAACAATGAAGGAATCGCTCGATTTTTACGATATCAAGGAAAAGAACAAGTTTCCATCGACCGAATGGCGCATTGAGGCCAAGACTTCAGGCAACAGGACACGCTACTTCGCAGTAGCCCCTGTGCCAACCGATCCCGGGCGCGAAGCCTGGAGGATCATCAGCAAGGATTTCGCCACAGCAAATACCGATAGCTAAGCCGAGTGGAAACACCGTAATGCAGCCGCCCACTTCTGTGGGCGGCTCTGCTTTTATAGCGTAGACTTCGCTCGTGCACGTGCTATTGATCCATCAGGTCTTTGTCCGCCCAGAGGATCCAGGGGGAACCCGCCACTACGACTTTGCCCGGTACCTGGTTGAAAAGGGGCACCGTGTGACCGTGCTGGCTGGGACACGAAGCTACCTCACAGGCGAACGGTTAGCTGCAGGGCGGCACGAGACCCCGTTTCCCGGTCTGGAGATCGTCCGGTGCGGCGTGGTTGGTGGGCAACGAGCCGGATTCGCATGGCGGACGGTTGGCTACTTCTCCTTCATGCTCTCCTCCATTTGGGCAGGTCTGCGCACCCCTCATGTTGACGTGCTTTGGGGAACCTCCCCTCCGATTTTTCAGGCGTGGACAGCCTGGCTGCTGGCCCGTCTGAAGGGCATACGGTGGCTGCTCGAGGTACGTGATCTCTGGCCAGAGTTCGCGATTCAGGTCGGTGCACTGCGCAATCGCGGGCTGATCGGTCTTTCGGAATGGTTGGAGGGCTTTCTTTACCGGCATTCCGATGAAATCGTCGTCAATTCCCCGGGATTCGTCGAGCATATTCAAAATATTGGCGCTGGCGCTAAAGGAATCATGATTGTGCCGAATGGTGTCGATCTTGTTGTAGATCGATCGAGTACCGCGGAGGGCAGCCGCGAATCGCAGGGGACCGGGTCCCTGCTGCGAGAAACTCATAAGCTTAACGGGAAATTTATTGCCCTTTACGCCGGCGCGCACGGCATGGCAAACGACCTTTCGCAGCTGGTTGATGCGGCTGCTTCGCTTCAGCAAGACCCTCGAATCGCGATCGTCTTAGTAGGCGATGGGCCCGAGAAATTTGCCTTGCAGGAGCGAGCACGTGCAGAGCGGCTCGACAACTTGCACTTCCTTCCACCCGTAGAAAAAGCGAACGTCTCCGCCCTGATAGCGGAAGCAGACTGCGGAATCGCCGTGCTCAAAGCCATCCCCATGTTTGCGACGACCTACCCAAACAAAGTGTTTGACTACATGGCTTCGGAGCTGCCAATCGTTTTGGCGATCGATGGCGCGATTCGTCAAGTCATTGAAGCAGCCGAGGCGGGCATAGCCGTGGCGCCAGGTGACGGGGCTGCAATAGGGGAGGCGATTCGGCGCCTGGCGGACGATCCTCAAGCGGCGAAGGGGATGGGCCGCAGGGGGAAAAAGTACGTCGAAGCACACTTTGATCGCCGCGAGATGGCGGAGAAGATGGAAGAGATCTTGCTCACTCTCAGCTAGAGTCACGATATGCAGGATTGGGTTTCGCGGACTTTCTGGTCTACCTACCACGACTCGGCGGCTGTCCGCCGTGAATTGGCGGCACTGCTGGCCATTATCGGCGACGGTCAACGGGCGCTGAACATCGGGTCAGGAGAAAGCGACCTCCACCCGGGGGTGATCAACCTCGACGTCGATCCTTCGGATCACACGGATTGTGTGGGTGACGCCTTGTTGGTGCCATTTGAGGCTAACACTTTTCACCTGGTGCTCTCCCAGGAAACTATGGAGCATGTGTCCGATCCATTCCGGGCCGTGCGCGAGATGGGGCGCGTACTGAAGACGGACGGCGTGCTATACCTGCAGGTGCCGTTCGTTCTGGGCTACCATCCCGATCCGGAGGATTATTGGCGCTTCACGCATTCCGGTGTGCGACGGCTGATTGAGCAGGCAGGATTACGCTGCGAACGGGTTGAACCCTCCCTGGCGGCGGGCACCGGAGCGCATCGCATTCTTGTAGAATTCCTGGCTGGGGTCGCTGCGCGACTTGTGCCTCAGACCTACCGACCGGTTAAAGGCGTCGTGGCAATCATCTTTTATCCGCTGAAGTGGTTGGATGGCTGGCTCAGAGTGGGTTCTGAGCGAGACCGAATTGCGGGAGGCTATTTTGGCATCGGCCGGAAAACAGCCTAAACCAGTGAATGTGCTGTTCACTAGCGTCGGAAGACGCGTAGAGTTGATGCGTGCCTTTCGGCAGGCCAATAAGGCGCTGGGGCTGCGCGGCTCCATCGTGGCTACCGAAATTGACCCGCTGGCCCCTGCACTGAAGGATGTCGATCGCTACTACCTGGTTCCAAAGCTGGACGACGAGCGCTATTTACCAACGCTAGCCAGCATCTGCGAGAAGGAATCGATTCATTTGATATTTCCCTTGATCGATCCCGATATTCCAGCTCTGGCACAAGGAAGGGAGCGGTTCGAGAAAAAAGGGGCCAGGCTCACATCGCTGTCCGCGCCGGAAGCCACCATCGCCAATGACAAGTGGCTTACACACGATTTATTTGAAAGCATTGAGGTTCTCACCCCGAGAACCTGGCGCGGAGCGCCGGACGATGCATTTGAGTTTCCACTGTACGTCAAGCCCAGCATCGGCAGCGCAGGCGAAGGCGGCCAGAAGGTCGAAGACCAGGCAAGTCTTGAGCACGCGTTGAGTCAGATCCCGGATGCGATTGTGCAGGAATATCTGCCGGGTCCAGAAATCACTAACGACGTGAGCTGTAGCAGGGATGGTCAGGTGTGGGCCGTCGTGTGCCGTCAGAGAATTGAGGTGCGCTGGGGAGAGGTAGCGAAAGGCGTGACCATTGAAAATAGTGAGATCATCGAAGCCTGCGTGAGGATTGCCAAGGGTCTCAAAGCCAAAGGGCCAATTACGGTTCAGAGCCTTATGCGGGATGGGCAACCCTACTTTACCGAAGTCAATGCTCGCTTCGGAGGCGGTCTGCCGCTGGGAATTGCGGCCGGAGTGCCTTCCCCTCAGTGGTACCTGTCGGAGGCGGCCGGTATTCCTGTCGCAACCCCACCGCTGGGCACCTTCAAAACCGGGGTGCATTTGACGCGCTACGACGAGTCTTACTATCTTGACGAAGCAGAGGTTGCAGATGTTGAAAGCCATCGTCTTTGATCTAGATGACACCCTCTACCCGGAGCGCCAGTATGCCCTCAGCGGGTTTGCGGCGGTGGCCGATTGGGCGGATGGATCGCTGGACATTCCGCGCGAGCAAGGAACTGCCGAGTTGGAGGCCTACTTCAACGACGGCGTGAGAGGTGACACTTTCAATCGCTGGCTCGAGGCGCATGATCTGGAGCCAGATCAATGGATCCCGGATATGGTGAAAGTCTATCGGGACCACACCCCGAGCCTGGAACTATATCCCGAGACACGGGCCGTCTTGAAAACCCTGGCGGATGAGTACCGGTTAGGATTGATCACGCAGGGGCACAAGCCTGGTCAACAACGCAAGCTCGATGCCCTGGATCTGACCGGTGCCTTCGAAGCGGTCGTCATCATGGGCGAGGAAGATCGCCAGGATTGGAAGCCCAGCAAGGTACCCTTTCAGCGTCTGCTGGCTGAAATGGATCTCCAGGGCGATCAGTCCGTATATATTGGCGACAATCCGCTAAAAGACTTTGTCGGCGCCCGCCAGCTGGAAATGCTGACGATCTGGGTGCGCAGGCCGGAGGGTGAGCACGTGGACGATTTGCCGCCTGGGCCAGAGTATTTGGCTGAAATTGAGCTTCCGGATCTGAATGGGCTGTCAGACGCACTTGAGGGAAACGCCAGGTAAGGGCTCCTATCCGCTACACCATCCGATGATGATCGAAACCAACCACAAAACGGAGTAATGATGAAGGTACCGATGTCTTCCCCCGATCTGACTGATGCGGAGCGGGAGGCAGTGGCCGCTGTGCTCAACACGCGTACGCTGAGTATCGGCCCGGAAATTGAGGCTTTTGAACAGGCGGTCGCGGGACTTGCTGGGCGTCGACATGCCATCGCCGTAAGTTCGGGGACGGCCGCGCTGCACCTGTGCGTGCGAGCAGCCGGCATCCAGGAAGGCGATCTGGTCATCACCAGCCCCTTTTCCTTCGTGGCTTCGGCGAACGTACTGCTCTACGAGCGCGCGGTGCCGGTATTTGTCGATGTCGATCCTCTAACTGGAAATCTAGACCCGGAGCAGGTCGAAGCGGCCGCGATTGCGCTAACTTCGGGGAAAGACGGCTGGCTTCCGCGCAAGAATGCAGGAAACGGTGGCAAGCTTCGCGCAATACTCACGGTGGACGTATTTGGCCAACCAGCCGATTATGGAAAGCTAGTGTCTACCGCGGAGGAGCACGAGCTCGCGCTCATCGAAGATTCATCGGAAGCCCTTGGAGCCCAGTACAAGGGGCAAGCCGCAGGCTCCTTCGGCGATGCGGGGGTGTTTGCCTTCTATCCCAACAAGCAATTGACCACCGGTGAAGGCGGCATGGTGGTTACGGATCGGGAAGACTGGGCAGATTGGATCCGCTCGCTGCGAAACCAGGGCCGGGCCGTAGGAGACTCATGGCTGCAGCACACCTTCCCCGGATACAACTATCGCTTGGATGAAATGAGCGCAGCGTTGGGGCGAGCACAAGCGGAGCGTTTTGATGAATTGCTCAGCAATCGTGCGCAGGTCGCTGAATGGTACGAGAAAGTACTCGCCGACGTGCCCGGAGTGGAGCTGCCAACCATTGCCCCAACAACATCTCACATGAGCTGGTTTGTGTATGTGGTGCGGCTCGATTCAGCAATCGACAGGCACGGAGTCATTGCTGCGTTAGAGCAGGAGCGCATCCCAAGCCGGGCGTATTTCGAACCGATTCACCTGCAGCCGTACATGGTGGAAATTCACGGCTACCAGGCAGGAGACTTTCCGGTCACCGAAGACCTGGGGAGCCGGAGTTTGGCTCTTCCATTCTCCGGTGTGATGACGGAGGAGCAGGTCGGACTGGTGCGGGACGCGCTCAAGAATGCTCTCGAAGCCTGAGCAGCGATCAGCCATAAACAAAAAG
>SMUX01174381.1_pt1 | contig 12261 bp, 8 predicted proteins | sample 2456431 | NCBI WGS metagenome assembly SMUX01 (sample SAMN11095930, study PRJNA526329) | marine sediment metagenome | biome: Marine sediment; feature: Surficial sediment; material: Deep marine sediment; isolation source: Hadal surficial sediment | place: Pacific Ocean | collected 2014-11 | depth 0-1... | reverse complement strand
GGCCGACCGAGAGAATACCTTTGTTCCAGTCGCCTGTCTCGTAGGCTTCATTCTGAGCCACGCCCGCGATGAGCGGCCGGTACCGCGCGTCGTCGGCCGCTCCCTCCGCCTCGACCTCGGCGACCGCGCGCGCGGTCCCGTTGTCGAGCGCCCGGTAGCTGTTGCGCAAGGACTGCAGCACCAGCAGGGCGCCGGTCTCGCTGGCGCGGCCACCAAACCCTGAACCATGGTGCCGAGCAGATAGATGCCCGGATGCCCGCCGCAGAGGATCGGGTGGCGGATGCCGAGCAGCTCGGTCATCCGGGTCTTGTAGCGCTCAGGCGTCATGAGCCCCCTTTTCCCGGCGCGGCACCACCAGGGCGTCGAGCGCGACCGCGCCCCGGCCCTCGGGCAGCACCAGGAAGGGGTTCACGTCGATGCTCTCGATGCGCGCCGCTTCGGCCGCGGCCAGCACCGATAGCCGGACCAGCGCCTCCGCCAGCGCCTCGAGATCGGCGGGTGGCGCGCCGCGCAGACCTTGCAATACCTTGAAGCCCTTGATTTCGCGGATCATGCGGCGCGCCTCATCCAGGCCAAAGGGCGCCAGGCGAAACGCCACGTCGCCCAGCACCTCGACGAACACGCCGCCGAGTCCGAACATGACCGCCGGACCGAACAGCGGATCGCGCTGGACCCCGAGGATGGTCTCGACCCCGCCCGCCACCATGGGCGCGACCAGCACGTCCACGGGCACGCCCTCGGGCACGACCCCGGCCGCGGCGGCGCGCGCGCCTAGCGTCTCATAGCCGTCCCGCGCCGCCTCCGGCGTCGCCACATTCAGCAGCACGCCGCCGATCTCGGTCTTGTGGGCGAGGCCCGGCGCGTTGAGCTTGAGCGCCACCGGCAAACCCAGCTCCCGGGCCGCTTCCGCCGCCGCCTCGGCGGTTCCCACCAGGCGCTCGTCGAGCACCGGAATTCCGGCCACGGCCAGCAGCGCCTTGGCCGCGCGCTCGTCGAGCGGACCCTCGGGCAGCGGCGGCAGCGGACCCGGCAACGCTGGCAGCGGCGGCGGGGGAGCGCGGGCGCGGGCGAAACTCTCGCCGAATCCGACCAGCGCCGCGGTCGCCGCGACCGCGCGGCAGGGATCCTCGAACACCAGATAGCCGGCGGCCTCGTAGCGCGCCACGATGTCGGGCGGGGCAATGAGCGAGAGCACGATCAGGCGGTCGGGATGGCGCGCGCGCAGGGCGCTGAGTGTGGCCAGCAGGTCGTCGACGATGTAGGGCGAGGCGGCGACCATGGTCAGGAAGGCGACGATGGCGTCATAGCCGCCCTCCTCGATCATGATCTCGAAGTTCCGCTCCACCAGGCTGAGATCGTTGAACGCCTGGGCGGTGACGTCGACCGGGTTGCGCGGCGCGGCGAACGGCAGGATCTCCTTGAGCTTGGCCTGGGCGGCTTCAGGCATGGGGGCCACGTCGAGGCCCAGGTCGGCGGCATCGTCGGCCATCTGGACCCCGACCCCACCGGAGATGGTCATCAAGCCCAGGCGCCGGCCCTGGGGAAAGATGCCGCCGCTGCAGGCATAGGCGGCGTCCAGCATGTCCTCGGTCGAGCGCGCCCGGTACACGCCGTATTGGCGGAACACCGCCGAATAGATCGCGTCCGTCCCGGCCAGCGCCGCGGTGTGGGAAGCCACGGCCGCGATCCCCGCCGCGCTGCGCCCGACCTTCATGAAAATCACCGGCTTGCCCCGCGCCCGCGCCAGCTCCAGACCGTTGAGCAGCGAGGCGCGGTCGCGCGCGCCCTCGGCGTAGGCCACGATCACCTCGACATCCTCGGCGAGCGCGGCCCAGGCGATGCACTCGCCGATCTCGACGTCGGCCTCGTTGCCGGTGGTGATCCAGTAGCGCACCCCCAGGCCCTTGGCGCGGGCGAGGGCGAAGACGTGGCTGCCGTAGGCGCCGCTCTGGCTGATGATGGCGATGTGGCCGGATGGCGGCAGGCCGCCGTCGAGGCTCGAGGAGAAGGTGGCGTAGAAATTGGCGGCAGCGTTGAAGACGCCCAGGCAGTTGGGCCCCACGACCCGAAGGCCGGTGCGCCGCGCGACCTCGCTTACCCGGGCCTGAAGCGCCGCGCCCTCGGGACCGGTCTCGGCGAAGCCCGCCGAGAACACCACCGCGGCTTTCACGCCGGCGGCGGCGCAGGCTTCGAGCGCATCGACCACCAGCGCCGCCGGCAGCGCCACGATGGCGCAGTCGACCGGCCCCGGCGCCTCGGCGATCGAGGGGTAGGCGGTCACGCCCTGGACCACCTCCCGGTTCGGGTTGATCGGATAGATCGGTCCTTTAAAGCCCGCTTCCAGCATATAGCGCAGCGGCCGGCCGCCGATCCGGGCCGGGTCGCTGGAGGCGCCCAGAATCGCCACCGCGGCCGGGTTGAGCAGCGGCCCGAGATCGGGCACGGCCACGGGCTTGGAGCGCGGCGGCGCGGCACGCTCCGGAGCGGCGGAATTGGGCAATGGTCCCTCCCTGTCGCCGGCGCCCGATTTCGGGCCCGGCTGCCCAAGTTTCTAACACGAACCCGCGGCCGCGGGAAAACGGCGCGGCCCGGCAACCCGGAAAACCGCGCTCCCGGACACGGCTTTACCCGAAATACGATACGTTGCACACTTGCGCCCTGCACCGCGACACCCGCCCCGGCCGGCGGCCGGGGCGCCAAGATCGCGGATAACGCCACTATTGGGAGGTAAATACGATGAAGGCACAGCGTCTCTCGATCGTCATGGCGGCCGCGATCGCGGTTGCCGGGCTCACGGTTGGTGCCCAGGCCGCCGAGGTCAAGCTGCCCGCCAGCATGATCTGGACCGCCTACGGCACCACGTCATCGGGCTATGCCCAGTCGGTCGCCATCGGCAACATGCTGAAGAACCGGCACGGCACCACGCTCGCCATAAAGCCGGGCAAGAACGACATCTCGCGGATGACGCCGCTCAAGTTCGGCAAGGCCGGTTACTGCGCCTGCGGAATCGCCTCGTATTTCGGCTCCGAGGGCGTGGCGCTGTTCGCCAGCGCCGCCTGGGGGCCGCAGCCGATCCGCGTGCTGATGACCTCGATCGGCTCCTCCGGCCTGGGCGTGGGCTCGGCCAAGGATGCCAATATCATGGTCCCCGCCGACCTCAAGGGCAAGCGGGTGGCCTGGGTTCGCGGCGGCGACGCGCTCAATGTCGGTGTCACCGCATACCTCTCTTTCGGCGGGCTCACCTGGGATGACGTTACAAAGGTCGAGTTCTCGGGCTTCTCGGCGTCGTGGAAGGGGATCATCAACAACCAGGTGGACGCGGCCTTCGCCTCGACGGTGACGCCGCTTTCGAAGCAACTGGCGGCAAGCCCGCGCGGCGTGCGCTGGATCACGCTGTCGCACGACGACGCGGCCGGCTGGAAACGCCTGCACGCGGTCGCGCCCTACTTCCTGAAGCACATGGCCACGGTGGGCTCGGAAGTCTCCAAGGACAAGCCGTGGGAGGGCTCGACCTACTCCTACCCGATCCTGGTGACCAACGCGTCGCAAAACGCCGACGAGGTTTATTCGCTGGTCAAGGCGATGATCGAGGGTTACGACGACTACAAGGACGGCGCGCCGGGCGCCAAGGGCTGGGCGCTCGAATCCCAGAACTTCGAGTGGGTGATGCCGCTCCACGAGGGCGCGATCCGCTACTTCAAGGAGAGGGGCGTGTGGACCGACGCGGCCCAGGCCCACACCGACGCCCTGATCGAGCGTCAGGGCGCGATCAAGGACGCCTGGACGGCGTTCACCGCCGCCAGCCCGCCCGAGGACAAGGACGCGTTCAAGACCGCGTGGATGGCGGCGCGCGCCAAGTCGCTCGAGGGCGCCGGGCTGGACCCGATCTTCAGGTAACCCGCCCTCCGCACTTCCAGTAAGCACCCATGGGGGAGGAGCAATCTCGGAACGGGCCGGCGGTGGTGGAGATCTCCCGCCACCGCCGGCTCTTCGGCTTCTGGCGCTGGACCTTCCTGACGGCCTCGGCACTGTCGATCCTGCTGGCGGTCTACCAGATCTTCAACTTCGGCATCTACACCGGCTTTACGCCGCTCACCAACCAGTATCTCTACGGTCTGGTGATCCTGCTGCTGCCGCCGGTCTTCGTGCTGTGGCCGGCCTGGGCGCGGGCGCCGAGGGACCGGGTGCCGTGGTACGACGCGGCCCTGTTCGCGGTCTCGCTGGCAGTCGGCCTCTACTACATCGTCAATGGCGAGGCCATCATCGACGAAGGCTGGGAGTACGCGGCGCCCGACCGGGCGGTCTGGGTCAGCTATGTGTTCTGGCTGTTGGTGCTGGAGGCTGCGCGGCGCGCCGGCGGCGGTGCCCTCGTGACGATCGTCACGGTCGTCTCGTTCTACCCGCTCTACGCCCAATCGCTGCCCGGCATCCTCGCCGGCTTGGAGGCGAGCCTGGCCGATACGGCGATGTTCCACGCCATGAGCGAGGAGAGCATCCTCGGCATCCCCATGCGCGCCTTCGGCAACCTAGTGATCGGGTTCCTCATCTTCGGCGTCGCCTTGCAGCACACCGGCGGCGGCAAGTTCTTCCTCAACCTGGCCTTCGCGCTCCTGGGCCACGTCCGCGGCGGTCCGGCCAAGGTGGCGATCTTCGCCAGCGGCCTCATGGGCTCCATGAGCGGCAGCGTGATCACCAATGTCTTGACCACCGGCGTCATGACCATCCCGGCCATGAAGCGGGTCGGTTTTGGGCGTTCCTACGCCGGCGGGGTCGAGGCCTGCGCCTCAACGGGCGGCGTGCTCATGCCGCCGATCATGGGCGCCACCGCCTTCGTCATGGCGACCTTCCTGGAAGTGCCCTACGTGGAGATCGCCATCGCCGCGATCATTCCCTCGATCCTATATTTCTTCGGCCTGTTCATGCAGATCGACGCCTACGCCGCGCGCAACAATCTCGCGGGACTGCCGCGCGACGAGCTGCCGAGCCTGCGCCAGACGCTTAAGGAAGGTTGGTACTTCGTCGTGGTATTCGTGCTCCTGGTCTGGATGCTGGTGTTCCTGAACCGGGAATCCTGGGCACCGTTTTTCGCCACGGTGCTGTTGCTCGCGGTCAACCAGGCCTTCCCCTATCACCGCTGGGGCTGGGCCGATGCCGTCGAGTTCGTCGCTGCCGTCGGGCGGCTGTTCGCCGAGCTCGCCGCCATCCTGGCCGGCGTCGGCCTGATCGTCGGCGCCCTGGTGGTGACCGGCAAGCTCGGCAACCTGGCCAACGATCTGTTGAGCGCCGCCGGGGGCGAATTGCTGGTGCTGTTGGCAATGGGGGCTCTCACCAGCTTCATCCTCGGCATCGGCATGACGGTGACGGCGGCCTACATCTTCCTCGCCATCGCCCTGGCGCCGGCGCTCATTCAGGGCGGCCTCGACCCGATGGCGGTGCACCTGTTCATCCTCTATTGGGGCATGCTGAGCTACATCACCCCGCCGGTGGCACTCGGCGCCTATGCCGCCGCCTCGATCGCCGAGGCCAACCCCATGCGCACCGGCTTACAGGCCATGCGCTTGGGGAGCATTATCTATTTCATTCCCTTCTTCTTCGTGCTCGACCCCGGCTTCATCCTGCACGGCGAGTGGTCGAGAATTGTCCTGCTGACGGCGAGCGCCCTGTTCGGCATCGTGCTCATCGCCGGCGCGCTGCAAGGCTATCTCCTGTTTCTGGGCGACCTCACCCGCCACGCCCTCCTGCAATGGCCGATCCGGGCCATGGTGCTCTTGGCCGGCCTGCTGATTGCGACCCCGGGCGGCGGCCTCATACCCTGGAGCAACCTGGAAATGATGGGCGTCGCGGGCGTCTTGATGGCGAGCGCCGTGGCGCTGTTCGCGCTCGCCAGAAGTTGGGTGTCCATCACTGCCGCCCCCGCCGCCGAACCGCTCCCCCTACCCAAGGACAGACCATGACCGACGCCGATTTGTTTTCGCTCCACGGCCAGGTCGCGGTGATAACCGGCGCCTCCAAGGGCATCGGCCGCGCCATCGCCGAGGCCATGGCCGCCGCCGGCGCCCAGGTGGTGATCTCGAGCCGCAAGGGCGACGCTTGCGAGGACGTCGCCGGCGCCATCAACGCGGCCGGCGGCGAAGCGCTCGCGTTTGCCTGCAACATCGCCCACAAGGGCGACCTGCAAGGCCTGGTCGACCGGACGCTGGAACATTGGGGCCGGATCGATACGCTGGTCTGCAACGCCGCGGTCAACCCCTACTTCGGCCCGCTCGCCGAGATCCCGGACGACGCCTACGACAAAACCATGACCGTCAACCTGCGCAGCAATCTCTGGCTCTGCAACATGGTGATCCCCCAGATGGCGACACGTGGCGGCGGCGCGGTGGTGCTCGTCTCCTCGATCGCCGGGCTCAAGGGCCACGACAAGCTCGGCGTCTACGCGCTGTCCAAGGCCGCCGTCATGCAGCTCGCCCGCAACCTGGCGGTCGAATGGGGCCGGTCCAACGTGCGGGTCAACACCATCGCACCGGGCCTGGTGCGCACCGATATGGCGCGCGCCCTCTGGGACGACCCGGACCGCCTCGCCCAGGCGCTGGAAAGCTATCCCTTGGGGCGCATCGGCGAACCCCAAGACATCGCCGGCGCCGCCGTGTTCCTGGCCTCGAGAGCCGGCAACTTCATGACCGGCCAGACCCTGGTGATCGACGGTGGCACCACGGTGATGGGGGGACGGTATAGTTGAGGGGGGGGGGCTTTGGAACGGGCCATGAACGGGAAGGATTCCATTGACCTACGACGAGTTCAACGCGTTTTGCCGCGCCCTCCCCGCTACCAGTTATGTGGTTCAGTGGGGCGGCGCCCATGTCTGGAAGGTCGGCGGCAAGGTGTTCGCCATCGGTGGCTGGGCGGATGGCGAGGCGGCGTTCACCTTCAAGGTGAACGAGATCGCCTATGAAATGATGCGGGACCAGCCGGGCCTGCGCCCGGCGCCCTATCTCGCCTCCCGCGGCATGAAGTGGATCCAGCACCATGCCAGACCGGGACTGGCGGACGCCGATCTGAAAGACTACCTGCGCGAATCCCACCGCATCGTCGCGCTCGGCCTGTCGAAAAAGAAACAACGGGCGTTGGGACTCGCCTAGTCTGACCCGCGCGGTCTGAGCACCAAACGTTGCGGCCGTCACGTTAACGCTGGGGTCGTTACTTTACTTTATATACAGGTAACGTGACGACCCCAATCTCCAACCGCAGCGGGCAATTGCAATGACAGTGCTGTTCGTTGTAACCATTCCGACCGCTTGATTTTAGAGGAGACGCAGCATGGACCGATTCACCGGCGGTTGCCTGTGCGGCAACGTCCGAATTGTGGCGACGGGACTCCCATACCGGGTCGGCCTTTGTCACTGTCTCGACTGCCGCAAGCATCATGGGGCCCTTTTTCACGCTTCCGCGGTGTTCCCTCAGGATGCGGTGACGATCGATGGCGAAACACGCGACTACGTCGGGCGGTTTTTCTGTCCCCGCTGCGGCTCGTCCATTTTCGCACGCAGCGCAGACGAAATCGAAGTGAACTTAGGATCCCTGGATGCCCCTGACCAACTGATGCCAACCTACGAAAGCTGGATCGTCCGTCGCGAGTCCTGGTTGCCGCCGTTTCCGCTCACGAGACGATACGACCGCGATCGTGACGCCACGGGCCGCTTTGAGGAGTAGGTCGCACGAACGGTGCGAAGGCGCCGTTTCGAGGTGACAAGAGGGTCTTAGGCGTGCAAAACCTGTGCACGGATATCTCGAAAACACGCTGCCGACCAAGCAGCCCGGCGCACTCGCCCCCTACCTCGAAGGACTACGCAAAGCGGGGCTGCCTGCTCGCCCGTGCGGGCTTGGCCGCCAACGCCTGGTACGGCGATTGGGACCGCGGCCCCTGCACGCCGGCCAGCAAGGAGATCGTCGCGGTCACGTGCCGGGCCGATTAGCGCCCCCTTACAGCCCCGCCAGCACCGCCGCCTTGTCGATCAGCGCAGCGACGCGGCTTCCGAAGGGGGCGAAGCGTTGGTCTTGGGTCTGGCCTCTGACGAAACGGATATAGATCTGCTGCAGGACCACCGCGATCTTGAAGGTGCCGAAGACGTGGTACCACTGGACCGCGCCCAGATCGAAGCCGGTGCTCTCGGCGTAGCGCTGGATCGCCTCGGCACGACTCGGGAAGCCGTCGCGCCAACTCGGCATGGAGGCGGCCTCGATCCAGGGCTCCGGGTCGCCGGCCTCGCCCCAGAAGGTCAGCAAATAACCGAGGTCCATCAGGGGGTCGCCGCGGGTGCACATGTCCCAGTCGAGCACGGCGACCGCGCGCGCCGGGTCCTCGGCGCCGACGATCATGTTGTCGAGCTTGGGGTCGTTGTGCAGCAGGGCTACGGCTTGCGCCGGCGGGCGATGGGTCGCGAGCCAGGCGGCGACCGCATCGAGGCGCGGATCGTCGGCCGCCTTGGCCGCGTGCCAGCGCTGGGTCCAGCCGGCAAGCTGGCGTTCGGCGAAGCCCTCGGGCCGGCCCAACTCGCCCAGGCCGGCCGCGGCGGGATCGACCTTGTGGAGATCGGCGAGCGCGTCGACGATGGTCTCGCCGATGCGCCGGGCGAGGCCCGGATCGCCCTGGAAGCGCGCCGGCAGGTCGTTGCGGATGACGATGCCGTGGCGCCGCTCCATGACGTGGAACGGCGCACCGATCACCGCCTCGTCCGCGCACAGGAGGTAGCTGCGCGGCGCCAGCGGATAGACCCGCCACAAATCGGCCAGCACCCGGTGCTCGCGCGCCATGTCGTGGGAGCTGGGTGCGATCGGCCCCAAGGGCGGCCGGCGCAGCACGAATTCGGCCTCGCCAAAGCGCAGCAAGTAGGTCAGGTTGGCGTGGCCGCCGCCGAACTGAACCAGCTCGAACGGGCCTTTCGCCCCGGGCAGCTTGCCTTCCAGCCAGGCCGCAAGCCGGGCGGAATCGAGCCCCTCGTCGGCCCGGACCGGGATCAGCTCGGGGTCGTCGGCCACCACAGCCTCCAAGCCCTCACAGATCACCGAAGCGCTTGCCCGACTTGGCCAGGTCCTCGAGTAGCGCCGCGGGCTCGAGCAGTTCCCCATGCTCCTGCTGCAACCGGCTCATGACCTGGTAAATCGCGCTCGGCCCGACCTTGTCGGCGTAGAACATCGGCCCGCCGCGGTGGATCGGGAAGCCGTAGCCGTAGATCCAGATCACGTCGATGTCGCTGGACCGGATCGCGAGGCCTTCCTCGAGGATCTTGGCGCCTTCGTTGATCAGCGGGTAGAGGCAGCGTTCGAGAATTTCCTGGTCGTCGATGTCGCGCCGGGTCCTGCCGAGTTCTGCGGAGGTCTCCAGGATCAGTTTCTCGATCTCGGGATCGGGCTGGGGCGCGCGGCTGCCACTGTCGTAGCGGTACCAGCCGGCGCCGGTTTTCTGGCCGAAGCGGCCGCGTTCGCAGATCTTGTCGGCAAGGCTCGAGTAGCGCTCCTCCGGGTCGCGGGTCGCGGCGCGGCGCTGGCGGATGCGCCAGCCGACGTCGAGCCCGGCCAGATCGCCCATGGCGAACGGCCCCATGGGGAATCCGAAGTCGAAGATCACCTTGTCGACCTGCTGGGGCAGCGCGCCCTCCTCCAGCAGGAAGTTGGCCTGGCGGGTGTAGGCGTAGAGCATGCGGTTGCCCACGAAGCCGTCGCAGACCCCGACCAGCGCGCCGACTTTGCCGAGCCGCTTGGTCAGTGCCATGACGCTGGCGATGGTCTCGGGCGAGGTCTTTTCGCCGCGCACGTTCTCCATCAGGCGCATGACGTTGGCCGGGCTGAAGAAATGGGTGCCGATGACCGACTCGGGCCGCGATGTTGCGGCGGCGATCTCGTTCACGTCGAGCGTCGAGGTGTTGGTGGCCAGGATCGCGCCGGGCTTGCAGGCGGTATCGAGCTCGGCGAAGATCTGCTTCTTCAGGTCCATGTCCTCGAACGCCGCCTCGATCACGATGTCGGCGTCCTCGAGCTGGGCGTAGTCGGTGGCGCTGCCGATCAGGAACATGCGGCCGTCCATCTCTTCCTGGCTGATGCGGCCGCGCGAAACGCTGCCCGCGTAGTTCTTGCGGATGATTGCCAGGCCCTTGTCGAGCGCCTCCTCCGAGGTCTCCAGCACCCGCACCGGGATGCCGGCGTTGGCGAAGTTCATGGCGATGCCGCCGCCCATGGTGCCGCAGCCGATCACCGCCGCCGACTCGATCGCCTTGACCGGCGTGTCCTTGGGCACGCCGGGGATCTTGTTGGCCTGGCGCTCGGCGAAGAAGGCGTGGCGCTGGCCGGCGGACTGCTCGGAGGCGAGGCATTCGACGAAGAACTCGCGCTCCATCCTCATGCCGTCCTCGAAGGTGAGCTTGACTGCGTTTTCCACGCTCTCGATGCAGCGGTAGGGGGCGATCAGGCCGCGGGCGCGCCGGGCGATGCGCTGGCGCGCCGCCTCGAAGATATCGGCCCCGTGATCGACCGGAATTTCCTGGTGGCGCGACTTGCGCGGGCCCCGGCCCTCGGCGATCAGCTTCTCGACGAAGGCGACCGCACCCGCGGTGAGATCGTCCTCGACCACCGCGTCGAGCAGGCCGAGCGCGCGCGCCTCGGCGGCCGGGATCGGATCGCCGCTCAGGATGAGGTCGAGCGCCGGCTCGGCCCCGATGACGCGCGGCAGGCGCTGGGTGCCGCCGGCGCCGGGCAGCAGGCCGAGCTTGATCTCGGGCAGGCCGAGCCGCGCGGAATGCGCGCCGACCCGGTAGTGGCAGCCGAGCGCGAGCTCCAAGCCGCCGCCGACCGCGACCCCGTGGATCGCGGCGACCACCGGCTTGGGGCAGTCCTCGGCGGTCTCGATCACCTTGCGCAGGTGCGGGTCCCTGGGCGGCGATCCGAACTCGCGGATGTCGGCGCCGCCGGAGAAGCAGCGGCCGCTGCCGGTCAGCACCAGGGCCTCGACCGCGGGGTCCTCGACCGCCGCCGCGATCCGCGCGACCAGGGCTTCGCGGACCGCGCTCCCAAGCGCGTTGACCGGCGGGCTGTCGAGGGTGATGACCGCGACCGAACCGCGGGTTTCACTGTGAACCAGGTCGCTCATGAGGTCTCCCATCACCGTTTCTTTGCCGAGACGGCCAGCTTCCCGCTATGGTACCCGCTCCGCGCCCGGCGGCAAGCGACGACCGGCGCCAGGGAATACGGGGCAAGCAACAACCGGGAGGCCGAGCCATGTCGAACCAGACCAACCGCCGCATCGTGATGGCGGCGCGGCCCGAGGGCGCGCCCCAGGACGGCGATTTCCGCCTCGAGGAGACCGCGGTGCCGGAGCCCGGCGCGGGCGAGCTGCTGTGCCGGACCCTCTACCTCTCCCTCGACCCCTACATGCGCGGGCGCATGGCTGCCGCCAAGTCCTACGCGCCGCGGGTCGAGCTCGGCGAGCTCATGGCCGGCGGCGCGGTCAGCGAGGTGCTGCGCTCCAATATTCCCGATTTCCAGCCCGGCGACATCGTCTTCGCCTACAGCGGCTGGCAGGACTATTGGACCGCCGGCGCCCAGGGCCTGCGCAAGCTCGACCCGGAGGTCGCACCGATCTCGACCGCGCTCGGCGTGCTCGGCATGCCGGGCATGACCGCCTACACCGGGCTCTACAACATCGGCCAGCCCAAGGCCGGCGAGACCCTGGTGGTGGCCGCGGCCTCGGGCCCGGTCGGCTCGCTGGTCGGGCAGATCGCCAAGATCGAGGGCCTGCGCGTGATCGGCATCGCCGGGGCGGCCGAGAAGTGCGCCTATGTGACCGGAGAGCTGGGCTTCGACGCCTGCCTGAACCACCGCGAGGCGGGCTTCGCCGAGAACCTCGCGGAAGCTTGCCCGGACGGCATCGACATCTACTGGGAGAACGTCGGCGGCGCGGTCTTCGAAGCGGTGCTGCCGCGGCTCAATCGCTTCGCGCGGGTGCCGGTCTGCGGCCTGATCTCCCAATACAACGCCACCGAGCTACCGCCCGGACCCGACCGCATCCCCCAGCTGATGCGCGCGGTCTTGACCGACCGCCTCCTGATCCGCGGCTTCATCGTCTGGGACTTCGCCGATCAGGAGAGCGAGTTCCGGGACACCGTGGCCGGCTGGCTCCGCGACGGCCGGATCAAGTACCGCGAGGATATCGTCGACGGCCTGGAGAACGCGCCCCGCGCCTTCCAAGGCCTGCTCCAGGGCCGCAACTTCGGC
>SMUX01121704.1_pt1 | contig 12262 bp, 7 predicted proteins | sample 2456431 | NCBI WGS metagenome assembly SMUX01 (sample SAMN11095930, study PRJNA526329) | marine sediment metagenome | biome: Marine sediment; feature: Surficial sediment; material: Deep marine sediment; isolation source: Hadal surficial sediment | place: Pacific Ocean | collected 2014-11 | depth 0-1... | reverse complement strand
GGCGATGTGGAACATCGGAAGCCATGCGCGACGCCGTCCGAAAGCCTTGGGAAACCGCCGTTCCGGTCGGGCATGCGAACCGCCGGAGGGCGTCGGGAAACCTTGACGATGCCCTGGCATCGCCTGCCCGCGCGAAGCCGATGCTTCGCTTCGGCGAAGGCAGGCCGGCGGCTTCCCTCCTACCCGGCGGATCGCCTGCCCGATCTCTAGGGGTCATTATCAAGGACCTTTGGTATTATATGCCCCGCCCGGCGCCAAATTGCCAGCGGTTGGGCCAGAGATCAAGAGGCTGGGGGATCGGCGGAATCCAAAGCGCGGTACGGACGTTGGCGGCCTAGCCGGGCGCCGGGGAGGGTCGCCGCGCCGGTCCTCATAGGGCCGTTTCCGGCCTCTTTCGCGGTTGCGCGGTCTTTAAGCAAGGCGTAGCTTGTCGCCGGTCAAAATCTCCATAGGTCAAAATCTCCACGGGCCAAAATCTCCTTAAGGACAATAACGCCATGTCTTTCACCTCGACGCGCCTCGGCAAGATCAAACCCTCCGCCACCGTCGCCCTCACCGGGCTGACGGCCGAACTCAAGGCGGCCGGACGGGACGTGATCAGCCTCGGCGCCGGTGAGCCCGATTTCGACACGCCGGACAACGTCAAGGCCGCCGCCATCGCCGCCATCGAACGGGGCGAGACCAAATACACCGCCGTCGACGGGACCGCCGAGTTGAAGGCGGCGATCGCGGCCAAGTTCAAGCGCGAGAACGGCCTCGACTACACGGCCAACCAGATCACCGTCGGGGCCGGCGGCAAACAGGTGCTGTTCAACGCCATGGCGGCGACGCTCGATCCCGGCGACGAGGTCGTCATCCCGGCGCCCTATTGGGTGTCCTATCCCGACATCGTCCTGTTGATGGAGGGCAAGCCCGTTATCGTGCCGTGCCCCGAGAACCGGCGCTACAAGATGAGCCCCGAGGATCTCGACGCCGCGATCACGCCGAAGACCAAATGGCTGATCCTGAACTCGCCCTCCAATCCCACGGGCGCGGCCTATGATCGTGATGAGTTGAAGGCGTTGGCGGACGTTCTCCTCGACCATCCCCAGGTGTGGGTGATCAGCGACGACATTTATGAGCATATCGTCTACGACGGATTCGAATTCTTCACCCTGGCCCAGGTCGAACCGAAGCTCTATGACCGCACCCTGACCCTGAACGGCGTGTCCAAGGCCTATGCCATGACCGGCTGGCGTATCGGTTTCGCCGGCGCGCCCGAGGCCCTGATCAAGGGTATCGCCAAGGTCCAGTCCCAGAGCACCACCAACCCCTGCACCATCTCTCAGGCGGCGGCGGTGGAGGCGCTCAACGGGCCGCAGGACTTCATCGGGGAGCGTACGGAGGTGTTCAGGAAGCGCCGCGATCTGGTGGTCGATCGTCTCAACCAGGTCGAAGGGCTTGGTTGCCAGAACCCGGACGGGGCGTTCTATGTCTATCCGTCCTGCGCCGGCGTCATCGGCAAGACCACGCCCGACGGCGAGAAGATCGAAACCGATACCGACTTCGTGACCTATCTCCTGGAAGCGAAGGGGGTCGCCGTGGTTCAGGGCGAGGCCTTCGGGGCTTCGCCTTGTTTTCGTATCTCCTACGCCACCTCGACCGAGGCGCTCGAGGAGGCATGCCGGCGCATCACCGACGCCTGCGCCGCCCTGGCATAATCGCCGGCCGAAGCGGGTTCGTCGCCAGGGGCGAATTTTATCTTGCATCCCCCGCTGAAGGGCTGAAAGATTGGCCGAAAGCGTTATAATGTTTTGTGGCCACGCTGGGCGGCATGGCCCGATCGCTGCCGCCCGGGTTCGAGATGGAGACGATCGGGTAAGATAGAGACAACCGGGTAACCGAAGCAGGGAGAACGAAGTGAGCGACTCGCAAGTTTCGGCGCCGCGCTGCGTCGCGCTGGTAGGATCCTATCTCAGCGGCAAGACGACCCTGTTGGAAAGCCTTCTGCACGCCTGCGGGGCGGTGCCGCGCAAGGGCACGGTCAAGGAAGGCAATACCATCGGCGATTCGGTGCCCGAGGCCCGCGCCCGGCAGATGTCCACCGAGCTTTCCGTCGCCTCGGCGGAGTTCCTGGGCGATCCTTGGATTTTTATCGACTGTCCCGGGTCCATCGAATTGGCCCAGGAAACGTTCAATGCCCTGATGGCCGCGGATGCCGCCATCGTCGTCTGCGAATCCGAGATCGAACGCGCCATGACCGTCGCGCCGATTCTCAAGTTCCTCGAGGATCACGAGATTCCCCATTGCCTCTTCATCAACAAGATGGATACGGCCTCGGCCAGCGTCGCCGAGATGATCGAGGCCCTGCAGGCGGTCTCGAGCCTGCCCCTGGTGTTGCGCCAGGTGCCGATCCGCAACGGCGAGCACGTCACCGGTTACGTCGATCTGGCGAGTGAGCGGGCCTATGAGTACAAACCGGGCGAGGCCTCGGATCTGATCGAGCTTCCCGATACCATGGTCGATCGCAAGGAAACCGCGCGCACCGAGCTCCTCGAGAAGCTGGCCGACTTCAGCGATACCCTGCTCGAGCAGTTCCTGGAGGACGTGGTCCCGGAGAAAAGCGAGATTTACAAGGACTTGGCCAAGGATATGGCGGAAGGCCTGATCGTGCCGGTGTTGCTTGGCGCCGGCCTCAGCGATCACGGCGTCCGGCGGCTCCTCAAGCTGCTGCGCCACGAAGTGCCCCACGCCGCCGCCACGGCGGCCCGGCGCGGGGTTGCGCCCGCCGGCGAGGCGCTGGCCCAGGTGTTCAAGACCAGCTTCGTTCCCCATGCCGGCAAGCTGTCTCTGGTGCGCGTCTGGCGGGGCGAGATCAAGGACGGCATGACGCTCAACGGCGCGCGCATCGCCGGGCTGTTCCACATGCAGGGACATAATATCGACAAGGCGGGCAGCGCCGGGATCGGCGAGGTCGTGGCGCTTGGCCGCATGGACGAGATCAATACCGGCGATGTCCTGACGCCGTCGGGCGAGGCCAAGGACGAGTTGACCTGGCCCGAGAGGCTGGTACCGGTCTATGCGCTGGCGGTGGAGGCCGAAAACCGCAGCGACGAGGTCAAGCTCACCGGCGCCATCGGCCGGCTGGCGGAAGAGGATCCCTCGCTGGCGCTCGAGCAGAACGCGGACACCCAGCAGATGCTGGTCTGGGGCCAGGGAGAGATGCACCTGCAGATCGCCTTCGATCGCATGGCGAACAAGGCCAACCTCAAGGTGAAGTCGCATATGCCGCGGGTGGCGTACAAGGAAACCATCCGCAAATCGACCTCTCAGCATGGCCGCTTCAAGCGCCAGACCGGCGGCCACGGCCAGTTCGGCGACGTGCATATCGACATAAAACCACTGCCCAGGGGATCGGGCTTCAACTTTTCCCAGACCATCAGCGGTGGCGTCGTGCCGCGCCAGTACATCCCGGCGGTCGAGTCCGGGGTCAAGGACTACATGAACGAAGGGCCGCTCGGCTTCCCCGTGGTCGACATGGCGGTGACCCTCACCGACGGCTCGTACCACTCGGTGGACAGCTCCGAAATGGCCTTCAAGCAGGCCGCCCGCATCGCCATGACCGAGGGCATGTCGAAATGTGATCCCGTGCTGCTCGAGCCGATCTATATGGTCCGCATCACCGTGCCCAGCGCATACACTTCCAGGGCGCAGCGGCTCATCAGCGGCCGGCGCGGCCAGTTCCTCGGCTTCGACGCCAGGCCGGGGTGGAAGGGCTGGGACGAGGTCTCGGCCAACATGCCTCAGTCGGAGATCCGCGACCTGATCAACGAGTTGCGTTCGCTGTCGCTCGGTGTCGGCACCTTCACCTACCGGTTCGACCACCTCCAGGAGATCACCGGCAAGCTGGCGGACCAGGTCATCGAGCAGCGCCAGGCCGCCGCCGGCTGATCTAGAGCGGTTCCTATCTACCAAGACCCGCTCTGACCGCGACGGAAGGATGACCGCGGGCGCCGGGGCGCAAGAGGCGAGGTAGCGGTATAACGTCCGCCGCCGCCGGCCGCGGGAAAGGCTATTATCACGAACATTTTATTGGTGGCGGCATGGCAGGATACCTAACTATCGTAATACTCGGCCATGAAAGTTACCTGGCTGGGGCGCGGGAATGGTGCCTGGCTCGGGTAAAGGTTTGACCGGCGGGAGATTTGGCATGCTGATCAGGAACAAGCGCGGCTGGGAGATCGGCGAAAGCGCCGTTACGCCCGAGGGTATCTTCGTTCAACGCCGGCGTCTGGTGAAGGCGCTGGCGATGGGCCCGATACTGGCGCCGGCGGCGTCTTTTTTGCTGGCGGGCTGTGGCGAAGAGGACGCCGCGGCAACCGGCGGCAAGAACCGGCATTCAGCCGAGGCGGCGCCGGCGGACCCTTCGGCGTCTCTTTATCCGATGATGCGCAACCCGCGCTATCAGATCACCCGTCCCCTTACCGACGAGAAGATAGCGACGACCTACAACAACTTCTACGAATTCGGCTCCCACAAGCAGATCCATCGCGCCGCCCAGGCGTTGCGGATCCGCCCTTGGACGGTCACCCTCGACGGGCTGGTGGAGAAGAAGATCACGATCGGCGTCGACGAGTTGCTGAGGAAGATGCCCCTGGAGGAGCGCTTGTACCGCCACCGTTGCGTCGAGGCGTGGTCGATGACGGTTCCCTGGAGCGGTTTCGCACTCAAGGCCCTGGTCGATTTCGCCAAGCCCCTGGGTTCGGCCAAATATGTGCGCATGGAGACATTTTCCGACGCCGAGATGGCGCCGGGCCAGAAGCAGTTCTGGTATCCCTGGCCTTATGTCGAGGGGCTGACGATCGCCGAAGCGGTGAATGAGCTCGCCTTCATCGCCACCGGGCTTTACGGCAAGCCGATGCCCAAACAGAACGGCTCGCCCCTGCGCCTGGCGGTGCCGTGGAAATACGGCTTCAAGTCCATCAAGTCGATCGTCAAGTTCACCTTCCTGAAGGAGCGTCCGAAGACCTTCTGGGAAATCGTCAATGGCAGCGAATACGGCTTCTGGGCCAACGTCAATCCCGAGGTGCCGCACCCCCGCTGGAGCCAGGCGAGGGAACGGGTGCTCGGTACCGGCAAGAAAGTGCCGACGCAGCTCTTCAACGGTTACGGTGCGTTCGTCGCCGGGATGTACAAGGGCCTCGAGGGCGAACGCCTCTTCATGTAGCGCCCTCTTCATGTAGCGCCCTCTTCATGTAGCGACAGCGCCCCGCCCGGCGCCCCGAGGGTGGACAAAAAAGCGCCGGGCCTTTCGGCCCGGCGAGTCTAACAGGGAGGCTTCACGTCTGGGAGACGTTGGGTCCTAACAGACCCATTTTCCAGGCCTTGCGCCCGGAACACGAGGTCAGGCGAAACACGCGTGACCGAAACAAGTGACTTCAATGCGGCTAGGCCGCCTTGACGACTTTAAGATAGTGCGGGCGGGCGCGACCGGAACCGTTAATAAGTCGGGTCCGGTATGCGTTGACTGCATGGCTCGGGCCATGCACATCGAGACTAAAATTGGGACTCGGCGATCTTGCGGATCAGATAGTCGCGGAACACGATGATGCGCTTGGAGTGGCGCAATTCCGCGGGGTAAACGAAGTAGGCATCGTAACTCGGTCCCTCGAGCTCGGGCAGGATACGCACCAGTTGGCTGGCCTGGCGGATGGTGTAATCGGGAAGCGACGCGATGCCGACGCCGCTCTGCACCGCCCGGTAGATGCCGTAGATGTTGTTGACCTTGAGCAGCGCTCGGTCGCGGTCGCTGGGCTTCCGGCCGGCCTCGAGCAGCCAGTTGACGTTGGCCACCGGCGGCTCCATGTCCTCGCCATAGACGATCAGCATGTGATCGGCAAGGTCCGCGGGCTTCTCCGGCAGGCCGTACTTCTTGAGGTATTCCGGCGAGGCGTAGACATGGAAATGCATGGTCATGAGATGGCGCTGGATCAGGTCGGGTTGGCGCGGCGGCACCATGCGGATGGCGACGTCGGCCTCGCGCATCGACAGATCGCGTTCGCTTTCATCCAACACCAGGTTGACCCTGATGTCGGGGTAGAGTTCGGTGAATTCCTTCATGCGCGGAGTCAGCCAGATGGAGCCGAAGGCCACCGTCGTGGTGATTTTCAAGGGTCCCCTAGGGCGTTCCTTGCTTTCGCCCAGCATGGCCTCGGTCATGACCAGCTTGTGGGACACCTCTTTCGTGGTCTCAAAGAGAAGCTCGCCCTGCTCGGTCAGGATCAGGCCGCGCGCATGGCGGTGGAACAGGGCCACGCCGAGGCCGCTCTCCAGCGTGCCGATCTGGCGGCTGACGGCCGACTGGCTGAGGTTGAGCGCCTCGCCGGCGTGGGTGAAACTGCCGGCTTCGGCGACCGCGTGGAATATCCTGAGCTTGTCCCAGTCCATTGACCGGCTCTCCTTGAGCGGCGGCTTTAGGTGACTGTCGTCGGCGTTACATGCCAATGCCCGTTAGCGGGCATTGGCGGGCGCCGGCCAGGGTCACTCCGCCGCCGGACGGGCGGACGCGGCTTTCTCATCGGCAAGGTACTTCTCCGCTTCCAGCGCCGCCATGCAGCCGGTTCCCGCCGCGGTGACCGCCTGGCGGAAAACCTTGTCCTGAACGTCGCCGGCGGCGAAGACGCCGGCAATGTTGGTAATCGTGCTGTCGGGCGCGGTGACGATGTAGCCGTCGGCGTCCATCTCGATCTGACCCTTGAACCATTCGGTGTTGGGGTCGTGGCCGATGGCGATGAAGACGCCTTCGACCGGGATGCCGCTTTCCTCGCCGCTCTTGACGTTCTTGATCCTAACCTCGGTGACCCGCGGCGGGTCGTCCTCGCCCTCGACGCGGTCCAGCACCGAATCCCAGATCACTTCGATCTTGGGGTCGGCAAAGAGGCGTTCCTGGAGGATATTCTCGGCCCTGAGTGCGTCGCGCCGGTGGATGAGGGAGACCTTCGAGGCGTGACGGGTGAGATACATCGCTTCCTCGACCGCCGTGTTGCCGCCGCCGACGACGCAGACCGCCTGGTCGCGGAAAAAGAAGCCGTCGCAGGTGGCGCAGGCCGACACCCCGAATCCCTTGAACCTCTCCTCGCTTTCCAGTCCCAGCCAGCGGGCGCTGGCGCCCGTGGCGATGATCAGGGCATCGGCGGTGTAGCGATCGCCCGTATCGCCGAGCAAGGTGAACGGCCGGCGCGAAAGATCGGCCGAGACGATGGTGTCGGCGCCGGCGGTGACGCCGACGTTCTCGGCCTGCTTCCCCATCTCCTCCATCAGCCACGGTCCCTGGATGACGTCGGCGAAGCCGGGGTAGTTCTCGACATCGGTGGTGATCGTCATCTGACCGCCTGGTTGGAGGCCCTTGATCATGTGGGGCTTGAGACCGGCGCGCGCGGCGTAGATCGCCGCGGTAAGCCCGGCGGCACCGGAACCGAGGATCAGGACTTCACTGTGGAGGTGTTCGCTCATGGCCGGGGGCTTCCAAACGTTGCCAGGGGTTTCCAAACGCTGAAGGTCGACTCCTAAAATAGAAATCCGCTTCCCGAGTGGCAAGACACAAGGCGGGCCGGAGTCGATTCTTCGACCATCATCGGCGCCGGAATTCTCGCGCGGGCGCCCTTGGCGTCGTCTCGATGCCGAGGGAGCGGGACATTTGTCCCGCCTCGGGCACCGCCATCAAGCTCGGACTTCTCACCATGGATAGCCGCCGTGCCGCACCTGTCCATGGTGAGAAGTCCGAGCTAAGCCCAAGGGGGCGGCTTCGCGTGCCGATTTCCATTGAAATATTATTTCGTGGAGGTTACCTGTTGTCATATAATACCCATAAAACACGATACCGTCCGGAGAACCTTTCATGCAGAGAGTCAAGCTCGACACTATCGACCGCCGCATCCTGCGCGATCTGCAGGACAAGGGACGGATGACCAATGTCGAGCTCTCCCGCCGCGCCGGTATCTCGGCGCCGCCGTGTCTGCGCCGTGTCCGTGCCCTCGAGACGGCCGGCTACATCCAGGGCTATCATGCCGAGATCGACGCCCGGGAACTCGGCTACAAGGAGTTGTTCTTCGCCCTCGTCGGCCTCGACAGTCAGGCCCAGGACGTGCTTTCGGACTTCGAGGCGTCCATGGGTGACTGGGCGGAGGTCCGCGAGTGCCACATGGTCCGGGGCGGCGGGGACTTCGTCCTCAAGATGGTGGCGCGTGACAAGGAACATCGCGATGCCATGACCATGCGGCTCACCGCCACGCCCCATGTCAGCCGCGTGACCACTCTCGAGACCATTCGCACGGCCAAGTCCCTGCCCGGCGTGCCGATCGATACCGACAGGAAATCCACCCCGGAGTCCCGCTAAACGCGGCCTTTGCAATTCTCGCAAGGACCTTTGGTATGAAGCGGCGGCGCTACTTGTAGCGGACGCTGACGATTTCGTAGAACTTGTGGCCGCCCGGCGTCGACACGTCGGCCGCATCCCCTTTTTTCTTGCCGATCAGGGCGCGGGCCAGCGGCGATATGACCGAAAGGAGTCCCGAATCGATGTCGGCCTCGTCGGCGCCGACGATCTGGTAGGTGGTCTTTGCGTCCGTGTCCTCGTCGATGATCCTGACGGTGGCCCCGAACCTGACGACACCGCCCTTCAAGGACGAGACGTCGATGACCTCGGCCCGGCTGAGCTTGTCCTCGAGTTCGGCGAGCCGGCCCTCGATGAAACCCTGGCGATCGCGCGCGGCGTGGTATTCGGCGTTTTCCGATAGATCGCCATGCTCGCGCGCCTCCGCGATCGCGCGGATCACCTGGGGTCGCTCGACCGTCTTGAGGTGCTTGAGTTCATCGACCAGGCGTTCGTAACCGCCTGTCGTCATGGGTATCTTTTCCATCGCAATGGGTTGTGATCAAAAAGTGTTACTAAATCATGACCGTCCCGACCTCGGGACGGGCCGCTAAGGCCCGCCGAACAGTGTCAACGCCCTGTTTCCCCCGGGTTTCGTTCAGAAGAACGCTTAAAATAGGACTGTAACGGCGCGACTTCAAGAGAGCCGCTTCTGAGCGCGGCGATCGCCTGGGACGCCGCCTGGCTCCCGGCGACGGTGGTGTAGTAGGGAATCTTGTTGATCAACGCCGTGCGCCGAAGCTCGAAGCTGTCGGCGATGGCCTCGGCGCCCTCGGTGGTATTGAATACCAGTTGCACCTCGCCGTTTTTCATCGCGTCGACGATGTGGGGCCGGCCCTGCAGGACCTTGTTGACGACCTTGCATTTAAGGCCGGCCTGGTCCAGAAACCTGGCGGTGCCGCGGGTGGCGAGGAGCTCGAATCCCATTTCCGCCAAGCGCCGGCCCGGCTCCACCATGGCCGCCTTGTCGCCATCCTTGACCGAAATGAACACGGTGCCCGAAAGCGGGATATTGGTGCCGCTGGCAAGCTGCGACTTGGCGAAGGCGCGGTCGAAATCCGTATCCAGCCCCATCACCTCGCCGGTCGATTTCATCTCCGGGCCGAGGATGATGTCGACGCCGGGGAAGCGGGCGAAGGGGAACACCGCCTCCTTCATCGCCACGTGGGAAGGCTGGAAATCGGTGAGCCCGAAGCTTGCAAGCGTCTCGCCGGCCATGACGCGGGCGGCGATCTTGGCGATCGGCACGCCGGTGGCCTTGGCGACGAAGGGCACGGTGCGGCTCGCCCGCGGGTTGACCTCGAGGACGTAGATGTCCTTGTCCTTGACCGCGAATTGCACGTTCATCAGCCCCACCACCTTGAGCGCCTTGGCGAGCGTCGTGGTCTGGCGGCGAATATCCGCGATGACCTCGGCGCCGAGGCTTCTCGGCGGCAGGGAACAGGCGGAATCGCCCGAATGTATCCCCGCCTCCTCGATATGCTCCATGATGCCGGCGATATGAACGGTGCTGCGATCGGCGATGGCGTCGACATCGACCTCGATCGCGTCCTGGAGATAGGAATCGATCAGCACGGGGTGCTTTCCCGACGCCCTGACCGCGGCCGCCATGTAGCGCGCCAGCGATTCCTTGTCGTGCATGATTTCCATGGCCCGGCCGCCAAGCACGTAGGACGGCCGGATCAGCACCGGATAGCCGATTTTGCTCGCGACCCGCTGCGCGCCGAGCGCGGAATAGGCGATGCCGTTGGCGGGCTGCCTGAGCTTGAGCTTCTTCAGAAGCCGCTGGAAGCGCTTGCGGTCTTCGGCCAGGTCGATGGCGTTCCGCGAGGTGCCGAGGATCGGGATGTTCGCCGCCTCCAAGGCCTCGGCGAGCTTGAGCGGCGTCTGGCCGCCGAACTGGACGATGACACCGAGAAGCTTGCCCTTGGCCGCCTCCGCGCGGACCACCTCGATGACGTCCTCGGCCGTCAGCGGCTCGAAATACAGGCGGTCCGAGGTGTCGTAATCCGTCGACACGGTCTCGGGGTTGCAGTTGATCATGATCGACTCGATGCCGGCGTCCTTGAGCGCATAGGCCGCGTGCACGCAGCAATAGTCGAACTCGATCCCCTGGCCGATACGGTTGGGGCCGCCGCCAAGGATGATGACCTTGCGTTCACCGGATGGATCGGCCTCGCACTCGGCCTTGGCCGGGCCGTGGCCGCCTTCGTAGGTCGAATACATGTAAGGCGTCAGCGACGGGAACTCGGCGGCGCAGGTGTCGATGCGCTTGAACACGGGCCGGACCTTGAGGCGGGCGCGGAGCCTGCTTACCCGCTCCTCCGTTACGCCGCAAAGGGTGGCGATGCGCGCATCGGAAAAACCCTGGCGCTTGAGCCTGGCAAGGCCGGCGCCATCGCCGGGCAGGCCGTTCGCGCGCAATTCCTCCTCGGCCTTCACCAGTTCCTCGATCTGGGCCAGGAACCAAGGATCGTATTTGCACGCATCGTGGACCTCTTGGACATCGAGGCCGAAGCGGAAAGCCTGGGCGATGACCAAAAGCCTGTCCGGCGTCGGCGTCCCCAGCGCCTTGCGCATGACGTCGCGGTTGGCGCCGCCGGCGGCGCCCGGTATCTCGACCTCGTCGAGGCCCGTCAGGTCCGTCTCCATGGACCTCAGCGCCTTTTGCAGGGACTCGGCGAAACTCCGCCCGATCGCCATGGCCTCGCCCACCGACTTCATCGATGTCGTCAGCACGGGCTCGGTGCCGGGGAACTTCTCGAAGGTGAAGCGCGGCACCTTGGTGACGACGTAATCGATGGTGGGCTCGAAGGATGCCGGGGTGATGCCGGTGATGTCGTTGTCGAGCTCATCGAGGGTGTAGCCCACCGCCAGCTTGGCCGCGACCTTGGCGATGGGGAAGCCGGTCGCCTTGGAGGCGAGGGCGGAGGAGCGCGATACCCTGGGGTTCATCTCGATCACCACCATGCGTCCGGTGGCGGGATCGATGGCGAACTGGACGTTCGAACCGCCGGTATCGACGCCGATCTCGCGCAGCACCGCGATGGCGGCGTTGCGCATGATCTGGTACTCCTTGTCGGTCAGGGTCAGCGCCGGCGCCACCGTGATCGAATCACCGGTGTGGATCCCCATCGGATCGATGTTCTCGATCGAGCAGACGATGATGCAGTTGTCCCGCTTGTCGCGGACCACCTCCATCTCGAATTCCTTCCAGCCGAGCACCGATTCCTCGACCAGGACCTCATGGGTCGGCGAGGCATCGAGGCCGCCGGCGACGATGGCGTCGAACTCGTCGCGGTTATAGGCGATGCCGGCGCCGGCGCCGCCAAGGGTATAGCAGGGGCGGATGATGGCCGGCAGGCCGGTGTGCTCGAGCGCCCCCCGCGCCTGGTCCATATCGTGGGCGATCCGGCTCTTGGGACATTCGAGGCCGATGCGGGCCATGGCCTCGCCGAACAGCTCCCGGTCCTCCGCCTTGTCGATCGCTTCCTTGGTCGCGCCGATCATCTCGACGCCGTATTTCCCGAGGGTGCCGTCGGTGGCGAGCGTCAACGCCATGTTCAGCCCGGTCTGCCCGCCCATGGTCGGCAGCAGGGCGTCCGGCCGTTCCCTGTCGATGATCTTGGCCAGCATCTCGGGCGTGATCGGCTCGATATAGGTGGCGTCCGCGAGGCCCGGGTCGGTCATGATGGTGGCGGGGTTGGAGTTGACCAGGATCACCCGGTAGCCCTCGGCCGTCAGCGCCTTGCAAGCCTGGGTGCCCGAATAGTCGAACTCGCACGCCTGGCCGATGACGATCGGCCCGGCGCCGATGATGAGGATCGATTCGATGTCCGTGCGTTTGGGCAT
>SMUX01126667.1_pt1 | contig 12265 bp, 10 predicted proteins | sample 2456431 | NCBI WGS metagenome assembly SMUX01 (sample SAMN11095930, study PRJNA526329) | marine sediment metagenome | biome: Marine sediment; feature: Surficial sediment; material: Deep marine sediment; isolation source: Hadal surficial sediment | place: Pacific Ocean | collected 2014-11 | depth... | reverse complement strand
GTATTCTTAAGTTCTAACGGACTAAACTCAAAGCCACGGGCTACCGCCCTTGGCTTTGAGGCCCGCTCCCCTCTTACTCTCTACCAGATCCCTCGATAGTACAAAGGACTACCAGCACTCGAACTCAAAAAATCAATCAATCCCGATCCGACAAAGAGAAGCAAGCTAACTGCGCTTTGGGGCCAAGTGTTTCTACCCCAATGTCTTACCCCGACTGTTCAATTCGGATCGTGGCTTACGCACGGGACGTTCTGTCGTTCGACCTGCCCGTTCGACCGATTCGACAGGCTCACGGCCCTGAGGCCCTCGAAGGGTGGGCTCACCACCCCGAGGAAGATCGAGGGGAGGCTCACTCGAAGTCCGGCCCTGACCCTTCAACCATGCTCAGGGTCATGGTGAGGTACTCGAATCATGAGGCTCTCGAAGGGGAGGCTCCCCGCGGCGTGAGCCCGGGACGAAGGCTCGACAGGTGGTACGGGGAAGACACTGATTCCTACTTATGTACCCCTAGGTTCACCAATCACAGCCTTGATCAGTTTCCTATGCTTTTTCACGAATAAATCGGCAACGACACGGTTCTTGATATGCTTCGTGCCATCGATCAGAAACGTAACGCGCCTGACGCCAAAGCCCAGTGGTCCGTCGGCACCATAGGCGCGAATTACCTCCTTGCGCTCATCGCACAGCAAAGGGAACGGTAAGTTATATTGGCCAGCAAATCGGCTATGGCTATCTGCTCCCTGCGGGCTAATGCCGACAACCTGTACCTTGACCTCGGATAGGTCATCGTAAGCATCACGGAATGCACAGGCTTCAGCGGTGCAGACTCGGGTGAAATCAGCGGGATAAAAGTAGAGGACCAAATCACCCTTCAAAAGGAGTTGATCAAGGGAAACCGATGAACCGGACTGGTCCTTGAGTACAAAATCCGGTGCTATATCACCAACGTTCAGCACTAGCAGTAAAGTCCTAGGCCGCGTAACTACATTATTTAGAAAAACGGGGCAGCTTAGGTGACCCCTTTTCGTGCAACCATACGATTAGGGTGAGGTTGCTGCTTTCGCGAAGTTGCTCACGGCTTTTTTTATCTTTCCGACAACCTCCCCACAGGCGGCAAACAATTTTTATTGCAACTACTAATTCTATAATCTTTTTAAATACTTAGCAACCTTTATTGCCTTCCCGGGTTGCGGAAAAGATCGCATTTTTTGCCAGCCAATCCTGGAAATCCGCCAGGACTCAATCGCCCGGACCTAAACAATTAGGTTGATTAGAATTTTGCCTTGATTGTAGTCGCGAACTGCGCTAGAAAACACGTCTCCGGGCTAGGGGTACAGTTCGGCCAAGGGCCGAAAAAGTCGAGACCGACAGGAGTCATCTATGATGATAACGGTCAGTGGTCTTTCAAAGCAGTTCTCTGTCAGCGGAGGTACTGTCAAGGCCCTAAAGGGTTTGGACCTCGATATAGGTGAGGGTGAATTCTTTGTCATTGTAGGCGCGAGTGGTTCGGGTAAAACGACGCTCCTGCGCTGCATTGGTGGTCTAGAATCCCCTGACGGTGGAGAGATTCACATCGACGGCCAGCTGGTTTCCTCCGACGACCCACCTACCTGGATCCCCCCACAGCAACGCAAACTTGGCATGGTTTTCCAGTCGTATGCTGTCTGGCCTCATTTGACGGTTTCTCAGAACGTCGCGCTGCCTCTGGCAGAAGGGGCGCAGCGAGTGCCCCGGCGCGAAGTTGCTGCTCGCGTGCGGGAGGCTCTGCGCCTGGTCCAAATCGAGGAATTGGGTGACCGCTCGGCCACCCTGCTTAGCGGTGGACAGCAGCAGCGCGTAGCTCTAGCGCGAGCGATCGCGGTGAAACCTAGGGTGCTGCTAATGGACGAGCCCCTCAGTAATCTGGATGCCCGCCTAAGGGAAGAGGTACGGGGAAAGATACGAGAACTTGCGAAACAACTAGGCTTCACCGTGCTCTATGTCACGCATGATCAGGTTGAGGCCATGGCTATGGCCGATAAGATTGCGCTGATGCAGCAGGGCGAGCTGCTTCAAGTCGGTGCGCCGATGGAGTTGTATCATAAACCTCGCCGCGTGGAAGTCGCCGAGTTCTTTGGCTTGGTTAACTGGCTCAAGGGAAAGATGCTGGAGCCACACCTGGCGGAGACAGCTGTTGGATCCCTCAACATCACCGGGGACGCAAAGACCGGAGACGCGGTGTTCCTTGGCATTCGCCCTGAATGTCTCACCGTGGTTAAAGCAAGTGCAGGAAATGAGCGCAACACTTTTAGGGCCACGCTCCGTTCGAGCACGTTCCTGGGCGACCAGTTTCTATTTCACGTAGCGTTCCAAGACCGTGTGTTCGTAGGAAAGAACCGGGCCCTCCCTGTCCCCGAACATAGCGAGCTTTGCCTCCATGTGGATCCTGCTGACATTATGGTTTTCCCTGCCGATGGGAGGGGCGCCCTGCCGAGTTACTCACTTGATTCGCAGGCTCCAACCGGGATTGCTCATTGAGAATAAATCTTAACCACGGCACGAAGGGGCTAGCTTTAGGTGCAGTGGTAAGTAACCCGGCAAGGGGTGCGCAGAGACGTACAGTGTGAACTACTGCTTGTAAGCAATCTTCGCACCAAGCGCATTCATAACGCGGACGTTCCAGCTGAAATCGAAGGGATCATCAAGGAAATCCAGGTGGATGAAGGAGCGTTATCAAAAAAGGCACTGTGATTGCCCACCTCTCAGACAGTGATTACCAGCCCGATATAAAGCAACTCATTGCACAGATTGCCGAAACGCAGGCCAATCTGAAAATGCTGAAGGCAGGGCGACGGACGCAGGAGATCCGGCTTGCCGAGAATGAAGTCTCTACCGCAGTGACCAGACGGTAGCATGCGTGGAACCGTTATCAGGAGGCAACGCGCATGCGCGAGCGGCGCCTTTCCAAAGCAAAAGCCGCCGTCGAAAAGGCTGAAGAGCGGAGGAAGTACGCAAAAAGCTACATTAATATGCACAGAGAACTATTTGAAAAGGAGCTAATTTCTCAACGAGAATTCGAAGAATCTAAAGAAAAACTTGATGTTTCAGAAAAGGAACTGGAAGAATCTCAAGCAGAACTTGAAATTGTCCAGGCTGGTGACCTCGCTACAGTAAGAGAGGAATTCGCTATTGCCGAAAAGGAGCTGGAAGAGGCGAAGGGACGCCTTAGCGCTCTCTTGGCAGGAAGCAGGCCAGAGGAAATCGAGGCCACACAAACAGAGATTGCCCGATTAAACGCCGAGCAAAACCACCTGAAGGAGAAGCTTCGTCTGGCTAGAATCGTAAGTCCCATCACTGGTGTAGTCACGACGCCCAAACTGAAAGAAAGGCTTGGCCAGCATGTTAAGGACGGTGACCTGATCGCTGAGGTCTACGACCTGAACACGGTCAAAACTTTCCCTCATTTTATTGTTTCTAATCATGACAATAGCGGATGGATGGACACAGGGGGGACCTAACAAGCCGGAGGCCAAACCAATCAACTTGGACAGCAAGATCACTGCCATCCTTGTCCTGGATCTGAACGCCCGCTGCGAAAATCCCAAAAAGGTATGTTCTCGGCTGATGCCAGCGGTGGGAAAGCTTCTGGAGAAGGCCAGGCTTCTTCCGTACCCATTATTTATAGCGTTTCAGGCCGATACAAGGGAAAACCCGCAGGGGAAATAGCCTCACCTCTAAAGAGAAGAGAGGGAGAACCGGTTATATTTCCCAAGGGCTTTGACAAATTCGCAGGGGGTAAGTTTCAGGGTTTCTTAAAACCGAAGGGAATCAAAAACGTGGTCATCGTTGGCTCGTCTACTAATATGGCGGTCCTTTATACAGCCACAACTGCAGCACGCAATCATCGCTACAACGTGATCATTCCGATGGACGGAGTTAACACCCGAACACAATATGCGCAGGAATATACTTTCCATCATTTCACGGTACTACGTGGCGGTGCCAATAAGCGGTTCAAATTCACGAAACAATCCATGATTACGTTTAAGTGAACCCCGTACCGCGGTAGTTGTCCCCGGCCATCCCGTTTGCTTTGGAACAACATCGCGTCCGCTAAAATGGACTCCGGCAAGCGCCGCCTCATCGACATCGTGAGGCGGCGTTCTACACGTTCAAGTCGTTCAAATGGCAAAAGAGGTTCAAGTTGGAATTGAGAAGGTTATTCAGAGGTTTCCTTCAGATCCTTCGAAGCCTGTTTATTGGCTTTTCTGGCTTCCCTTCTAGCACTGACAGCAGGTCTCAGCTCACGGATGGCTTTACTGAGGCTCTTCGGGGAGTCCGGATCCGTCATGTACATCTTTAAGTCGTCAAAGTTGATACCGAGACTATTCGATACATGGGCGGCGGCAACGAACTGACCTAGGTTCTTGAAACCTTCCGCCGATTCCTGCAGATTTCGGTCGCCTAAAAGCTCCTGCAGCCGGGTAGACAGTTTTTCGTTTCTGCGGAGCCGATCGTTGACCGACTTTCGGCCATTGAGCTCGACGGCACCTTTAGATCCTCTTGTCCCGGAACGCACGCTGCCATGATTCGTTTTTCTCTCATGACTCTGCCACCCTCTTCCACGCATCCCGGGTATATCCCGGACTCTTCCCCCTACTCCGTAGTTACGTTGTGCAAACGCATGAGTTTCGGTCAAAAACAGAGCTGCTGCGAGCACCGCGACGGAAATAGCTAATTGTCTCATAGTGTTACATTCTCCTTTTCTATGGCACTTTCAATCCATGACACCCGATCCAAAAAATCCTTTAATGCTCCATCCGTACCGAAGCAATCACAGATGATTGTCCAATTCGAAGAATTTCGTGGCAATTCCCGTGCCATATGACCAGCCACGACAAGATTTACACGGCCGAGCCGGAGCTCATCTGTACCAAGGCCAGGCGCTACACCTGCTACACTGAGTGGGAACTCTGATGGTGGCAAATTACATTGTTCAACTCGTTCAAGGAGTTCAAATCCTTCATATAGGAAATAGGATTTACCCTCTTTTCTCGCCATTTCCTCTGGCAAAGGGTAGGACATTATTTGCCAGACGGGCGATCAAACTTGATCAAAATGAGCATTATTCTCGCCTAAAATTCTTCCAATTGCAGCCTGCCAAAAACAACATAACCCATTGATAAATAATGATTTTTATCCAATTAGGGGTGATTGGCAACCGTTGGCATGATTTCTGCCCCTTTCGTTAGCTAAGTGCCCCTATTCCTTGGGGGGTAAAAAGACAAATGGCGCGGGGTATCGGAACTGGAGGTTAAATCGATAATCCGATCTGACCTGCAAATTACCTAATCCTGCACTGGGTGAGGCCAATGGACTTTAAATTCAAAGACAAAGACAAAAAGACTGAAGACGAAGCGGTAGAGAACGAGGCCCCGGAAAGCGAGGTCCCTGGCAACGACTTCGCTCTGCAGGAGGGAGAGGAGACCAAGGTAGAAGAGAGCGCCGCGCTAGAGCCTGATGTGGAAGAGAGTGAGGTAGGTGCGAACGACGTGATGGCGAGTGAGGCAACGGAGGGTGATGAGGCAGTAGGTGCGGCGATGGGAGGCGAGGTGCCGGATGCCCCTCCTAAGTACCGAATTCCGCTGGAGGATGAGGATTCGGAGAGGTCCTCTTTCAAGTTACCGCTCAAGCAGATCCTCCTAGTCATTGTCCTCTTAGGCGGCGGATATTACGTGAAAACCTACCACGCAAAAGAGGGCAAACCTATTAGAATCCAAAAGCCAACGGTGGCTAAAATCCAAAAACCGATACCAAAGGTAACAAGCCTTGAAGAACTGCCAGGGCTTTTGGCTGAGTCAAGAGAACTGTTACAGAGCATTAGAGAACAGGAAAACAGACTGAAAAAACAAGCTTCGGCACGAAGATCTTCAGGCAATGCTAGCCCTAGACAAATCAATCTTCACGCGCTCAAAAACTACAAGGGTCAATGGGTCACAATCTTGATGAAGGATGGTTTGCAACGAGAGGGACGAATCGTAGATTTAAAAGAGAATATAGTACACCTCGAACAAGATTATGACTATGGCACAATATCTGTCCGTGTCCCAATGCAAAACATTGCGGATGTCCGTAAATAACGCATATGGAATGTAACGTTTACGTCCGAACTCAATACGGCGGTTACTGGAAACGAGGAATCGCCAACCTGATCGATTGCCTATTGCTGGGAATCGTCTTCGCCATCGTTAGTTTCTCATCCAATATACTAACCGCTGTCGTGGAATTGGTGATTTTTCTCGCCTACATGATCGGGCTCAAGTTCGCCTTTGGTGCAACCCTGGGATATCGGTTGCTAGGCATGCAAATAGTTTCCATCAATGGTGCAAAACCCACTGTCAAACAGATAGCCATAAGGCTGATTGCCGCGTTCTTTTCTGCTTTGGCGCTTGGGCTGGGATACCTTTGGATCGCTTTAGACAAGAATAAGCAAGCCTGGCACGATAAGATTGCCGGCACATACGTGATCAGGCCCAAAGCTACTCCCGTTGGAACCACCGAGGTCCGTCGAAACAATTTAATAAGGACAAAATTGCTTGCTACCCTAGCGGTGGTAAGCGTGTCTCTCTTTATCGGCCTCTTTGTTGGCATGAGAATCTTTCTCAAGGATTCAGAAGCCTATGAATCAGCCGAGAAATATCTGAAAACAAATCCTAGGATCCAACAAGAGGTAGGCAAGCCAGTCAAAATTGGCTGGTTCTTTACGGGGAACTTTGCAGTTATAGGCGACTATGGGAAAGCATTTTTTTTAATGCAGGCCGCTGGAACCAAAGGGCGGAAGACGGTTACCCTTCTGTCAGAAAAGAGCGCGGGACAATGGAAAACGATAAAGGCTGGCTACACCGACAAGGCGGGAACATTTGTTGATATTACCAAACCCATAGTTGCCGTAGCAAAAAACAAACCACCAAAGCCTGCTGAACCCACAAGGAGAGTTAAAAAGAGGCCTGAAAGCCGATTAGCGGCGGAAACGTCACCGAAAGAGGTAACCTATAGCAGGATCGACATTGATGCGGTTAGAACCTATAAGGGTCGATGGGTAAAAATTCTGATGAGGGATGGGATCGAACGAGAGGGCATACTCCTGGAGGTCGAGGACGAAGCGCTTCGCATCGAACAGAATTTTAATTTTGGCTCAATGACAACTAGCGTAAAATTTCACGAGATTCTGGACCTTCTAGTATCGGATTCGTAATACCTACGCAGAGCTACGCGTTGGCCTAAGCAGATCCGTCCATTCTAACAATTCAAAACGATTACTCTTAAACGGCTGAAACGTTTTAATCGTTTTGCACAACTCAAACCAATCTCTTGATCGTTATGTCTCGACCAAGGCTACGAACGCCCCCTTGGATTTATACGAGTGGCGTAGCACACGGTCGAGCTTCTGTGCTTCGAGCCGAATGATCCTACTTGGCCCGTCTCCCGCAGGGCCGGTCATGTGGATCTCCCCGGGGAGGAAGAACGCTGCCTGACCCGTATTCTGCGTGAAGCGGTCGTATTCTTTCAGCTCCGGCGTCTTCCGGTCCCCATTGTCTGGACAAGTCCATCGGAACTTCACCTGTTGAGCAGCACCCTTAAACACACCATAGACCACAAAAGAGGCACCATGGTCATGGGGATAGCGCTCACGTGAATCGCCCTGTGCATTCGGATCAGGGATTGAGGTCATCAGGCAGAAACCTGGACCAGGGTGTCCGTGCTCCTGATCGACATAGAGATCGATGCGGCCTGTGCGGCCAGCGGCCCGCTGTTGAATTTCATCCGGCAGGCTGGGCGAGACCAGGAGTGCTTCCATATGCTTGGCTATGGCACCTGCCTGCGCGCGCGGGTCCTTGGTGCTGGCAAAGACCTTTTTCATGTCACCAACAAACTGCTCAATGGTATATGTACCTGACTCTGACATCGTAAAACCTCCTTTTGATTCAATGGGTCCAGACTATTCAAGTATAAAAACTATAATCGGGCATAGGATAAAATCAAGGGAATTATACCGGCGAAACTCCGCTCACCGCTGGCACTGGGAGATTTGGGACCAGGCTCCCGCCTTCCATTAGTGATCCACTGAGATTATGCTAGAATAGCTTCGATCCGCAATCAGATGGACAGTGATGGGAGACTCTGTAAAGCAAATCCAAGATCTCATCTCTGAGAGAATTCTCCTCTTCGATGGTGCCACAGGGACCATGATCCAGGCCCTCAACCTGGATGAAAAGGACTTTCGTGGGAAGCGTTTCGCCAACCATAGCCGACCTCTCAAGGGATGCAACGATCTACTATCGATCACCCAACCCGGGGCTATCGAGAAAATCCACCGGGATTACCTAGAGGCCGGCTCGGATATCATCGAGACCAACACCTTCAATTCTAACGCTATTTCCTTAGCAGACTACGGATTGGAAGGAGAGGCCTATAACATAAACGTGGCTGCGGCAAAGGTCGCGCGGCGGGCGGTTGAAGATGCCAATCGGAAGTCCCCAGGTAGACCTCGATTTGTCGCCGGCGCCATGGGACCCACGAACCGAACCGCTTCCCTCTCCCCAGATGTCAACAACCCGGCCTTCCGGGCCGTTAACTTCGACGAGCTGGTCCAGGCATACTCCGATCAGGCACGTGGATTGCTCGATGGGGGTGTGGACCTCCTTCTTCCCGAGACCTCCTTTGACACCTTGAACTTGAAGGCCTGTCTGTTCGCCCTCGATAAGCTTTTAGGGAAACGTGGTATTCGTATCCCTGTCTTCGCTTCCGTGACTATTACGGACAGGAGTGGCCGCACCCTTTCCGGGCAAACCCTTGAGGCATTCCTGGCCTCGATCTCCCACGCAAACCTGACTGCAGTGGGAATGAACTGCGCCCTCGGACCGGATCTGATGGGTCCCCATGTTGAGGAGCTTGCGCGCCTCTCACCGCTTCCTGTCTTTTCCTACCCCAACGCCGGGTTGCCCAACGAATTTGGCGGTTATGACATGGGTCCCGATGAGTTGGCCACGGCCCTGGAAAACTGGGTCAAAGAAGGCTGGGTCAATTTGATCGGGGGCTGCTGCGGGACAAATCCCGAACACATCGCTGCCATCGCCGAAGTCCTTCGTGGCGCCCGACCCCGAAAACCTCCCGAGCCGGATCACTTCACTCACCTGAGCGGACTTGAGGAGTTAACCATCCGCCCGGAGTCGAATTTCATCATGATCGGCGAGCGCACGAACGTGGCAGGCTCGCGAAAGTTCGCCAGGTTGATCCGCGAAGAGAAATACGAGGAAGCCCTCTCTGTGGCCAGGGACCAGATTGAGGACGGAGCCAATCTGATCGACGTGAATATGGACGAGGGGATGCTCGACTCGGTCAAGGCCATGCAGGTATTTCTCAATTACATCGCCGCCGAGCCCGACATCGCCCGTGTCCCCATCGTAATTGACAGTTCCAATTTTGCAGTCATCGAGGCAGGACTCAAGTGCGTCCAAGGCAAGGCAGTGGTCAACTCAATTTCCCTCAAAGAGGGGGAAGAAGAATTTAAACGGCGTGCACGCCTCATCAAACGCTACGGGGCAGCGGTGGTCGTCATGGCGTTTGACGAGGAAAAACAGGCCACCACCATCGAGGACCGAATCCGAGTTGTCAAGCGCTGCCACAAGATCCTTACCGATGAGATAGGTTTCGATGATAGCGACCTTATATTCGACACCAACATCCTCGTCGTGGCGACGGGAATGGAAGAGCATAACGACTACGGCATCAACTTCATTGAAGCCGCGCGGCAGATCAAAGAGCTTTTACCCTACTGTCACATCTCCGGCGGGGTGAGCAATTTCTCCTTTTCCTTCCGTGGCAACGATACCATCCGTGAGGCCATGCATTCCGCGTTTCTCTACCACGCCATCCAGGCCGGAATGGACATGGGCATTGTGAACGCTGGGCAACTCGCCGTGTATGAGGATATCCCAAAGGATCTGCTAAAGGTCGTGGAAGATGTCCTCTTCAATCGGCACGCCGACGCCACCGAACGACTGCTGGAGTTCGCCGAGGGGGTCAAAGGTTCCAAGAAAGAGGTTGAGGAAGACACCGACAGAGAAAACGAGGACGTGGACCATCGGCTTGCCCATGCCGTCATCAAGGGAATCACAGACTACATCGACGCCGATTTGGCAGAGGCACTCAAGAAATACGACCGACCTCTGCATATCATCGAGGGCCCACTGATGGACGGCATGAATGTGGTGGGAGACCTTTTTGGCGAAGGTAAAATGTTTCTCCCCCAGGTGGTCAAAAGCGCTCGGGTAATGAAAAAGGCGGTTGCCTACTTGACCCCCCTTCTTGACGCAGAGAAGCAAGCGGTGGAAGAAACTCAGGTGAGGAAAAAGATCGTTATGGCCACAGTGAAAGGCGACGTCCATGACATCGGAAAAAACATCGTTGGCGTTGTGCTGGGATGCAACAATTATGAAGTTATCGACCTGGGGGTGATGGTCCCCTCGGATAAGATCATCAATACCGCAGTAGAAGAAAAGGTGGACGTCGTTGGCCTAAGCGGTCTCATCACTCCTTCTTTGGATGAAATGGTCCACGTAGCCAAGGAGATGGATCGTCGCGGCATGGACGTGCCGCTCCTGATCGGAGGTGCCACCACGAGCAAGAGGCACACGGCCGTCAAGATCGCCCCAGCCTACCGGCATGAGACGATTCATGTGATCGATGCCTCGCGTGCCGTGCCCGTCATGGGTAACCTGATGAGACCCGAATCTCGCAAAGCCTTGGATGCTAAAAATCGGGCCGAACAACAGAGGATCGTTGCGGATTTTGAAGGAAAACAAGCGGCCCCGTTATTGACGTACGAGGAGGCCCTGCGGCGCAAGAAACACATCGAATGGGATGACTCAGACATTTCCGTCCCAGAGTTTATTGGCAACAAACAGCTACGGGATTTCCCTCTGTCGGAACTGGTCCCTTTCATTGACTGGTCCCCATTTTTTCATGCTTGGGAGATGAGGGGAAGCTTCCCAGGACTGCTGGACGACCCGGTTAGGGGCCCGGCGGCCAGGGAATTGTTTGCCGACGCCAAGGAGCTCCTACAGGAGATCGTGGACAAAAAGTTGCTCACCGCACATGCCGTGTACGGTTTTTATCCGGCCAACAGCGAAGGCGATGATATCATACTTTTCACTGACGTTTCCCGCTCGCAGGAATTCAAGCGCTTCCATATCCTACGCCAGCAAAAGGAAAACCAACGGAGCACATCCCAGATGGCCCTCTCCGACTTCATTGCCCCGCGAAATACCGGCTTGGTGGATTACATCGGTGCCTTTGCCGTAACCGCAGGACATGGAACTGAGAAACTGGTGGAGCGCTTTGAAAAAGATCACGATCAGTATAACTCTATTATGGCCAAGGCCCTCGCCGACCGGCTGGCCGAGGCCTTCACCGAATATCTTCATAAAAGCGTCCGAGTCGCGTGGAGCTACGGCAAAGACGAAAACCTGACCAACCAGGAACTGATCGCCGAGCTGTACCGGGGTATCCGCCCTGCGCCGGGCTATCCCGCCTGCCCGGACCACACAGAGAAATCGATTCTCTTTGATCTCCTTGGGGTTGAAAAAGCGACCGGTATTACCATGACCGAGAACTACGCCATGCTCCCTCACGCCACCGTGTGCGGCTTATATTTCGCCCACAAGGAATCACGCTATTTTGCCGTGGGTCCAATTGCCAAAGACCAGGTGGAATCATACGCCCATCGCAAAGGAATGAGCGTCCCTGAAGTGGAGCGCTGGCTTTCCCCTAACCTCGGCTACGAACCCTCGCCTAAATAATACAGATCTGCGTGACCTGTTCTATTGACTGGTGAGCCAATAGCGACCGTTCTTTTTGGTGAGAGTCAAGGTGACCTTATATAGTTTTCTCAAAACATCTTGTTTCAAGAGTGAGTGGGTGTCCCCAGACTCTAACACCCTACCCTCTTTCAAGATAAGCATCTTCTTAAACAGAGGAAGGATTTCTTCGATGTGGTGGGTTACATAGATGAGAGACGGAACCTGTTTCTGCTTACCAAGTTCTTGAAGACTTTCGAGAATATTTTCCCTCCCGCCCGGATCCACCCCGGCGCAAGGCTCGTCGAGAAAAATCAGGTATGGCTTGGTCATCCGCGCCCGGGCGATGAGAACCTTCTGTTGTTCCCCTTGGGATAAGGTGCCAAACTCCTGGTCGATTAAACTGGCACAACCCATCTGCTCTAAAT
>SMUX01299218.1_pt1 | contig 12280 bp, 12 predicted proteins | sample 2456431 | NCBI WGS metagenome assembly SMUX01 (sample SAMN11095930, study PRJNA526329) | marine sediment metagenome | biome: Marine sediment; feature: Surficial sediment; material: Deep marine sediment; isolation source: Hadal surficial sediment | place: Pacific Ocean | collected 2014-11 | depth... | reverse complement strand
TCTCGAGGCAGCGCCGGAAGCTGATTCGGAGGCCGATACAGAAGAATCCGAAGCAGAGGCTGACGAGGAAGAAGAAGTTGCGGAAGCAGAAGAGCCTGTAGAAGAATCGGTTGCTGAGGAAGAAGAAGTTTCCGAAGAAGAACCGGCGGAAGATGTAGAAGATCCGGTTGCTGAGGAAGAAGATCTTGCCGAAGCAGAATCGGCGGAAGATGTAGAAGATCCGGTTGCTGAGGAAGAAGATCTTGCCGAAGCAGAAGAATCGGCTACCGAAGAAGAACCAGAAGCTCTCGCAGATCTATCGTCCGCGGTCAATGGAAGTAACGGCCAGGGTGCTGCCAAGGTAGAGGAACCCGCGACCGAGATTGCGGCGGAAGCGCCAGAGCAAATGGTTGCAGAGCCGGACGATGGACGCGAGTGGTACGTGGTTCATTGCTACTCCGGATATGAGAATAAGGTGCGTCACAACCTAGAGCAGCGAATTGAGACCATGGATATGAAGGGCAAGATCTTCGATGTCGTGGTCCCAACCGAAGAGGAAATGGAAGTAAAAGATGGCAAACGGCGCACAATTGAGCGACGCGTATTCCCCGGTTACATCCTGGTCCAGATGATCATGGATGAAGACTCGTGGTATGTGGTTCGGAATACTCCAGGCGTCACCGGCTTTGTAGGGATGGGCAACGACCCCACACCGTTGCGGCCCGAAGAAGTCAGCCAAATTGTGAAACGCATGGAAGCTGATGCACCAAGAATCAAGGTCACCTACGATGTGGGCCAGAAGGTGCGCATAATTGATGGACCATTCAACGATTTCATCGGAACCGTAGATGATATCGACATGGATAAAGCCAAGGTGCGAGTCATGGTTTCGTTTTTCGGCAGGGAAACGCCGGTTGAGCTGGATTTCCTGCAGGTCGAGAAGGCCTAAAGGCGAATTAGGATATCCGCTTGTAATGGAAGGCAGACTTCATAGTTAGGCGAGTGAAAAAGTGGCAAAAAAGATCAAGACAGTAGCGAAATTACAAATAGAGGCTGGAAAGGCCAATCCTGCGCCCCCGATCGGGCCGGCGCTGGCTCCGCATGGCATCAACTTGATGGCATTCTGCAAGGAATACAATGCGCGCACCTCCAGCCAAACCGGAGAGATCATCCCGGCCGAGATTACAATCTACACGGACGGTAGTTTCTCCTTCATTTTGAAGACCCCCCCAGCGGCAGTACTGCTCCGCAAAGCAGCGGGAGTTGAGAAAGGGTCGGCAGAACCCAACCGAGAGAAGGTCGGGACGGTTACTCGCAATCAAGTCAGGGAAATCGCGGAAACTAAGATGAAGGACCTGAATGCAATAGACCTCGAGGGCGCCATGCGGCAAATCGAGGGTACCGCCCGCAACATGGGCATTGAGGTTGAGGGATAATCAATTGGGACGACACGGGAAGAATTACATCGCAGCGGCGGAAAAGATCGATCGGGAGCAGTCCTATGAGCCCCGCCAGGCGCTCGATCTTGCAAGGGAAACCTCCTTCACGAAATTCGACGGGACGATCGAGGTCCATTTTCGGCTGGGCGTGGATCCGAGCCATGCAGAGCAGCAGATCCGCGAAACCGTCATGTTGCCACACGGCTTGGGTAAGTCGGTGACCGTTGTGGTGTTCGCAGAGGGGGACGATGCCCGGTTGGCATCCGAAGCCGGCGCGGATTACGTCATCGACAATGAGCTGATGGAGAAGATCCAGAATGGATGGACCGCTTTTGATGCCACAGTTGCCACCCCTTCCATGATGGGAAAGGTTGGCAAGTTGGGCAAGATCCTTGGCCCACGCGGTTTGATGCCGAATCCGAAAGCGGGAACGGTCGTACCGGGCGAAGATCTGCCGCGCGTGATTGATGAACTAAAAGCGGGCCGGGTAGAGTTCCGACTGGATCGCACTGCGAATTTGCATGTTCCGATCGGTAAAGCCTCGTTCGGTACCGACAAGCTGTATGACAACATGGCGGCTTTGATGGACGTTATCATCCGGGCGCGACCTGCGGCTGCGAAAGGTACATTCTTCCGAAAGATTGTGGTCGCAAGCACTATGGGACCCGGCGTCAAGGTGGACCCGATCGCGGCACAGGCCATGGAATAGAATATTCTATACGCTCACCAGAGATAGCAGGTGCCCGATCTGGGCTTAATTTCCTGCCTAGGTGAAGGTTTCAGCGGTGCCTACCAGCAAGCTTGGCCTTTGCCTCATACGCAAGGGCTAATTTCGTTAAAGGAGGTGTTTAACTTGGCAATAACAAAGGCGCGCAAAGAAGCTCTGGTAAAGCAGTACAAGGAACTTGCAAAAAACTCTAACGGGATCATTCTGGCTTCTTTTTCTGGAGTGACCGTCAAAGACCTGCAAGAATTGCGCGGTCAGATCCGAGAAGCGGGCGGCGAATTCCACATTGTAAAAAACAGCTTGATGGCCCTTGCCTTCAAGGAACTCGACCTGCCGCTGCCTGAAGGTGCGACTGATGGAACAACTGCAATTGGATTTGCCATGGAGGAAGTGCCAGGAGTAGCGAAGGCGATCGTCGATCTCAGCAGAGAAGCGAAGACCCTCCAGATCAAGGGAGGTTTGATTGAAGGTGAGCTTATCGATCAGGCCAGGATATTAACGCTGGCTGATCTGCCGCCGATGCCAGTGGTTCGAGGGCAGTTGCTGGGGCTCATCACTACCCCGGCTGGCCAGGTGGCGGGAGTGCTCGCGGCGACCTTACGGCAGCTTGCGGGAGTCATGCACGCGTATTCGAAGAGTGAGGGCATTGAAACCGCCTAGCTCAGATCAATTCTTAGAAAGGGTTGTGAGGAGATAGAAGATGGCAGACCTAAAAAAGATAGCAGATCAGCTCAGCAAACTTACGGTTCTCGAGGCCGCCGAGTTGACCACGATGCTCGAGGAAGAGTGGGGGGTTTCTGCAGCTGCGCCGGTCGCAGTAGCAGCTGCGCCCGCAGGAGATGGCGCTGAGGCGGTCGAGGAACAAACCGAATTTGATGTAGTGATAAAAGAGGTCGGCCCGAAGAAGATCGACGTCATCAAGGCCATTCGTCAGATTACCTCTCTAGGGCTCAAGGATGCAAAGGATTTGGCAGAGACGCCCGGAGCAAAGGTACTGGAAGGCACCGGCAAAGAAGCTGCACAGGACGGAAAGGCCAAGCTGGAGGCTGCAGGTGCAACCGTCGAACTAGTTTGACTCTTAGAGTTGAAACGGCCGCCCTAACAGGGCGGCCGTTGCGCGCTAAACAACAGAAGAATATCAATAACCTTTGGACGAGCGGATTGCCTCCAATCACTCGCCGCCAGTCCGACAGACTGCGGTAGGATATTCCCGATGCGAGAACACATTCTTGTAATTGAAGACGATGCCCGAATCCTGCAGCTCTTGCGGCGCGGGTTAACCTACGAAGGATATACCGTCGAAACTGCTGCAGACGGGCCGGAAGGCCTGGTGTTGGCTAGAGAGCGACCGCCAGACCTGGTTGTCCTGGATTGGCTGCTGCCGGGCCTGGATGGCTTGGAAGTTTGTCGACGGCTGCGGGCTGCGGGAGCAGTGCCGATCCTCATGCTGACCGCAAAAGATGCGGTCGCGGATCGAGTCGAAGGTCTTGATGCGGGGGCCGACGACTACCTCGTCAAGCCCTTCGAATTTGACGAGCTTCTTGCACGGATCCGGGCTCTCCTGCGCAGGGCAAAACCTGAGGATGCCCCGGAGGTGCTGTCTTTCGCCGACCTGCGTTTAGACACCGGGACCCATCAGTCCTACCGAGGTGACCGGGAAATTGAACTGACCGCCAAGGAATATGAGCTGCTTGAGCTGTTCCTGCGACATCCTCGGCAGGTTCTAACCCGGGATGTGATCTACGATCGAGTATGGGGATATGACTTCGGGGGGGAGAGCAACATCATCGAAGTCTACGTCCGCTATCTCAGGCAAAAGACCGAGACCGCTGATGAGCCGCGGCTGATTCACACCGTACGCGGAGTGGGATATGTGCTTCGGGAGGAATCTTGACCCTGCGCGCCCGGCTGACCCTTTGGTACACGGGTCTGTTAGCAGGGGTTTTGATCCTGTTTGGCACAGCGGTCTACCTGCTGCTCTCGTTTCTCCTCACCCAACAAATTAACGATACGCTGCTCCGAACCGCTGAAGACATCCGCTCCACCGCGATCCGATCGGTGGATGGCGAGGTGATTGCCTTCCCTCCTCAGGCGTTGGCTCTAACCGCTGGGGTCGGCGTCCAACTGACTCGAAACGACGGCGAAGTGGCTTTCCAGGATCTTGGAATGGAAGAGCTGAGCCTGGAACCGCTCGACATGGAGCTAAGGACGGCGCTTTACCGTACGGTAACGATCGGCAATGGCAGTTACCGTGTGTTGACGTATCCCCTGCTGTTGCAGCCGGAGGACGAGGTGATCGGCTTTCTCCAGCTGGCCAGTTCCCTGGAAGCATCCCAGCAAGCATTACAAAGTCTTTTGGTACTCATGGTCGTCGGGGGTGTCATCGCGGTTGTCGTTGCGGGCATTGTGGGATGGTCGACAGCCGGTACGGCCCTACGCCCGCTGGACAAAGTAACTGAGACAGCACTTCGCATCACGCGTGCTGATGACCTATCGCGTCGAATTCCGCAATCCGGACCTCCCCGCGATGAAGTAGGCCGACTCACCTTAGCTTTCAACGAGACACTGGAGCGCCTGGAAACCTTGTTCGAAACGCAACGAAGGTTCTTGGCCGATGTATCGCACGAGCTTCGGACTCCGCTCACTACGATCCGCGGCAACGTGGATTTGATTTCGCGCATGGAGCAGCTGGACAGCGATTCCCTGGACGCTATCCGGGCCGAAGTGGATCGCATGACGCGCATGGTGAACGATCTTCTGCTGCTTGCGAAAGCTGAGACCGGCAGGTTGCCCCTGGCATTAGAGGAAATAGAGCTCGATACATTGATGTTGGAAGTCTACAAACAGGGGAATTTGCTTGCAGGTGAGAGAGTGAAAGTTGAAATTGGCAGAGAAGATCAGGTCCGGGTGAATGGAGATCGCGATCGCTTGCGACAGGTCATCCTGAATCTGGTTGCTAACGCGCTCGCCCACACCCCACCAGGAGGCACGGTGACGCTAGCGGTTGCTTGCGTTGAAGACTGGGCTCGGCTGACCGTCACAGATACTGGATCCGGGATCCCAAACGATGAGCTTCCTCACATTTTCGAGCGCTTCTATCGCGTCGACAGATCCAGGCAGCGCAGCGATACCGGAGGAGCGGGCCTCGGACTGTCAATTGCCTACTGGATCACGCGCAGCCACAATGGGCGGATAGAAGTGGCCTCCGAGGAGGGCAAGGGGACCACGTTCTCAGTATGGCTGCCTCGGATTGAGGGGGAATGCGTGTCCGCCATCGAGCCTTCGCGGCAGATTGAAAGCGCGGGAACCCCGGTCTAGCCAGCAGCTTGCGCCTGGGCCGCCTGTCGACACAGGCTCGCGCCCCCCGCCTCGAGCCAGGAATTGACGCCCGGACTTGGGACGTTCCCGAGCCGTACATCGCTCAAAATTGCCACTCCCCATCGTACGTAGCGAAGGGTTTCTGCCGGCCATAGGCTGGGGACCCGCGAAATCTGGCCATGCCCTCCGTTGTATCCAGCGAGCGCAAGGGCCGGATCGCCACCTGCCAGCTCAAAACTGCGTGCTAGATAGCTGAGACCACGGAACGCATTAGTTTCGGGTTCCAACGGGTCTTCCCCGGCGCCAAAATGAAATGGCATGACCTGAAAGAGCCCAGCCGCGCCCGCGCTCGAGTGGATCGAGGGGTGCCCGCACGATTCGATCTGCATCACGGTCGCTACGAGTGCGGGCGGCAGATCATGCTGCACTGACCATCGCAAGATATCGGGTGCCCAATGCCTTACTTCGGGTGTAAAGGCCTCAGGAATTGAGAGGAAAGACTCCTGATGGAAAGTCCGATCCTGATTAAGGATAGGTTGTGAAGCCTCGGCCTGCTGGCGACCGCTCAAAAGGACCACGACGGTCGCCAACGGAAAGCTGGCTGCCAATAGAACCGGCAGCCAGCGGATCAAGCTCGCGTTGCTTGAGAATACCTTCCGGCCCAAGTCAGTGCGGGTTACGTGGAGCATATGACTTTGCCTAGCGCTGGCTGATCGGTTGCGCGACGAGCGTGCGCTTGGAGCGTTTGCCGTTCGGTGTTGGCCTCAATTGGACTGGGGTCCGCGATTGCGATCGCTTGCGGTGGCCGGACAGCGTAAAGGTGCCGATTAAAAGCACACGGAGCAGCCAGACGAGCGCAGCCACGAAGATCGGCGCGCCGGTCAGCATCGACTCGCGTGCAATCACCTCATTGCCCAGGGCGGGATGATTCAGGAGCGCGAGCGAGACGGACCACCAGGTCAGGATGGCATTCATGGTTGCCGCCAGCAGCCACGCGCCGACCAGATACCAGACTTCTACGCGAACTCTTTTCTTGGGCGTGAATAACCAGGAAAGGCCGGCGAAATCCATAGCACTGAAAGCAATGGCCAGAATGGTCGCCCAGCGAATGACCCCTAGGCTGAGATCGCCTAGCAGGTCTGCCAGAGCAAACTCCGTTGTACCGAAGTTGAACAGCTCAAATGCGATCAAGGCGCCCACCATAATGGCCGCGAACACTATATCGCGTTCGCCGCCCAGCGTGGAGAGCCGTGACCGGATCTCCGCCAACCGATCTTTTTCGGGCCGTGCTACCTGTGCGTAAACTGACATGTCCCACCTCCATTAGAACAACTGTTCGGTTTGGCGAGTATAGAACAGGCGTTCTGGAGAGTCAAGCGCATAGCCAAGTAAGTGGAATTACAGCCCCGCACGCCTGTTTGTGTGAAACTTTGACAGCCATGGTTTCCAAGAATGGATTGTTCGGCATCATCGTTCTTGCCTTGCTTCTGGCGGCCTGCTCTCCAAATACTGAACCAAGCACCGCGGGTGAAGAGGGGCAAGAGCCCGAATACGACATCATCACCCTCCTGCCAAAGGATGCGATCCCTTCGATCGATAATCCCCGCTTCTACAGCATCCAGGAGGCGGATGCCGAGTACGAGCCGGACGAGATGGTGATGGGCGTGGAATTCAACGGCGACGCTCGAGCGTATCCGATTGGTCTGCTTTCCAGCCATGAAATCGTGAACGATATCGTGGGCGGGCGACCGATCGCGGTCACCTGGTGACCACTTTGCTACACGGGAATCGTGTATTCCCGAGAAGTCGGCGACGAAGTCCTGGACTTCGGGGTGAGCGGAAAACTAATCATGAATGTCCTGGTGATGTACGATCGCCAGACCAACAGCCTTTGGTCCCAGATACTGGGAAAGGCAGTTCGAGGACCGTTTGAAGGCACGGAGCTTGAGTACCTGCCCGCCTGGCAGACAACGTGGAGCGACTGGAAATCCAGCCATCCTGATACCCAGGCGTTAGTGAAAGGTTACTCAGGCGACTACGATCCCTACACCAGCTATTATTTCTCCGGGTCGGCCGGCGTTATCGGCGAGACACGCAAGGACGACCGCTTGCAGACCAAGCAATTCGTGATCGGGGTTGATACCGGCCAGGGGACCATGGCCTTTCCATTCAGCACACTTTCGCAGCAGCCAGTCGTAAACGCACAAATCGGTGAGCTGCCGGTCCTGGTCCTATTCGATGCAGACAATGCGAATGGCATCGCATTTGATCGGCAAGCTTCAGACCGCATACTCACGTTTGAAGCATCTGGAGACGGTCTACTGCGAGATCTTGAGACGGGAAGCTTGTGGGACTTGTCGGAGGGGAAGGCTATTGAGGGCCCGCTCGCCGGAGAGGCGCTGAATCGCGTCAAGAGTTCGACGAGCTTCTGGTTTGGATGGAAGGATTTCCATCCTGACACATTGGTTTATGGAGCTGATTAAAGTTTGAAGCTGCAGGCAGATCGCTGAGGATTAAGATTCCAAGGGCAATTCAACCCGCGATAGATCTGGACTGCGTCCCCTCGTGTAAAGCCAGATGAACAAGGAGCCCAAGGCCATGAGCGGAAGCACGATCAGCCCCGCCTCCGGACCAAAGGCTCCTCCGGTGAGCAATTCCGGGCCTTCGACAGAATGCACCACGATAGAGGGGGTCGGAGTTCCACTCACGGCAAAGCCGAAGATCGGGCCCTGAAAGAAGTTCCATCCGATGTGGAGCCCAATCGGTAGCCAAAGCGCGCCAGTCCGTATCCACCCATATGCCAGAAAAAATCCCGCAGCAAAGATCCCGATACTCGACGCGATCGAGGAAGAGAAATTTCCCAGGTGCGCTAGCGCAAATATCGCGGAGCTCAGAAACAAAGCAATTACCAACCCCGATCCATCCCTGAGATTCTGCAAGTAGTAGCCCCGAAATAGCAGTTCCTCATAAAACCCCACCGCAAGGAAACCAACCAACCCGAGCAAGACGCCGAGCATCGTCAGGGTAATGCTACCCGCGGCCCAGCCCCAACCTTCGATCGTGAGCCAGCCCAATCCCCATTGGATGGTGAAGATCAGCGCAAATAGCGGAGCGGGGATAAAGAAACCGACCAGCATGTCTCGGGCGGCGGGCGTCTTCAACGACAGTCCCAGCGATGTAATTGACCGTCGATCCAAGCCACGACGTGCGATCCAAATCGACAAAGTCACCGCAGGCAAGGCAACAATGACAGTGAGCGCGAGCAGCAGCTCTTCGGGAATGCCGCCTCCGCCCACGGGATCGGAATTGACGAATGCAATCCCCGCGACCATAACCGAGAGCCCGATCGAGAACACGATGGCAATGACGAGCATGATCCCGCTCTGGACCAACAATCGCCATCCCGCTCGCAAGCGTCGCTCGCTGGGGGACAAGAAAATGCGCGCAAACAGACTCGATTGCGCGCTCGCATTGTCAGGGGTGGGAGTCACGAGATCCAGCCGATTAGGTCAGAGCCCGATCACTTGATCAGCGCATGTACCTGCTCGTGCATGTACAGCTGCAGGTAATAGTGCCCGCCGGCATTCTTTCCGGAGGAGCCGGATCCTTTCCAGCCGCCGAAGGGCTGGAAGCCGGGCCAGGCGCCCGTGGTCGAGCCCTGCGGTCGATTGGCGTAAGTCACGCCGGCCTCGATGTTCTCGAAGAACCAATCCGCCTCTTCGTCGCTGCCATAAAAGCCCGCAGTAAGCCCATAGGTGCTGTTGTTTGCCAGCTCCATCGCCTGATCCAAGCCTTGATAAGAATGCACCATAGTGATGGGCAGGAACATCTCATGCTTCCAGAGGCGGTGGTCCGTTTTAACATCGGCCACGATGGTTGGTTCGACGAAGAACCCCTTGTCCAGGTCGCCGTCAGCAAGAACCTTCCCGCCTGTCAGGAATTCGCCTGCCTCGGATAGTTCTTCGCTGTAGTCTTTGAAGTCTTTGTAAGAGCCGCGATTGATCACCGGGCCCATGAACACCGATCGATCGGTGGGATCGCCCACCTGAAGCTCGGCGGCAGCCTCACGCAATTTCGGCACGAACTCGCTGTAGATGTCTTCATCCACGTAAATCCTTGAATTAGCAGAACACTTCTGACCCTGCAGGCCGAAGGCGGAGCGCAAGACGCCCGAAACCGCTCGATCGAGGTCTGCGTTGCGTGTGATCACCGACGGATTTTTGCCGCCCATCTCCAGGATGATCGGGCGTGGGTATTTGCCCGCAGCGAAAGTACGGTAGATGTGCATGCCAACCTCAAACGAACCCGTAAACGTGATGCCATCCACCAGGGGGCTACTCACGAGGCCTTCGCCGAGAGTGCTGCCGGGTCCGGTCACGTAGTTGAATGCGCCGTCCGGCAAACCGGCATCCCGGAAGCATTCCGCCAGCAAACGCACCGTCCAGGGCGTATCGGTGGCGGGCTTCATCACGATCGTATTTCCTGCAACAAGCGCTGCGCCGGCCGGCCCACCGGTCAATGCGGCCGGGAAGTTAAAGGGGCTGATGACCACCCACACCCCATAAGGCCGAAGCACCGAGATGTTCTGCGCCTGGTAATCCTTGAGCGGATCCACTCCCATTGGAACCACATAGCCGTCATTCGATTCCATCTGATCGCAGGAGTAGCGAATCAGGTCGGCAGCCTCGGCCGCGTCGGCCAAGGCCTCCATTCGGTTCTTGCCAACCTCGAGCGAGAGTACGGCTGCGATCTCATAGACCCGGGAATCTATCTGAGCGGCGGCCCTGCGCATGGTCTCCACCCGCTCTTTCCAGGGCATGCGTGCCCAGGTCGGAACCGCTCGCTGAGCAGCCTCCAGGGCAAGATGCGCGTCTTCTCCGGTACCGCTTTGAAACGATCCCAATAACCACTCTTGATTGATGGGGGATAAATCCTCGAACTTCTGGACAGAATGTGCGTCCTGCCCATCGATGATCATCGCATGCTCAGCACCCAGCGAGCTCCTGACCTCCTCCAGAGCCGCCTCGTAATTCTCGTGAAGCTCCTCGGGAGGGTCGTACATCGTCGCATAGGTGAGTCGGAAGTCGCTGTCTACCTTCTCTGCCATGGATCTCAACTCCTTATGTGGTACGTACCGAAAGTATACCGTCCGGGATGTATACTCGAATCTAGCCATGTTCAAGCCTAAAGAGTTGGTCAAGACCTTCCTGATGATCTCGATCACCCTGTTCTTCTTCCAGGGGCTGCGGACCATCTTTTCCTCTCTGTTTGGGATCATCTATGACCAGATCGTGGTGGGTCCAGCCACGATCTGGCTGGGGACCAGCAGTTTGCTCGTGGTGGTTGCGCTCATCGCTCCATCCTTCGTTCCAGGGCGGCTCGAACGCGGCACGCTGCCTATTGCGATCGTTGGCTGTGTTTTAGCTCGTCTGACCATGACTCTCCCTGGCACCGAAATCCGATACTGGAGCGCGCTAGTGGTGGTGCTCGCGGGAGCCCTTTTCCTCCGCATAGCCCTGGAACGGATGCCACGTGAAGCGATCATTGCCATCCTTGGAGCGCTCATCGCCGGACAGCTGCTCAGAAACCTGGGAACGACCTACGATCTCAGCCTGCGCCCTGAATGGCTGGCAGTTCAAATCCTATGGAGCGTGCTGCTGGTCGCGGCACTCATATGGGGGACAGCGGAATTTGCGGCCGAGGTAAGCTCTCCCAGCTGGCTCGTAGGGCTAGCGTTCGGGGCCTTTCTGTTCCTGGAGCTCTCTTTGCTGTCCCTTCCCCATGGAATCTCCCGCTGGAGTAACGTGTCTTATTTTGTTCTGGTACCGGCGCTCATGGCGGTCACTGTGCTTCCCCTGGTGCCGGCGGTATGGGAATGGATCCAGATCTGGCTCGGGACCAATCTTGCGCCAAGAGTGCTGGTTGCGCTGGCCCTGATGGCCGGGCTCGTAGCGGGGTATTTCGAGGCTGGCCCGCTGGCGGGGCTAGCGCTTCTCGTCGCGCAGGCCGCGCTTCTATTATCCATTGCGGTTCTCTTTGGAGTGGAGCGGTCTGGCGATGCGGGCCGGCTGTGGCTTCCGCTGGGCTTCTTGTTCTTCCTTGCGCTTGGCTATTTCAATGCGTTCGCTTTCACCTACCCCTACACGCTGCCAGCGATGCGCGGATTGGGGTGGTTGGTCTACCTCATCGGAGCGGCAGCGGTTTCCGCCGCATTGCTGATCGTGCCTCGAGCCGTTGAGCTGACACGACCTCCGGCGGCCTCACTCGCAATGTTGGGCGGACTCGCCTTAGTTGTGAGCGCGATCGCAGCCTTGCCTTACCCGACCGAAGCCGTGCCTCCGGCCGAAAGCATTACGGTTGCCGCATACAACATTCACTACGGCTTTGATGAAGACTGGAATTTCACACTGGACCAACAGGTGGAGGCCATTCGGGAAAGCGGAGCGGATGTCGTTGCATTGCAAGAGGTGGACGCCGGTCGACTCACCAGCTATTCCGTGGACGATGCCCTCTATTTGGCGCGCCGCCTGGGCATGCATGCCGCCTATCTCCCAACCATCGAGCATCTCACCGGGATTGCAATACTCTATCGGGGCTCGCAAGCTCCGGTAACATCGCGTCTGCTGACCAGCAACCTGGAGCAGACCGGGATTATTGGCATCGACCTGCTGCTGGGCGACGGGCAGGTAGGTGTCTATGGCGTGTGGATTGGGTTGGAACCTGCCGAGGCCGCAGGTCAGGTCGAAGAAGCACTGGAATTCATTGGAGATCGTTCGATGGTTGCTTTCGCCGGCGACTTCAATCTAGTGCACGGGGA
>SMUX01352417.1_pt1 | contig 12286 bp, 10 predicted proteins | sample 2456431 | NCBI WGS metagenome assembly SMUX01 (sample SAMN11095930, study PRJNA526329) | marine sediment metagenome | biome: Marine sediment; feature: Surficial sediment; material: Deep marine sediment; isolation source: Hadal surficial sediment | place: Pacific Ocean | collected 2014-11 | depth... | reverse complement strand
CTTTCGAGCGGCGACCCGCGCTCGAGCGGCATCCAGTAGCTTCGCGATGATCGGCTTGGCGGCTGAGGGATTTTCTTCGAGGTAGTCCCCAAGCTGCTCGTACAGGACTCCCTCAACCAGTCCGCGTACGTCACCGCTTCCCAACTTGGTCTTTGTCTGCCCCTCGAACTCGGGTTGTGGCAGCTTCACTGAGATGACAGCGGTCAGACCCTCGCGACTATCATCGCCACCGATTGCCTCGGACGCATCTTTGCCGTTTTTCTGATGGGTGGCGATGTATCGGTTCAGCGTACGGGTGAGCGCCGTGCGGAATCCAATGAGATGGCTGCCGCCTTCAACTGTGTTGATGTTATTGGCGAAGGAGTAGACCGCCTCATTATAGGAGTCGTTGTACTGAAGCGCGATTTCGATGGCGACGGGAACTTCGTGGTTGCCAGACATGAAGCTGCGCTGGGCCGATATCAAGATGGGAGGGTGGTGTAGGGGTGAGCGCGAGCGGTTTAGATGCTCGACGAATGAGATAATGCCGCCGTCGTAGTTGAAATCATGGTTCTTGCCGGTTCGCTCGTCACTGATCTTAATGCGCAATCCAGCATTTAAGAAGGATAATTCACGGAGGCGTTGAGATAGAACATCGAAAGAGAACTCAATAGAACCAAAGACCTTAGTGTCGGGTAGAAACGTGACGCGTGTACCCGTGCGATCCGTCGTGCCGATCTCCGTCAAGGGAGTCATTGGCTCCCCACACTGGTAGATCTGTCGCCAGACCCTTCCGTCTCGCCGGATTTCGAGCTCAAGGCGCTGAGAAAGCGCATTGACGACGGAGACTCCCACTCCGTGCAAGCCGCCGGAGATCTTATAGGAGTGATCGTCGAACTTGCCCCCGGCGTGGAGGGTCGTCATTACGACCTCGGCAGCGGGTCGGTTTTCAGTGGCGTGCTGGTCGGTCGGGATACCTCGGCCATAGTCGGTCACAGTGACGCTATTATCCTGATGGAGAACGACTGAAATCTCGCTGCCATAGCCCGCTACTGCTTCATCGACAGAGTTGTCGACAACCTCGTAGACCATATGGTGGAGACCGTCGGGACCTGTTGTCCCGATATACATGGCCGGGCGCTTATGAACCGGCTCAAGACCCTCTAGGACCTCGATTGCGCTGGCGTCGTAGCTCATGTAGGGGTTATCCCATCAGGGGAAGACCGAGAAGTGAGGCGCGATTGCATTACTCGCGCGGGCCGGTCAGGAAATGCACTGTGGAAGAGTACAAGATCCGTAAGTCCGCGTAAAGACTTCAACTTTCTACAGGATCTGGTTCGAGGTTGCTTTTGGGAGCCGCTAAACGCGCATTGGCATGACCACAGCCAACGTATCGCTGTCATCAGCTGGCATGAGCTTTACAGGAGAGAGTTCATCCTGGAAGCTGAGCCGTACCTCCTTGCTGCCAAGAGCACTAATCGCATCCATCAAATAGCGCGCATTGAAGGCAATACTGAGCTTTTCCCCTGCATAGTCGATATCGAGCTCTTCTCGAGCTTCTCCGATATCTGGATTGTTGGAGGAAAGAGCCAGAAGACCTGTACTCAGCTCGAACTTAATGGCACGACTGCGTTCCGCCGAGAGAATTGCGACACGTCGCAGCGCATGATTCAGCGTATCTACAGGTAGAACCAGTTGATGAGTTGTCTTTTCGGGAATCACCTGACTGTAATTTGGAAATTCCCCTTCAATCAGCCGCATGACCAGAGTGACACTACCCTTTCGAACCAAGCCACTGTTGCCCTCAAATCCAATTTCTACTTCGTCAGAATCTTCTTCATCAACCAGTCGTTTGAGTTCAGTAAGTCCTTTCCTAGGAATAATCACACCGGACGTAAGTCCAGGAATATCATCACCCAGTTGTCGGTCGGCATAGGCTAAGCGATGACCGTCCGTCGCAACCATACGAACGGTGTTTTTCTCCGACTGCTGCTCTAGAAAGACACCATTGAGGTTGTACCGGGTCTCATCAGTAGACGCTGCGTACATGGTACGCGCGATCATATCAGCCAATACTGGGCTCTGAAGTAACGCCATCTTCCCCGGAGCGAACTCTGGGAGACTGGGATATTCCTCGATCGCTGAGCCAGCCAGTGAGAACTCGGCCCGAGCACATCGCAGCGTTACGTAGGAGTTCGACGCTACCTCCAGGTGAATCGGCTCATCCGGCAGCTCACGCACGATCTCATAGATCTTCTTGGCTGATACTGTAACCCCCCCAGCTTCAGTCACAGTAACGGGATGCAGGCTCCGGATTCCAATCTCCAGGTCTGTCGCAGCAAGTTCCAGGACGCCGCCATCGTCCCCTTTTCCCTCAGTCGCCCGAAGTAGGACATTTGCCAAGATTGGCATGGTGTTTCGTTTCTCGACAACGGCCTGAATCCGGCCGAGACCTCGCTGAAGTTCGAGCTTGCTGGTAGATAGCTTCATTGGTCTACCTCTCTACTCTTCTCTGGTAAGAGGGTATTCTCAATAGCAGTAGAAGGTGTCCAGTATTTCCGACAAATCCAGGTCAATAGCCTGAAGGGACAGGACTTATCGATTTGTCCAGTAAGGGCGCAGAACCATGGATATCGTCGATGGTAGACTGGATTCACTCCCCAGAAGGATCTTACCATGGGGAAAGGAAAGTATTGGGTGTGTTTTGTAGAGCCCGTACATTGGCGGGGGGTTGAACACCCAGCTACCCTTCTGGGCTCGTGGGAAGCTAGCTGAGAGGGTATCGGATTGAAGCGCACCTACCAGCCGAGTCGGATCCGTCGTCGGCGAGTCCATGGGTTTCGAGCGCGGATGAAGTCCAGTGGTGGACGAGCTGTCCTGCGCCGTCGGCGGGCGAAGGGTCGCAAGCGGCTGGTGGTTACTACCCCGTCGAAGTAGGCCATGACTTCGACGTCGGGTCGCTTTCGGCGAGCGGATCGACTCCTCCGGTCTCAGGAGTTCCGGTGTATTTCCAATACCGGCAAACGGGCTGTAGGACGACATTTCGTCGTACTAACTGCGTCATCGCAGGTAGCCAAACCAGTAGTCTCACGCCTCGGGATCACAGTGAGTCGGAGAGTAGGTAGTGCTGTTTGCCGCAACCGTATCAAGCGACGAATTCGAGCGTGGTTTCGACGCGTGCGCGATGAGCTGCATCCGGGCACTGATATCGTAGTGATTGCGCGTCATGGGGCGACGGAGCTGAGCAGTTCTGAGATGGAAGTCATTCTTAGAAGCCTCCTGAAAGCGGTTGAGGTCCTTCGTTAATGGTTTGGAACTCACTGCAGCGTATTTTGGTGAGTGTTGTTCGCATCTACCGAGCTGCAGTCTCTCCCTGGCTGCCAGCAGCGTGTCGCTTTCAGCCGACGTGCTCACACTATGCGGAGCAAGCAGTGGAGCGCTACGGGTGCGTTCGAGGCTCATGGCTCGCAGTGAAACGTTTGAGTCGATGTCATCCCTTCGGGGGTGCTGGATACGATCCAATCCCATGAGTCAACGCGATGGACCGTAATTTCTTCCTCGCTGTCATACTCTCACTGGGAGTTCTGGTGCTCTGGTCGCAGTGGCAGGATGCGGCCACACAACCGCGTATTAGCTCCAACGCTCCGTCCACAGCGGAAGAAACCGAGTTCGGCGATGTGACCCACCAGAGAATGGCCTCGTCGCAGGAACTAGCCCTCGGAGAGTTTCCCCAGCTGGAAGTGGCGAGGTCCGGTCCAGATTCGTCTCAGTCATCTCCTCAGATCTTCGAACCCGGCGAGACGATTCGAGTTGAGACCCCGCTCTACGAGGTTGAACTTACCACTCGAGGCGCCGGTATCCGCCGATGGAGTCTCAAGACATATCGCGAGGGATCTAGAGACGACAGACGAGATATGGTGCTGACGACGGGCGAGCCCCCCTTCGATACGGCGATGGTCACCCGATTCGCCGAACTCAAACGAGGTGATATCGGATCCGCCCTGTTTCGCCTGGTGACGAACGACGGGTCCGAGGTGATTTTCGACTTGATCCGAGACGGTGTAACGATCCGCAAGTCGTTTCGTTTCGATGTGGATTCCTATTCGTTCCGGCTACGCGTCGATATCGAGAACCGGTCAGAGGAGACGATCTCTCCCCGTTTCGGTGTGCTCTGGCCAGCTCACACCCGTGATGGCATCGACTTCCGTGAGCAGGCATTGGCGGTGCTTCACGCGGGGGATATCGAGAAGGAACTGATTGGGGGCTTCGGAAAGGCCGGGTTCTTCGGTTCGCTGTCTGGGAGCCCGCCCGAGACGGAGATCGTGTTTCCCGGTGAGGTGGATTGGGCAGGTTTCCACACGACCTACTTCATCGCTGCCATCCTGCCCGACCAGCCAGCGGAGGCAAGCGCTCGTTTCGTCGCTATCGAGCCCGGAAAGCTGGCCGTCGCCGAGGTCGCCTTTCGCCCAGTGACTTTGACCCCGGGTCAATCGGCGACTCGTGAGTTCCGTGGGTACGTGGGCCCGAAGGAGATAGATCGACTGACTGCGATCGGATCGGGGATGGACCGATCGGTCGATCTTGGCTGGTCGTGGATCGCACCCATGACGCGTTTCTTCGGCTGGATGCTGCGCGCCTTGTACTCGGTAATCCCCAATTACGGCATCGCGATCATCATTCTCACGTTGCTGGTGAAGCTGGTCACGGCGCCCCTGGTCACCAAACAGATGCGCTCGATGGAGGGCATGCGCGGGCTTCAGCCCAAGATCAAAGAGCTGCAGGCGAAGCACGCCGACGACAAGCAGAAGCAATCCGCAGCGATGATGAGCCTCTACAAGAAGGAAGGCGTCAACCCCCTGGGCGGATGCCTGCCCATGGTGCTTCAACTACCCGTGATGATCGGCCTCTTCTACGCGTTGCGGGGCTCGATCGAACTGCGTGAAGCGCCCTTTGTGGGATGGATCACCGACCTGTCCGCACCGGAGACGCTCTTCATGATTCCGGGTCTCGGAATTCCGATCCGCGTCCTGCCCCTGGTCATGGGGGCCACCATGGTCTTGCAGCAACGCATGACCCCCCAGCCCACGATGGACGCGGCCCAGGCGCGCATGATGACCACGATGATGCCGATCGTGATGACCGTTGTCTTCTACCAGTTTGCCTCGGGACTGGTGCTTTACTGGCTGCTCAGCAATGTTCTGGCCATCGCCCATCAGCTGTGGATTCGGCGAAGCTTGGGTGCGAGGCCTAGTCCCAGCTCGAAACAGAGTCCGAAATAAGATCGAGTTCATGACCATTCATTAGCACGCAGAGCGTGCGCAGAAATTGGCTGGGGGTGTGGGTGTACGATCTGAAATCTGAAGCACACGAGTTCGTTGGGGAGGGTCGCGAGGAAGCGATCGCAAAGGCCTGTGAGTTCTACGGGGTCGAAGCCGGTGCGCTCGAGATCAGCGTATTTCCCGAAGGCGAAGTCTACGGGCTGGGTAGCCGATCGGTGGTTGTCGCGCGGCTTCCCGGGGCACGCCCTCAGGCTCGACCCGAATTCAGTCGGAGGGATCGAGGGAGAGCGGGGAGAGACGGGGAGAAGGCGGCGCAACCGAGGCGGCGAGGCCGTGGCGAGGGCTCTCGACGCTCGGCGGAATCCAGCATCGCGGCTCCGGAACGGACGGAGCCGGCTGATCCATCGGTGGGAACGCGCAGCGGTGAGATCGGCCAAGTGGGAGACTACGTGCTCGGCATCATCGAGCGAATGGACCTGGGACCCTTCGAGATCACCGAGAATCGGGAAGGTGACCTGGAGATATTCGAGATCCGGGGGCCGGCGGCGACGGAGCTGGCTCGAGGCGAGGGACGCTCGGTCGATGCGCTCCAGCTGCTGGCCAATCAGGCGGCCATGCGGCTCGACGCGGACGCGCCGCGTGTGGTGGTTGACATCGAAGGCAGCGCCGAAGCGCGCGAGTCGCTCCTCGACCGCATTGCAAAGCGGGTAGCTCGGCGAGCCCGCGAAAGCGGCCGGTCGGTGGCCCTGGATCCGATGAACGCTCGGGATCGCCGCTTGGTCCACCTTGCTCTCCGTGATGAAGAAGAGATCGCCACGATGAGCATGGGAGAAGGGCGCTACAGGCAGGTCTTGGTGGTTCCCCGCGGAGCGCCCGAGTTTGAGGAGGCGTCCCGGGAGTCGAATTCCGGCGGGAGTGGGGACCGCTGAGCTGTTCCACGTGGAACGCCCCCGAGACTCCGAGAAGCGGCGACCCAGCGTTCCACGTGGAACGTCCCCCGAGACTCCGAGAAGCGACCCAGCGTTCCACGTGGAACACTCGACCCGATCGCCTCGCGAGGATTGCCCTGTCTGACTCTGATTCGGCCCGGCGCCTGCTCATCACTGGCCTGGAATCGCTGGGACGGCAAGTGGACCCAGGTCAGGTCGAATCGCTGCTGGAACTGGCTCGCCTGCTCGAGCGTTGGGCCAGTCGCATGAATCTGACCGGCCATCGGACCCAGGAGAACATTGTCCAGGGGCTGATTCTCGAGGCGGTGGCTCTGCTCCAGGTGCTGCCGACGGTGGCAAGCCTCGCAGATCTCGGCTCGGGTGCTGGCTTTCCGGGCCTTCCCATCGCGCTGCTCGAGCCCGCTTGCGCCATAACCCTGGTGGAGTCGCGACAGAAGAGACATCATTTCCAGCGCGCTGCGATTCGAGAGCTCGAGATTGGGAACGTGCTCCCGCTTCGAGGCCGAGTGGAGGATCTGGAGCCGCGGCCTCATGCAGCGGTGATCGCTCAGGCGCTAGCTCGTCCGGAACGTGTCCTGCCCCGGATGATCCGGTGGGCTGATCGGGGTGGATTGTTGGTGATCCCCGGAGGTGCCAACCCGCCGAATCCGCCCGTGATTCCCGAGGTGCGCTTCGAGTCCCGTCTCCGGTACCAAGTTCCCGGGCGTCGAGCCGAGCGAACCGCCTGGATCGGCCGCCGCGCACCGATCTAACCCCCTGGTTCGTCCGACTCCGCTCGGCTTCGTCTCCGGCCCTGCGAAGTGGCGTCAACGCCGCTCGGTGAGCCGGACCGGCGCTGCGCTTGTCTGCCGCCACCTCGCCGAAAAGGGAATTAAGCGGGGTTGCCCTGGCCGCGGATCGGCAACTATGGTAACCATCGAGACATCCCATCCCCCCGGGAAAATTAGTTGCTGCTCCACGCAGGGGCCTTGGAATGGTGTCCCGACGTCGTGTATTTGCGGTCGTCAATCAGAAGGGCGGGGTGGGAAAGACCACCACTGCCGCCAATCTCGCAGCATCTTTCGCGGCCTCGGAGCGGGCCACGCTCTTGGTCGATCTCGACCCCCAGGCGAACGCGAGCAGCGCCTATGGCGTGAAAGCAACCACGCACATTTATGACGCACTGATCGGTCGCTGCGTCATGAAAGACGTCGTCGTCACCACAGAGCTTCGCTACCTGCACCTGATTCCCTCCGGCCGCGATCTGTACGGCGCCGAGGTCGAGCTCATCTCGACTCCCCATCGCGAACGGCGCCTGGATGTCGCACTCGCCGACCTGCGCGACGCCTACGAGATCGTGATCATCGACTGTCCCCCCTCCCTGGGCCTGCTGACCCTCAACGCGCTGGTGGCGGCCGATGCCGTGGTCATTCCGATGCAGTGTGAGTACTACGCCCTCGAGGGACTGGCTGGACTGATGGAAACGATCGAGGCCGTTCGACGCGAGCTGAACCAGAAGCTCACCGTCGAGGGCATCGTTCTCACGATGGCAGACCCGCGCAACACCTTGAGTCGACAGGTGGAGGCGGAAGTCCGGTCGCACTTCGGCGATCGCGTGTTCACCGCGGTCATCCCGCGCAATGTGCGGCTGAGCGAGGCGCCGAGTCACGGCAAACCCGTACTCCTCTACGACATTCATTCGAAGGGAGCCGTGGCCTACTTGCACCTGGCCGAAGAGATTCTGATGAGCATGCGGCCGGTCACGCCCGGGCTCGGGCCGCCGACGGTCGGGAGCCGTCGATGGCCCACCAGTTCGCAGGACCCACCGAGCTCGCAGGGCCAACCGGGTTCGCAAGGCCAAACCGAATTGGCCACTCCGGGGGAAGTGAATGACCGGTGAACGCAAGGCACTGGGGCGGGGGATCGGCGCTCTTCTTCCCGGATCGCCGTCGATCTCGATGCTCGATGCGATCTCGCCGGCGACCGAGTCAGGACCGACTGAGATCCCCGTCGACCGGATCGACCCGAACCCGGACCAACCTCGTCGCGCCTTCGAAACCGACCAGCTCCAGACCCTGGTCGATTCGATTCGGCAGCATGGCGTGATCCAGCCCATCGTGGTGCGGCGGGTCGGGGACCGCTTCGAGTTGGTCGTGGGCGAGCGGCGTTGGCGTGCAACCCGGGAGGCAGGTCTCGCGAGCATTCCCGCCGTGGTCGCGGAAGTCGATGCGAACGATCGCTTGGCGCTCGCCCTGATCGAGAATATCCAGCGCCGCGATCTGAATGCGATCGAGCTGGCTCAGGCGTTTCGCTCTTTGGCTGAAATCGGGGCAACTCAGGAGGAGATCGGCCAGCGCGTGGGACTCGACCGGTCGACGATCGCGAATCACCTGCGTCTTCTCGAGCTTCCTCGGGAATACCAGCAAGATGTGGAGGAAGGTCGTCTGTCGGCCGGCCACGCCAAGGCGCTGCTTGGAGTCTCCAACCCGGAACGCCGGGGGCGTCTCCGAGATCGCATTCTTCGCGACGGGATCTCGGTCCGAGGGGCGGAGGTACTCTGCCGCGCCAGCCCGGGCGTTTCGAAGCGATCGCGGCCCCGAGCGACCCACGACCCCGACCTGCAACGTCTGGTAGACGGCCTGCGTCAGCGACTCCAGACGCGGGTCCGCATTCAGGGACAGCCCAGTCGGGGCCGGATCGAGATCGAGTACTTCAGCGAAGAGGATCTCCGACGGATTGCCGGGATTCTGCTCGGGGATGGCTGACCGGAGATGTCTGACCGGCAACCCGAATCCAGACCGAAAACGCCGCGCTTTCGGACGATTCCGCCGGTGGTCTTGCCCCAAGGTGCCGAATTCTCTGGGCTCGTCGTGCTGCCCGAATCGGCCCGGATCGACGGCCAGGTTACCGGCGACGTGATCGCATCGGGCCTGGTCTGGATTGGCAAGACCGCCCGGGTCGTCGCACGGATCGAAGCCGAGGCGGTGGTCATCGAGGGCAGCGTAGAGGGGTCGATCGAGGCACGGGATCGCGTCGATCTCTTCGCGACCGCTCGCGTGCTGGGTGAGATCCAGACCCGGCGCCTGACCCTGGCCGACGGCTCGTTCCTTCGAGGTCGCTGTCGCGCAGGTGCCGGCGGTGCGGACCCGCCCGGATCATCTTGAAGTTCCCCCCGACTATGTCAGAATTCCGCCTCCCGGCGGTCCTTGAGCCGGATTTCACCACCTTCGCGATTCGGCACTTGTCGCGCTCGGCCCGGCCTCGGGTCATCGGCGGAAGGGCTACCGAGAAGGTCTGACCCCGGTGGGGAGCCACACTCGGAGCCACACTCGGAGCGACTGGGAAGTGATCTGGAGCGATTCGCGGTGAGCCGAGCAGTCAGTCGAGGACACCATCGGATCCGGACGCTGGCCATCGCGACGGTTGTCGCCGCCCCGCATGGCCTCGCATCGCGGGCCCTGGCCTCAGAAGACCTCTCTCTGGTGCCCGACTTCGCGACCGCCCTCCCGCTGTTGATCTTGGTCTTCGCCATCCTGATCATCCCTCTCAACCGGTTGATCTTCCGTCCCATCTTCCGCGTGCTCGATGCGCGGATCGATCAGATCGAAGGCAATCGAGTTCGCTCGGAGCAGGTAGCGGCGAAAGCTGATGACGCACTGAGGCGTTACGAGCGATCGATTCGCCAGGTGCGAGAGGACGCAGAGCGCGATCGCCGCACGCGTCTCGAGGTGGTCCGCGGCGAGACGGCCGACCGCGCGGCGACAGCCCGATCCGAATCCGATGCCGAGATCGCGCGAGCCCGCGATCAAGTCGCGGTTGCCCTCGCCGATGCCCGGATCTCCCTGCGGGTTCAGGCGGAGGAGCTCGCGACGGAGGCGGCTGGCCGCCTGCTCGGGCGGGACGTTTCGTGATCGGCCTGGCTCGCTTGGTTCTGTGGGTCTCGCTCTGGGTTGCGATCGCCCCGGCCAGGGCTGCCGCAGAAGCGGGGGAGCACGATGTGGTCGTGGAGCTCGTCTATCCCGCGTTGAATCTGGCAATACTCTTGGCCGTCCTCTTCTATTTCGGTCGCAAGCCGATCCGGGGCTTCTTCGCGGAGCGACGCGGCCAGATCCGCGAAGAGCTCGACCGCGCGGCCGCGATGAAGGCAGAATCCGAGGCGCGATATGCGCAGTGGCAGCGGCGGCTGATGGACCTGGAGACCGAGCTCGAATCGATTCGAGAGGCGGCACGGGAACGCACCGAATCCGAGCGGGAGCGCATCCTCTCGGAAGCGGAAGCCGCGGCCGAGCGGGTTCGGGCCGACGCCCGCGCGGCCGTCGAGCAGGAACTCCGGCGAGCTCGTGAAGAACTGCGACGGGAAGCGTCGGATCTTGCGATCGAGCTCGCCGGCCAACGGCTCCAGGAGCAGATCACCGACGCGGACCACGATCGCCTGCTCGATGAGTTCGTCGCGCATATCGAGCACAGCCCGAATCTTCGCGGTTCGGAGGTACGTCGCCCGGAAGGGTCGGGAAGGACCTAAGGATGCGCAGCTCGGCCGCCGCGCGCCGTTACGCCCGCGCCCTGTTCGCTCTCGCCAAGGAGATGGAGAACGTTCCCGCCGTTCGACGCGAGCTGGACGAGCTGGCCGCACTCCTGGACGAGAATCCGGCTCTCAGTCGGTCTCTGTTCCGACCGCTTCACCCCGCAGCCCAGCGCCGGGGCCTGCTTCGGGCCGTCTGCGCGCGGGCGGGGACGAGCACGCGGCTCCGAAATTTCTATTCCTTTCTGATCGACCAACGGCGCCTGGTCGATTTCCCCGCCATTCGACACGAGTTCGGTGTGCTCGCCGACGATGCGGCCGGCCGCACCCGTGCCGAGATCGTATCGGCGACGCCGCTTCGCGACGACCAGCGCGATCGCCTGCGGCGCGCCCTTTCGGTTCGTACCGGTCGCCAGGTAGAATTGTCCGAATCGGTCGATCCCTCGCTCCTCGGCGGCGTCATCGCCCGGGTGGGTGGTCTCGTATTCGACGGAAGCCTTCGGACCCAGCTCTCGCAACTGCGCGCGAATCTCACGAGAGGACACTGAGCTCATGGACATTCGCCCCGGCGAAATCACGGACATCCTGAAGCGAGAAATCAAGGAATACGATCGCGAGATTGACGTTGCGGAGACCGGAACCGTCCTCTCGATCGGAGACGGCATCGCCCGCGTCTATGGCCTGGACCAGGTGATGGCCGGCGAGCTCGTCGAGTTTCCCGGTGGAGTGTCCGGTCTGGTCCTCAATCTGGAAGAGGACAATGTCGGCGTCGCGACGATGGGCGAGGCGAATCACGTGCGCGAGGGAGACGTCGTGCGCCGTACGGGCCGCATCATCGAGGTCCCCGTGGGCGAGGGACTCGTGGGCCGAGTCGTCGACGCGCTGGGAAACGCCATCGACGGAAAAGGGCCGCTCGACAGCGCCGAGTCGCGCCGCGTGGAGGTGAAGGCGCCGGGGATCATTACCCGCCGTTCGGTGCACGAGCCGCTGCAAACCGGAATCAAGGCCATCGATGCCATGACGCCAATCGGGCGCGGTCAGCGCGAACTCATCATCGGCGACCGGCAGACCGGGAAGACCGCCATCGCCGTCGACACGATCATCAACCAGAAACACACCGATGTCTTCTGCATCTACGTGGCGATCGGCCAGAAGCAGTCGACGGTGGCCCAGGTGGTGGACAAACTGAAACACCACGGAGCGATGGACTACACGGTGGTGGTCTCTGCCTGCGCAAGCGAACCGGCGCCGTTGCAGTTCATCGCACCCTACTCCGGCTGCGCCATCGGCGAGTGGTTCCGCGACAACGGAAAGCATGCGCTGATCGTCTACGACGATCTGTCCAAGCACGCGGTCGCGTACCGGCAGCTATCGCTGCTATTGCGTCGCCCACCCGGACGCGAGGCCTATCCCGGAGACGTCTTCTACCTGCACTCGCGGCTCCTAGAGCGCGCCGCCAAGATGAGCCAGGAGTTCGGTGGCGGCAGCCTCACCGCGCTCCCGATCATCGAGACTCAGGCGGGAGACGTGTCGGCCTACATCCCCACCAATGTCATCTCGATCACCGACGGCCAGAT
>SMUX01275559.1_pt1 | contig 12286 bp, 14 predicted proteins | sample 2456431 | NCBI WGS metagenome assembly SMUX01 (sample SAMN11095930, study PRJNA526329) | marine sediment metagenome | biome: Marine sediment; feature: Surficial sediment; material: Deep marine sediment; isolation source: Hadal surficial sediment | place: Pacific Ocean | collected 2014-11 | depth... | reverse complement strand
GCTTACACAAATTTTTGGATTCTATTTTATTTGCTATCACTTTATTTTATGTACAAGGCATGGCCATTATCACCAATCTCCTACATTGCATCCATTCCGGCAAAGGCACTAACGGTTACCTTTCTACCAATGTCAATTTACTTTCTGTTACGATGCCCTATCTCAAGAAAAAAGAAAATGATAATTTCAGGAGTCATAATAGGAGTTGTAATAGCTGGAGCAGCTGCATCTAGTGGAGCAAATCTAACAGGTGGTGCTCAGCAAGAATCCTTTATTTCTGACGAGTTTTGGATTGGATTTGCTTCGTTTGCAACACAGCTAAGATTTGATGGTTTAGTTATTTTATTTCTTATTCCATTAGTTGTAGGGTTATTATTTACATCAACTAAAAACAAACACGCAGAGTCCATGATGGTTATGATTGGAGGCATGTTGCTAATTGCACCATTTCTCACAGGCTTTTCTGATCAAACAAACCAGCCATACAGGTTTGTACCATTAATCACATTTTTTGCAGTAGGAGTGGGAATTTTACTATCAAAGGCTAAATCTGCCTAAAAAAGGTCCAAACTTGGGTTAGCTCATCACCAGGTGTAAGAAAATATCCATCATGAGCATATCGTACTAAAAATGGAGAGATTGGATTTTCAGGATCTTCTAGCTTTGTGCTAGCAACTAGTTGAAAAGAATCAATTTCTAGAACTTTGGATCTTTGAATGAGTTGAAACTTTTTTCCTTCTAAATCGTATTCAGGAGCATTTCCTCGTGAGGCTTCAAAGTCTAAAAATACATCAAGTGCTGCAAGATTTTTGTCTGTAAACTTGTCATTTTCAAAATAATGCACTAGTTGTCCATCGGAATTTCTCACAAAAGTTTGAACAAAAATATACACATCACTGTTTGGTGCTGGAGAATTTTGTGCAAAAGAAGATGGAATTATAAGAGTTACAGACAAAATACTGATTAAGAGGATTATGAAGTAATTCATTATTTTTCTCTAAAACTATCATAAAAATAACTTTTCATTCATATCAATTATATCTATTAGATGCAGACTGCTACCGAGATTAATTGAAAATTTTTGTGACTGGAGGGGCTGGTTTCATTGGAAGGCATTGTGTAAAATCATTTTTAGAAAAAAATTATCAAGTAACTATTTTTGATAACTTTTCAAATTCCTCAGAAGATATTATTTCTGATTTGTTAGATGATGGAGCAAAATTAATCAAAGGGGATATAACAAGACGGGATGAAGTTTCAAATGCTATTTCTGGTCATGATATAGTCATTCATTTAGCTGCAAAAATTAATGTGGAAGATTCAATAAAATTCCCAAAAGAAACTTTGATGACAAATGTAGATGGAGCCATTAATGTCCTTAATGCATGTGTCAAACATGATGTTAAGAATATAATTGCTGCATCGTCTGCCGCAGTTTATGGAGAAACACAAAATCTACCAATATCTGAGAATAATAAAACAAATCCTTCATCCCTATATGGTGAAAGTAAATTGAAAATGGAAGAATATATTCAATCATTTTCAAAAAAACATAATATCAATTCTATAATTCTTCGAATTTTTAATGTATATGGGAAAGGACAGTCTCCAGAATATGCAGGGGTTATAACAAAATTTCTAAATAAAATTTCTAAAAATCAACCACTTGAAATATTTGGTGATGGATTGCAGACAAGAGATTTTGTTTCAATTCAAGATGTTGTTGAATCAATCTATTGTGCCATTTCAAAAGTTGAGGGAAAGCAAGGATCTACTTTCAATATAGGGAGTGGAAAATCAGTTTCCATAAATGAGTTAGCAAAAAGCATGATTTCAGCGTCTAACAAAAATTTAGATATAAAATATCTGGAAGAAAAAAAAGACGAGATTAGATTTAGCCAAGCCAATATTTCCTTAGCAAAAAAGGTTCTAAACTATAACCCAAAAACTGGATTTGAAGATGGAATAAAGAATTTAATGCAAACATCGTAATTTTATTTGAATGAATTAGTAGACGTTCTTTGTATGTATTATTTCGTATTTGCGAATTTTAGGACTTTTTTATGATGTAATATAGTTTTTTTTGGAACATATCTAAACCATTGTAATTTAGAATGTTGCGCATCATTTTTCAAGTCACCTTTAACATACCGAGCAGTAAATGCTAAACCAATGCTGTGCCTATATTTGGTAATTTCTTCATATAAAGTGACAAATTTAGCTTTTCCAATTTTGATTGAACATTCATCGTTTGCTATTCTAGTTAATGTGGTTGCAATTTTTTCTCCTCTTCTCACCCTTCCTCCAGGTAATGACCAATAGCCTTTGTAGGGTTTAATTATTCTTTTTCCAAGCAAAAATTTGTTATCTTTTTTGATGATGATGTCTATATCACAAAACGGTGCATTTTTCCTTAAAACATCATACACATTTTGAGGAATTTTTTTGGGCATCAACCCCTTTCGCTACTGATATTATATCAATAATGCTTTGAACAAATTTTTCCACAAGGTAACGTTAAAAACTATGATTTAGTTAACTGTTATTTTCTCAATAATTATTGCAATAGATTTCCTAAAACGAAAAAATGATTAAAATTAATTGAATTTTTTTATTGTGTCAGCTATAAACAAAACTTCTTCATCGGTAAGATTAGTTGTTGAAGGCAACCAAATTCCATGAGCAAAAAGATTATCAGTATTTTCAAATTTTCCTCCAGTCTTGTACAAGGGTTGTTCGTGAAGAGGGGTATAGAAACGCCTGACTTGAATATTGAATTTTTTAAGATGTTCAAGTATTTTTTGAGGATCAGGCACCAAGATATCCAAATACCAAGTTGGCTGCTCTGCCAAAAATTCAACCCAATTTAGGTTGGTAATTTCATCATGTATGATTTTGTACATCTCTTTCAATCTTTGCAGTCTTTTCGGAAGTTTTTCTAATTGAGCTAATCCAAATGCAGCCTGGATTTCAGTAAATTTTGAATTCGTTCCCCAAAATTCAAAATAGTCCGACATTGGTTTTAGTTTTTGTCTATCATTTCTTCCATGATCCTTTAATCTAGTGAGAATATCAAATGTTTCTTCATCATCACAACAAATGGCTCCACCCTGTCCAGATGTGGTTAGGTGTTTAGTACTTGCAAATGAATAACAACTCATACAGTTTTTTGTATGATGACTAATGGTTTGTGCACAGTCTTCTACCATCCAGGTGTTTCCCATTCTACCGTTGGAATGAACAACAAATCTTGGTTCTATATCATCAATCATAGAACCATTTTGTCCTACATCAGCTAAATTGATCTTAAGGTTTGCCTGCGTTGTTGCGTTTGCAACAAAAATTCCAGCATAATCAGGAATATAGATTTCATTTAGTTGTTCTTTTTGCATTAATGCTTTAGTTGCCAGATAAAGTGCAGTACTACCACTAGTACAAGTTACACAGTATTTTGCTCCAACAAATTCTGCAAATTTTTTTTCAAATTCCCTAACTGTTTTGTATTCATTAAGATAATCACTATCAAGAACTTTGTGTACTGCATCAATCTCTTTTTGATCCCAGTATGGGATAAATTGTGGGATAAATTTTTTTTCAGACATTTACTATACGTTTGTTGAAGAAATGGAAACCACTTTATCTTCTAAGGCTTTGGCCATTTCATCCACACCTTGCTCCAAGTTGTATTCTGGTTTGAAATCCAATTCTTTTGAAATTCGTGTAAAATCTACAATATAATCTCGCTTTTCTTCCTTTGGAACAATTTTTACTTTGGCATTCAATCTTTTTGCTACTTTATCTGCAAGTTCTTTTTTAGAGTAATTTTGTTCGCTTGAACCAACATTATAAACTCGTGAGGGAATTTTTTCAGCTTCGATGCATTTTGTTATTGCTGTTCCAATATCTTCAACATGGCAAATGGGTCTATTTGTTTGTGGACCATAGACTTCGATCTCTTTTTTAGTCCAGGCATCTCGGACGAATTCATTTAGCAAAAGATCAAATCTCATCCTACCAATAGAAAGCCCATAGGCAGTAGCACATCTTAGTACAGTAGCTTGTGGAACGTTTTTTATGAGATGTTTTTCAGCTGCAACTTTGGTTAATGCATAAATAGAAACTGGAAGAATATCACCATCTTCATTTACAGGTTTTTCTGCTCTGCCATAATTTGAACAAGTTGACATCATTATCAGTTTTTTATTTTCATTTCTACAAATTTCGCCAACAAATTGTGCCATTATTTGATTTGTAATATATGCTTCTTCTGGTTTTTGAGCACAAAGTGGTTCGCCTACGAGAGCAGCTAAATTGACAACAACATCATTATGTCTAATTAAGGGATGAACAACTTCAATATGACGAAAATCTCCTTTCGTGAAACTTATGCTGGGATTTCTTAAAGTATCATGTAAAAATTGATGATTAAGATGATAATCTAATCTGTCGAGTATTGTAATATGATGCCTCGTTTTTTTTAATAAGGATTCAACTAGCTTTGAACCAATATAACCAAAGCCGCCAATAAGCAAAATTTTCATTGAAATGGAGTATTCAGCTCCTCAATTTTTTTGAGTAATTCACTTAGTCCTTGATCTGTTGCAGCATTGTATAGCTCTTTCATGTCGCGAGGAAGGCATACTCCTCCTATAGCACCTGCAGGTTCTGTGTATCCAATTCCAACAATATTGTGAGATGCAACCATTTTGCACACCATTTTAGGATCTGCGCCATTTGCTTTAGCATAGTCTGCTAATCTGTTAAAGAAAATTCCTTTCATAGCTGCATAAGCATTAGTTGCCAGCTTGCAAATTTCTACATTAGCTGGAATCGTTTCCCAAACTGGGGGGTCATTTTCAATGAATTTTCTTAAAAATTCATGAACTTTTTTCCTATGGGCTTCTCCTTTTCCTCCAAGCAAAAGGTAAGGTGGTTTTACATAATTTTGCAAAAAATCTACTTGTCTAACCATTGGAGGACAATACACGTATCTATTACTGAGTTTTTCACCAAATTCATCAAATAGAGTTTTTGTACCACCTACAGGCAGTGTGCTCATCATTACAAAAGTACAATCATCTTTTATTACATCAAGAGCTGCTTTTGTAGCCTTTTTAACAGAATTTATTCCCAGTCTATTAATTGACTCAAGTGGAGTTTCTACAAAGCAGAAAACTAAATCTGAATCTGATATATCATCATAATTTGTTGTATATTTGATGTTTTTTTCAATTGTATCTTTATTTTCTTCAATGTAGCTTTTCATAATAGAATCTAATCTAGGATTCTCAAAAGACTCTTTTCGAATATCTAAACCAATTGTTTGAACTCCTTTACTGGCAAAAAGATTTGCTAATGAATAACCTAATCCTTGTCCTAGAATACTAACTAACATGTTTACGGCCTCACCTTTGTTTCCATTATATGTCTTTTATCATCAAAGTCTTTTCTTGTCATTGGTCTTTTTGTTCCATCAGAGTTTTTGATTGTTATTGGTTTTGCTGGAGAGCCAGCCAAAATTTGATTTGGTGGAATGTCTTCTAAAACAAGTGAATTAGCTCCAACTACGCTACCTTGACCAACAGTAGAACAAACAATTGTTACACCGCCGCCAATTAAAGCATCTTTTTTAATTACTATTGGAATTCTAATTTTTTTATCAGAAAAAGGTGATGCATATTTTTCATCAATAAATTTTACATGAGGCCCAAAAGAAATGTTATCTTGTAGTATGCTACTATTTGTAAGGTAAGAAAATGATTGAATGTTAACATTATCACCAATCGTAGTATTCATGTCAATATTCACAAAATTTCCAAATCTACAATTTTTGCCAATCTTTACATTCTTTCCAATGAAGGTCCATCCTGAGATTATGGTGTTTTCTCCTATGTTTTCCGATAGAATTTCGTTGTACTTGCCTCTTATTTTGTAATTCATTTTTTTAATATCACCGTAAATTCAAGTCCAGCACTAGCTCTTCCCTCTTTGTAAGTACGATGAAAATCCACCTCACTACTATACTTGTCAAGAAATTCATTCAAATACCTATTATCGTTATTGTCTGCCCTATCCAAAACAAAAATTCCTCCATCTCTGATATGAGACCAGCAGAGTTCTCCTTCGTGTTTTTGTATTTCATATGTATGAGTATGACCTGCACAAAACAAATCAAACATTCCTATCTTGTTAACTAAACTTGGAAGAACTTTTTGTGAATTACCACATGTAAACTTCCAATGCTTTTCTTCTTCTGTTGTCACCAATGGTGCTATATATGCGACATACTTGTAATCATGTACAAAAAATTTGCCAATATCAACTGAGTGTAATACTCCTCTACTATTTTCTGTCATAGCCTTTAGAATTGAATGTGTTGAACCACCTATCTGTACTCCCGTCTCTACAGCGATGTCCGGCTTTAGTTTTTTTGTAATCAAGTATAGCATCGTATGAAACGGTAAATACATCAAATCTTGGTTTTGTTCGATTGAGATTTTTGTTATGGTAGGTGATATTACCTTGATAAATTCTTTCATTGGCTTGTCTTTAGTATATTCAAACAATTCATCACATGAATTCAATGTGGAGTTCAAAATTTTTGAAAAATTATCAAGATAATTTCTTGCTTCTGGTGTCATCTTTGGGTTTACAAATCTATTCGTAATCGGTCTTCTAAAATTTTGTGAAACAAAAGTTCTTAGTTTACCCATTAGAATCCTGTCCCTGTATCCTTGAATCTTTTAATCTGTTTTACTATGCTAGCACCAAGATAATTCCATTCATGCAAAGAAAGTTCTTGTGCTTTTTTTACTGCATAATGGTTTGGGTGATTTTTTGCCCAAATGTATCCCTTTAGAATATTCATTCTTAGATAAACAAGTGTTTTTATTATCATGAATAAAAGTGGTCTTTTGTACAGTCTTCCTCTCCCTTTACGTACAACTTCTAGTTCATCATAGAAAGTTTTTCTATGTGCAAAATACCAAATTCCATCTTGAAACTGTCTCCAATCATACTCTTCGTTCTGTAAATCAAATGAATTAACGCCTATCTCTTTTCTTGTTACAAGTTTGAATTTATCTTGTTTGTAAATCGCTTCTACAAGTAATGTGTCTATCCCATTTGCTATTTTTTGTGATGCTTCCATTGAAATTATCTCATAATAGAATGGTCTGTAAACCCAATAATTTCCTGAAAATACACTTGATGCTGTTCTAATTCTTATACGATATGAAATATATCTGATCAAATCTGGTATTGATTTTAGTCTTGTTCTTTTTGTGAATGAGATTACTGCAATATTGTCTTTCCCAATCTTTTCAAGTCCAATTAAAATAGTTGGTCTTACCTCCGAATCAATATCAAAATGATAAATGCGATCATTACTTGATGCTCTATAAACTTCCCAAACAACTTTTGCTAACTGAAACTTCCATTCATCACTCTTTTCAACTTCTATTAATCTAAAGTTATGATATTCAAGTTCATAAAACACATTTACAACTCTTTCCTTCCAAAAGTCAGGAAATGGATAATCAACAGCAATGATTATTTCATCTGGATTCAAATTAATGGCAGACTTTATTGATTTCTTGTAGAATTTTTCTTCCTTTTTTGTTCCCCTAATTGCAACAACTATTGTAAATGCTTCCATTATCAACCCATTTTTTAATTTTAATAAATTAATTAGTTTTGATTGTTTTTTTATGTCAAGAACATAAATTTGTTAATATTTCAACGTTCTTTTAGTAATATTTCAATTTCATTTGCGACTTTTTGCGGACTGTGAGTAGCTGTATACCAAGCCATTGTTTTTTTAATTCCAGTTTTAATAGTAGTCCAGTCTTGTTTTTTAAATCCCAATAAATCTTCAGCTCTATTATTACTTACAATTCTAGAATGTGCCCCTATTGGTTTACTTAGATCATGATTAATCTTGGATGGTTTCCATTCGATATTAGCAAAAATCATTTCAATTAGTTCATTAATGGATATGAATTCCTCTGTTCCTAAATTGATTGGTGTACAATCATTAATTTTATTACTTGCTCGAATCATAGATTCTGCCACATCATCAACAAAAGTAAAGTTCCTTAACTGCGTGCCATCTCCAAATACTTCATATGGATCTTGTTTGATGAACGCTTTTGCTATCAAAGCTATTACTGCATGAGTTTCGTTTTCCCTTGGTCCGTAAATTGAAGAAAGTCTAGTAATACTTCCTTTTAGTCCAAACTCTCTATAGTGAGCGTGTAATGATATTTCTCCCATAAGCTTTGCTAGACCGTATTCCTCATCAGCGCTTCTCAGATTTTCATAATCTACAAATTCTTCTTTTAACAAATCATACCCATCTTTTGCTTGATAATCAAGTGGATAAACACAAGCACTTGAACAAAATTGTACATGATTAACATTTGCTTTTACTGCAGTTTCAAAAACTAAGTTATCTATAGCCATATTATTACAACAAAGAGCTGGATGAAAATAAATGAAATTTCTTCCCCCATGAATATTAGCTAAATGAAAAACTTTTTGACAATTTTTGAAAATCTGTTCTAATTTATTCGTATTAGATCTTATGTCAAAGTTATGGAATTGGATTTTATCCTTGCATTTATCAAGATGTTCCAGTTTGCCAGAACTTAAATCATCTATAACATAAACTTCATGTTGTTGTTCAACAAGTTTTTCAACAATTCTGGAACCAATAAAACTTGCACCGCCAGTCACACAAACAGTTTCAGTCATTATTTCCCTACTACACCACCTTGAATGAGAAAATTAAGTTGTTTCATCAGTTCATTTAATTTATTTATTTCCTCCTTAGTGGGTTTCTCATTAAGAGCTAATTTTAAGATTAATTTTGATAAAACTAATTGTAATGGTGTAAAAACTTCTTTTTGATAACCTGGTGGAAGTTTATAATTATAGGGGTTGCTTTCTACTATTACGTCTGTTTCAGACGCATAAGCTCTTGTTCTTTTAAAGTGTATATATCCAGCTAGTACCAGGAGTGGGATTCCAATTATTGCCACAAATATAGCATAAATTGTAAAGGAGTAAAATACCGACTTCAATGCAGGTATGTTCTCTATTGCTAAATAATATGTAACTACCATTGTGTTGATAGCAGCGAAAATAAAAGCAAAATATGTTCCCCATCCCATTCTAAAATAAAACCATGCCCTGAAAGGTAAAGATTTTTTAAATTTTTCTTTATTTGCCATTATTAGCCTACCAAACCTTTAAAATAATAAATGATAATTTAAGAAGGAAAACTTCATAGAGCTTTTAATTAAAAAAATCAAATAAAATGTTCTAACTCTTTAAATTATTATTATCAAGGAGGAAATTTGGCCTTTCTAAATTACCCTTGCGTGGAATTTCGTTATCAAATTAAAACATTATTACCGTGAATGTTCGTAATTTCTCATATGAATAGCAGGTTTATCTTAATATTTTCAAGTAGATTTGCTTATCTTGATAAGTTTTGAATTCAGATATTCTTAATGAAATTACAAAACAGGATTATAATTCAATAAAAGACAGAATTGAGAAATTTCTTGTAAATGAGGTAAATCAACGGGGTGTTAGAGGAGTTATTTTTGGTTTAAGTGGAGGTATTGATTCTGCAGTAATTACAGCTTTATGTTCAAATGTGTTAAAAGAAAAATCTCTTGCACTCATAATGCCAGATTCTAAAGTTACTCCAGAAAAGGATACTGAAGATGGAATAACTTTAGCAAAAAAACTTGGTATAAAACACATAATAATTGATATCAATTCAATACACTCAGAATTTTCAAAATTCTTAGAACATGATAATTTTGCTCTTGGAAATTTAAAAGCACGAATTCGTGCAGCGTACTTTACTATTATGCATCTATAAGAAATTGTCTCGTTCTTGGAACTAGTGATAAAAGTGAATTTTTAATTGGATATTTTACTAAATATGGTGACGGAGCGACAGATTTAGAGTCTATTATTTCTCTTTACAAAACTCAGCTTCGAGAATTTGCAAAAATTCTTAACATCCCTGCTTCAATAATTTCGAAAAAAAGTAGTCCTCAGCTTTGGCCAAATCACACTGCAGAAAAGGAATTAGGCCTTACTTATGAAGAGATAGACCCTATCCTTTATTGCTTAATAGACAAAGCATTATCATTACAAGAAACTGTTAATGTTACCGGGTAAGATGATAAATCTGTTAACATGGTATATGAGTTATACAAAAAAAGCCAACATAAGAGAGAAGTGCCAAAACCCTTTAAGTTATAAAAAATAGATCTGTATTGATTGAAATACGAACTAATATTGAGATGTTTTTAATTATTTTGAAAACTTAATTCGGTTATTTATTTTTGATTGTCAGTATTTTTTCCTATTGTTTGATTTAGGAAGTGAAGGACTGAAGGTATATGATATTCATGGGCACCCTCATGTATAATATAATAAAAATTATCTCTTGCATCAAACATATCATAAACATTATTTAAAAAATTTGCAGTGAAATTATTTCTGGATTCAAAATTAAACATTCCCGTTTCTTTAAGACCAAAGGAAATGTATAACGGTCTAGGAGCAATTAGTGCATCGGTATCATAATTATCAAAATATTTTAATGGTCCACCTGTACCAAGGGAAAATGTTTCATGAAAATTTCCTGTACCACTGGCTATTATTGTAGCGTTGATTTGGGGATTACCAATCGATACATGTTTTGCAACGCCTGCCCCAAGTGAGAGACCACCTATTGCAACCCGTTTGTTATCAATATAGTTCAAAGCATAAATGTATTTTAAGACCTGATTGGAGTCAGAATAATAAAATTCATTAATGTTATATCCTAATGACCTAAGAGCATTTTCTAAGATTCTGCCAGAACAGAGTACATCTTTACCATAAGTATCATAAGAGTAGCAAGCATTTCCAACATCAATAGATCGTTCGCCCCAACCTCTGTTTTCTATTACATATACTGCATATCCTTCGTTTGCTATATGCATACCAATCGAACTTTGGTAATAATATTTTGACAAATTACTAGGAATATTAATAAGATCTTTGGCTCCTTGGTTGCCAGTTCCTGGGATCAGAAAAACCGCAGGGATTTTGAATTTTAACTCATTCGGCAATAATTCATAAAAAATTATAATATCACCATCCATAGCTTCCATTGTGAATTTATTAATGGTATAATTTTCCTTTTCTACAGAATCTATTTTCTTTACCTTTCCAACAGTAACATTGTACATGTTAATAATGCCATCAAGAACTGACAGAGCTTTTTCCTTCCAAGGTTTAAAATCTTCTTTTGTCTTTACATGTTTCTCAAAAGACAAAGATAACATATTATTTTTATAAATCGTAGGTATTTGTGGTGGTTCATAAATTTTCTCAATTTCTTTATCACTAAATCTATCAACTAGTTTGCTCGTTAAACATGTAATATCACATCTTTTTAATATAATATCAGAAGCAAGAATGTTAATCATGATGCTAAATCCTAGCACTATTAAAAAAATGATAAAAACCTTAGTTGAGAAAGGAGTCATTTAGTCATTTTTAAAACAATCTAGTTTAAAAATATAATATTATGTTAATCTGAATGGTAGTTTATTGGCAACTTCAATTGTTGGAAAGGTCTTTAAAATTTCCCCAGTTTTATCGGTTGAACCATCATTAATTATTATTATTCGATATGGTAAAAGTTCTTGTTGTAATAAATTCTCTAGTGTATCACCATTAAAATTTTCTTCGTTACGTACATGCATAATTACTACAATTTTTGAATTTAAAATTGCTTCTTTTTTGTTTGGCATTTAGTATTTCATTTAATAAAAGCTAATTTTCATTGAATTAAAAATCATTATTTAATTTTAATTACAAATCAGGTTTGTTTTTTATAACCACCTCCCAAGGATTTTAAAATAGATTTTGAAATAGTAGATTTTTCTAACCTGTTTTGGCAATCATAAATTAATGGAATTTTACCATTTTGATAAATTTGCTCCAACCTAAATTTTGTTTTATTATGATGTTGTACTATGCATAAACAACTAAATTTTTCTATTATATTATCTTCCATATTTTCTAGTATCTCAAAGTTTTGTTGTTCAAGTTTATTTTCGATAAGATATTTGTCAATTAATTCGTCTTTAAAGAATGGATCAAAAGTAGCTATTTTAAATCCATTATTTTGTAATTCTTTTATCACTTTAAATCCAGGAGAATCTCTCATATCTTCAATATCAGGTTTGTAAGATAAACCACAGACTAT
>SMUX01090202.1_pt1 | contig 12291 bp, 12 predicted proteins | sample 2456431 | NCBI WGS metagenome assembly SMUX01 (sample SAMN11095930, study PRJNA526329) | marine sediment metagenome | biome: Marine sediment; feature: Surficial sediment; material: Deep marine sediment; isolation source: Hadal surficial sediment | place: Pacific Ocean | collected 2014-11 | depth... | reverse complement strand
GCCGGATGCGCGCCGTAGGAGAGCGGCTGACCGAAGAGCTCCGCGGCGAAGGTTTCGACCTGTTGTCTCCGCGGCGCGCGACGGACGATCCATCGGCTCTGGTGGAACGTTTCAGCCGAGCGGACGGCGGCTCGCTGCTCCTGGGAGCTCGAGCCTTTTGGCAGGGGCTCGACATTCCGGGCCCCGCGCTTCAGGCGGTCGTGATTGAGAAGCTTCCCTTCGAAGTGCCCACCGAGCTTCGCCGCCGACGGGCGGATCGGATCCGCGCGGGCGGCGGAGACGCCTTTCGCAGCTACACCCTGGGCAAGATGCTTCTGAACCTCAAGCAGATGGTCGGGCGCCTGATCCGCACCGAGGAGGACCGAGGTATCGTCGTGATCGTCGAAGGGCGCCCGGATCGCCCGTACTTCGACCAGCTCGGCAAGGCGCTGCCGTCGACCAGCTGGGTGACCACCGCCGATCGCGCGGAGCTGGGCCGGATTCTCGCCCAGGTCGGCCTCGGGGGAGCGGGCCCCGGGCGGGCGTGGCTAGACTGCGGGCCTTCTCGGGAGCGAGACCATGACTGATCCAGGCAATCGTGAGGCCTCGGGGTCAGACGAGACCCCGGTGGCGTTGGTGACCGGCGGCGGAACCGGCATCGGCTCCGCCTGCTGCCGCGCGCTCGCCGCCGTGGGGTTTCGCGTGGCCGTTCACTACCGCTCGAGTGAGGAAGGGGCCCTCAAACTCGTCGCGGAACTTCCGGACGCGTTTGCGATCCGCGCGGACCTCTGCTCTCAGGAGGCGATCGACGCGATGGTCGCCGAGCTTCGCGAGCGCGCCGGGCGCGTCGACGCCCTCGTGAACAACGCGGGCGCGAACGTGAATGCGCCGATGCTGTCCATGAGGCTCGAGGATTTCGACCTGGTGGCGGGTGTGGGGCGCGGAACCTGGTACCTCACCAAGGTGATCCTGCGTCGCTTCATGCTGCGCCGACGCTTCGGGCGCATCATCAACATTTCGAGTGTCGTCGGACACACAGGAAATCCGGGCCAGATTCCATATGCGATGCTCAAGGCTGGCCTGGACGCGTTCACGAAGTCCCTGGCTCAGGAGCTCGCGGGCCGGGACGTTCTGGTCAACTCGGTGGCTCCCGGCTTCATCGAGACCGAGATGACCGCGGACCTGCCCAACGAGGTTCGCGAGTCGATCCTGGCTCGGATTCCCCAGGGGCGGATGGGGAGACCCGAGGAGGTCGCCGATGTCGTTGCGTTCCTGGCCCGGCGTGCGACCTACATCAACGGATCTGTCATCCACGTCAACGGCGGCCTCTACGGGTGAGTCGAAGCGAGCGGCCGGCGAGCGAAGTTGAACCAGAGAGAGAGGCGAGGGGCGTCCACAACCCGCGGGTGGTCGACCTGATTCGCCTCGACCCGGAGAGCGACGAGGTCGTTCTGCTCATGCTCGAAGAGCGCGCTTGGGGAACAGTTCCGGATCAGCTTCGGCAGCTCGAGGTCAAGTTCAACAGCTACCTGTCCTATGTCCTCGACGGTCACATGGTGAAGCAGTACCCCCAGTACAAGAGCAAGCGCGTTCGTTTTCAGCTCGATTGCGCGACACCGCCCGGGCAGCGCGAGCAGGCGATGTTGACCGCGATGCGAAACTTCGCGGGGTCCGAGGATCTGGGCTTCGACGTGAACGTCAGTCGCTGATCAGGGCCAGAACGGTTTCCACCGCCGGCCAGAGATCGTCTTCGGGAATGTTGAGGGCCGGAAAGAAGCGGATGACCCGCCCGGCCGTGGTGTTGACCAGGACGCCCCGTTCGATGGCCCGCAGCGGAATCGCCGCCGCCCGTTCCGGGTCGCGGAGCACCAGTCCCAGCAGAAGTCCGCGCCCGCGCGCCGTCTCGACGCGATCGGTGTGTTGGCCGGCAAAGGCCCGGAGCCGCTCGAGCAACCGACTTCCAAGTTCCGCTGAACGCTGGGCGAGCTGTTCCTCGACGACGACGCCGAGCACCGCGTGGGCGGCGGCCGCCGCCAGGGGATTGCCCCCGAACGTTGTGCCGTGGTCACCGAGATTCACGGTCATGGCGATAGCTTCCGTGGTGAGGAATGCGGCCACCGGGAAGCCCCCGCCCAGCCCCTTTCCGAGCGTGATCACGTCGGGTACGACGCCCTCGTGTTGCGATGCCAGCATCGACCCGGTGCGCCCGAGTCCGGTTTGGATCTCGTCGAAGATGAGCAAGGCTCCGGCGGCGTCGCAGATCTTGCGCAGTCCCTCCAGGTAACCATCGGTCGGAACGTTCACGCCGCCCTCCCCCTGGAGGGGTTCCACGATGAACGCCGCGCACGAGTCGTTCACCGCGGTTCGCGCGGCCTCGAGATCGTCGTAGGGGACGACATGGCCATCGGGCAGGAGCGCCCGGTAGGGATCGCGATGCTTGGCCTGGCCGATCACCCGGAGCGCGCCGAGGGTGCGCCCGTGGAACCCGTTCTCGGTGGAGACGAAGTTGGCGCGGCCCGTCGCGCGATGCGCCAGCTTCAAAGCGCCCTCGACGGCCTCGGTGCCCGAGCTGACGAGGAAGCTCCGCGTGATCGCATCGGGAGTGATCGCGTTCAGGCGTTCGATCAGATCGAGCTGGGGTAGGGTGTAGAAGAGGTTCGTGGTCTGCATGAGTCGCCCCGCCTGGGCGCGGATAGCCTCGACCAGAGCCGGATGGCAGTGGCCTATACAGGTTACTCCCCAACCGGCGGTGAGGTCGACGAACTCCTGGCCCTCGACGTCTCGAACCCGGGAACCCCGGCCCTCGGCCAGCGCCAGGGGAAGCCGTCGCACGACCGGAAGGAAGTGGGCCGCTTCTCGTCCCCGAATCGCATCGATTTTCACGCTCGCTTTGGTAGCAGGTCGGGCTGCTGCGCGCCGAATGCGCAGTTGGGATACCCTGACGCTGTGCCGGACTTGATTCTCCTGGAGGGTATCCAAGTGCCGGCGGCGCTGGGGGTTACCGCCGCCGAGCGGCGCATGCGTCGGCCGGTGCTTCTCGACCTGGAGGTCGCGAGCGATCTTCGCGCGGCGGGACACAGCGATAGCATCCGCCAGACGATCCACTACAAGAGGATCTACGAGGTGGTCGAGGACGTGGCGTCGAACCACGAACACAAGCTGGTCGAGGCCCTGGCCGAGCGGATCGTGCGGGCGGTGCTGTCGAAGTTCGATGCCGATGCCGTGACCGTCACGGTTCGTAAGCCCCGGCCGATCTCGGGGGTGCTCGACTATGCGGGGGTCCGGATCACGCGGACACGCGAGGACGTCAGCTGACCCGTGAAGCATTCGCCCGGCCCGTGATATAGTCTCAGTGTTCGCCCGGGTCGATCCTCAACACAGAAGGGTTCCCGTTGAGTTTCCCTCCCCCCCAGGACTCGGCCCCGCTCACCCGCCGGGAGGCGGAGGGCCTCGTCGCCGAGGCGGTTGAGGACGGTCGCCTCGAGCGCGGTCCGGCCACGCGTCTGGGTGCGGGGCTGGCCGACGAGTCGATCCGCGAACCAGTTCTCGAGGGCGCTTTCGAGAGCAAGCGCCGCGCCAAGGGCGACACCGTCAGCGTTTCGCGAAACGTCTTCATTCCCCTGACGAATCTTTGCCGGGATCGCTGCGCCTACTGCACCTTCGCGAAGCTGCCGGAATCCCCCGAGGCCCGTACCTACAGCCTGGATGAAGTTGCCGAGGTGGTGCGAGGGGGGGTGCGCATGGGCTGCATCGAGGCACTCTTCTGCCTCGGTGACAAGCCGGAGATCGCCCACCGATCCCATCGGGAATGGCTTCGGCGACGGGGCTTCGCGTCGACCGCCGCCTACCTCGTCGAGGGCTGCAGAGTGGCCTTCGAGGGAGGACTCCTACCCCACACGAACGCGGGCATTCTCAGCGGCGACGAGATGGCGGCCCTGCGACGCTGGAACGCGTCGATGGGTTTGATGCTCGAGTCGACGAGTCCCCGCCTGCGCGGGCGCGGCATGGCGCACTTCTACGCACCGGACAAGGACCCCAGCCTTCGATTGCGGATGCACGAGGAAGCCGGCGAGCTGCGGATTCCGTTCACCAGCGGCATCCTGTTGGGAATCGGCGAGACCGCCGAAGAGCGAGTCGACACCCTCTTGGCCATTCGCGATCTGGCCGACCGCTACGGACACATCCAGGAGACCATCGTCCAACCTTTTCATCCCAAACCGGGCACGCCCATGCGGGCCTACTCGGGGCTCCCCGACCCGGAGGTCGCCGGCTGGGTGGCCATCGCGCGGCTCGTCCTCGGCCCCGAGATGAACGTTCAGGCGCCGCCGAATCTGGCGCCCGAGATGCTCGAGCTGCTGCTTCGCTCGGGGCTGAACGACTGGGGTGGTGTCTCGCCCATCACCGTCGACTTCATCAATCCGGAGGCGCCCTGGCCGACCTTCCGCGAGCTGCGGCGACGCACCGAGGCCGCGGGCCAGCGCCTGGTTGAACGCCTTCCGGTGTACCCCGAATATCTTCTCTCTCGTCCCGAATTCTTCGACGCGAAGGTGCGCGAGGTCGCTCTTCGCTTCGTCGACGCATCCGGCAGCGTCCTGCTGCGCCGGGGCGCGACGGTGGAGGCCGCATGAACTTCAACAAGTTGTTTTCCGATGCCACTTCGGAGGTCGTCGCAATTCTGGATCGATCCCTCGAAGGGCGCGAGCTCAGCGAGGAACAGGGTGCCGCGTTGCTTCGCGCCGAGGGCGCGGACCTCTACGCGCTGATGCGCGTCGCCGATCGGGCACGCCGCGACGACACCGGCGACGACATATCGTTCGTGATCAACCGGAACATGAATTTCACGAACGTCTGCTACGTGGGGTGCTCCTTCTGCGGATTTGCCCGGCACAAGGACGACTCTGACGCCTACGACCACCCGATGGAAGTTCTTATCGAGAAGGCGCGGGGGGCAATCGCGCGCGGAGCGACCGAGGTCTGCATCCAGGGGGGAATTCATCCCAACAAGGATCACACCCACTACCGCGAGATCCTGATCGCGTTGAAGCGAGAGTTTCCGGACCTCCACATCCACGCGTTCTCGCCGGAGGAGATCGACTTCGGCCATTCCAAGAGCGGGATGGAGCTGGCCGCGTACCTTGGTTGGCTGGTGGATGCGGGCCTGGGAACCATGCCCGGCACGGCCGCCGAAATTCTCGACGATGAGATCCGCAAGATCGTGTCGCCGCGCAAGCTCAAGCGCGATCGCTGGATCGAGATCGTGAAGACGGCCCATTCCATTGGGCTGCCCTCGACCTCCACTCTCATGTACGGGCACATCGAGCGCGTGGAACACGTGGCGGCGCATCTGGCTCTGCTGCGCGAGATCCAGAAGGAGACCGGCGGCTTCACCGAGTTCGTCCCCCTCGGATTCATTCACGAGCGGAACGTCCTGTTCAATCACATGGGCGCGCGCTCCGGCTCTTCGATGCCCGAAGACGTGCGGTTGGTGTCCGTAGCGCGCTTGTTCCTGCGGCCGTGGATTACCAACATTCAGGTCTCCTGGGTGAAGATGGGTCCGAAGCTGTCCCAGATGGGACTGATGGCGGGTGCCAACGACTTCGGCGGCACACTGATGGAGGAGTCGATCAGCCGCGAGTCCGGGTCGCAGTTCGGCGAGAACCTGCCGCAGGAAGACATGCGCCGTCTGATTCGCGAGATCGGCCGCACTCCGGTCGAGCGGAACACCACCTATGAGATCCTGAGGCGGTTTGACGATCCGGAGCGGGATCCCCCCTCTCTCGAGTCCGAACGCCCGGTCAATCTGTCGGGACCCACGCGCTGGCGCCTCCGGGAGGAGCGGCGCGCCTCGGTTCCCGCCGTCAGCTAGCGAGACTTCGGCCGGGCCGAGGTTGGATCGGGTCGGGGTCGATCGGAGCGCTCCGGCTCCTGCCGCAGCGCGTCGAGCCGGGCGGAGAGTGCCTCGACCTGATAGCGAATCGGCGCGCGTTCGAGGATCCGGCGCTCCACGACTCGAATCGCGTTGCTCACGGCGGGATGCTCTCGCCCAAACGCCCGGGCGATCGTCGTGATCGGCGCGTCGCTGTAGCGACGGCACAGATACATTGCGAGCTGCCGCGGAACCAGGACGTCGCGACGCCGAGACCGTGACGCCATCGACTCCGCCGAGGTCCGAAAGAAGCTGGCCACGACCGAGATGACGGTGGAGAGGTCCAGAGGGGGAGTCCGGGGCTGCGAGGGCGCCAGCTTCTGGAACGCCAGTTCGGTGAGTTCGAGATCGATGGGTCGGCCGAGCAGCGAGGAACTCGCCACCAGCTGGATCAGCACCCCCTCCAGGTCGCGCACGCTTCCCCGCGTCACCTCCACCAGGCGATCGAGGCAGTCGTCCGGAATTCGCACGCCACCGCGGGACGCCTTGCTGCGCAGGATGCGCCGTCGCACCTCGGCACCCGGAGGGCTGATGTCCGCGACGAGTCCGGCCGACATCTGGGAGCGAAGCCGGGGGTCGAGGTCTGGAATCTCGCGGGCCAGTCGATCGGCCGTCAGAACCACCCGGACGCCGGCGTCGAGCAGATGCGCGATCGTGTGGAACAGCTCCAGCTGGGTAGCTTTTTTCGAGGCGAGGAACTGAACGTCTTCTATGACCAGAAGGTCGCACTGCTCGCGAAAGCGGCGCTTGAACTGTTCCATCTGTCGGGAACGGATCGATACCATGAACTCATTGGTAAAGGACTCCGCCGGGGCGTAGCGCGCGTGCCGGCTTCCTCCCGCGATCGCCTCGACCACGATGGCTCGGGCCAGGTGGGTTTTCCCCAGGCCCGGATCGGATACCAGATACAGGGGGTCGAGACGTCGTTGGCGGCCGGATGCGACCGCGAAGGAGGCCTCCCGCGCCAGGGCGTTGCACGGACCGACGACGAAGCTTTCGAAAGTGTGGGGGAAGCGTCGCTGCGTCGGGGGCCGACCGAAACCGGGGCGCTGGGTGATGGACACCGGGTCCCGCGGGGGCTCGGGATTGGGGCGCGCGTCCCCCGGATCGCGCACCACCGCGGGGACCGCCTGCGGCCGACGCCCTCCGACCGCCAGGGTGACTGCCACCGGGCGCCCGGCCTCATCGTTCGCGCATTGGGCGATCAGAGCCAGGAAGCGTTCGCGCACCCGATCGCGGTGGAAGGGTGACGGACACACCAAGCGAATCCCGTCGCCATCGCTCTCGACCGTCAGCGTCTGCACCCAGGCTGCAAAGGTGTAGCCCGGGAGCGCGGTCTCGAGACGGCTCAGGACTCCCGCCCAGATCTCGGGGGGTGAGACCATGGATTCCCGTTCTTCCAAGGTTTTGAAGCGTTCTAGCCCAGATCCCCAATCATCTGCGCCGCAAAGGCGCCGGGGAGTAGAGCATGCCAAAGGGCTTCTCGCAATCGCGATTCCAACCGATCGCCATCTCGACCGAGTCGCGCCTGTGTAGGGTTTAACGGCGATCTTCCGGGGGAAAACCCGTGTTTTGTTTTCGGATCGCGATATGAATCCGAGCACTTCCCGGGGGTCCTTGAGGCGCCGCCGAAGACTCCGAACCGAGTCGGGGGAGATTTCCCACCAGCTCCATGATCTCGTATTTTCGATGTTTATTGCCGATTATCAAGAAATATCGAGAAATTGTAACTCAGTGAAGCAGGTGGGTCGTGGGCCGGCCGGGAATCCCAAGCTGGGCGCGTCGGAAGCTGAGCAGGCCTTCCAGGCGGTCGAATCGCTTCCGGATTCCGTCGGCCTCGAGCAGCCCCTGCTTCTCGGAAGTCGAAAGGGGGAGCGCGTTCGAGAGCGAATTGACGAAGGTCGCATCGTCCGCGTCGCGAAGGAATGCCGGGGACACGACTTCCCGAGGGATGGCGACCGAGAGCCGGACCAGGTCGCCCAGGAGTTCGACGAGGCGGGTGCGCAGCGCGGCCATGGTTTCCGCGTCTCCGGGACCGGAGGAGTCCTCCAGGAGCGCCACCTCGGCGACCCGGTAGGACCGGTTGTCCGGGCTCTTGCGCTCGTTCTCGATCCGGAAGCGATGGGTACCCTCAAGAATGAGGTCGTATCGGCCGTCGGCTCGCCGTTGGGCCCAAACGACCGTACCGGCACATCCGATCGGATAAACCGGCGGGTCGCCCAGCATGGCGTCGACGTGCTCCGGCGGCACCGTGACCATGCCCAGCCGCTGGTCCCCGGCTAGGACGTGTTCGGCCATCTGTCGGTAACGCGGCTCGAACAGATGAAGCGGCCGTCGGACGTGTGGGAAGAGCAGGACGTCCGAGAGCGGGAAGATCGGAATCACGGTGGTTTCGGCTCCCATGGCTTGATCAGATTAACATGGCCTGCGTTGGCTTGACGGGGTCGGACGATCCCGGAAGACTCCTCGGCGTCCATGGACCGCCGTATCGATCGCGACCTCGTCGACCGTCTCAATGGCGACGCGAAACGCATCGCGCGGCGATTCGATCTGCAGTACCAGTCGATCCGGGCCGAGCGTGCGAATGTGAAGAACCGCTACGGCGTCTGCGACTCCGACGGCGGAATCAAGATACGCCTACGCCACGCGGTGAGTGGTGCGGCGCTCAAGTATTCGAGCCTGGTGAACACGTTGTGCCACGAGCTCGCGCATCTCCGGCACTTCAACCACGGAGAACGCTTCAAGGCCTTCTACCTTCAGCTGCTCGAGTTCGCCCGGGCCGAGGGAATCTACCGACCGGGCCCGACGCTCGGCGATCGGCGATCGAGCCCGGCAGCGTGCATCCGCACACCGGGCCGACGCTGGCCGAAGGGTCCGATTCAACTGGGTCTATTTCGGGAAGCGACCGATTTGGAGCCGATGATTCCCAAGAGGGGAGCTGGCAGCTAGGAACTTGCGAGCTGGTCGTACTCTTCGAGGGTGTTGGGGCCCTCCTCGACCTTTGCGAGGATGTCGTCGCTGGCGATGGCCTTGTCGATGACCTCTCGAAGCAGCCCCTCGACGGTCAGCTCGTCGAACTCGGCCAGAGCATCTTCCAGCGCGCCCGAGGATACACTGAAGTAGATCGTGGCCTTGATTTTGACATCCATCGGCTAGCCTGGTTGCTCGCATCCCCGCGGGTCGCTCGGCGGGGTAGTTCTCTAACATGCTGAAATTAAAAGGCATTCAGCGATTTATCGAAAGGATACACCACCCCCTGAGGATCGGCTACGAAATTCTGAAGGTTTTCCGGTCGTTTCCGAGGCTTTGCCCGAGACCGTTTCCGGGCGATCGTTGATCTGCCCGGGCGTGTAGGACGAGGAGCGTTACCGCCGCGACTCCCAAGCTCAGGAAGATCGCGACCGAAATCCGGTGCAACTGGTGGAAGCGGGCCGTTGAGTCTGGGCTGCCCTCGGGACCGAAGGCCAGCGCCCGCAGCTCAGACATCTCGGCCGAAACGCCGAAGTGGGAATAGAGACAGAACGCGCCCATGATGAGGGGAATGTGGATGAGCCGTGGGCTGCGACCGAGCATTCGGGCGAGCAGCGCCAGGACCGGACCGGCAGCGGCGCCGAACAGATGCAGAGCCTTCAGGGTCGGCCCGATCAGGGTCGCGGCGATCTCGGTGCTCGGCAGGACCCGGAACGCGGTGGGTGCGACGATCGTGCTGAACAGCGCCCAGCCGCCGATCCACAGGCCCAGGGTGAGCCACAGGGCGCTTCGCAGGGCGAGGTCTCGTATCGTAGGGACCGCTCGGCGGGTCACGACCCGATTGTCCGAGACCGGGCCGGGACTGTAAAGGCAAGCGCGGAGCGCGCGCAGCGAGGCGGCGCCGAGCGGAGTCGGGTGAGGCAAGCGCGGAGCGCGCGCAGAATCATGGAAATTCGCTTGGGCATTCGATCCTGGATCACTGCGCGACTTGCCGATTTCCTGAGCCGGCCGGTCGGACATTACGAACATCGGGGGTGGAACGATTTCGACGCCCTGAAGCGGCAGATCCGTAAGGGCGACGTGCTGTTGGTGGAAGGTAATCAGCGCGTCTCGTCGGTGATCAAGTACCTCACCCACAGCTCCTGGTCCCATGCGGCCCTCTACATCGGCGACGAATTGCTCAAGCGCGGCGGCGAGCAGCGCGAACGGGCCCTCGAGGCCTTCGGCGACGATGCCCAATATCTTCTGCTGGATGCGTTGTTCGAGGGAGTGGTGGCCTCGCCGTTCACGAAGTATTCCGAGTTCAACGTGCGACTCTGCCGCCCCCACCGACTGCGACCGGAACACCTGCAGATCATTCTCGACGATGCCGTCGCGTCTCTGGGCTGGCACTACGATGTTCGCAACATCCTCGACCTCGCGATCCATCTGGTGATGGTCTCACTGTTTCCGGGACGCTATCGACGAAACATCCAGCTCGGGAGCGGCTCCAACACCGAGGTGATCTGCACCAGCCTGCTCGGGCGACTCTTCCAGAAGGTCCACTTCCCGGTGCTTCCATCGGTGACGGTCCCCGACGGGGTCCATCCGTATCGCGAAATGGGTAGCCAGCCAGACCGCCGGTCCCCCCTGACTCTTTTCCGTCGCCGTCGCCGTTCGCCCTACGTCGGAGTCTTTCGCCAGATTCACCACTCGCTGATCACACCGCGAGACTTCGATCTTTCTCCCTATTTCGACATCATCAAGTTCAACGTGATCGAGCAGCACGCCTTCGACTACCAGAGAATGGAATGGGAGGACGATTCGTCGGAGGACTCCGCAGAGGTCGATGCCGAGGATCTGTCGCGGGCCGGCTGATCACCCCTTACCAGGCGCGTCCGCTGGATCGCAGACCCAGCGGACGCCGACGTCGATGACGGCGAGGGCGCTTTCGTCGCTGGTCACTGCTGGGACCCGGGCAGCGCCGATCGTGCGACGCAGAAGCTCGATTCCCGCGTAACGCGCAACGTCCCGGAAGCTCGGAAAGGGATCGGGCGCGTAGGCGGCCCGGTATGCGGACCAGGTCTCGCCGATGACTCCCGCCGCAGAAGAGGCCGCCCCGCGCGCCGCCGCGGGAAGCAACCAATGGCCCACGAGAATACCGACGTCGAAGGCCGGGTCGCCGACATGGGCGATCTCGGCATCGAGCAGCCGCGGTCCGCTGGGCCCGAGCAGGATGTTGTCTGGCTGGACGTCCCCGTGGATCAGCGAGCCCTCGGGCTTCAGATAGCGCCGGTGGGCCGCATTGATGGTCGCAATCAAGGCCGCGTCCCCTTGAATGGCGCGAGCCCGATCGGCCACGGCGGGGGACAGCGGGAAGTCGTTCGGTCGATACGGGAGCCGGAAGATGTGGTCGCCGTGAAGCCGCCGCATCTCGTGGTTCTCGAAGCGCGGGGCGAGATCTGCACCCCGGGTCCCCGAGTGGACCGCTCCCAAGAATCGGCCCAAGGCGCGCCCGACCGCCGACACCTCCGCAGCGGACGCAGCTCCCCGGGCCAGGATCTGAGACAGGAGCGTCGCGTCGCCGAGATCCTCCAACACCAGGACACGCTGGCGAGCATCGAAGAAGAGGAGCTCGATGCAGATGCCGTCAGGGTCGAAGGGCGCCGCGACCTCCAGGTAGCGGGCTTCGAAGACGGCGCGCTCGGTCGAGACGCGGTACTCGGGAAAGCGCTCCAGGGCCGGCCGAGCCTGCTTCACGACCCACGAGCGGCCATCCGAGACCGATCGAACCCGTCGGACCCAGTTGATGTTTCCCTCGCCCACGGGTTCGACGGCAACGGCCAGATTGTGTGGGATAAATCCCACACCTCTCAGATAGGCGGCCAGATTCGATTCGGTCAGGCGCTGCTGCGCGCTCATGGCATCGCACCGGGTGGGCAATCAAGGCTCAAGACCGTGCAGCGAACGCCGATCAGAAGCCCCAGGTCCGAGCTAATCTGGGGGGGTGAGGCTCGGACGGAACGCCCCGGGACCCACGGGTCCCGGGGTCGTTTTGTTCCGGCCCCGGGCGCGCTTCCGGGCCCGGGAACGGTCAGACTCGCGTCTGAGCCGGCGCCGGTTCGAGGGTCACCGGGTCTAGGTGTTGGTCCTGCATCTGCTTGGCGGCGTCGGTCTCGACCTGACTGCTGTGGCACGCGGCTTTGGATCCCCCATCGCCACCCATCGCGCGACGCGTCTTGCTGGCGAGGTGATGAACCTCCGCCGCGCTCAACACGCCCCGCTTCTTGAGGATCTCCTGCTGCTCCTCCGTGAGGGCCGCCGAAACCCGCGGCGAGTCCCAGGCATAGCCCTCCGCCGTTCCGCTCACGAACTCGACGATCTCCTTGCTGATGCGGACCGAGCACCAGTCGTGGCCGCACATGGCACAGAAGTCG
>SMUX01088325.1_pt1 | contig 12291 bp, 10 predicted proteins | sample 2456431 | NCBI WGS metagenome assembly SMUX01 (sample SAMN11095930, study PRJNA526329) | marine sediment metagenome | biome: Marine sediment; feature: Surficial sediment; material: Deep marine sediment; isolation source: Hadal surficial sediment | place: Pacific Ocean | collected 2014-11 | depth... | reverse complement strand
GCGGCATCGGCGATCAGGTGCTCGCGGGCCGTCGGTCGCCGGCTGAGGGTGATCACCCCCGGGACGTGCTCGACGAGAAAGACGGTCATCGCCCCCCCGCCCTGCGGCCGGGACTCGATCAGCTCCCGCTGCGCCCGGCGCTGAAGCTCAAGCACCTCGGCGTAGGCCATCCGCCCCAGGTCACGAACGACCAGGTCAACCTCCGACCGACCTCTCACGTCCACCTCAGACACCTTCAGGACTCACGACTCAAGACTCCGCTCTTCATGGCTTATGGCTCATGGCTCATGGCTTCTTCTCATCAAACCACCGGTTGTGCAGCCGGCGATAGAGGTGAACCGGCACGAACGGCACAACGGTGTACCGCCCGAGGGCCAGGAAGGCGCCGGTGAGTCGTACGATCGCCCGCCGCACCGTGGGTCCGACACCTCGACTTGGACCCTCGGTACCCAAGCCCAGCAGGAGCGGGTTCCAGAAGGGCCGGCCGTCCAGCAGGCGAAAGCCGGTCTGCTCGTAGAGCCCGAGGCTGCCGCTGAAGCGGCGATTGCACTTCAGGTGCGTCGGGTACGCCCGGTGGATCATGTAGAAGGGCGCGTGCACCACGAGCCGGCCGGCGGGCCGCAGGTACTCGCCGATCCGGGCGAGGAACGCCGGCGGATCGGGTATATGCTCCAGGACGTCGAGGCACACGACCACGTCGTAGCGGCCGCGGCCGATTCGATCAGCGTCGGTGAGGACCTCGATCTCGACCCGGGCCGTCGAGAAGAGCCGGCGGGCAAAGGTCTCCGTGTATCCCGGCACCTCGAAATAGGTCACCCGGTGGCCCGCCCGGGCCAGCCTCAGGCAGTCGAAGCCCAGCCCGTCGCCCAGGGCGAGCACGTCGAGGCCCCCCGGGCCAGCCCCCGAGAGCGCCCGGACCGTCCAGCGCCGCATGCCGCTCTTGATTCGATTGCGGTTCCACACCGCCAACTCGTAGAGGAAGCCGTCCGTTTCCCCGTAGAAGCGGATCAGCTCGTCGCTCCAGACAAAGGGCTCGAGGCCGCGCGCCCGGTGTTCGTCCGCCACGCTGACGCCCGGCTGCCGGTACTCCCGCGTGAGCCGCTCGAGCGCGATCGGGGGCGGCTCGCCCGTCACCGACCCGATCAGCTCGGCCATCTGCCTCGAGCTGTGAAGCGGATTGGGAGGGGCCGCGGCAGGTGGGCTGGCGGTCGCGGTGAGCATGCGGTCTCGGGGTCCGTCGCGGGTATGCGATCGACGCAGCGCCGACATGACAATCGCCGGTCAATTCACGATGATAGCTCCATGTCGAGCGTTCACCCGACCGCGATCCTCGAAGGCGACGTCGACCTCGCCGACGATGTCGTGATCGGCCCGCACTGCGTGCTCACCGGCCCCGTGTCCCTGGGGGCGGGGACGCGGCTGATCGGCAACGTCTACCTGTTCGGGCCGCTCGTAGCCGGCTCGGACAACCTGATCTACCCCTTCGCGTGTCTCGGCTTCGCCCCCCAGCACACCGCGTCCGACCCCCGCACGTCCGGGCCGGGGGTGGCCATCGGCTCCGGGAACACCTTTCGCGAGCAGGTCACCGTGAGCCGGGCGTTTACCGACGAGGGACCCACGACGATCGGCGACGGCAACTGCTTCATGGCCGGAAGCCACGTGGGCCACGACTCCCGGGTCGGCAACGAGTGCATCTTCGTCAACCACGCCATGCTCGGCGGACACGTGATCATCGAGGACCGCGTCACCGTGGGCGCCGCGTCGTTCGTACACCAGTTCTGCCACATCGGCCGCGGGGTCATGTTCGCCGGCGCCGCGGGCACGACCCGCGACGTCCCGCCCTACTTCATGATCACGGGGATCAACATCTGCGGAAGCGTCAACCTGGTGGGTCTGCGCCGAAGCGACCGGCCGCGCGACCAGATCGACGACGCCCGCTGGGTCTACCGGACCCTCTACCGCAAGGGCCTGTCGATGAAGGCCGCCGTCGAGGCCCTCGAGGAGCGCGCCGACCGGCCGATGGTGGCCGAGTACCTGCGGTTCTTCGAGTCCTCCAACCGCGGCATCTGCCCCGCCAAGGGCCAGGCCGTGCGGGGGATGGCGGGAGAAAAAGTGATCAGTGATCAGTGATCAGGAGAGGGAATCATGCGTGACGGCCGGGAAGACCGAGAGAGTAGAATTGCCCCGGTCCGTTCTCTCTTGCCCTCGTCCCTTCGTCATTTCGTCACTTCTTCACCCATGCTCTCCTTCTGTGTCCTCGGTAGCGGGTCGGCCGGGAACAGCACGCTGGTGGCGCTCGGGGGGAACGGGCGGGCGCGGTACGTCCTGATCGACTCCGGTCTCTCGCCGCGGGCGACGGCCCGGCGGCTGGGGCCGCTGGGCGTCCGCCCGGCCGAGATCGGCGACATCGTCCTCACCCACCTCGATCGCGACCACGTCCACCCCGGCTGGATCTCGGCGGTCCGCCGCCATTGCCTTGCGGTTCACGTGCACCAGCGCCACCGCAACGCCGCCCTTCGGGCGGGCTTGCCGGCCGCATGCCTGCGCGCCTTCGGAAGCGTCTTTTGCCTCGGCGAGGGCACCGAGATCGAGACCACCCTGCTCGGGCACGATCAGCTGGGCAGCGTCGGCCTGGTTCTCGAGCACGCCGGCCTTCGGCTGGGCTTTGCCACCGACCTCGGCCGGGTCCCCAAGACGCTCCTCGAGCGGCTCGTCGGTCTGCACGCCCTGGCGATCGAGTCCAACTACGACCGGCCGATGCAGACCGCCAGCGACCGGCCGGCCGCGCTCAAGCGCCGCATCATGGGCGGGTTAGGGCATCTGTCCAACGAGCAGTCGCTGGCGGCCGTGCTGCGGGTGGCCGAGCAGGGCGACCTGGGTCACATCGCTCTGCTGCACCTGTCGCGGCAGTGCAACGATCCCCGCCTCGTCCGCACCCTGTACGCCCGCCACGCGCCGCATCTTCTTTCGCGACTCACGCTTAGCAGCCAGGACCGGCCGACGCCGTGGCTTCACCTGCGGCGCCCAGAGCGGATCCCGAGGATGGCCGTCGCGGCCGGCCGGCAGCTGAACTTCCTCGAAATGCTGCCCGCCGGTTTCTTGAGCGCTCCGTAGGGTGGCTTTTCCTGAGCGCTCCGTACGGCCCTGCGGGCCGACACTCGCTCCGGTGCGCTCCGCGGCGAATTCGATCCGCCGCTGCGCCTGGACGCGAATGGCGTTCGACGGCCCTCCCGGCCTTGAAAGCTGACAGCTGACGGCCCCTCTTCCGGCCCTCCGGGCCGACACTCGTTCTGGTACGGCCCCGCGGCTTCGATCCGGTGGGCCTGATCGGGGTGCCGGTCTTCGCTGGAGCGATCAGAATTGCGAGCGGGCGTCACGTCGCCTACCCTTGCGCAGCGATGAGCGACGTCATCCGTCATGAATGCGGGCTCGCCTTCGTCCGTCTTCGCCAGCCGCTGACGTACTACCGCGATCGCTACGACGACGCCGGGTGGGGGCTCCGCAAGCTCTACCTGCTGATGGAGAAGCAGCACAACCGGGGCCAGGACGGGGCGGGCATGGCGGTGGTCAAGTTCGACATGCCGCCGGGAGAGGCGTACCTCAAGCGGGTCCGCTCGCCCAAGCACAACGCCATCGAGCGGGTGTTCGACGCGGTGATGCAGGACATCGACGCGGTGACCTCGCCGTCGGCCTCCGGCGCCAGCGACCAGGAGCTCAAGCAGCAATGCGAGTTTCTCGGCGAGGTCTACCTCGGGCACCTGCGCTACGGCACCCACGCCGGGCACTCCATCGAGCACTGCCACCCCTACGTCCGCAAGAACAACACCGCCAGCCGCAACCTCGCCCTCGCGGGCAACTTCAACATGACCAACTCGGCCGAGCTCTTCGAGCAGCTCATCGACTACGGGCTCAACCCGGTGGGCGAATCCGACACCCAGGTCGTCCTCGAGCGGATCGGTTACTTCCTCGATCGCGAGCACGACCACCTGCGGGCCGCCATGGGCCCGGAGTCGTTTCGAGGGCTTGCCGGGCGGAGCCTGGCCCGGGAGGTCTCCAAGGAACTGAACATCGTCCGCATCCTCCGCAAGGCCTCCTCGGGCTGGGACGGCGGCTACGTGCTGGCGGGCCTGCTCGGCAACGGCGACGCCTTCGTCTGTCGCGACCCCGCCGGCATCCGGCCCGGCTACTACTACCTCGATGACGAGGTCGTGGCCGCGGCCTCCGAGCGGGCGGCGCTGGCCAACGTCTTCGATGTCGAGCCCGATCGGATCGAGCCCGTCGAGCCGGGCCACTGCCTGGTCGTCAAGCGCAACGGTCACATCGAGCACGAGCGGTTCACCGACCCCCTGCCGCGCAGGGAGTGCACCTTCGAGCGCATCTACTTCAGCCGCGGCAACGACCCGGCGATCTACCGCGAGCGAAAGGCCCTGGGCCGCAACCTCGCCGTGCGGGTCCTGACCGCGCTCGACGACGACCCGGAGCAGGCGGTCTTCAGCTACATCCCCAACACCGCCGAGGCCGCCTACGTCGGTCTGGTGGAGGAGATCGACCGGCTCACCCGTGGCCGGCACGCCGACGAGTTCTGGAAGCGGGTGGAGGCCGGCACCGCCACGCGGGCCGACCTGGACAAGCTCTCCAACGGCCATCTGCGCACGGAGAAGATCGCCCACAAGGACCAACGGCTCCGCACCTTCATTGCCCACGATGCGGCGCGGAACGACCTCGTGCTGCACATCTACGACATCACCCGCGGCGTGGTGGGCGACCGCGACACGCTGGTGGTCCTCGACGACTCGATCGTGCGCGGCACGACCCTCCGCGAGTCGATCATCACCATGCTCAGCCGGCTGAACCCCCGCCGGATCATCATCGTCAGCTCCGCCCCGCCCATTCTCTACCCGGACTGCTACGGCATCGACATGAGCCAGCTTGGGCGGTTCATCGGCTTCGAGGCAGCGGTGGCGCTCTTGATCGAGCGCGGCGAGGAGCGGATCCTCGAGGAGGTCGAGGAGCGGTGCCGGGCGCAAGCGAGCGAACGGCCGGAGAAGATGGTCAACCACGTCGCGGCGATATACGACCGGCTCACCCTCGAGGAGCTGACGGCGAAGGTGGCCGAGCTGGTCCGCCCGCCGTCGATCACCTGGGGCGGCCGCGTCGACCTCATTTATCAGACCATCGACGGGCTGCACGCCGCCATGCCCCACCACCGCGGCGACTGGTGCTTCACCGGCGACTTCCCGACGCCCGGGGGGTACAGGGTGCTCAACACCTCCTACCTCAACTGGCGGCAGCACCAGGACGTGAGAGCGTATTAGTTTTAGCGCTCCGTACGGCCCTCCGGGCCGACACTCGCTCTGGTACGCGGCGGCGGATTCATCCGCCGCCGCTGATCGGTTCGCCTTCCTGGACGCTCCGTACGGCCCTCGGGGCCGACACTCGCTTCTTTGCGCTCCGCGGCCTATCGAAAAGGCCGCTGCGCCTGGACGCGGATGGCGTTCAGCGGCGCTCGAGGCCCACGCTCGCTCCTCCGCGCTGCGCCTGGACGTGGGTGGCATTCGGGCCTCCGGGGCCCAATTCTCCAAGTCCCTCCCGAGCGGCTTTCTTAGCGGCCTGCGGGTTAACTGGGCCCCGCTACGGTCCGATTACACCACGAGTCGGAGGTCGCAACCCGCCAGCGGGACCCCTCGCCACCAGCAGGCCCCCCTCGCCGATCCCCATGGAGGCCGAGCCATGAAAGGCGTCATCGCTCCGTTCTTTCGCCGGCGCCGGCGGAATCCGGACCCCCCGGCGGTCGGCTTGGCCGACCGGAGTCGCGCCGACAACGCCCCGGCGGCCCGCCACATGTCCGACGCGATCGAGCGGGCGATCGAGCAGCGTCAGTGGCTCCAAGCGGACTTTCTCGCCGAGCGGGCGGCTCACCTGGCTGCGTGCCACCCCCGGCTGGCCGAGTGCCTGGCGCGCCTGCGGCTCGCCCAGGGCCAGCCGCAGACCGCCCTGGGAATCATCGAAGGCCGTCGCAAGCGATCGTCCTCGCTGCGCCTGCTCCGCGCGGTCTGCCTGCTCCAGCTCGGCCGGACGAGCGAGGCCCACGTCGATCTCCACCGCTGGTCGAGGCATTCCTCGGCGCCGCTCGAGGCCCGGCTGCTCCTGGGGCTCCTCGAGTGGGCGGCGGGCGACACCGAGGCCGCGATGACGGCTCTGCGCCGCAACCTCAAGCATCTCGACGACCCACGGACGCTCGAGGCGCTCCTGCTGGTCAGCCTGCAGCGCGATCGAGCCGACCAGGCCCGCGTCTGGGCCGATCGCCTGCGGAGCTGCGCGACCACCGCCGACACCGCGCCGGAGCTGAACCTGCTGCTGCGGTCGCTCGGGATGGCCGAGGCGGCGGTGACCGGCGACCCATCGCCGGCGCAGGTGCACACCCTGGCGATGGAGCTGATCGCCCAGGACGGGGTCATTCCCGCCCTCGTCGAAGCCAGCCGGCTCCGTCCCCAGCCGGCCGTCGCGCGGCTCCTGGGCCGGGCGATCGAGTACGCCCTCGACGACCTGCGCCACCCCCAGGCGGCGATGGAAGCGCTGGCGCGGCTGTCGAGCCTGCAAGGCGATTTCGGGACGGCCCTGGGCTGGGCCAAGCGGGGCCTGGCCCGGAACCCGATGTCCGCCTCGCTGGCCCTGCTCCACCGCGAGCTGACCCGCCGCGCCGACCCGCAGCGCCACGGGCATCCGATGGCGGCCGTCGGCGCCGCCACGGCCGCTGCCGACCGGGAGAAGGCCGCATGAGGGGACGCAAACCCAGCACGCGCCGTGGGTCGCCGACGTCCGCCTCGAGAACCGCGATCGACCGCGCCGAGGCCGCCCGCCTGCTGCGAACCGCCCGGTCCGCCGCCCTCGACGGCGACGGCGACGCGATCGACTGGGCCTTCTCGGCCATCCCCGAGAGCGTGGCCGCCCGGCGCCGCAAGATCGAGCACGCCCTTCACCACGGCGACACCGACTCCGCCGACGCCCTGATCGCCCAGGGGCTGCTGCTTCGACCGACGAATCCCTCGCTCACCCTTCTGCGGGCCCGGCGGCTCTACGCCCAGGGACACGTGCGTCGAGCCAAGGATGAGCTGCGGCTCGTCCTGGCCAGCCGGCCGCATCACTGTGGGGCCCTGGAGCTCTCCGGCCGCGTCGCCGCCGAGCTGGGCGACCACGCCACCGCGGTGGCGCTGCTCAGGCAGGCGGCCGCGGAGCGCTCCGGGAACGACCGGGCCACGGGCCTGCTGGTCCAATCGCTGCTCGACGCCGGCTACGCCGACCGGGCCGCCGGGGCACTCCGGACGATGGCGAAGCCTTCATCGGGGCTCAAGGCTCGCGTCCTTCGGGGGATGGGCCGGCTGCTCGAGGCGAGGGAGGTGCTCGAGCGAGCGGCGGCCGGCGACTTACCTGCGACCGATCGCGAGGTGGCGCTGTGCGACCTGATCGACACCCTCGAGGAGGCGGGCGACTACCCGCCGCTGCGGTCGGTGCTCGAGTCCATCGGGACGGATCAGCCCGCCGCCCTGGCCAAGGCCGGTCGAAGCTGGCTGCTCCTCGGCGAGTTCCGCACCGCGGCCCTCTGGATGGCACGCCTGGCTCGATCGCGTGCGTATCGCGACCGGGCGCTGGAGGTGATGGTGGTGGCCGCGTCGATGATGGACCGGGTGCACCTCGCGGAGCTGGCCCTTCGCCGGCTCCAGCTCACGGCGACCGGAATCGACGCCGAGGCGATGGCCGAGGGGTGGCGCCGCGGTCTCATGGGCCGGCTGCTCGTCGACCAGCAAAGCCCACGGCGAGCCGGCGCCGATCCCAGCTCGAGCCGTCTGGGCGGGCTCCTCCAGGCCGCCCTCGACACCTTCGATGAAGCCGACGATCAGGCCGGCCCCAACGGGCCCGGCGAGCCCGAGCCGAGGGCCAACCTCGAGCACCACCGCGCCGCCTGCCTGGCCGCGATGGGCACCCCCGGCAAGTTAGACCCACGACCACGCCGTACCCCGGCCGAGGCCGGCCCCGAACCACAGACGCCGGAACCTGCCCCCTGACGTTTCACCAGCGGGACGGGCCCGGCCTCGCCGCCCGCCGCCGCCCCCCCCAGGAGACCAGCCATTACACTTCCCGCGTCATCTCGGTTGATCCTGGACCCCCCGACGCCCGGAACCTTTCTCGACGCGAGGGTGCGCTGATGGCAGAGAACTCGACCCCGGTCGCCCCGGTCTTTCTGACCCTGATTCTGTGCGAGCGGATCATCCACGATGCCATCTCCGGCCAGCACTCGCTGATCGGCCTGGTCTCCAACATCAACGCGCCACGCTTTCCGGTGCAGACGCCGTCCCTGGCCATCTTCACCGAGCTGACGGGGTGCCACGGCGTGGTGGGCATGACCTTCCGGATCGTGGACGTCAACGAAGAGCGGCCGCCGGTCTGCCAGATCGACCTGCAGGGTCAGATGGACGACCCGCTGGCGGTGGCCCAGTTCGCCTTCGGCGTGCCCTCGATGGTCTTCCCCCAGGAGGGCGATTATCGGGTGCAGGCGGTCGTCTCGGGGGTGGCGGAGCTGGAGAAGCGGCTCATGGTGCGAAAGGTGGCGCCGAGGGAACTCGAGGGCGAATAGTCGACTACAATGGGAACAACCGTACGGGGTCGATTCCGGGGATCGCGGTCCGGCCGCAGGGGCGGGCCCGGGGAAGCGAGGAATTCCAAGATGCCGAAGCAACCACCTCAGCCGTTCGTGGATCCGGAAGCGACTCGGCTCGGGCCCATCAAGTCGATCGAGATCAAGACCTGGTCGCCGCCTGACCAGGGCGAGACCATCGTCGACTGCCTAAACCACGCCCAAGTGCCCTTCGAGGACGTCCGGCACCTCGTCTCGGACAAGCCGCTTGGCCGGCGCGGCTGAGCGGGCGCCTTCCTGGGCGCTCCGTACGGCCCTCCGGGCCGACACTCGCTCTGGTACGCGGCGGCGGATGACGATCCGCCGCCTCTGATCGGGCGCCTTCCTGGGCGCTCCGTACGGCCCTCCGGGCCGACACTCGCTCCTTTGCGCTCCGCGGCCGATTCAATCGGCCGCTGCGCCCGGCAGCAACGCGCCCTCCGGCGGCCCTTAGGGCGAACCCTCGCTCTGGTACGGCCGCGCCGCAGTGTCGGCGGGCCTGAGCGGGCGCGGCCCGCTACACCCTAAAGGAACCTGCTCTATTCACCCCCCCGGCCGCCTCCGAGCCGGGTTTTTTCGTCGACCGCCCCTCGAATCGAGGCTGGTCCCGCGGGCGAGAAGTTGACTCAAAGGGCCAGGCGTGATTAACTGACGGGCTCGGCGCAGCGGACGAGGGTCGTCCGGGCCGATCGTGAGCCCCGCCCCGCGAGCGGGGCCGCGCCGGGACCCATCAAGGATCGTCCTCTCCATGGCTCGATACATTGGTCCCAAGGTCAAGCTCTCCCGCCGGGTCGGCGTGCCCATCGCCGACATCCCCAAGCACACCGCCAAGCGGCAGCTCACCCTGCCGGGCATGCACGGCTACCGCGGCCGCCGCGTGAAGGACTACGGCATCCGCAAGACCGAGAAGCAGAAGCTGCGGTATCACTACAGCGTGCTGGAGAAGCAGTTTCGCCGCTACGTCGAGCAGGCCGGGCGGAGCAAGCAAAACACCGGCGACGCGCTCCTGCGGCTGCTCGAGCAGCGCCTCGACAACGTGGTCCGGCGGGCCGGCTTCACCCGCACGATCTGGGCGGCCCGTCAGATGGTCGGGCACGGCCACGTCGAGGTCAACGGCCACAAGGTCGATCGCCCCAGCTATGCCGTCCAGCCCGGCGACACCGTCACCCTTCGCCAGCGGATCCACCAGCTCGCCCGAGACAACATGGAGTCGATGGCCGGCCACATCGTCCCGGAGTCGATGGCGGTGAACCCCGCCGAGCTGTCGGTGAGGATCATCGCCCCGCCCACGCGGGATCAGATCCCCTTCGACGTGAACACGAACCTGATCGTCGAGTTCTACAGATAGGGATCAAGGCATCGTGGCATCATGGCATCATGGCATCAAGGCGAAGAGAAGAGCTTCGGCTAGGAGGTCACCTTTCTCCTCCGGGCCTCTCCCTGCCTCGATGCCATGATGCCATGATGCCTTGATGCCTCTCCACCATGTTCCGCTTCCTCCGCAAGTACAACCGGTGGATCCTGGCCGTCGGCGGCACCCTGCTGATGGTCGTCTTTCTCATTCCGACGGCGATCCAGGGCCTGTCGCAGCGGGCGGCCATCTCGTCCGCCGCCTGGGCCACGGTGGGGACCGATGGCGAGGAGGTTTCTCAGCCCGAGCTGATCCAGATCCAGCAAGAGCTGCTCGCGATCCAGAACATGCAGGCCGCCGTCCTGCCCGGCCTGGGCAACGTCGATCAGCCGGCGCACTGGTATCTGCTCGTGCGGGAGGCCGAGGCGGCCGGTCTCGTCCCGGGCACCGGCACCATCTACGCCAGCCTCCAGGCGCCGCGCGACCAGACGCTGAGCAGACTCGCGGCCATCGGCCGCACGTCGACGCAGCAGATGCTGCGGATCCTGAGCAAGAGGGAAGGCGTCCGCCGGTTGGCCGAGAAATACCTCGCCCCCGCCAAGTTCTCCGACCGGCGGCTGCGCCATCACGCCCGGCGGCTGCTCACCCGCGTCGACGCGGAGATGGTGGTGATCAAGGCCTCCAGGGTCGACGACGCACCCGACCCCGATGAGGCCGAGATCGAGCGGCATATGGCCGAGTTCGCCGGGGTGGGCCCCGGGGAGGGAGAGAAGGGCTTCGGCTACCTTCTACCCGACCGCGCCAAGCTCGAGTGGCTGAGTGTCTCGGCGGACGCGGTCCGGCGGATGGTCGAGAGCGGCGACCAGCTCAACGGGGTGGCGCTCCGCAAGCACTGGCGGCTCAACCCCGACGGCCGGTTCCCCGACGTCACCGACGGCGCGTCCGTGCCCGAGGCGGTCCGCACCGACCTGCTCGAGACGCTCGCCCAGGCGACGCTCGACCAGATCGCCAAGTTCGGGTCGGACCAGCTCCGAACGGTGCGGCGAGGGCTTCGGACCAAGGAAGGCTACCTGGTCCTCCCCGACGATTGGACGCAGCGGCGGCTGGACCTCCAGCGGTTGGCCCAGCGAATCCAGGCGGAGTTCGCCATCGATCTGCCCATCTATCAGACGAGCGGCGAGGGCTGGCTGGCGCCCGACGACGTGGCGGCGCTTCAGGGAATCGGGGCCGCCACGACCGACAAGTTCGGGCCCACGCCCATCCCCCTGGGCGACCTGGTGGTCGCGGCCAAGGAGTTCGGCGGCTTAACCGCCCTCATCATCCAGGAGAGGGTGGCCGGCCCTCCGCTGCGCGGTCTCGGGGGCGACCTGCACCTCTTCCGGATCATTGCCACCGATGCCTCTCGCCCGCCGGACTCCGTCGACGAGGTTCGCGACGAGGTCGTCGCCGACCTTCACCGCTTGGCCCACTACGACGCGCTGGTCGATTCGATCGACGAGATCGAGGAGGCGGCGCGGAGCCGGGGGCTTCTGGCGCTGGCGGTCGAGCACGACACGCCCATCGAACTGGCCCGCAACGTCGCCCTCTACGATCTGGCCCGCGGCACCGCCTCCCCCCTGCCGACGATCGGAGAGCATCGGGAGACGGTGGAGACGATCATCGACCGGGCGCTGGGATTGGTGATTCCCGAGGGGACCACCGTGGCGGACCTTCCCCCCGAGGACCGCGTTTTCGCGGTGCCGGTGGAGGATCAGCTCTCGGTGGTGGTGGTGCGCCTGACGCGGCTGTCGCCGCTGACCAGCGAGCTGTTCGTCAACCTCGTAAGCTTCGGCACGACGATCCAGAACCTCATCCTGGCCGACGAGGTGACGGGCGACGATGCCTTCCTCGGGGCGTTCAGCTTCGACGCCCTGGCCGAGAGACACAACTTCTCGCTCGTGGTGGCCGCGACGCAGCCGGCGACCATTCCTAGCGCTCCGTAGGGCCCTCCGGGCCCACACTCGCTCTGGTACGCGGCGGCGAATACATCCGCCACCGCTGATCGGGCGCCTTCCTGGGCGCTCCGTAGGGAGGTTATTCATAGCGCTCCGTACGGCCCTCCGGGCCGACACTCGCTCTGGTACGGCCGCGCCGGATTCGATCCGGCGGGCCTGATCGGGCGCTCGCGGTGAGCGCTCCGTACGGCCCTCCGGGCCCGCGGTCCGGGCCCGGAATCGCTACACTATCCGCCCCATGGCCCAGATCCGAGACATCAAGAAACGCATGGTCG
>SMUX01175710.1_pt1 | contig 12300 bp, 14 predicted proteins | sample 2456431 | NCBI WGS metagenome assembly SMUX01 (sample SAMN11095930, study PRJNA526329) | marine sediment metagenome | biome: Marine sediment; feature: Surficial sediment; material: Deep marine sediment; isolation source: Hadal surficial sediment | place: Pacific Ocean | collected 2014-11 | depth... | reverse complement strand
GGAGCAATGAACAAAATAAGTGCGATGAGTTCTAAAATAAGTCCGAGTAAAGTTTCGATGAAGATTGTTAACTGGCTGCAATCAAAAAAGTAATTTTTAAATACCAATAATTTTCTTGATATTAAAACATAAAATATGTTAAACAATACCAGAGTAATAAATTTTGGCTGAAGAATTTGATTTTACACAATCCGCAATTATTCCTTATCGTTTAGAAGAAGGAAAATTAGAAATACTTTTAATCACTTCAATCAGAAAAAAGAAATGGATAATTCCTAAAGGATTTATAGAGTTTAACCTTTCCGCTTTTGAATCCGCAAAGAAGGAAGCATTTGAAGAAGCAGGTGTTATCGGAACTAATGAAACAATTGAGTTGGGATCCTTCACAATCAAGAAATACGGCGGCAGAACAAATATAGTTGTTTACTCGATGGAAGTTGAGAAGTTTAAAGATGACTACCCTGAAAAGAATTTACGCAAAAGAAAATGGTATTCAGTTGAAGAGGCAATTGAAACGATTAGCATTCCAGAGGTTATCAAGATGATCGAAACATTAGCGGTAGAAATCAAAGCCAGTCAATCATAATTATCATCTTCAATAATCAACTCATCACAAACTTCTTTTATCACATCGTATTTATATCCGCGGGAACTAAGAAACGTAATAAGCTTTCTTTTAATAACATCCTTATCCACACTTCTGTTTTTTAAAATATCGTATTTTTTTGTTGCAATTATCAAAGCATTATTTAGTTTATCTTCATCGGATATTTTATTTCGAAGAATATCAGAAATAATTTCGGAATTAATCCCTCTTTTAATTAATTCATTTCTTAATTTCTGTTCACCCCAAAGTTTTAGTTTTATTTTCTCTTCAACAAACATTTCTGCAAACTTTGTATCGTCCAGGTAGTCTTTCTTTTTCAGATCATCTAAGACTTCATTAATGAATTCTGTTTCATATCCTTTTTGTTTTAGTTTTATGTATAGTTCTGAAATAGAGTGCTGTCTTCTGCCTAAGTATCGGAAAGCTCTTTGCTTGATGTGGAATAATCTGTTTTCTTTTATTAAAGAAGAAAAGCGGTCATCGGAAATTTCATCATTTTTCTTCAGACCGCTCTTATAAAATATATCTACTGAGAGGAATAAAACTTCATCATTATCAAAATGTACTATAACATTTTTTGCATCCTTTTTAACTATTCGGGTTACTTTCATATGCTATCTCTCTAACCTCCGCAGTGGCTGAGCGAATGAATGAATGATTGTATGAAATGAATCCAGAATGTCATATAGATAAACCTTGATAATCTTAATCAATCTTTTCTCATACACTCAATTCAATCTTACATCCATACTTTTTCCTAATTCAAATATATGATCATTACATAATGGGTAAATAGTTTTTCTTACTCGTTGCATAGTTTGAATTGGTAAAGGAAATAACTTCAATTGTCACTCAGAAAGAATCCTATCAATATTTTTCGAATCAAGTTTATTAATATTTTTCATAGTAATAACAAGTTTCCTTCTGAATTACTCATACTTGCTTTTGCTTTTCGAATCATCCCTTCAATTTCATCTTCTAATAATTTTCTATTTTGTTCCGCTTTGTCGAACCGGCATCAGCTTAATTGCTCCGACTTTTTCCAAAGGAATCACTTCGTGATAAGTTGAGGGATTTTGTGAGCACAAGAGAAATACGGCTTTTCCGAAAGAATCCTTTGGATAGCCATAACTTGACGGATTGAAAAATAAACTAAAACAAGTTGGCGTTAAAACCCCCATCCTTCAATAGTTCTTTTTTATCCCACGTCTTAAAAGACGTGGCAATTTATCTACTTATCATTACTCTTATTGGTTAGATGGTACTCATCGCGATTCGTCAGAACTCGTTTCATTAATCAACCATTTTATTTCGATGCTTTTTTCTCCTTCGGTTTTTCATTCTTCGCATTTGCAGATGATTGAGCTTCCTCATTTTTCTTCATACCTAATTTCTCCCGTACTTCCTGCTCAAGTTTCTTTCGAACATCATCCATCTCTCTTAATTTTTGGCGGAATCCTTCCCTTCCCTGGAAACGGTCTTCGCCGTAAGTAAACCATGCTCCGCTCTTCTTAATTATTCCATGATTAACTCCAAGATCAATCAGGTCGCCTGTTTTACTTATTCCTTCATCGTAAAGAATATCAAACTCAACCTGCTTAAATGGCGGTGCGACTTTGCTTTTTACAATTTTAACTTTTGTTCTATTACCAATTACCTGGTCACCATCTTTAATTGCTCCAATTCTTCTGATATCAATCCTTACCGAAGCATAAAACTTGAGAGCATTACCGCCGGTTGTAGTTTCAGGATTACCGAATATAACACCAATTTTACTCCTTAATTGATTAATGAAAACAACGGCAGTTTTCGATTTTGAGATTGCACCGGTCAATTTTCTTAATGCCTGCGACATCAATCTTGCCTGCATAGCCATTGGAGCATCTCCCATTTCACCCTCAATTTCAGAACGCGGAACGAGTGCTGCGACCGAATCTATTACAATTATATCGAGTGCATTACTTCTCACCAAAGTATCTGTTATCTCTAATGCCTGCTCTCCAAAATCCGGCTGCGAGATTAAAAGGTTTGGCGCATCAACGCCTAATTTTTTAGCATAGTTAACATCCAGCGCATGCTCAGCATCAATAAAAGCAGCAAGTCCGCCAAGTTTTTGTGCTTCGGCAATTATATGTAAACAAAGTGTGGTTTTTCCACTTGATTCAGGACCGTAGACTTCGGTAACTCTCCCTCTTGGTATTCCGCCGATTCCAAGAGCATGATCTAACGAAAGTGCTCCGGTTGGTATTGATTCAATATCGTGAATAACACCATCGCCAAGTTTCATAATAGCACCTTTGCCGTAGGTTTTCTCTATGCTTAATATTGTATCATCAATTATTCTTAGTTTTTGTTCTCTATCAGTAGGCATAAACCCTCCGTTAATTTAAATTATATTTTTTAATATCTGTATAGCGAGCTCCTGTTGGAAAAAGTTCACTTTTAATCAGCGTTATTTCACTTGAGTTAAAATTCCAATTATCAAATGAATATTTCTCAAATTTGGATATAAAATTTTTACCCGGATTCTTTTTAATTCTAAGCATTGTTAAATGCGGTTTAAATTTTCTTCTTTCAACGGAGATAGAAAATATACTTAATCTCTGGTTAAGTTGCTCAACCAACCTAATAATACTTTCATCAGTTTGCAATCCACACCAAAGAATACCTGGTAAGCCGTTTCGATAAAAGAATCCAAACTTTGCAACATTAAAATTGAAGGAACTATATTCTTCAATAAAAGCGATTTCCTTTGCAATCGAACTTACCAATTCTTCTTCAACCTCACCAATAAATTTTAAGGTAAGATGAATTTTCTCAGGTTTTTCCCATTTCAATAACTCGGATGTTTCACTTAACTCATAGCAAACATCAAGAATTTTATCTTTAATCTCAAAAGGAATTTTTAACGCAATAAAAAGTCTACTCATCCAACGATATTCCAAGAAGCTGCTTTCGAACCATATTGAGTGCGGCTTGCATTGTTCTTTGTTTATTGAGCAATCGTTCATTCCCGAAGACAAACTTTTTTGCTGTACAAACTTTTTCATCACAGTAACCAATATAAACCAAACCAACCGGCTTATCAGTAGTTGCGCCTGTGGGCCCCATTATTCCTGTAACGGCAATTCCTATATCCGAACCGCTTGTCGATTTAACACCATCAGCCATTTGCATTGCAACTTCCATACTAACTGCACCGTGCTCTACAATTGTATCTTCATCAACCCTGAGTATTTCAACCTTTGAAGCATTAGTGTAACAAACAATGCCTCGCTCAAAGTAAGCACTGCTTCCGCTAATGTCTGTAAGAGTGCTTGCAATTAATCCACCCGTGCAGGATTCTGCCGTCGATATTTTCATATCTCGTTCTATTAGAAGTCTGCCAATAACTTCTTCTAACGTTTCTTCATCCTTACCGTAGATGAATCTGCCTACTTTAGTTCTGATCTTTTGCTCAATCTCTAATAACCTGTTTTTTGCTTTTTCTTCATCTTCTGTTTCAACTGTAATTCTTAATTTTACACCTACAATCGATGGTAGAAATGCAAGCTTAGCCCCATCTAATATTTTATCAAGTTCGCCTAATCTTTCGGATAAAGTTGATTCGGCTATTCCTGTTGTTTGAAGAATGCTTCGCTTAATTACAATGCCGCTTCCTTTAAGCATCCCGGAAAGTTTTGGTAGAATAAAATTATTCATCATTGCTTTCATCTCGTAAGGAACACCCGGCATTACGATAAATATTTTATTATTTTTCTCAATCCAATTTCCCGGCGCAGTGCCGTGCATATTTTTAATTGGTTCGGAAGTCTTAGGTACTAATGCCTGAGCGAGGTTTACTTCAGTGAGTTCCCTGTTTCTTTTTGAAAATAACATTTTTATGTTTTCGAGAACTTCTTCATTTTCTACCAATTCCGTATTGAAAAAATTAACCACACAAGCTCGTGTTATATCGTCATGCGTAGGGCCCAAACCTCCTGTTACGATTACAAGATCACTCTTTTCAATACCGAGTTTAAATTCATCCATAATTGAGTTTTCATCGTCTGCAACCGCAACAATTTTACTTACATTTATATTAATTTCAGAAAGTTTTTCTCCAATAAACACAGCATTTGTGTTAGTTGTCTGCCCAATTAAAAGTTCATCACCAATTGATATTATATACGCATTCATTTTTTGTGTTCCGTAAAAGGAGATTAAAATTTACCAAAGAAATATACCACAAGATGCATAATGAAAAGAGTGTAAAATCCTGATACTACATCATCTGTCATTATTCCTAAACCGCCATTTAAATTTTCAAGTTTCCGCGCCGGATACGGCTTAAATATATCCAATGCTCTCCAAAGGAAAAATGTTATGATAATAATTCCAACTGTTTTTGGCAGTAACAAATACGATATCCATGTACCAACTACCTCATCTATAGTACATTCTGATGGATCTTTACCATAAACAATTTCGAACTTGTTTCCGACATAAACGCCGTAGATATAAAATACAATGATGGCAGGAATTATAACATAAGGATTTTCAAATCCGGGTATCAGATAAATAATTAAAGCAGCTAAAGTGCCAAAAGTACCAGAAGCAATCGGAACATACCCGGTATAGAATCCTGAACCTAATAACTTTTCTATGAAATTTAATTTTGCCATGAAAAAATCTTTTTTATAACCTCTTTATTCCTATAAATATAAAATAAACCGGAATGAATTGTGATAATAGTTATTAGCAGCATGATAAAATAGAGTAATTCAGGATCCAAAAGAACTTGAAATACTTTACTAAATTCTATATTCAATTCAGGGGTTACACTACCGACATAAATTATTAATAAATAGTAAAGGAAAACCATTTGAAAAAAAGTCTTCCACTTTGCGTAAAAACTTGTTGTAAACACTAACCCTTTTCTATCTGCATAAATTCGAAGAAATGTAATAATAAAATCTCTAACTAAAATAATTGCTACCATCCACCATTCAAGCAATCCAACCAAAGCAAACCCGATAAACGCCGCAGATGTTAAAATCTTATCAGCTAACGGATCCATAAATTTTCCCCATTCAGTTATATAGTTGAACTTACGCGCAAGCCATCCATCATACCAATCTGATAGAGCAGCAACTAAAAAAACGACAAGCGAAATTTGTTTCATAAGCAAATCATCAGAAATGAATAAATAAAGGAAGACTGGTGTAAGTACGATCCGTAAAATTGTTAACTGGTTTGGTAAAATCATGTGCTTTAAGCCTGAATTGTATCGGCTGCAAGATTCTTCAAAAAAGGATATTCGTAAATTCCAGTATTGTGTCCATCCTTCCAAATTATTTGAATTGCATAACTTCCCACTGCTTCAATACCGGAGACAGTTATTTGGCTGCTTAATAATAATGGTATATGGTTCTTGCTTTGATTATCTCTTTCTGCAAGACATGTAGCACACGGACACATCGCTCTCATCTTTTGAAGACTTATTTTTGATTCCGTATCATCGCTCCAATTAATCCACAAATATTTGTTTTCTAATATTTTAATCTTTTCGGGCTGCATTTATACTATCTTTTCCCCGGTTAATTTTTCATAAATATCTAAATATTTTTCACTCGTTTTTTTAATTATTTCATCAGGTAGTACCGGCGGGGGCGGCTGCTTATTAAAATTGATCGACAAAAGGTAATCGCGGACAAATTGTTTATCGTAACTTTCCTGCCCTCTTCCTTTTTTATATTTATCTAAAGGCCAGAAACGCGAAGAATCAGGAGTAAGAAGTTCATCTACCAAAATAATATCGTTGTTATAGTAACCAAATTCCATTTTAGTATCGGCAATAATAATTCCTTTTTCAAGTGCAAACTCTAAAACTTTATAATAAATCTCTAATGTCTTTTCTTTAAGTATTTTAAATGTGTTTTCATCAGTAATCTTCAACGCCTGCTCTGCCGAAATATTTTCATCGTGTTCACCAATTTCAGCTTTTGTTGAAGGAGTAAAGATTGGTTCAGGAAATTTTTCCGATTCCTGTAATCCTTCGGCAAGTTTAATTCCTGATATTTTACCCGTTGCCAAATAATCTTTCCAACCTGATCCGGTAATATAACCTCTTACTATGCATTCAATCAGTACAACCTTTGCTTTTTTAACAAGCATTGATCTTCCTCTAAGATCAGCGGCATATTCTTTACACTCGTCAGGATATTCATCAACGTTAGTTGTTATAAGATGATTTGGTATTACATCTTTTATATAATTGAACCAGAACTCTGAAATCTTTGTGAGCACCATTCCTTTGTATGGAATTCCCTGTCCCATTATTACATCAAAAGCAGAAATGCGATCGGTTGAAACCAGCAGAAGATTATCTCCTACTTCGTAAATATCTCTTACCTTCCCTTTTGCAAAAAGTTTTAGGTTGGAAAAATTTGTATCAAGTATAACTTTTGTTTCCATCTTATCCCTTTTTGAGTGATGACAAATCAACTGCACGGTTATGATTAATTAGTGCTGCGAAATATAGTTACGTTGGTTTGATTATTCAACTTTTACAAAGAACATAATAAGGTTTGCTTTGATATTTCAGGATGATTATTTTACTCTCACATTTATGGTAATCTTTTTTTGAAATATCTCATCCAAATCTAATCTGAATTAATTAGAGGTACCTATGTCTTCCAGTAAAATCCGTTTAAAAGAATTTCCAAGTACATTTTGGGTTGCGAACACATTAGAAATTTTTGAACGAATGGCATGGTATGGGTTTTTTGCGGTTTCATCACTTTATATAACCGGAGCAACTAGAGAAGGCGGTTTGGGTTTTACCGATGAAGACAGAGGCGTTATACAAGGAGTGGGTACATTTTTTCTGTATCTTTTCCCTGTTGTAACAGGTGCTCTTGCAGATCGATACGGATTTAAAAAGATGCTGATTACTGCTTTTATTGTATTGATACCTGCTTACTATCTGCTTGGTCAGTTAAAAACATTTCCCACATTCTTTTTGGCTTTTATGCTTGTTGCCTTGGGTGCAGCCATGTTTAAACCCGTTATTATAGGAACGGTTTCGAAAACTACAAGTGATAAAACTGCTTCAATGGGATTTGGTATATTTTATATGATGGTTAACATTGGTGGATTTATAGGACCAATTGTAGCAGGGATTGTCCGTGTAATATCCTGGGAATATGTATTCTATGCTTCCTCAGGATGGATTGCAATTAATCTCATTATTGTGAGTATCTTTTATAAAGAACCGAAATTTTCAGGTGATACTAAGGATGTTAGGTCCCTAAAAAAAGTAATGATGGATATGGTTGAAGTGCTTGGTAACGGAAGGTTTTTCCTGTTTGTTTTTGGTCTGCTGATCGTTCTTGTAATGGGCTCAAAATTTACTTCAGATGGTTCGTTTACCTGGGGAGATATTGCTTTAATTTCACTTTTATGGGTTGTAATTAATTTTTTATTCGATGTGATTCTGAGAAAAACCGGTTCAAAAGAAAATGGATCATGGTTCTTTTCTCCTATGAAATTAGGCGATTGGCGTTTCGGATTATTCCTTTTACTTATGTCCGGTTTTTGGACGAGCTTTAATCAAATATTTTATACTCTCCCTCTTTATATTAGAGACTTTACAGATACCACCGATTTAATGAACTCCTTTACGGGATTCATGAGTATGATTGGACTCGGGTCATCAATTGAAGGATTTAAAAATTCTATGGCTGTTGCCGGGCAAATAAATCCTGAATACATAATAAACATAAATGCCGGAGCAATTATATTTTTCCAGGTTATTGTTTCCTACCTCGTTACAAGGTTAAAACCTTTCACAACAATTTTTTGGGGTGTGATGATAACGGTCGTAAGTTTTTCAGTATTAATTTTTGGTACTCTTGGCTGGATTGTATTTGTCGGAATAGTTATCTTTTCATTCGGCGAAATGATGGCAAGTCCAAAATCAAAGGAATATACTGGAAAAATTGCACCGCCGGAAAAAGTTGCACTTTATATGGGTTATTTTTATTGGTGTGTCGCTCTTGGAAATTTATTTGGAGGAATTCTTTCAGGACAACTTTACGCTGCTTTTGCAAGAGACATGCAGCGCCCGGATATAATGTGGTTTATTTTTGGAGCAATAGCATTTTTTAGCGCAATGCTGATATTACTATATGACAGACTGGTAATAAAAAAGATATAAAAAACACTAAATGTCTTCGCATTTGATAAATATTGATTAAAACATGAACGCCAGGATTTAATCTTTTGTTTCCGGCACTCCTTTTATATAAGTAGCAAGCTGGTCAATCATAAAAGAGTTTTCTTCAAGCACTGCATTCACAACATCACCAATGGAAATAATTCCAACCAGTTTATCTTCTTCCATAACGGGCAAATGCCTTATACGTTTTTGAATCATAACCGCTTTTGTATTTTTAATTGTTTGGTCTGGATCAATACATATAACATTGGAAGACATAATTTCATTTACCGGAATTTCTTTTGAAATTTTTCCTTTCAATACAACTTTACGCGCATAATCTCGCTCACTCATTATTCCGACCAATTTGTCTTGCTTTAGAACAAGCACGGCACCAATATTCTTGTCAGCCATAAGCTTTAATGTATCGTAAACTGTTGTTTCCGGTTTAACAGAATATATTTGATTTCCCTTTTTGCCCAGTATCTGACGTATTGTCTCCATTTTCTATCCTTTTTATTTGTATAATAGTAAATAAAGTGATTCTATACAACAAGAAATTGTAAATAGAATATCCTTTATATATTGAATCAATTCAATATTGAGCAATAAATAAATTAACTATAGGAAAAGTTTTCGACAGATGAAATTTACGGTAAATTACAATTCATTATAAGCATTAAGATTATGTCCCTAATTTCACCCAACCCAACATACTTGGAATTTGAATTTTATTGCTCTCATTGGGAATATAAATTTTATTAATACTATTCGGAGCTTGAAATACCGAATATTTATCTAAATCTATTCTAGGATCTTTTGCAAGTATTTCCATTTGAATTATTGGTCGATATTTTTCTATTATATTTTTTGCTCCCTTTATTACCTCGTACTCAGTACCTTCAACATCAATTTTAATATAATCTAAGCGATTTAACCCTTCCCAGGAAAATAGGTCATCCAAAGTGACGGTAAAAGATGAAAATTGCTCTGCTTCTTGATCCATTTTAATTAAGCTAAAGGCATTAGGTTTGTTATTATTCATCCATAATGTTGAATTACCATTAAACGAACCAGCACAACAATTTCTGATTCTAATATTATTTAATTTGTTTAACTTAACATTCTGATAAAGAGTGGAAAACATCGTAGGAAAGGGTTCTAAAGCTATAACTATTCCATGATCGTCTTGAAAGTGTTTAGCGGCTTTTAAAGTATACATTCCTGAACTTGCACCAATGTCAAAAAATACTCCAGATGAATCTAAGAATTTTTCCAAATGTTCGAACTCTGATTCTATTGAATCGCGATATATGAAAATCCCCCGACCTCCAAAACCAGCGCGGTTTTTAGCTGATAATACTGCTCCATTGGATAATCTTGTTCTCAAATTAAAATTATTTGGAAGTAAGGCTACTATTACTTTTCTTAAAAAAATTATGGGAGAGTTTTTCATTTTAGAACAGTAACTGAACATAAGTTAACAGCTATTATATTTATAAGTAAATATTCATTTTAGCATCAAAAAAAGCTATGACAAATATAATAAAAATCACTGTCAGTAGAATGATAGTTCCTTCATATTGATCGGGATATTTAGATGTTCCGGTCTATTACTGAAGTATTATTAAGAGTATTGTATCGATTGTAAGGCAATAAATATAAACTGAACGATTGGCAAGTAATGTTTATAAATTTTAGTTAATGGAGTTTGAAGAAGTTTATAACTGATTTGCACATTTTCTGTTATAACAGTTTACTTAACCGTTCACACTTGGTTGAATCAAATTTTACTTTAGTTGAACTACTCCAATTGCTTCATCGATGCCTTCAACCTTCATCTTGAACCCAGAGCTTGATTGATAAATTAATACAGGAAGCATATAACCATAGTAATAGTAATAATAATATTCTGCTTGTTGCCAAATTTGCCCATTCATTAATTTAATGATAGTTTCCCCTTCAACCCCTTCGAATTCCCCATCTATAAATGATTCAACTACTGAAGCTGAACTTGATGTATTACCACTGTTAAGCAACCTACATTCTAAATGTTCATCGAATCCATCGATTATTAATTTATACAATTCACCATTTCTTAACACTAAAACATCGGGACTATATTCATAAACATATTCATAGGGATAACCAATAACTTCATAAATATTCCCAGAAGCTGTTTTAAATATGTGGCCATTATTTACTGAACCGCTAACAGTTCCCTTGATATTGGTCTCTTCAAAAACAGACCAGTTAGATTGAGAGAAGTTATCGCTACAATAAAAAGAAAGAGAAATAACAATTACAAAAAATATTTTTTTGTTGTTCATTTTTCTGTACCCATTTATTAGTAGAAGAATAAATTTAATATCATTTATTACATATGCTTCTAATTTTTTAAGTTCATCCATCTTTCAGCAACCCCGCCTTCTCAGCCTTAGCTATTAAAAAATTCACAAGTGCAGAACAAGATACCAACATATACTTTGCTTCATCAAATCCTATATCTTTTTCTTCTAAAATAGCGTGCCTAATACCACCCTCATCACTTGTATATCCATAAAAATTTAACAAACCAGACTTGAATGCACCATGAAATTTTACCTTCTTATCAAGAATTGAGAGCGCCTGGGCAAGCCCACCATCTTCTTTGCCAGTAATTTGTTTTACAAGTGATTCAATCGAACTAATTGATTCTTTAATTGAATTCCTGTAATCTGGCTTGGGTTTTTTTGATAACAATGTAAGAGCAGTTCTCAAATGTTTTGATATAGTCAACTGATAAACAATATTTCCTTAACACTTATAATGAACATTTCAGCAATAATAAGATGGACAAACGAGAGAGATAATATTGCTTGTGTGTAAGTGGTTAAGACAACAATAGTACCAATTGAAAAAAGATATAATTTCAATCTTTTGATGTAGCAAATAGAGAGTGGAGTTTTAAATAGTTCCATATAAGGATTATGTAAAATCAAGCTATTATTTGACTAATACTTTTTGAATCTTGAGATTTCAATCTAAAATCAAACGAACTTAGCAGAAATAAACTATTGCCGCCCATATGTCCGCATTTATTTGCAGAAGAATGCTGGTCTTCATTATGAACACTTAATAACGGAACTCGTGCACCAGGTGGTTACCATTTTGTGCACTAAAGTACCGGGGAAGCAATAGAAAGGAAAACGAATAAAAAGATAACACACGATGTTACAAATGGTCTATTATGCTTATTGACAAATGTGAGTGGAGCGAGGGTGCAGTGCACAAAAGCCAAAACCGAAGGACGGCTTGTGCCATGCACCCGAACGGAGCGCAGGTGAAGCTATTATGTTTCGTGCCGAGTTTACATAATGCCACGTTATGCGACTTAGATAGAATTACAAAGTATGTGTTGGGATTGCCTTAGTTAGTTGCATAATGTTTATTATGTAATACTGGCTGACAATGTAATGATGAGGTGAGTCAAAAAAATGTTAAGTGGGTTTAT
>SMUX01116070.1_pt1 | contig 12300 bp, 9 predicted proteins | sample 2456431 | NCBI WGS metagenome assembly SMUX01 (sample SAMN11095930, study PRJNA526329) | marine sediment metagenome | biome: Marine sediment; feature: Surficial sediment; material: Deep marine sediment; isolation source: Hadal surficial sediment | place: Pacific Ocean | collected 2014-11 | depth 0-1... | reverse complement strand
CATCAGTTGGTACGCACAATGACCACGCGCAACCCGACCTGTGTACCGAGATCGTCCGCTGTGTCCGGCACGCCTAGCCGAATTCCGGATGGACCTGAACCAGAAGGCGATTCGAGACGGAGGTAGTCTCCCGTGTACGAGAACAACTCCACCGCCCGACGAGTCGACACGGCGAGATCCAACGCGGTGGGGACCAACGGATAGCCACCTGGGGGAAAGGCGCTCGACCGGAGTCCCAGTTCCACATACATGTCCCGCAACCGGTACGAACTCAATTGCAACTCGGTGCGTGGACTGACGTCCGTCCGATCCTCAACGGCCAGCATCGTGGCCCAATCTGCCACCAGTGATTCGAACGGCACGCCGAAGACGGCAGCGATCGCATCACGTGAGTCCGAGGCGCCGTTCTGGATCAGGGCGCGAGTACGCGACGGCTCCGTCAAACCGGACTCGAACCGGTCCAGAAGGTAGCGCACGAAACTCCATGACGTGCCGCGGAGTCTGAAGGTCGCCGGCCCAAACGGATCACTGGCCATGACAAGGCCGGCCGTGTCGGACGGGGCCACCAGGTATTGGGCCAGGTTGAACCAGTTGCCTATCTGATACGTGTTGAACGCATCGAGTCCACCTGTGATGGCATCGTAGTCAGAAAGCGTCAACTCAGAACCTGGAATCACCCCGATAGCCGCGTGCCCCACAACTTCTTCTGCCAGATGGGAAAGTCCCTCATTGAGCCACACGTTGAACGCACCACCCATCCCTGTCTGGGCGTTGATCAGGTGCTGGAATTCGTGTGCGATTGTCCCGTTGGCGAACGTCAGCACGTCTTCCTTCGTCAGTCCGGCATCGGCGGCCACCGTAAATTCTCCGGTCGGATCCGGCATGACGAGGTAGAACATCTCAGCCTGGTTGCCGCCTGACGAACCAAGGTCGGCAGGGCAGAAGAAGCCCGCCACGATTCCGTCGTCATAGCCGTTCGGATTAACGTCGGACATCGTGTTCACACCAGCGGAAAACAGCAGTACGATTCGTTCGCCATTGGCGTCAATGTCGGCCGGGCTTCCGAAGTACGTCGTGTCAGCGGCGAAGATCACCTCATCGAAGTTTCGGGCAATGTCCTGGTACTCTGTAGTCGTGAATGCCCCTGCACCCACAGTGTCCTCGACAATCACCGCACGGTTACTGACTTCCGTAACCACACCGGTGATGGAGGTGGGGGTGCCCGGAAACGACACCTGGCTCACGCATGAAAACGCGAACTCCAGCGTATCGCCGACCACGGGCACGGCCGCGAGAGCAAACCCGCCACGAGCCGCCCGCTGCCGGATTCCAGGAATCAAAGGTTGTTCGATTTCTCGAAGTCTACGGTCCCACTCGTACTGTAGCGCCAGACGCTTGCGACGATCGGTCGTCGTCCGAAAGACCGACATGAGACCCGGAACGAGAGGCTCCGCGATGCGCGGCAGGCCTGACTCGGCCCCGGCGAGGAACAGCTCGATGGGGTTGAACACCAGGTTCGTGTTCGTCGGAGTTACGACGACTTCGTACGACGCACCGGCGATCTGCGAGTCGAACTGTATGCAGCCAGCGTCAGCGCCCACCACCGTCGTGTCGCCACCCGCGGGGAGAGTCACGAATCCGGCGGCAGCATCTCCGCCACACGTCCAGTTCACGAATACTGCCGATCCCACGCCGTCGGACGCGGTCACTCGCACACGTCCGTTGGATGGACCGAGCGTGAGGATTGTCGAAGCGGTTCCATCCGCTGCTGTAGCTACCGTCGATGGTGAGACCGAAGCTCCAGATCCCTCCAGTATTGAAAACGTGATGTCGACTCCTGCCGACAGACTGCCATCCGAGCCCATCACCAGAGCGACGAGCGGCTGAGGCAGCACGGAGCCCGTGACTCCCACCTGTCCCGAGCCCGACACGACGTCCACACCGAAAACAACGGTAGTTGCGATCACCACGAACTCCGCAGATCCACCGTCCGCGATGGCACGTACCATGTATCCGCCCGCCACCGTGCCAAGGGTAATCTGAACGGATGCCTGCCCGATGGCGTCCGTCGTCCCGCTGGATGAGCTGAGGCTCGCTCCAGGACCTGCCGCCGCAGCCACTTCCCAGGAGATTTCCAGGCCGGCGATGGAACTGCCGTCAGCATTGCGTGCCTGCACGACGAGGGCGGCTGGAAGTGTCGAATTGACCGGTCCGACCTGGCCGTTACCGCTGATGGCGCTCAAAACACCCGAGTTTCCCGGACTTGTGGGGTCGGAAATGCACCCGCTCAACCCCGCGCTGAGGAGGACGAATCCGAGTAGATTTCTGAGAGTAATCATCGAATGTCGCTCCGCTATGTCAGGACCGCGGTGGCCAGACCCAGAAGTAGAAGGAATCCGGTTAGATCAGTCAGTGCGGTGACGAACACTGATGATGCAACGGCCGGATCGATGCCCGCACTCTCGAGTACGATCGGAATGAATGCGCCGGCGAACGACGCGACGACCAGGTTACCCCACATTGCAAGCAACACGACCAGGCCAAACACGGGTCCCTGGCCGAGAAGTACATAACCCAACGCGAACGCGAGCGCCCCGACCGCGAGTCCATTCAGCAGGCCTACCAGCGCTTCTTTTCCCAATACGTGCCAACGTTCGGCAAGGCTCTCGTCCGCCAGAGCGATACGTCGAATGGTGACGGCGAGAGCCTGTGTGCCGGCGTTGCCCCCGAGTCCCGCCACGATGGGCATGACGACGGCAAGAACCACGAGGTTCTCGATCGTGTCCCGAAAATTCCACACGACCAGGGCGCCGAGTGACGCGGTGCCCAGGTTGAGCAGCAGCCACGGTAACCGGCTGCGAATCGCGTCCACGGTCGAGCCGCGGACATGTTCTTCGTCTGACACCGCGGCGAACCGCAGAATATCCTCCGTCATCTCCGCCTCGAGTACATCGATCACATCATCGAACGTCACCCTGCCAAGCAACCGGCCCGATTCATCGACCACGCCGATCGAGGCCAGGTTGTAACGCGACAGTATGTGGCTGACTTCCTCCTGGTCCATGTCGACCGGAACTACGGCTCTCGGCTGTTCGATAATCGCGGATAATGCAACGCCCGGCTCCGATAGAACGAGGTCATGGAGGGAGACTACCCCGATGAGGCGGCGATCTGATTCGATCACGAAGATCGTGTAGAATTCCATGTCGCCGCGCGCCTGCCGGCGGATCTCGGCTATCGCTTCGCCGGCGGTCAGATTCGATCGAATCGCCAGCATGTCGCGGGTCATGATACCACCCGCAGTGTCCTCCGCGTGGTGCAGCAGTTCCTCGATATGTACGGCATCGGGCACGGCAACGACCGAGAGAACTTCTGCCTGCTGCTCCGGCTCCAGCTCACCGAGGATGTCGGCCGCGTCGTCATCGGCCATCTCCCCGACGATCTCGCCGATACGGCGCAGCTCGAGCTGCAGAAGCAGATCTGCGGGTCGCTCGACTTCCTCCATCTCCGCCAATGCATCCGCCGCCACGTCCGGAGGCAAACGCCGCATCAACAACAAGCGCTGATCGTCTTCCAGGTGCTCTATGAGATCAGCGATGTCGCTGGCGTGGAGATCCTTCAGCTGATCGTCGAGAAGCTCCTCGTCAACGCCCGCTGTGACGAGATCTTTCAGCGCCTGAATCCTGAGTCTGGTTGTCTTACTCATCGAATGTCGTCCGGTTGGGGAGGCGCCTGATCAAGCAGCACCGGAAATCCGTGGGCATCGAGAGTCCACAGGCTAGCGTTCAGGCCGGTCACTGAGCAACCGACCGACCAGCGACTCTTGCAGCTCGAACATGGATGACTGATAGCGAGCATCCCCTTCCGGGTGATCATGCCCCATGACGTGCAGCGTTCCATGAACCACAAGCCGCAGCATTTCCTCCACTAACGGTATATCCAACTCTCTCGCATTACGGCGCACGGTATCGGCGGAAATGTAGACATCTCCGACGAGCGGATCGTCACCGAGGCAAAACGCCAGGACATCAGTGGGACCGGAGCGTTGGAGATACTCTCGATTGAGCTTTGCAATCGCCTCATCGGTAACGAATGTCACGGAGAGTTCGACCGCCGTTGCAGGCTGACTCGCTAACGCGACTCGAGCCGCCAGCCTCACCGCGTCGGAATGCTCGTCGAGATCATGCTCGGACAGATTGCTGAGGAGGATGGTCACAGCCATCTCCTCATTCATCAGCGGCAGAATTCGAACTGTCGTTGTCGGACGCATTCGCGTCGAGTGCTGCCTCAAGTTGATCCGAGGGCTCTGCAGATTCCAGGGGATTATTCTGCAGATCGATCAACGCGTCCGCGTCCTCGGACGTCCCCGACGAGGTTTCCACTGCCCGCACGCCTGTCGGATAATCGACTCGTCGGTGGTACATCCCGATCAACACTCGAGCGAAGGCAGCCCTGGCGACGTCAAGCTCACGCAACGTGAGTGGGCACTGATCGAGTTGACCCTCAGACAGCCGGGTGTTCACGATGGCGTCTATGGTCGAGCGGATACGTTCGGGCGTGGGATCGCGCAGCACGCGTGCGGCAGACTCGATGCCATCCCCCAGCATCACGATCGCCGTTTCGCGCGTCTGTGGTTTGGGGCCGAGATAGGCGAAGTCAGCCGGGTTCACACCAATCTCATCCCCGGCCTCGAGCGCTTTGTCGTAGAAGAATCCGATCAGAGCCGTTCCATGATGCTCGCGAATGAAGTCGTGAATGACCGGTGGAAGACGGTTCTCATTGGCCAGGCGAATCCCGTCCCTGACATGGTCCCTGATGATCGCAGCACTGCGGATTGGCGGAAGTCGATCGTGCGGGTTGCGACCCTTTGGCTGGTTCTCGATGAAATACTGCGGATTCACCATCTTGCCGATGTCATGATAGTAGGATCCGGCCCGCACGAGCAGGGAGTTGGCTCCGATCGCCTCGCAGGCCGCTTCGGCAAGGTTTGCGATGTTGATCGAATGGGCGTACGTGCCCGGAGCCTTTAGTGATAAGTCGCGCAATAACGGTGCATTGAGATCACACAGCTCGAGTAATGTCTGAGATGTACTGATACCTGTTATCTTCTCCAGCAGAGGGATTAGGCCGCTCAGCGCGAGGACTGTGTACAGTGCCGCGCCGAGGCCACCCCACAGCAGCGTCTCAAGCAGAATGCCGCCAGAAACTCTCGCCAGTAATGCAACCGAAAGACCTGTCACCAGGTAGGCCGCGGTAATCCCGGCGACCAGAATCCAGTTCTGCCGCCGGTGTCGCACGCCGCGGACTCCGAGCGCCGCCACCGATCCACCTGCCGCGATCACCAGCGGATCGTAGAGCGGAACGAGCGAGGCGAGACCCGTCAGCAGGAAGGTGGATACGAGCACGGCGATCAGTGCAACCATGCCATCGTAGACGGCCCCTAGAGCGAGGGCGACGAGGACTACGGGTACGAGGAGGATCGATAGCGACAGTTGCTCCGCTATCGCCGCACCGGCGATGATCACGGACGTCAATCCGATGACGATCAGGAAGTGGCGGAATTCTCTATATAAATGGGGTCGAAACTGCAGCAGCACGACACCCACAAGGGCCAGAAGGAGCGCCGTGAACAGAGCGCTCCCGGCTAGTTGACCGCCCCTCGTAACCAGACTGCCCCGAAGTCGCGCAAGTTCTTCATTGTAGGCTCTCAGGCGCACCAGATCTGCCTGGCTAACCCTCTCATGTGCCGTAACGATGCGCTCGCCTTCCAGGATGATGCCGATGGTCGAATCGACAGCTGAGCGCGCCGCTTCTCGTTCCGCTTTCAACGCAACCGGGTCGGGCCTCAGACTGGGAACGGCGAGCCCCAGTAGAATGCTTTGAAAAGAACGGAATCCCTGCACGGAAGCCGGGGCGAAGGCGAACGCCTCCTCGGCAAACTCACCAATCGTCGTCAGCGAGTCCCGCCGCGCTATGCGATCACCACCAGCATCCCGTATCACCACCAGTTCCTGCTCAAAGGCGGCAGCGCTCTGGACCGAGACGACTCCCCTCGGCAACAACTCGGCGAATCCCCTGCCAAGTGCCTGTTCCAGTGACTGACGATTGGTTGCGGATCGCAGGTACTCCAACTGGGCGGTTCCCAGCGGGACCCCGTGCTCGTCAAGCACGCGAGAAACGCGGTCGTCGCCCACACCCTCCGTTGCGTCGAGCGCGGCGCCGAGTTCCGTCAGAAAGCGCTGAACCCGGACCAGGGCAGAATCGGGAGCGCTCGGATCCAGCCGGAATATCGGCAACACGGCTCGTTCACGGTCCGTACGCTCAAGCGCAAGCTGTTCCGGAGGTTTGGGTACCGGTAGATCAAAGGCGGCGATCACGTCGGACGGTGCAACCATGCCGTCTTCCAGACGCATTTCCACGGGTTCAGGCGGCCCCTCAAACAGCAACGGCAGCATGAGTCCGAGGACGAGGACGACGAGCCCTCGAAATCCGTGATGAACCGTCTGTGCCTGCCAGGTGTCCCCCGGGCTTCGATTCACCGCGTGGCGTAAGTCGCGCCAGTTTTCCCGGTACCGGGCGGCCGTCATCTTGCGCCTCCCGGGTTCTCATCGGTATGGCGGGCGTAGGCGCGAATGATGTCCTTTACGAGTCGGTGCCGCACCACATCGGCTTCCTCGAGATAGGCGAAACCGATGCCCTCGACGGACTTCAGAATCCTCTCGATCTCCAACAGACCCGACTCTTCGGGCTTCGCAAGATCGATTTGCGTCTTGTCCCCGGTAATCACGGTAAGCGAGTTCAGACCGAGCCGGGTAAGGAACATCTTCATCTGGGCTGCGGTCGCGTTCTGGGCCTCATCCAGGATCAGGAATGCATCCGCCAGAGTCCGACCTCGCATATAGGCCAGAGGTGCGATCTCGATGGCGTGTTCCTCGATCAGTTTGCGGACGCGCTCGGGTGGCAGCATGTCCTCCAGAGCGTCGTAGAGAGGCCGCAAGTACGGATCCACTTTTTCGCGGATATCACCTGGCAAGAAGCCCAGCGCTTCGCCTGCCTCCACAGCGGGACGTGTAAGAATAATCCGACGTACTCGCTTGCGAGCCAGCGCTTCGACCGCCATCGCGACAGCCAGATAGGTCTTGCCCGTTCCGGCCGGTCCGATACCTACGACGATATCGTGGTCACGAATCAGGTTGAGATACGCACGCTGGCCTTCGGACTTCGGTCGAATGATCTTTCGCGCTCCAGGGAGCGTTACCCCGTCTTCTTCGCTCAGCGCGAGCTGAGCTTCCGTCGGATCCCGATCAGTTTCGGCAAAGAACCGTTCCACGTCACCGCTATCAAACGACCGCGCCAGCCGCGCCATCCGGACCATCCGCCTGGCGACCGGAAGGCTCCGTTCCACGGTGGCAGGAGACCCGCTGAGGATGAGTTTGTCGCGGCGCAGGATAACTTGCAGCTTTGCAAGTTTCGCCAGCGTCTTGAGGTGTGCGTCATTCACACCGGCAAGTAGCAGCTCATCAGCTCCGTCGGCCGGAACTTCCCGCTGAATCGTCACACCTTCCATAGGCGGATTCAGAGGGTCTTGAGGCCGAGTTCGGCGAGTTCGGCGGCATCTACCGCGGACGGTGTACCCTCCATCAGGCCTCGCGCAGCCGTCGTTTTCGGAAAGGCGATAACCTCCCGAATCGACTCCGCCCCGACCATCATTGCCACCAGTCGATCCAATCCAAGAGCGAATCCTCCATGGGGAGGCACACCGTAGCGAAATGCCTCCAGCAGGAATCCGAATCGAGATTCAATTTCCTCAGGCGACATTCCGAGCGTTTCCAGAATAGCCCGCTGCATCTCTGAATCGTGGCAACGAATACTACCGCTTGCCAACTCTGCGCCGTTGAGCACGAGATCGTACGCTCGGGAACGTATCGCCAGTGGTTCCTCACGGATGCGCTCGGGAGACGCATCACGAGGCATGGTAAACGGGTGGTGACTGGGCGTCGGCCGACCGGTCTGGAGGTCTGCTTCGAATAACGGAAAGTCTGTGACCCACAGCCAGGACGATGAATTGTCTATGGCGTCCATTTCCCCTGCGGCTGCCCGGCGAAGCGCGTCCAGCGGTGTGGACGTTTCCCGATCCGGGCCGGCAACCAGCAGAACGAGATCTCCCTCGACAAGTCCGAATTGCTCTACCAGGGTTTCGCCTGCCGAACCATTCAGCACCTTGGCGACCGGGCCGGACCAACCGTCGGCCGTCCGCTTGATCCACAGGACGCCCCTGGCACCTGCGGACTGGGCAAGCTCATTGAACCCGTCGAGTCGTGCCCGACTGAGGCTGGCTCCACCGGGAACCACGAAACCGCGAATCCGTCCACCGGCATCTAGCGCGGAATCGAAGATTCCAAATCCGATGCCTGTCAGGATCTCCGTGAAGTCTGCCAGCTTCCACGATATGCGGAGATCCGGCTTGTCCGTTCCATACGACTCCATCGCCTCGGTCCATCCCATGCGGAAGAACGGTGTGGCAATCTCTTCGGAGAGCGCCTCCCGGTAGACTCGCTGGAGCATATTCTCACATACGGCGTAGATATCTTCCTCACCGACGAATGCCATCTCGACATCGATCTGAGTGAATTCCGGTTGTCGATCGGACCGAAGATCTTCATCTCGGAGGCATCGGACGATCTGGAAATAGCGATCAAAACCCGCTGTCATCAGCAACTGTTTGTACAACTGTGGAGACTGCGGCAGGGCGTAGAATTCACCATGATGCCGCCGGCTGGGAACGAGGTAATCCCTGGCGCCCTCGGGCGTGCGACGCGTCAGAAACGGCGTCTCTACCTCGAGGAACCCGAGGTCGGACAGAGCAGATCGCGTGGCCTGAGTAACTCTGTGCCTGAGCTCAAAATTTCTCAGCATCGCCGGTCGCCTCAAGTCGAGAACTCGGTGGAGCAGACGCAGTTCTTCAGACGGCAGCTCTTCTTCGGGGGGCACCGCGACAAGAATCGGCAGCGGGTCGGCCGAGGATAACAGCTTGATTCCGGACACCTGCACCTCTAGCTGCCCGGTTTCCATGTCCGGATTCACCGCAGATTCCGGGCGCAGGACCACGCGTCCAGTGACCTGGATTACGTCCTCAGGAGACAGCGATGCCGCGAGTTCGGCAGCAGCGGGTTCGGTCCATTCGGGCCCGAACGAAAGTTGAACGAGGCCGGTTCGATCTCTGAGGTGAATGAACAAGACACCCCCCAGGTCTCTCCTCCGATGAACCCAACCCGCAAGCCGTATCGTGCGATTGACTTGTGCATGGATCAGCTGGCCACATCCGATGTCCCGATATTCTGTAGCGCCCCACCTGATAGTCTCGATCCTTGATTCTCTCCAGTTCCGTTCTCATGCCCCGAAGCGTATCCATGACGCTTGGTTGTACCATAAGTTAGCCATCGACGGTCGCGATCGCTCCCCCGAGATCGTCGAGCGGCGAGCCCCTAGAGAATGGAGCGGCAGTGAAAGACACGGATTCAGAGTCGAAACCGCTCACACAATTGCTGAGTCTCGTGCCAGGCGCGGCACGATCGGCCATCGGTAATCTCGTAGCTGCCGTGGGTCAACCGACCTACCGTGTCGACCAGATCTTCGACTGGATGTATGCGCGCAGGGCACGGTCGTTCGAGGAAATGACAAACCTTCCGTCAGACCTGCGAGAACGACTGATAGACGAATTCACGCTTACACCGGCATGCAGATCGTTCGAGGCACGGTCGAAAGACGGAACGATCAAGCACCTGTGGCGACTCACGGATGACGAAGAAGTCGAATCGGTGCTGATTCCCACTCCCGGCCGTGTGACGCTGTGCCTTTCCTCACAGGTCGGTTGTGCCCTGGGCTGTCGGTTCTGCGCAACAGGAGATTTCGGTTTTCGCCGGCACCTCGACACGGGTGAAATCGTCGCACAGTTCAGGGACGCTGACCGGATAGCACGGGAGGTCTACGGACGACCCATCGGCAATCTGGTTTACATGGGTATGGGAGAACCGTTTGCCAACCAGGAGCCGGTCTTTGAATCGCTCGAAGTCATCCACTACGGCTTCGGGCTTGGTGCCCGTCGAATCACGGTGTCCACCGTGGGGATCATCCCTGGCATTCTCGCACTGGCAGAGCTTGCCGAGCCATACCGTCTGGCCGTGTCACTGCACGCTCCGAATCATGAGTTACGGCTCCGCCTCGTCCCGATCGAACAACGCTATCCGATCGACGAGCTGTTTGCGGCAGTTGATGAATACCAGAGTCGGAAGGGCCGCAGGGTGACATTCGAATACACGCTTATCGAGGGATTGAACGACGCCAAAGATACGGCTCGGGAACTGGTCGACCTGATCGGTCGACGACTGGTATTCGTCAACCTGATTCCGTGGAATCCGATTCCAAGCCGCAACTGGAGGCCCAGTACGGCATCGGCAGCACGGCGTTTTCTGTCTGTGCTCGAGGACGCTGGAGTGCCGGCTGCGATTCGAACCCCGCGCGGCCGCGACATAGCCGCTGCCTGCGGGCAGCTGCGGCTCGAGCGTGACCTTATCGGCGAACCGGCGCCAACAGCTGCTCCCAGTCGGGGCCAAGAATCAGCGTAGCGTCAAGGTACAATTCCGGCGCTGGTTCACTACGTATCGGCAAGCCGCCGAGTGAATCGGCGATCGCCTGCGCGGCCCCCACCCTTCCTGACCTGTCGAGCAGCACCGTACGATCGTGATCGAAGTCGCGCGCATTACCGAATGTCTTCACGTCAAATCCCATGGCACGCAGCTGGTCACTAATCTGCGCCGCCGCCCCTTTCGCTCCCGCACCATTGAGCACTTCCACGCTAACGCGCTCCCTGTCCACCCCAACCGTACTGGAAGCGCCAGACATTGCCGGCGGAGGGTCGGCGGTCGTCTCCAGACGCCGACTTCCCCACTCCAACAAACCCGAACCGAGCAGCGCACCGACAAGGAGAAGCACGGCGACGACGAGTCCCGTATGCAGGCGCTCCTTCACGAGTCGATGATCCGGTTCCAGAATTCAACGGAAACGGGCAGGACGGGTTCGTCAGCCTCCAGGCGACCGGTGATCCGCCGTCTCGCAACCTCTCGAAGGACGTCGGTGCGTCCGTCGGGCATCCGCGCCCGAAGTACCGCCCGTTCATCAGACTGAAACGGCCGGCCCGACTCCAGATAGTCGGCCAGATACAAATGCTCGGCCAGGGCTTCGAATTCCGGATGGCCAACTGAATGATATCGCACAGCCATCAGCAACTCCTCGTCCTCAATGCCTTCTCGCCACAATCGCTCGGCGGCCGCCGGAGCATGTATCAACGGCATGGGCCAGTCTTCCGTGACGAGATTCTTCAAATCATCGGGTTCGGCGTCTTTCAGCACATCATGCAGCAGGCCCGCTGCCCGCCAGCGGATCCGATCGGACTCCGACAACGCCAACATATCCGCCCAATCACCCATGAGGTCCGCTACTCGCCCAACGTGGGCCCGCCGGGCATCGGACAAACAGGCCCAGGCCGGAAGTTCACTGTGACGACCGGCCGCCTCGACTAGAGCGTGCATGGCTGGGACAATCTTGCGCAGGATTTGATCGATAGCATGAAAGCGAAGAATATACCGGGTGCAGGGGGACGCAACTCCGTGCCAATATTACACACTCGCTCTACAGGAGTCTCTTCATATGGCATTGCTGTTCGACTCGGCTTTGACGGCGGCACTCGGGCGGGAGCTGGACAGGGCGTGGGTCGGTCAACGACTGGAAGCCGTGTTCTTCGATGGCGAATCACGGCGAGTTCGTCTGGTGTTTCGGGAGAATGCCTGGGGATGGTTCCTGCATCCCCTTCACGGAGTCCTCGTGCGGATTCCTCCCCCCCCGATGAATCGACGCCGCCGGGACCGAGGCATTCTGGTCGGACGTCGCCTGGTGCAGCGGGTCGAGGTCGAGCCCGATGCGCGGCGACTCAATCTCAAGCTCACGTCGGAATCCGATGAACCGGACGAGACACTTGTATTTGAACTCGTGACCAACCGGTGGAACGCTATCTACATCGTCGGTCGCGTCCGGACTGTTCTGCACCGGCGGCCTGGTGATCCACAGTTCCGGTCGGGAGCAGAATGGAACCCGTTCATCTCGCCCCGAATGTGGACCGATTCCCTGCCGGATCCGGCAGAATGGAAGACTTTCCTTGAATCGGGAACGATTCCGGACTCGGAAGTCACGCGCCGGATTGCTTACCTCAGCAGTATCAATGAAGCGGCAGTATTCGCCGGAGAT
>SMUX01219931.1_pt1 | contig 12301 bp, 9 predicted proteins | sample 2456431 | NCBI WGS metagenome assembly SMUX01 (sample SAMN11095930, study PRJNA526329) | marine sediment metagenome | biome: Marine sediment; feature: Surficial sediment; material: Deep marine sediment; isolation source: Hadal surficial sediment | place: Pacific Ocean | collected 2014-11 | depth 0-1... | reverse complement strand
CGTCGAAGGAGACCTCCGTGATCTCGCGCTCGTCGAGCGAGATCCGGAAGAGCGCGCCGGGAGCGCCCGGAATCGTCGCCATCACGTAGCGCTGATCTGGGGTGATCGCGATCCCGTTCAGGTTGAAGCCCTCCTGGATCACCAGCGCCGGGTCCTCGACGAACTTCTCGATCCCGCTCAAGCCCGCGTCGATGGTCCATATCGTCGGGGCGAGGCTGTCGGTGATGTAGGCGTTCCCTTCCCCGTCGACCGCGATGTCGTTGAGGAAGTGCGGCGACCCGTCGTGCGGCACCGCGAAGCGGCCGAGGAGCTCGCCCGACCCGCTGTCGAACACGAGCACCTCGGGAAGATCGTCGGGGCTGATCACGATCTCGCCGTCGGAGAGGAAGCCCGTGGAAGCCACCCACAGGCGGTCGCGTACCGGATCCACGGCCATCCCGATCGCGTTCTTGATACCATCGGAGTGGGAGACCTTGAAGAGGCTCGCCTCCCCGTCGCGGATCCGCTGGATCTCTCCATCCGCCAGGCCGCCGACGAAGATCTCTCCGCTCCCGCTGTGGGCCGCGATGCCCTCGGGAAACACGCGGTCGCCGATCAAAGGGATTCGGTAGATCTCGGGCTCGTCCCGGGCGCACGCCCCGGAAGCGAGGAGGGCGAGAGCGAACGAGAGGCCGGCCATGCCCTCCAGCCGGCCCGAAGCCGATATCGACATCATCCTGTCCTCCCGAGGATCGTCAACAGCCCCGTCGTGAGCGGCGGCACGTACGTGATGAGCAGGACGCCAAACCCCAGGATGATCAGGAACGGCACGGCGGCGCGGTAGATCTCCAGCAGCGGCCTCTCGAATCGGTAGGAGGCGAAGAACAGGTTCAGGCCGACCGGCGGCGTGAGGTACCCGAGCTCCAGATTGGCGATGAAGATGATCCCCAGGTGGATCGGATCGATCCCGAACGCCAGGCCGAGCGGCACGATCAGCGGCACGACGACGACCGTGGCCGAGAAGATGTCCATCACGGCGCCGACCGCCAGGAGGAAGAGGTTGAGGCAGAGGAGGAAGACGAGCCTCGAGTCGATGTGAGCCTGGACCCACTCGAGGGCCCGCGCGGGGATCATCGCGTCGACCATGTAGCTGCTGAAGCCCATCGCCATCCCCAGGATCAGCAGCACGCCCCCGATCAGCACGAGGCACTCCCGGAAGACGCGCGGCAGATCGCCGCGGAGCGACACGTCCCGGTGCACGAAGCACTGGGTCACGAAGGCGTAGAGAGCGGCCAGAGCCGCGGCCTCCACCAGCGTGGCGAATCCGCCCAGGTACACGAAGAGCACGATGAGCGGGAGGAGCAGCTCCCACTTCGCCTCCCACAGCGCCCTCCCCGCCTCACGCCGGGCGAAGGGCGTTCGCTCCACCCCCCCGACGATTCCCTCACGCACGCCCCACGCCGCCACCAGCGTTACCAGCACGATTCCCGGAAGGATGCCGCCGATGAAGAGGTCTTCGATCGACACCCCCGCCACGATCCCGTAAAGGATGAGCGGAAGCGCGGGCGGAAGAAGCAGGCCGAGGGAGCCCGATGCGGTGAGGAGGCCGAGCGAGAAGCGGTCGCGGTAACGGTCCTCCCGGAGCACCTGGTACAGCAGCCCGCCCATGGCCAGGATCGTCACGCCGGAGCCGCCCGTGAACACGGTGAAGAACGCGCACAGGAGCGCGCAGACGACAGCGGTGCCGCCCCGGATCCAGCCGAAGAAGGCGTGGAAGAAGCCGAGAAGCCGAGACGAGGCCCGGCCCTCCGCCAGAAAGAAACCGACCAGCGTGAAGAGCGGGATCGCGGCCAGGACAGGGTCCGACGCCAGGCTGTAGGTCTCGATGAGGACAGCCACCGGTGGGACGCCTTCCGCCATGAAGAGCAGCGCGGCGATGCCGCCCAAGGCGGCGAAGATCGGCCCTCCGAGCACGGTGCCGGCCAGAATCATCAGCAGGCCCGGCCACACAGGCCGGGCCTCCAGCAGCCCGGGAAACTGCGCGACCGCCAGACCCACTGCCGCCCCGATCGACACGATCGCACGGCCTTTCCAGCTCTCACCGGCGCGCCAGATCAGGCGGACAGCGATGAGCAAGAAGGAGAGCGGAAGGACGACCTGCGCGACCCAAATGGGCAGGCTCTCTGTGATCATAGTGCCTGCCGCCCGCTCCTCGAGCACGAGATCGATCCCGGCCCGGAAGAAGAGCGCCGACACCGCCGCCGCCACCGCCGCGGCGAACAACCGGCCGCCGGAGCGGAGCTTCCCTTCGGGGAGGAGCTGCCCGGTGGCGAGCGAGAGGAGGCGGCCCTCCCGGGCCGCGAGGGCGGCGCCGAGAAACGCGACCCAGAGCATGAGGTGGCGGACGATCGAGATCCCACCCGGAATCCCGGTGCCGAGCTTTCGGAGCGGAATCTCCAGAAGCGGCAGGATGACCATCGCGGCCAGCGCGAGGCTCGCCGCAAGCTCTTCCGTCCTGCGAAGGGTCTTCACCGAGCTATCCCGGCAGCCGGGTTATCGCGGTGGGCGCGTCGTGCCCCACACGCTACCGCTCGCCGGGTCGACCCGCACGGTATTCGGCACGGTAGCGGACGGCCAGATCGAAGATCTCAACCGGCACCATCGTCCTCCGCATGCTCTCGGCGAAGGATTCGGCCGTGGCCCGCCACGGATCCTGCTCGTCTCCGGGCCGGAGGCGGATCACCTCCAGGCCGCGCTTCTCCATCTCGAGGATCGATTCCTCATCCTTTTGTGGGATCTCCACCGCGAGACGCTCCGCGGCGCGCCGCGAGGCCTTGAGAATCGCCACGCGGTCCTCCTCGGAAATCTTCTTCCATGTCCTGGCATCGACGACGGTGGCGCCGATGAGCGGTGAGACGCCGGGATCGATCATGTACGGGATTTGCTTGAACCACTGCATGGCGAGCGCGCCGAGCGGCGGCACCGGAAGCCCATCGATCATCCCGCTCTGAAGCCCCATCATGATGTCCGTCGGGGAGAGCGACACGGGGTTAAAGCCGTTCTGTCTCCAGATCCGGATCAGCGGCTCGTCGCCCGCGCCCGCGTACATCTTGAGCTGCTTCAGCTCTTCCACCGTTTGGAGGCGCCGCCTGGCGAAGATGTGGATCCAACCGCCGTACGCCCAGTTGAGGACGACGAACCCCCGCTCCTCCAGCCGCTCCGCGAGAACGGGACTGAGCCGATCGAGGACGTAGAAGAACTCCTCGATGGACTCGAAGAAGAGCGGGACCGCAAAAAGGTTGAACGCCGGATCGAGGTCGCTCAGGCCGCTTACCGTGAGCCCCGCACCCTGCAGTTGGCCGTGCCGGATCTTCCGCAGTGCGGCCCGATCGTCGCCCGCGACGCCGCCCGCGTAGATCACGAGCCGGACGCGGCCCTGCGTGCCCTGCCGCCACTCGTGCCCCATGTCCTCGAGGACCCGGTGCCACGGAGACCCGTCGGGGGCCAGCGTGGCGAACTTGACCCGAACCCGCTGCTGGGCGGTCAGCGAGGGCACGGCAGCCAGGTATGCACAAACGGCAGCCGCCATAAGCGTCATGGTTCTCCGCACCGTCATGTTCCCCTCCCTATCACGACATCTCGACGAAGGCGCCTTCCGACTAGTCCACGAAGTAATCGTCCACGTGGTCGAGCATGTAACGGGCGCGCCTCTGGACGATCAGGTTTTGAAGGCGGTAGCTCGGCAGCCCGTCGGGATCGACGGCCAGCGCCTGCAGCACCAGCCGCTCGAACCGCTCCCGGTTCTGCTCGGGCAGCATGACGCTCGTGGCGTACGTAGCATACGTGCTGGCCAGCCCGCCTCCGTTCAGGACAAGCGCCCGCTCGAAGTGCTCCCTGGCCTTCTCGGGCGACCCGCCCATGTTCGCCGGCAGGCCCTCGATCATGATGAAGAGGTCGTGGATCGCACCGTCCCCAAACGCCTCATCCAACTCCAGGATCCGCCGCAGCATCGCGATCACCGCCGGCAGGTCCGCGATGAGGTCGGGCCGATCCTTGCCGAGGGATATCGCAGAGCCCCAGGAGGCGGCCGTCCAGTAGAGCAGGGGCACGTCCTTCACGGTGGTCCGGGCGACGGCACCATCCGGGTCGACCGACAGCTGCTCCGCGATCCCCTCGTACTTCGTCGCCAGGCCTCGGATCCCATACCTCTTGGCCCGCAGGTAGAGGCGCAGAGCGCGCTCCTCCTGCCGCCGTGAGCGCTCGTACTCCTCCGCCTCGAGTAGGATCGCGTCGGTTTCGACGCAGATGTAGGCGTACTGGGTGAAACCCTTGGTCGCCGTCAGAAGAAATCGCTCGCTCCCCGGTTGCCTGAGGATGAGCCCCTCGACGGTGGAAAGCGCGAAGGGCAGGGACTCGCACACTAGCTCGGGATCCTCGTCCGAGGCCCACACGTCGCTGGTCGCCTCCATCAGGCCTGCGATGCTGTTCCCGGCCATCTTGTTGACGATCCCGCAGCCGGTGAGACCCAGAGCGAGAAAGAGCCCCACAAGGCGGGGAGCCGCCGAGGCAAACCGGCAGCTGTACGGATCGCTCACCGGCACCGCCTCAATACGCCGCCTTCAATACCGGCCCTTCGAGGACCTCGTGGTGCGCGGACCTCTCGTCGAACCGGGTCAGCAGCTGCCTCGCCTCGGGAGGCACGACCGCCACGTCGTATTCCTCCCCGGCGAACGCCCGAACCGCATCCATCGACTCGAAGAACGTAAGCGTCGTGAACTCCACCCCTTCGTCCACGTCGCGTCGCAGCAGGTAGGCGCCCCGGTAGCCGTCCACCCGGTGGATGCCGGGGAGGATCCGCGTCCGCAGAAGCTCCTCGTACGCATCGGCGTTCTCCGTCGTGGTCCAGCCTCTCCAAAGACGACCGATCATCGCGTCTCCTCTCGGCATCAGGGCCCATGGCCGTCAGGCATCCGCTCGGCTCGGGAACCCCGGGGCCGGCCGGCACTGTTCCAGACGGGGCGGCCAACGCGTGCCGACGTTGTCGGGGCGCGCCGCCTGGCAGGGACGTTGGCCTAACAACCTACTGTACGGGGTTACGGGATCGTGAGCTACGGCAAACCACGACCGACCGGTCGCAATCGGCTGCTCCGCGCCTGTGTGCTCGGCGCTGCCGCACTCGGGCTTCCCGCTTGCAGCGACGACGCAGGATCCGGCCAGATATCGGGACCGAACTCCGAGCGGATCACGCTCAGCGTGCGCGTTCACCTCCTCTCGTCCGACTTTGCGCCGCTCAACACGACCCTCACGGACGATGAGGTGGGCGTGGTGTTCGCGCGGGTCAACGAGGTCTGGCAACAGGCGGACATCACGTGGGACATCGAGTCGATCGTCCGCGAGGAAGCCCTGAACGCTGACGGCTTCGCACTCGTCCTGGCAGGCCAGCTCCCGGCCTCCACTCTGAACGTGGCGTCGATCTTGCCCCTCGGGAGACTCCTCTCGGGGCAGTGGGACGCGTTCCTGATCCAGGACCTCGGAGGGATAGCCGGCGGCTTCTACTTCCCGGACATCCCGGCGACGCTGTCCGCGGAGATCGACCCCTTCGGTCAGCGCGAGCTAACGGGGTCCGCCGCCCGAATCCTGGCCCACGAGCTCGGCCACTCGCTCAGCCTGGCACACGTGCCCTGCACGCCCGACGGCAACCTGATGGCGGCGGGCTGCGACTCGCAGGACCGAACCCGGCTGACGGCGACGCAGGCTCAGGCCGCCAGGCAACAGGCACGGAGGGGCCAGCCCTTCGGTTCGTAACGGAGCACGGCGGCCGTCTGCTACTCGCGGATCCCCAGAAGGTCCAGCAGGAACGCATACTCGAAGGCGATGTCCTCGTACCGCTTGTAACGTCCCGACACGCCTCCGTGCCCGGCCTCCAGGTCGGTCTTGAGGAGAAGCACGTTGTCGTCGGTCTTCGTGGCCCGAAGCTTCGCCACCCACTTTGCCGGCTCCCAGTACTGGACCTGCGAGTCGCGCAGCCCCGTGGTGACGAGCAGGTTCGGGTACTCCTTCGCCTCGACGTTGTCGTACGGCGAGTAGGAGAGGATGTACCGGTAGTACTCGAGCTCGTTCGGATCGCCCCACTCGTCATACTCGAACGTGGTGAGAGGGATGGATTCGTCCAGCATCGTCGTCAGGACGTCGACGAACGGAACGCGGGCCACGACTCCCTTCCACAGCTCCGGCCGCATGTTGACGACCGCGCCCATCAGCAGGCCGCCCGCGCTTCCGCCCCGGGCGAAGAGCACCTCCCGGTTCGTGTACCCCTCGGCGATCAGGAAATCGGCCGCATCGATGAAGTCGGTGAACGTGTTCCTCTTGTTGAAGAGCTTGCCGTCCTCGTACCAACCGCGGCCCATCTCCTGGCCGCCGCGCACGTGTGCGATCGCGTACACGAACCCCCGGTCGATGAGGCTCAGCCGCGAGGAGCTGAACGCGGCGTCCATGCTCGCGCCATACGAGCCGTAGCCGTACAGGAGGAGCGGGCTCCGCCCATCCCTCTTCGTGCCCACCCGGTAGACGATCGAGATCGGCACCCGTGTGCCGTCCCTGGCGGTGGCGTAGAGCCGCTCCGACTCGTAGTCGGCCGGATCGAACCCACCCAGCACCTCCTCACGCTTGAGGAGCGTCTTCTCCCGCGTCTCCATGTCATAGTCGTAGACGGATTCCGGAGTCTTCATGGATTCGAAGGTGAACCGGAGGTGGCTCGTGTTCATCTCCGGGTTGGTGCCCAGAGCGGCCCGATAGGCCGCCTCTCCAAACTCCAGATAGTGGTCGTCCTCGCCCGACCAGGAGCGGATTCGTAGCTGGCGGAGGCCATCTGCCCGCTCCACCAGGACCAGGTGGTCGCGGAACACCTCGAAGCTCTCCAGCAGTACGTCGTCCCTCGCTCCGATGACTCCCTCCCAAGCCTCTTTTCGCGTGTCATCGACGGGCGCCCGCATGAGCCGGAAGTTCTTCGCTCGATCGTTCGTCCGGATGTAGAAGTAGTCGCCGTGGTGGTCGATCCCATGCTCGTGCCCCAGCTCGCGCGGGAGGAAGACCCTGAACTCACCGGCCGGCCGCTCCGCCTCGAGGTATCGGTGCTCGTCCGCCAGCGTGTGACTGCACGATATCACCACGTACTCTCTGGACTTGGTCTTCCAGACGAAGCATGAAAACTCCTCGTCGTCCTCCTCGTAGACCAGAACGTCGTCCGACGGGTCCGCCCCGAGCTCGTGCCGGTAGACCTGGAAAGCGCGCAGCGTGAGAGGGTCGCGCTTCACATAGAAGAGCGTGCGGTTGTCCTCCGCCCACGCCGAGCTGCCCGAGGTTCCCGGGATCTCCTCCTCGAAGAACTTGCCCGTGCCGAGATCCTTGAACCGGAGCGTATAGAGCCGCCTCCCCACCGTGTCCTCGCCGAAAGCCAGGATGTCCTGACCCGAGCTGACGCGAAGGCCGGCGGCCGCGTAGAAGCCGTGCCCCTGGGCCAGCGCGTTCACGTCCAGCATCACCTGCTCGGGCGCGTCGAGCGACTCGCGCTTGCGGGCGTAAATGGGGTACTCCTTGCCGTCCACGGTCCGGCTGTAATAGAAGAAGTCGCCCCGGCGATACGGCACCGAGAGGTCCGTCTGCTTGATCCGCCCCTTGATCTCCTCGAACAGAGCGTTCTGAAGCTCCTCCGTATCGGCCAGCACGGCCTCGGTGTAGGCGTTCTCCTCCTGCAGGTAGGCGATCACATCGGGGTCTTCCCGCTCCTTCAGCCAGTAGTAGTCGTCCACCCGGACGTGTCCGTGCTTCTCCAGCCTGGTGGGGACGACCCTGGCCACGGGCGGCTGCGCGGTCTCGCTGGCCTCCTGCGCGGCCGGGCTCGCCTGCTGGGCGGCAGCCTGCTGGGCGGAGGCCGCCGGCACCGAGAGCGCGCTCAACGCGCAGCCGGCCAGAACCGCCGCGAGCCTTCCTCTGTGGCTTCTATTCGTCGATTGCCAAGGGATGGGCATGGGTGCACCTCGATACACATGGTTAAAGCCAGCATGGATTCCGCGTTTCCGCGCCCTCCGCTCCTCTAGCGCAGATCAGCGCGTCCGTAGTCGCGAACGAGCGCGGCGACTCGACGCGGAGAGGTGGTGGGCGGGGCACACGTGGTGCCCGCGCAGACATACGCCCGGGGACCGCTGCCCACACCAGTGACACGGATCGCGTCCGCCACCGCCTCGGGGAGCGCATCCAGCTCCACCGTTTCCGGGTCATGGACCTCCACGAGCCGACCGGGCCGATAGGTGCGCCACGCCGCGGTGGCGAGCTCCTGGGTTTGGGGGTCCTCCGACGGGCCGATGATGACGGTGTGGGGCGGCAGGTTCAAGTGGATCTCCGCAGCGAGCGCGTAGGTCGCCGCGAACGCCCCGGCGCCCTGCGCCGATTCGGCGAAAGCGGTGAGCGTCTCTTCGGCCAGATCACGCCACCGGTCGCGCCCCGTGAGCAGGTAGAGCTTGCCCGCGGCGCGCGCCGCGACCGCGTTCCCGCCGGGCTGGGACGAGTCGGTGAACTCCTTCACGCGGTCGGCCAGGAGACCGGGTGCGTCTGGAGCGGCGGCGCGGTCCCAGAAGCCGCCTCCTTCCGGATCCCGGAAGATCTCCACAGCGCGGTTCATGACCCGCTCGGCGGTGCGGAGGTACCGGTTTCGGCCCGACACCTGATAGGCGTCCGCGAGGGCGTCGGCTAGGTAGGCGTAGTCCGCCAGCAGCCCCTCCATGTAGCCCTTCTCGCCGGCCGTGGCGTGCAGCACCCGCCCGCTCGAGTCCACCGCGTGCTCCAGCAGGAAGTCGAGCGTCTGGAGCGCGAAGTCGCGGGCGGCTGCCTCTCCCAGCGTAGCGTAGGCGTCCAGGTAGGCCGCGACCATCGCCGCGTTCCGGTCGGTGAACTTCGTCTTCTCGACAAGCGGTGTTGGGCCGCCCGCGCGGGCGGCCTCCAGCCCGCGAGTCCCCGTGCGGATGCGCCGCTCAGCTTCCGGCTCGGAAATGCCAAGGTCGCTGGACACCTCCGCGGCCGCACGGACGATCCGGAGCACGTTCTGCGAGGAGTCCTCCCGCATCTCGCCGCGCTCTCCCACGTCGTAGTGGAGGCGGAGAGCCTCGGCCTCGGGCGCCGGCGCCGCGTCCCTGAGCTGGGCGAGGCTCCACGTGTAGTAGGTGCCGTCGTCATCCGGCGACACGTCGGCGTCCTGGTGTGCATAGAACCCGCCCCGCTCCCGGTCCGACAGGGTCCCGTCCACGTAGCGAATGATGTCCCGCGCGACAGCAGCGTACGAGGAATCGCCCATCAGCCGGTAGGCCTCGAGATACGCCCGGAGGAGGCCGGACTGCACGTAGTCCATCTTCTCGAAGTGCGGCACGGTGAGCCGGCGGTCCACGCTGTACCGGAAGAAGCCGCCGTTCACGTGGTCCCGAATCCCGCTTGTCGCGTATACGTCGAGCGTGCTCAGGGCACGTCCAACGAGCGTGTCGTTCCCGAGCAGGAACCCCTCGGCCAGAGCCAGGCGGATAGCGGAAGGACGGAGGAACTTCGATCCCTCGCCCGCTCCGAAGCCGCCGTACTCCGGATCGAACGCCGAACCGACCCTCTCCGCCATCTCTCGAGGAAGATCCGGGGCCAGCGCTCCCGCCGCGGCCATGTCACGTTGGTACCGCGCCAGGGCCTCCCGAACATTTCCTGCGATCTCGGCCACCTGCCCTCGTTGCTCCTTGTACGCTCGGGCGATCCGCGGCGCGACCTGCCGGAGTCCGGGCACATTCCCGCGCGAATCCGGAGGGAAGTACGTGCCTCCGGCGAAGGGCGTACCGTCTGGAGCGAGAAACATCGTCAGGGGCCAACCGCCCCCTCGGCCGTTGAGGGCGCGCAAGGCGATCTGGTAGCGGCCATCGATGTCGGGCCGCTCGTCCCGATCGACCTTGATGGGAACGAAGTACTCGTTGATGAGCGCTGCGATCTCCGGGTTCTCGTAGCTCTCCCGGTCCATCACGTGGCACCAGTGGCACCAGATCGCCCCGATGTCGAGCCACACCGGGCGGTCGAGAGCCTTCGCCAACTCGAAGGCTTCCGGGCCCCACTGCTGCCAGGCGACCGGCTGTTCGGCCGCCGACCGCAGATAGGGGCTCCTCGCATCGGCGAGCTCGTTCTCCATCGACTGGCCGACGGAATCGGCCTCCCCTCCAAGGCGACCACCTCGCGCGGCGAAGAGGAGTCCCCCCGCGAGCAGCATCGCGGCGGAGAGCGTCCCCACCGTCCACACGAGCCAACGGCGCGAGCTCCAGGTCATGCGCTGGTCGATTCGACGCGAGTCATCACTGTTTCTCAACCTCAGGCGGCTCTCCAAGTTCCAGGAGATCTCGATCGTTCGCGCGGCACGGCGCCATGGAAGGAGGCACTCTCTTCCGAACGCCGACGTGCCCGTCTACCTTCCCTCGGCATGGATCCCAAACCCTTCCTCATCGATGAGTACGTGCGATGGTCAGACGTCGACTTTGCCGGCATCATCTTCTACGGCGCCTACTTCCGCTTCTTCGAGCTGGGCGAGATGGAGGTGTTCCGGGCGGCGGGAGTCCCGTACAGCGAAGTGTTCGACCGGTTCGACATCTGGCTGCCGCGCGCGCACCTGGATTGCGACTTCAAGTATCCCGCCCGTCTCGACAACGCCCTGCGCGTAGCGGCGTACTTCACCCGATTCGGCACGAGCTCCATCTCCCTCAACTTCGACGTGCTGCACCTGGGCGCCCGGCGTCTTGCCGCCGTGGGCCACCTGGTCCTGGTCTGCGTGGGACGTGAATCGATGCGGCCGCAGCCGCTCCCCGACGAGCTGCGTCAGGCGCTGCAACCGTTCACGCTGACCGCGGAAGCTGCCCGGCGACAGCTGGGCGTCATCGAGCCAGGCTGAGCCGACGGGCAGCTCTTTCGGGCCGCCAGAGGGCCGGCCGACCTCAGACAGTTGACGCACGGGCTCGGTCTTGGTTATACTTGCGCTGCGTCACGGCGAGCAAATGCGGGACCGCGGAACGCCTCGGTCCCCTTTTTTTTGGTCGGGACGTAGGTCGCCGCCGTCCAGATGGGCGGAGCCGGCCGAGGTGACCAACGCGGGGAACGTCCCGCGAACATGAGTAGTCGGTAGACCGGCAGGGTCCGTGCTCCCGACCACACCACAAGCAACATTGGGAGTATGGAGATGGCGACCACAGGAACCGTGAAGTGGTTCAGCGACCAGAAGGGCTTCGGCTTCATCGTTCGCGACGATGGCCAGAGCGACGTATTCGTCCACCATTCGGCGATTCAGGGCGAGGGCTTCAAGACGCTTGCCGAGGGCGACCGCGTCGAGTTCGAGCTCGTGCAGGGTCAAAAGGGCCCGGCCGCGGAGAACGTGACGAAGACGGTCGGCGTCTGAGCCGGCCTTCACACTAGAAGTTCAAGGCGGGGCCGTCCTCGAACATGGGGGACGGCCCCGTTTTCTGGTGGACCCCTCTTCGCCAAGCGTCGCCCACCATCAGGACGCACTGCGCGAGTGGCGGAAGGTGGCGCGGTGTAGGGCGCTGCCCGCCCAGTAGGGATCTCTGCCAAGCGGAGCGGAGAGGCGGACCCCGGATTCCCAGGGGCCCCCCGGTCAACAGAGTACCCTACTCGCTCTACAGATCCCGCTTCTCACGGAGGAAGGAGGCGGGCCTCCCCCTCCATATTTTTCCTCTCGATCGTGACGCCCGTTTCATGAGGGGGCCGGGCTCCTGAGCCGGCTCATCCGCCCACGTTGTTTTTTTTCGCCTCGCTCGCGTTTGTCGCCGAAAGGGTGGGTGATGAAGAGAGCAAGGGGCGACCCCAGAGATAATCTTCGGTCCGCAGATTCGCTGTTCTCACCACTGAAGTTCGGCCTGATTCTTTGCCCCGTGACCTCCTGCTTGCAAAGCATCTGCGGTCACCCCCGATTTCCGCATGATGTGCGTACTTTCGCGGAAAAGTCCGCAGGAGGTGCGGACCTTTCTCAGCGTTTCCGCACCTGGTACGGAGGCGAACCTGGAGAGGAAACATGGAGAGCTGAGTCTGGCAGGTCGGTCTTCACCAGCGGCTTCTAATCAGCCCTCCACACTTCCTGATCTCGTCCTCGTAGAACGAAAGGTCGCTTGCCGCAGCAAGACAGCGCGGCTCGATTTCGCTGGCGCCGTCTGTTACCCTGGGCGCGACCCCACCGACCCCGACGACCTTCGGAGAGAGGAGCGAGCGGCACCGTGCACGGCGACCCGATTCTCCTCTTCCTGAT
>SMUX01154896.1_pt1 | contig 12302 bp, 10 predicted proteins | sample 2456431 | NCBI WGS metagenome assembly SMUX01 (sample SAMN11095930, study PRJNA526329) | marine sediment metagenome | biome: Marine sediment; feature: Surficial sediment; material: Deep marine sediment; isolation source: Hadal surficial sediment | place: Pacific Ocean | collected 2014-11 | depth... | reverse complement strand
CTCGAGCAGTGCGCGGCGCCAGGAATCGCCGCGGTCGATATCGGTCTTGAACAGAAGGGCCATGGTGCCTCGTTGGTTATGCGGAGATCGGCCAACGCCAATACAAGGAATTACCACAGAGGCATAAAGGCGCAGAGAAACAGAACCAAAAAAAATGACCACGATGACACGAAGCGGATTCCCGGCGCGCGTAGCGCGCAAACAAAAAGTCTTCGTGACCTTCGAGCCTTGGCGGTGAATTTTCTTAGTTGATTCTCTGTGCCTCTGTGCCTCTGTCCCTCTGTGGCTCACCTTCCCGAACGGCCCGGCTACATCCGCACCACGTCGCCTTCGACCGCTTCGAGCTCGAAGGCGGCTTTCATCAGGGCCTGGGTGTAGGGCTCTTTCGGGGCCTCGAAGATCTGCCGGGCGGGGCCGTGCTCGACCACTTTGCCGTCGCGCATGACGAGGACCTCGTCGGCCAGCGTGCGGACCACCTTGAGGTCGTGGCTGATGAACAGGTAGGCGAGGTTGTTGCGGTCCTGAAGCTCGCGCAGCAAATCGACGATCTGGGCCTGGACCGACATATCCAGCGCCGAGGTCGGCTCGTCGAGCACCAGGAACTTGGGCTTGAGCACCATGGCGCGGGCGATGGCGACGCGCTGGCGCTGGCCGCCGGAGAACTCGTGCGGGTAGCGGTGGCGGCTCTCGGGATCGAGGCCGACCTCCTCCAGCGCGGCCACGATCATGGCCTCGCGTTGCTCGTGGGTGCCGCCCAGGTCGTGGACCTTGAGGCCCTCCTCGACGATCTGGCCGATCGAAAGCCGCGGGCTGAGCGAGCCGTAGGGGTCCTGGAACACGATCTGCATCTGGCGCCGCAAGGGGCGCAGTTGCTTGGCGCCCAGGCCCTGGATGCCCGCGCCCTGGAAGCGGATCTCGCCCTGGCTCGCGATCAGGCGCAGCAGCGCAAGCCCGAGGGTGGTCTTGCCCGAGCCGCTTTCGCCGACCACGCCCACGGTGTGGCCCTCGCGCACAGATAGAGATATACCATCGACCGCGCGCACGTAGTCGACGGTGCGCTTGAGCAGGCCCTTTTTGATCGGGAAGTGGACCTTGATCTCGGTTCCGGCCATGACGATGGGGGCGTCCGGCGGCGCCTTGATCGGGTCGCCCTTGGGTTGGGCGGCGAGCAGGCGCTGGGTGTAGGCGTGTTGCGGGCGCTGGAAGACGTTCTCGGTCGGCGCCTGCTCGACGATCTCGCCCTGGGTCATGACCGCGACCCGGTCGGCCATCTTGCGCACGATGCCGAGATCGTGGGTGATCAGCAGCAGCGCCATGCCGAACTCGGCCTGCAGCTCCTTGAGCAGCTTCAGGATCTGGGCCTGGATGGTGACATCGAGCGCGGTGGTCGGCTCGTCGGCGATCAACAGGTCCGGCTCGTTGGCCAGCGCCATGGCGATCATGACCCGCTGGCGCTGACCGCCGGAGAGTTCGTGGGGGTAGGCGCCCAGGCGCTTGGCGCCGTCCGGGATGCCGACCACCTCCAAGAGTTCCAGCGTGCGCGCGTGCGCCGCCTCGCGGCCCAATCCCCTGTGCAGGATCAGCGTCTCGTTGATCTGCTTCTCGACCGTGTGCAGCGGGTTGAGCGAGGTCATGGGCTCCTGGAAGATCATCGAGATCTCGTCGCCGCGCACGTCCTGCAGCAGCGCTTTGGAGGCGCCGACCAGCTCCTGGCCCTTGAAGCGGATCGAGCCGGTCGGATGCCGCGCCAACGGGTAGGGCAGGAGCTGGACGATCGAGAGCGCGGTCACCGATTTGCCCGACCCGCTCTCACCCACCAGCGCGAGCGTTTCGCCCTTGGCGATGTCGAAGGAGACGTGCTTGACCGCGTCGACCGGGCCGGTCGGCAGCATGAAGCGGGTCGAAAGCTCGCGCACCCGGAGCAGGGGTTCGGCCATCACTCGGCGCCCTCCGTGTCGGCCTTTGGGGCGGCCCTGGGCTGGACGGTGGCGGCCTCCTCGGCCGGCGCGGGCTCGCCGGCGAACAGCTTGCGCGGGTCGAGCGCGTCGCGCACCGCCTCGCCGATGAAGATCAGCAGGCTCAGCATGATCGCGATGGTGAAGAAGCCGGTCAGGCCGAGCCAGGGCGCCTGCAGGTTGGCCTTGCCCTGGGCCAGGATCTCGCCGAGCGAGGCCGAGCCCGGCGGCAGGCCGATGCCCAGGAAGTCGAGCGAGGTCAGGATGGTGACCGAGCCGGCGAGGGTGAACGGCATGAAGGTGATGGTTGCGACCAGCGCGTTCGGCAGCACGTGGCGGTACATGATGGTCAGGTCCGTGACCCCGAGCGCGCGCGCCGCGCGTACGTAATCGAAGTTGCGCACACGCAGGAACTCGGCGCGCACCACGCCGACGAAGCCCATCCAGGAGAACAGCAGCAGCAGCCCGAGCAGCCACCAGAAGTTGGGCTCGACCACGCTGGCCAGGATGATCAGCAGGTAGAGGGTCGGCAGCCCGGACCAGATCTCCATGAAGCGTTGGAACACCAAGTCGATCCAGCCGCCGAAATAGCCTTGGATGGCCCCCGCGGTGACCCCGATCGCGGCGCTGATCACGGTCAGCACGAAGCCGAACAGCACCGAGATGCGGAAGCCGTAGATCAGCCGCGCGACCAAGTCCCGCGCCTGGTCGTCGGTGCCCAGCCAGTGCTCGGCATCGGGTGGTGCGGGTGCCGGCACTGGCAGGTCCCAGGCCACGGTGCGGTGGTGGTAGCGCACCAGCGGCCAGATCATCCAGCCGCGTTCGTTGATCTTCCCGGCGACGAAGGGATCGCGATAGTCGGCCACGGTCTCGAAGTCGCCGCCGAAGGCGGTCTCCGGATAGTCCTTGAAGATCGGCGCATAGAGTTCGCCGTCGTAATAGGCCAAGAACGGCTTGTCGTTGGCGACGAACTCGGCGAACAGGGCGACCACGAAGATCGCCAGGAAGATCCACAGCGACCAGTAGCCGCGCCGGTTGGCGCGGAAATTGTGCAGCCGGCGCCGGGTCAAGGGCGAGATGCGGCGGCCGAGGAAGCGGTCGGCTTCGGGGGCGCCCAGGGGCGTGCTCCGGGGGGTCTGGCTCATCTTACGCCCCCACGCGCTCGAAGGTGATGCGCGGGTCGATCACGGTGTACATCAGGTCGCCGATCAACCCCATCACCAGGCCGAGCAGGGAGAAGAAGAACAGCGTCCCGAACATGATCGGATAGTCGCGCGCAAAGGCGGCCTCGAAGGCGAGCAGCCCCAGGCCGTCGAGCGAGAAGATGATCTCGATCAGCAGCGAACCGGTGAACAGGATCGAGATGAAGGCGCTCGGAAAGCCGGCGATCACGATCAGCATGGCGTTGCGAAACACGTGGCCGTAGAGCACGCGCTGCTCCGAGAGGCCCTTGGAGCGCGCGGTCACCACGTATTGCTGGTTGATCTGATCGAGGAAGGAATTCTTGGTCAGCATGGTGAGCGTCGCAAAGCCGCCGATCACCATGGCCGTGATCGGCAGCACCATGTGCCAGAGATAGTCGGCGGCCAGCGCCGGCCACGACAGCTCGCGCCAGTTCTCCGAGACCAGGCCGCGCAAGGGGAACCAATCCAGATAGCTGCCGCCGGCGAACACCACCAGCAGTAACACCGCGAACAGGAAGCCGGGAATGGCGTTGCCGACGATGACGACGGCGCTGGTCCAGATGTCAAAGCGGCTGCCGTCGCGCACCGCCTTAACGATGCCGAGCGGGATCGAGATCAGGTAGACCAAGAGCGTGGTCCAGATGCCGAGCGAGATCGAAACCGGCATCTTCTCGATCACCAAGTCGATGACCGGGCGGTCGCGGAAGAAGCTATCGCCGAAATCGAACGTCAGGTAGTTGCCCATCATCTGGATGAAGCGCTCGTGCAGCGGTTTGTCGAAACCGAAGCGCCGCTCGAGCTCCTTGATGAACTCCGGGTCCAGGCCCTGGGCGCCGCGGTAGCGGCTGGACGCGCTTTGGCGGGCCACGGAGAGGGTCTGGGTGGTCCCGACCGCGTCACCGCCGCCGCCGCGGGTGATGCGCTCGGTGATTGCCGAACCCTCGCCGGTCAGCTGCGCGATCACCTGCTCGACCGGCCCGCCCGGGGCCAACTGCACGAACACGAAGTTGATCACCATGATGCCGAACAGCGTCGGGATCATGAGCAGCAGGCGGCGGGCGATGTAGGCGGTCATGTCTGCACGAGCCTCACGCTTGCGGCCGGTTCAGGGCGCGGCGGAACACGAAGAAGCCGGCCAGCAGCAGGCCGGCGAGCAGGGCGAGAGTCACGGTCAGGCCGGGGCCGCCTTCGACCTCGGCGCTCGGCACCTCGGTCTCGCGCCGCGCCTCGAGCCGGGCCGCCTTGGCCGGATCGAACCACCAGAAGTCGGTCGAGGTGCCGAAGCGGGCCGGCCGTTCCGGCCGCGAGAACTTGTCCCAGTAGAGGATGCGCTGCTTGCGCAGGTGCCAGTTGGGAATCACGTAGTGGCCCCAAAGCAGCACCCGGTCGAGCGCCCGGGTCCGGGCGACCAGGGTCTCCCGCGTGGGGGCGGTGATCACCAATTCGATCAGTTCGTCCACCACCGGGTCCTTGATCCCGGCGCGATTGCGCGAGGCCGCCGAGTCCGCGGCCCGGCTGCTCCAGTACTCGCGCTGCTCGTTGCCCGGCGATTCGGACTCGCCCCAGCTGCCGACGATCATGTCGAAATCGAAGGAGCGCAGCCGGTTGATGTACTGGGACTGGTCGACCAGGCGCAGCCGCACGTCGATACCCAGGCGCTTCAGGTTGCGCACCAAGGGCAGCATCACGCGCTCGAAGGCCGGTGACACGATAAGGATCTCGAAGGTCATGGGCTGTTTGGTCTCGGCGTTCACCAGGACCATGTCCTCGACCACCCAGCCGGCTTCGGCGAGCAGCTCGAAGGCGCGCGCCAGGTTCTCGCGCGGCCAGCCCATGCCGTCGGTTGCCGGCGCCCGGTAGGGCGTGGTGAAGACCGCCTCGGGAACTCGCCCGCGGTAGCGCTCGAGAATCTCCAACTCCTCGCCCTCGGGCAGGCCGGTGGCCGCCAACTCGGAGTTGGAGAAATAGCTTTCACTGCGCGTGTACTGGTCGAAGAAGATGTTGCGATTGGTCCACTCGAAGTCGAAGGCGAAGGCCAGCGCCCGGCGCACGCGGCGGTCCTGGAACACGGCCCGGCGCGTGTTGAAGACGAAGGCCTGCATGCCGGTCGGGTTGCGGTGCGGGATCGCTACCTTCTGCAGCCAACCCTCGCGCACCGGCGGCACGTCGTACTCGACCGCCCAGGCCTTGGCCTGGTTCTCACCGAAGTAGTCGATGTCGCCGGACTTCAGCGCCTGGCGGATCACCGTGGCGTCGCGGAAGTAGTCGTAGCGAATGCGGTCGAAGTTGTCCTGGCCGCGATTGACCGCCAGGTCCTTGCCCCAATAGTCCTCGACCCGCTCGGTGACGATGTACCGGCCGGCCTCGAAGTCGGTCACGCGGTAGGGGCCGCTGGCGAGCGGCGGCTCCAGCGTGGTCTTCTCGAAGTCGCGGCCCTCCGCTTCCCAGTAATGCTTGGGCAAGATGCTCAGCTCACCGACGATCAGCGGCAGCTCCCGGTTGCCGGTCTCGGAGAAGCTGAACTTGACCCGCCGTTCGCCGACCTGCTCGGCGCTGGCGACGCTGCCGTAGTAGAAGCGGTAGAAGGGGTGCCCCTTGGCCTTGAGCGTCTCGAAGGACCAGATCACGTCGTCCACCGTGATCGGTTCGCCGTCGTGCCAACGCGCCTCGGGCCTGAGCGTGAAGATCACCCAGGAGCGATCCTCCGGCCATTCCAGGGATTCCGCGATCAAGCCATACAGTGTGAAAGGTTCGTCGAAGCTCCGGACCAGCAAAGATTCAATCGAGGATCCCTGGCCCGCATTCCCCTTGGGGATATTGCCGTTGAAGCTGTCGAAGGTGCCCTGCCTGGCCAGGCGGAGGGTGCCGCCCTTGGGGGCGTTCGGATTGACGTATTTAAAGTGGGTGAAGTCCGGTCCATATTTGGGCTCGCCGTGCATGGCGATGGCGTGGGATTCGTGCACGTGATCGGGCGCGCCGGGCCGTGGGTCGGCCCGGGCCGATGGCGCGAGAACGATGGTCAGCCCGATCAGGGCCGCGAAGATAAGGCGCATGGCCTCCCGCAGCAGGCTAGAGCGGCGCGTAGTATAGGCCGATTCCCATCCCCAAGACCACGTTCGCGCGGCGCCGGTCAAGATGTTGTGATCCCGCGGTTATTCGGGGTTCAGCAGCGCCATCGCCGCGGCGTGGGCGCGCCCATCGCCCGCGGCCAGCACCCGGCCGTCGGACCCAAGCCCGAGCGGCCGCCCCGCCCAGTCGGTGATGGTCCCGCCCGCGCCCTCTACCACCGCCACCAGCGGCAGGTAGTCGTACGTGCCCATGGTCGCCTCGATCACCAGGTCGACAAAGCCGAGCGTTAGCAGGCCGTAAGCGTAGCACTCGCCGCCGTACATCGGCTCTCTGGTCTGGACGCGGACGCGCTCGAAGGCGGCGAAGTCGGCGCCCGGGAACATGTGCGGCGTGGTCGAGAACAAGGTCGCCTCGTTGAGTTCCGCGCAGGGCCGCACCCGCGCTGGCTGCGTGCCGTCGCGGTCCGTGTGCGTGGTCGGCCGGCCGGCGGCACCGATCCAGCGCTCGCCCATGGCCGGCATGTCGATCACCCCGAGCACCGGCGCGCCCTCGCGCAGCAGTGCGATCAAGGTGCCGAACTGGACGTGCCCGGAGATGAAGCGCTTGGTGCCGTCGATGGGGTCGAGCACCCAGACGTACTCGGCCTCGGCGCGCAGCGTTCCATGTTCCTCGCCGACCACGCCGTGGTCGGGATAGCTCTCCGCGATCAGCGCCCGCATGGCGGCCTCGGCCTCGCGGTCGGCGATCGTCACCGGGCTCTGGTCGTCCTTGCGCTCGATCTCGATCGCGCGGCGGAAGTAGCCGCGCGTGATCTCTCCGGCCGCGTCCGCCAAGCGTTCGGCGAGCGTCACGAAGGCTTCGGGGCAGGGCGCGCGTGCAGCGGTTTCTGACATAGCGGCGGCGGGCGGCGGGCAGGGACGCGCGCCTATTTCGGCAAGGCGGCGGGGTTGTCGCTCAGGCCGCGCAGGTGGGCGATCAGATCGGCGCGCTGTCCGGGCTTCTTGATCCCGGCGAAGGACATCTTGGTGCCCGGCGCCCAGTCCTTGGGCTTGGTCAGGAAGGCGTCCAGGTTGTCGTAGTTCCAGGTCTCGCCGGACTTGCTGTTGAGCGCATCGGAATATTTGTAACCCACCGCCGAGCCGATCGGGCGGCCGACCAGGTCCCAGAGGTTGGGGCCGAGCCGGTGCTTGCCGCCCTGGTCCAGGGTGTGGCAGGCGGCGCATTTCTTGACGGTTTTGGCGCCGGCCGCCGGATCGGCGGCGGCGAGCAGCGCAGTCACGCCCATCGGCACTTCCGCGGGCGTCTCGACCGCGCCCGGGGCCTCTTGCGGCTCGGCTTCCGGCGCCGCCACCACGTAGGCGCGGACCTCGTCGCGGTGCTTCGGAAAAATCTCGTTGGCGATGACGTTGGACAGCGAGACGACCAGCGCCACGGTCAACAGCACGCCGAATATCTTGGTGAACTCGGTGGAGTTCATGTTCTCACCCTTGCAGCCCCGAAATTGCTGCGGGACAATAGCTCCGCGCCCCCTGTGGTTCAATAGCACGGGCGCGGCACACAGCGGAATCCGACGGCCATCCCATGAGCCTGCCCCGGTCCCCCATCGTCATGATCCCGGCCCGCTTGGCCTCGACCCGGCTGCCCGGCAAGCCGCTCGCGGATATCCACGGCCTGCCGTTGATCGTCCACGTCTGGCGCCGGGCCGTGGCGGCGGACCTGGGGCCGGTGGTGGTCGCCTGCGCCGAACCGGAAATCGCCGATGCGGTCGCGGCGGCCGGCGGGCGGGCGGCCTTGACCCGGCCCGATCACCGCTCGGGTTCGGACCGCATCTTCGAGGCGCTCGAGGCGCTGGACCCCGAGGGCCGCCACGATGTGGTGATCAACCTGCAGGGCGAGTTGCCGACCATCGCGCCCGAGGTGCTGCGCGCGGTGCTGGCGCCGCTCGCCGAGCCCGCGGTCGATATCGCGACCCTGGTCGCCGTGATCACCGATCCGGAGGAGCGCTGCGACCCCAACGTGCCCAAGGCCGCGCTCGCCTTTCCCCCGTCGGAGCCAGGGCCCGAATCGGCGTCCGGGAAATCCGCCGAGGCGCGGCCCATCGCCCGCGCGCTCTATTTCAGCCGTGCGCCGGTGCCCTGGGACGGCGGCGATCCGGAGCGGCCACTGTACCACCATATCGGGCTCTACGCCTATCGTCGCGCGGCGCTCGCGCGCTTCGTGGCGCTGCCCGCCTCGGCCCTGGAGCGGCGCGAGCGGCTGGAGCAGTTGCGCGCGCTCGAGGCCGGCATGCGCATCGACGCGGCGCTCGTTGACACCGTTCCGCTCGGCGTCGATACTCCCGCCGACCTGGCGCGCGCCCGTGAGCTCCTGGCTCCGCGGGCGTAGTCGTTTCAGGTCTACGCAGGGGCATTTCACGACCGGGCGGGGTCCCGAACAGAACATGCCAGAGACAGTTGCCAGCAGCCTGATCGCCTTCCAGGGGGTCGCCGGTGCCTATTCCGACATGGCCTGCCGGGCGGTCCATCCGGAGATGGCCACGCTGCCCTGTGCCTCCTTCGAGGACACCTTCGCCGCGGTCAACCAGGGCCGTGCGGCGCTTGCCATGATCCCGATCGAGAACTCCAGCGCCGGCCGGGTCGCCGACATCCATCACCTGCTGCCCGAATCCGGCCTGCACATCATCGCCGAGCACTTCCAGAAGATCGACCATCAGCTGCTCGCCCCCAAGGGCGCTACCGTGGAGTCGATCCAGGAGGTCCACAGCCACGTCCAGGCGCTCAGCCAGTGCCGCAGGTTCGTGCGCGGCGCCGGGTTCAAGCCGATCGTCCACGCCGACACCGCCGGCGCCGCCGCCGAGGTCGCCGAGCACGGCGACCCGACCCGGGCCGCCATCGCCTCGCAGCTGGCGGGCGAGATCTACGGCCTGCAGAGCCTGGGCAGCGACATCCAGGACCTCGAACACAACACCACCCGCTTCCTGATCATGTCCAAGGAGCCGGTCGACCCGGATCCCACCGAGGGGCCGGTGGTCACCACCTTCGTGTTCCGGGTGCGCAGCGTGCCGGCCGCGCTCTACAAGGGGCTCGGCGGCTTCGCGACCTGCGGGGTCAACATCACCAAGCTGGAAAGCTACATTCTGGACGCGAGCTTCACCGTGGCCCAGTTCTACGCCGACATCGAGGGCCACCCGGACCAGCGCTTGGTGCGGCTCGCCCTCGAGGAGCTCAGCTTCTTCTCCCGCGAGGTCAAAATCCTCGGCGTCTATCCGGCCAACCCGTTCCGGCAGACCGGCGTCGAAGGCATGATCTAATACCAAAGGTCATTGATGTTGCCCCCTTTCATGGAGGCAAAATGGCCCGCCGGGCAGGCGCGGCGCGCGGTGCGATGTGGGGCCCCCGAGTCCCAGATGGCGGGCAAGGGCCGGAACGCACCCGGCGGGCCATTTCGCCCCACCCATCGGGCCGGGTGCTTTGTGCCGCCAGCGGCGTCGCGCGCCGCTTGAAGTGGCCGGCACGACGGCGCGACGCGCTCCTGACTGGCGGCAAAAATCGCCCCCAGGCCCGCTGCGGTGAAAGGCGTCAATATCAATGACCTTTGGTATAAGCCGGTGAGGCGTCCAGACCCCGGCGGCTCTCCCGCCTTGTCGATCCTCGCGCCGGTCCTGCTGGTGTTCCTCTGGAGTACCGGTTTCGTCGGCGCCAAGTGGGGTCTGCCCTACGCCGAGCCGTTCACCCTGAGCGCGTTGCGCTACGCCATCGCCGCGGCCGTGTTCCTGGCCCTGGCGTTCGTGGCCGGGGCGCCCTGGCCGCGCGGCTGGCGCCAGATCCGCGACATTTCGCTGGTCGGCATCCTGCTCCATGGGGTCTGCCTCACCGGCGTGTTCTGGGCGATCGCGAACGGCACCCCGGCCTGGATGGCGGCCCTGATCGCCGGGCTCAACCCCTTGCTGACCGCCGTCCTCGCCGGGCCCTATCTGGGCGAGCGGATGCGGCCCCGGCAGTGGGCCGGCTTCGTCCTCGGCTTCGCCGGCGTCGGCCTGGTGGTCTGGCAGGGGGTCGCGACCGGCGCCGGACCGTTGCCCGGCACCCTGGCCCTGACCCTGGCCCTGTTCGCGCTCTCGGGCGGCACGCTCTACCAGAAGCGCCACGGCGGCGGGGCCGACCTGCGCTCGGCCCAGGCGGTGCAGTTGCTGGCCAGTGTCCTCTTGGTCGGAATCCTGGCGCTGGTCTTCGAGGCGCGCGAGATCGCCTGGACCGGCGATTTCATCCTCGCCCTGGCCTGGCTCTCGCTGGTGCTTTCGGTCGGCATGTTCACCCTGCTGTTCGCGCTCATCCGGCGCAGCGCGCTGACCCGGGTGTCGAGCCTGTTTTTCCTGGTGCCGCCGCTCGTCGCCCTCGAGACCCATGTCCTGTTCGGCGAGGTGATGACCGGCCGCGATGTGGCTGGCATGGCGCTCGCCGCCCTCGGCGTCGCCCTGGTGAGCGTAAAAGCCCGGTGAGCGCGGGACAATATCAAGGACCATTGGTATTAACCATAACTATTAATATCGATAAAATTTTCGTAAAATTAATCTAGATTTTTGAATCGAAATAAGCGATAACTAAATACGGCAGTTATCTCCGGCGTGACGTTTGGATGCTTTGTAGTTAATAGTTGCTATTAATACTTTATCTGCGGGCTGCAAAGCAAAAACATTAGATGGGGTCTTTGGGGATGTTGGGAATAGCAGCGGGCGTGGTCGCCCTTCTCGTGACGCTTTGCGCGTTTCTCTATTTCGGGATCAACAGCCTGCTCCTGTGGAAGCTGGCGATCGAGGGGCCGGATACGCGCCGGGTCCTGGGTCTGCCGCTGCTGCCTTCCTTCCTCCAGAACACCGGGATTCCGCTCGCCGTCCTGGGTTTCTCCCTGCGCTCCACCGAGCTGGTGGTGGTCTCGGGCCTGTTGATCGGGCTCGGCATGCTGATGACCACGGAGAAGTCGATCTGCCTGCATCCGGCACTCGAAGCGACCCTGCTGCGCCTGGCGATCGTGGCGCTCGGCGCGGTCGGCCTGTTCTACGTTATCTTCTAGCGTATTTTCGGCCCGGCCCACACGATCTCTAGGGGTCATTATCAACGAGACTTGGTATTAATCCTCCGCCAACCAGTCGTCGATCAGGCGCCGGGCGATCGAGTCCCGGCGCGGCAGGCGAAAGCTGTCGTCCTCCGGCGAGGCCTTGAGCGCGGCGCGGCTGTACCAGTCGGCGGCGGCCAACTCGTTCTCGTCGATCCGCAGCGGCCGGTGGCGGCAGGTGGCGTGAAAGCCCAGCATCAGCGAGGCGGGAAACGGCCACGGCTGGGACGACTGGTAGCTGATCTGGTCGAGCTCGAGGCCGACCTCCTCCTTGATCTCGCGCGCGACCGCCTCCTCCAGGCTCTCGCCAGGCTCGACGAAGCCGGCGAGGGTCGAGTGCATGCCGCTGGGCCAGATCTTCTGGCGCCCGAGCACGCAGCGCTCGCCGTCGTGGATCAGCATGATTACCGCCGGGTCGGTGCGCGGGAAGTGCTGGACCCCGCAATCCTTATCCCGGCAGAGACGCACGTGGCCGCCCTGGGTGCTGGCGGTGGCTCCGCCGCAGACCCCGCAGAAGCGGTGGCGCTGGTGCCAATGGACCAGGCCGCGGGCGTAGGCCAGGATCGCGCCCTCGCCGCGTTCGACCAGCGGCCCGACCGCGCGCAGGTCCAGGAACCTGCCCAGCGGAGCGCCGCCGCCCGCCAGTTCGGGCGCGTTCTCCGGTTCCTCGATGGCCGAGAGATCGAGGGCGAAATAGGCGGTCTCGCCGTCCAGGCCCAGGAACACGGTCTCGCTGGCCCGGGCCCGCAGCGCGCCCCCCGCCGTGGCATCGAGCCAGACCGCGCGCGGGTCCGTTTCGCTCCGGATCAGGTTGCGGGCGCGCCACACCGGCACGAAGCGGCTCGCCGGACTGGCCAGGCGCGCGGTCAGCCAATCTTCGTCCCGGCGCAGTTGGTCGGCCCGGTCCAGGCGCATGCCGCTATAGAAATTGCCGCTCTGGCGCGCGTCCTCCATGGCGCCGAAGGTCGCACAGGCGAAAGCG
>SMUX01344056.1_pt1 | contig 12317 bp, 9 predicted proteins | sample 2456431 | NCBI WGS metagenome assembly SMUX01 (sample SAMN11095930, study PRJNA526329) | marine sediment metagenome | biome: Marine sediment; feature: Surficial sediment; material: Deep marine sediment; isolation source: Hadal surficial sediment | place: Pacific Ocean | collected 2014-11 | depth 0-1... | reverse complement strand
GATCTTGAAAGCTGCCGAGCACAGGGATATGACCGCGATCGGATTGTGGCGATATTTCGAGAGCTGGAGTTTCGAACCTTATTAGACAGGCTGGAAAAACAGGGGGGCGTGGAAGGCGAGCTCTATGTCGGCGAGACCAAGGTAGGCCCGGAAACCGAGACCATCGTCGTTGATACCACGGAGGCGCTCGAAGCGCTCGTGAAGCGCCTTAACAAGGCCAAGGCGATCGCTTTTGACGTCGAAACCACCGCCCCGGATGCCGTGAACTCCGATCTGGTGGGTATTTCGCTGGCCGTCGAATCAGGGCAGGGTTACTACATCCCGGTTGGTCACAACCCTGATCTCTCAGGATCGCAGCAGCTCGAGATCGAAATTGTCATTGCGGCACTGCAAAAGCCGATGACCAATCCAAAAATTGAAAAGGTTGGACACAATCTCAAGTTTGACTACACGCTCCTGGCACGCAACGGTCTGGCGGCGGAGCCGCTGGTGTTCGACACCATGATGGCGGAGTGGCTTGTACACCCTTCTTCGCGCAATCTTGGGTTGAAATCGCTTGCCTGGGTGCGACTGGGTATTGAGATGACACCCATCGATGAATTGATCGGCACCGGTCGCAAGCAAAAGACAATGGCTGAAGTACCCATCGCCGATGCGGCACCGTATGCCGCAGCCGATGCCGAAATTTGCCTGAGGCTTCGCCCTATTTTGGAGAAAGAACTGAAGGATCGCGGCCAACAGGCGCTTTTCGAGGATTTGGAAATGCCCCTGGTTCGCATCCTTGCCGCAATGGAGATGACCGGCATCGGGCTGGATACCGAGTTCCTGGCCGACCTCTCCGACCAGCTCGCTGAGCGATTGGGTACGATCGAAGCCGAATTGTTTGATATGGTCGGCCACTCGTTTAATGTAAATTCGACCCAGCAGCTCTCGGACGTGCTGTTTGAGGAATTGGCGCTAAAACCACCCGATGGCACTCGAAGAACCGCCGCTGGCAAATACTCCACTGCCGCCGATGTTCTAGCCTCGTTAAAGGAAGAGCACGAGGTTGTGGCACTTGTGCTGGAACATCGCGAGATGGCGAAACTTAAATCGACCTACGCTGATTCGCTTCCGGAGCAAATTAACCCGGAGTCCGGGAGAGTTCACACTTCATATAACCAGACCGGCGCAATCACCGGCCGCCTGGCCTCCTCCAACCCAAATTTACAAAATATTCCTATTCGCACCAAATTGGGACGTCAGATCCGCCGGGCGTTTATTGCTTCGCGCGCGCATACGTTGCTCGCCGTGGATTATTCACAAATCGAGCTTCGAGTCGTAGCCCATGTGGCGAATGACAAAACGATGATCAAGGCCTTCAATGAAGACCAGGACATTCACTCGGCCACCGCAGCAGCGGTGTTTGGAGCCGACATCGACAATATCACCTCCGAGCAACGGCGCCGGGCTAAAGCGGTCAACTTCGGCTTGATCTATGGAATGAGCCCGTTCGGGTTGACACGCGCCACCGACATGACCCTCGCTGAGGCCGAGAACTTTGTAGATGCTTACTTTGAAAATTTCCCGGGTGTACGCAGTTACATAGAAGAGGTTCGAGAGATGGCAGCGGTGAAGGGTTATACGGAAACCTTGCTCGGCCGGCGACGCTACTTCCCCCAGCTTGCTAAAGAGGGCCAGCCAGCCCCGGCGCAGGTACGCGCTCGCGCCGAGCGAGAAGCCGTAAACTCGCCCATTCAAGGGAGTGCAGCAGACATCATTAAGCTTGCCATGATCGCGCTTCCAGGGGCTCTGGAGCAGGCTGAGCTAGGGGCTGACATGCTGCTTCAGGTACACGACGAACTCGTGTTCGAAGTTCCGAAGACAGAGCTCGAAGCGACCGCGCAGCTTGTTCAAGATGTCATGCAAAGCGCATACAAGCTGAAGGTCCCGCTCAAGACCGATGCCAAATCCGGCCCAAATTGGGAGCAAATGAAGCCCCTCAAGAGCTAGGGTCCCGGCGAGTCCCTGCCCAAAGGGGGACAGATGAAGCCTCTCAAGGCCTGGTGGTGCTGCCTCTCATTTTAGGGTGCACGGCCCGAACGGCGGGACTTTCCCCCCTGTGCTAAAATCGCCGCCCAAATGGCAGGACGTGAAGATCTCTTTAACGAATCCATGCGACTGGGCCACTCTGCGGCCTGGGATCTGCAATGGAACCGCGCCATCGAGTTCTATCGCAAGGCGCTGGCGGAGTTTCCTAATAATCCAAACGCCCTGAACAGCCTTGCGCTGGCCCTGCTCGAGACGGGTCAGCTCGAGGAGGCCCTCGTGGCCTATCAATCAGCATCCAAGGCCACCCCAGACGATCCCATCCCAATCGAAAAGTGTGCGGAGATCTACGAGCGGTTGGGGAGGATCGAGGATTCCATCCAGGCCCGTGAGGATTCGGCGGACATGTACATCCGGCGCAAGGATGCAAGCAAGTCCGTAGATAATTGGCGCCACATTGCGCGCCTTGACCCAGAAAACCTTGCGGCCCGATCTCGCCTAGCCTTAACCTATGAGCGCCTGGGGCGCACTCGGGATTCCGCATTGGAGTACCTCTCCGTAGCTTCAATCCTGCAAAAGAACGGAAAAACCGACCGGGCAAAAGAGGCCGTTCAGCGCTCCATGGCAATCCTCCCGGGAGATTCAGAGGCGACCCAGTTTTTAAGATTATTGAATCAAGGCAAGGATCTACCCTCCCCGACCCAACCTCGGGGTGGAACTGCCCCCTTGCGCATGGCTCAGGTACAGGAATTCCTTCGCGACGAAGGCAGCGATCCTATCCAGGAGGAAGAGCAGCTCAAGGATCCCGAGGCTGCCGCTCAAGGCGAAGCCCTCACGATATTGGCCGGGATCCTATTTGAGGAACCGCAGGACGAAAGCAAAGACAAGGGCCTGGGGATGTCGGACATCACCAGCGGACACACCGGCGAGCTCAAACCATCTACCGCAATCTACCGTTACCTGGCCGAAGCTATTGATCTGCAGACACGCGGCCACACGGAACAAGCGATCAAGGAGTTCAAGCGAGCCATAGACAGCGGTTTGGAGCATCCTGCCGCTCATTACAACCTCGGCATCCTTTATAAGGAAGTCGGGAAAACGGACGATGCACGCAAGCAATTAATTGCTTCCCTTGGCCACCCAGAACTAGCATTAGGTGCAAACCTGGCTCTGGGTAGGTTGGCAAAGGACAAGGGCGATATGCCAGAGGCGGCGAGATATCTCCTGCAGGCTCTGAAACTCGCGGATGGACTGACGGTTGAATCCGGCCAGTCTAAGGATCTGAATCAGTATTACGAGACGCTGCTGGCCACGGAGACAGAGGGAGATAAGAAAGAGCTGGAGCAGATCGTCGATAATACGTTGGAATTCCTCACCGGTCCGGAGTGGCTTAACCGGCTCAAAGAGGCCCGTGAAGAACTTGAGAAGGAAGGCGATGGGGGTGTTGTCGTGCCTATCGCGGAGATGCTCGCGGTCGGCGACACCGATAAGGTGCTGCGGTCAATGAAGCGCATCGACCAACTCATGGATCAGGGTCTGTACGCATCGGCGATGGAAGAAGCTCTGCTGGCGCTTGACTATGCTCCAACCTATCTCACACTCCACCGCCGCATGGCAGATGTCCAGATTGCCTCAGGGCGAACCGAGGCTGGCTACGAAAAACTCTCGATGATCGCGGAGACCCACCGAGTGCGTGGGGAAAGCGCTCAGGCCGCAGACGTGTATATGAAGATATTGCAGCACGCGCCGGTGGATCTTCCCGCCCGGACAAAGCTGATCGAGCTGCTAGTGCAGCAAGATCGCGGCGACGAAGCGCTCAATCAGTCGCTCGAACTGGCGGAGATCTATCAGGACATGGCCGAAATTGATATGGCTCGGAAGACGCTGGCTAATTCGCTTCGCCTCTCCCAGCAGATGTCGACCGGGAACGGATGGTCGCTGCGCATCCTGCACATGATGGGCGATATCGACCTCTCCCGGCTCGACCAGCGGAGGGCGCTGCGGGTATACGAGCAGATTCGCACCATTGATCCTAGCGACGACAAGGCCCGCGTGAGCCTCATCGATCTCAACCTGCGCATCGGTCAGGAGGATCAGGCTGCCAAGGAATTGGACAGCTATCTCGAGTTCCTGGTCGAATCCGGCCACGGTGCGGAAGCCCTGAACTTGCTGGAAGAAATGGCTCGCGAGCACCCTGGGCGACAGGCGCTTCATGCTCGGCTTGCCGAAGCGTATAAAGCCGCCGGGCGTACCGCGGACGCCATCGCGCAATATGACGCCCTGGGGGAGGTCCAGCTGGATGCTGGGCAAAAAGATGACGCGATCCGAAGCATCCAGGCCATCGTCGATCTGAACCCGCCAGACTCCGAGGGGTATGTAGAGCTGCTCAAGAACCTGAAGGACGATCAATAGCCAAAGGTCACAAGTAACCAAAAGCTACAAGCCACTCGACCCTCCGTACTAGCGGTCCTCAGCGCGCCTGACTCCCACTTCCAGGGTTTTAATCAGTAGCGAAGGCATCCCTAACGCGTGATAACTGCGAGATCTCGCACAATGTGGGATGATTGAACGCGTAGAGACAAATGAACAATCTGCCTGACGAAATCTCCTTTTTCCTTCAACGAGTTTCCCCGCTCGCTATCCTGGATCTGCTGCTTGTAAGCGCAGTGTTCTTCTTCGTGATCAGTTTGTTGCGAGGTACGCGTGCGGTTGTACTGCTCAGAGGAATGGTGCTGCTGCTCGTCGTAATGGCTCTGCTGACCGCACTGCTACCGCTTCCCGGCTTTCAGTCGCTGCTGAGCAACACCCTGCCCGCTCTGCTATTCGTCATCCCAGTTGTTTTTGCTCCGGAGATACGGCGAGCCTTCGAGCGAGTAGGGCGCGCCGGGACCTTCTTTAGCCTGTACTCGGAGCCGGCTGAGGCCGAGCGAACCGTAAATCTGATCGTAAGCGCAAGCCAGCGCCTTTCCGAAATTCGGCATGGAGCCCTTATTACGATCGAGCGAGAGGATCGGCTTGACGATTACATCGAGACGGGAGTGGCCCTGGACGCAGCCCTCTCGACAGAGCTGTTGCTTCAGATTTTTTACGTAAACACACCCTTGCATGATGGAGCGGTGATTCTGCGCGATGATCGCGTAGCGGCGGCTTCGGTGGTGATGCCCCTGTCTGCGGGCGGAACTATTTCACGTGGGGCTGAGCGTAAGCTAGGGCTGCGACACCGCGCAGCACTCGGCATCAGTGAGGTGAGCGACGCAGTATCGGTTGTGGTCTCGGAAGAGACTGGCAATATCTCAATTACTCATAACGGGCGGATGATCCGAAGGCTGGATCGCAGCCGCTTGAGGAATATCCTCATCGCCTTTTATCGACCGAGACGAATGAGCGGTCTTCCAAATTGGCTCAGCCGCTTGTTGGTGAGAACCAATCGCGCTGAGGCCACTGGCAACTAGCGATGCTGCGCTGGCTCTGGAAAAATCTCGGATCGCTTGCGCTCGCCTTTATTCTGGCGCTGGCGGTGTGGATTGTTGCAGTTACAAATGCCGACCCCACAGAGACGCGCGAGCTGGGTCCAATTCCAATCGACTACACCGGCCTGCGCCAGGGTCTGCTTGTTGTCGGCGAAGCTCCTCCTATAGCCGGAACTGTTACCGTACGCGCTCCCCTTTCGGTCTGGGAACAACTTAGCTCTCAAAACGTAGCCCTGGCGGTACATTTAGAAGGCCTGGAAGAAGGCAATCATGAGCTACCGGTCGAAACCATCGTAGAGGTTCAGCCCGCGCAAGTCTCCCAGTGGAACCCGGAAACGATCTCTCTAACCCTCGAGCGCGCAGCCACCGCCAGTTTAGGCATCGATGTGGTGGCGGTTGGCGAGCCACAGCTCGGCTATCGAACTACCTCAATTGCCGCCTTGCCCGAGAAAGCTGTAATTCTGGGGCCGCTCTCGCAAGTGGATCAAGTGGTCTCGATCGTCGCTACGGTCAACATTCTCGAGCGGCGGGAGGAATTTGAAGTGGAAGTGCCACTCACTGCGGTTGACGGCGGCGGGAATGTGGTCGACAGCGTCGAATTGGAACCAAGTACCATAGTGGTAAATGTCGCCATCGAGCCACGCGAACGATTCCGTCTGGTGTCTGTAGTTCCCAACTTGGAGGGAGAAGAGCAGCTAGCCGATGCCGGATATCGATTGACGGACGTTTCCGTTACCCCAGAAGTGATAACGGTCTTCTCGTCCGATCCAACTGCCTTGCAAGGCCTTCCGGGATTCGTGGTTACCTCACCCTTCGACCTCAGCGGCGCGACCGACAATCTTGAGCGACGCCTCTCGCTGGAATTGCCCGATGGGGTCTCTCCAGTCGAGGATCAAGGGGTACTAGTTAAGGTCAGTATCTTACCGGTCGAGGGCACCATTACAGTGAGTCGGATTGTCGAATTTCGCGGGTTAACGGATGGGCTATATGCCAAACTATCACCTGAAGCGGTTGAAATCATCTTGAACGGTCCGCTTCCCACGCTCAATTCGCTGCAGCTTGAAGATGTGCGAGTCATTGTGGATCTACTCGATCTGGATGTTGGCGTTCATCAGATTTCACCGCTCATACTCATCGCACCGACCGATGTGGAGCATGAACCGGTGTTCCCCTCCACCATCGAGATCACAATTTCGGCAGAACCCCCGCCCACTCCAATCCCTCCCCCTGATTAAGCATGACAAAACCAGTTGTCGCTCTGGTTGGACGGCCCAACGTGGGCAAGTCCACTTTATTCAATCGCTTGGCCGGCGAGCGCCTGGCGGTCGTTCACGAGCGGCCCGGCACCACACGTGATCGAATTGTGGCCGAGGCCGAGTGGAATGGAGTGGTATTCGATTTGATCGACACGGGCGGCTTTGACCCCTCGATCGTTGATACGTTTGATGAACGATATCTGCCTCAGATCCGGGCTCAAGCCGAGCAGGCGATCCTGGCTGCCGAGGTCATCATATTCCTGGTTGATGGAGCGAGCGGCGTGTCCCCCCTCGACCACGAAATCGCTGACATTCTCCGCCGCGAGCAGGTCCCGATCCTGCTGGTCGTCAACAAGATAGACAGCACAGCGCGAGGCGACCGAAGTTCGGAGTTCTACGAACTTGGCCTGGGGGACCCAATTCCAATCTCGGCCCTCCACGGCAGAGGCACGGGAGATATGTTGGATCGAGTGACGGAGGTTATGGACCCTGAGCCACTGGTTGAGACTGACGAGGATGAAGTCAAGATCGCAATCGTCGGTCGTCCTAACGTCGGAAAGTCCAGCCTGCTCAATCGCCTACTTGGTGAGGAGCGAGCAATCGTATCTCCATTGCCTGGCACCACCCGCGATGCGATCGATACCCAGCTGGAGTTTGAAGGCGTTCCGCTTACTTTAATCGATACTGCTGGGATTCGCCGGCGGGGGCGGATCAAACCAGGTGTCGAGAAGTACTCTTCCATGAGGGCTCTGAAAGCCATCCAAAGGGCAGACGTCGCGCTGCTGCTGATCGACGGGACCGAAGGGGTCACCGCTCAGGACGCGCACATCGCGGGGATGATCCTCGACAAGCTGAAAAGCGTCCTGCTTCTGGTGAACAAGTGGGACATCGTTCCTGAAGAGATCCGCGATATTCAATCCTATGACGAGCACATTCGATCTGCGCTCAAGTTCCTGGATTTTGTCCCGGTACTCTTTATCTCCGCGCTGGTCGGCACCAATGTGCACAAGGTGCTGCCCGCAGCCCTTCAGATTCAGAAGGAACGCCTCCAGCGCATCCCAACTTCCAGGCTCAACGAGCTTCTTCTCGAGGCACAGGCGGCTCATGCACCGCCCTCAAAGGCCGGAAAGCGACTGCGCATCTATTTCGCATCTCAGGTGCGGATCGATCCTCCGACCTTCCTTTTCCATGTAAATGATCCCAAGCTAATGCACTTCAGCTACGCTCGATTCTTGGAAAACCGTATTCGTGCGGAGTACCGTTACGAGGGAACACCTATTCGATTGTCCTTCAGATCGCGGTCCTAGCCCTCTTTATTGGCCAGATCTGCTCCCGACCCGAGTACGCTTGTCAGCCCCCATAGCGGGTCTTATAATCCAATCCGTGACTGAGTACCCCTTCAATCAACCGACGCAGCCCACCATCGTAGAACCCAAACCACCGAGCATCGCTCGGCGGATCTTGCGCTTCATTGGGTCTATCCTTCAAACCGTTTTGTTCGCCGTGATCCTGTTTTTCGTCGTCAATATGCTCACGGCCAGAATACGGGTGGAGGGGGACAGCATGGAGCCCAGCCTGATCGACGGACAGTTTGTGGTAGTGAATAAGCTCGCCTATAACGAGCTGATCAAGACCAAGCCGGAACGAGGCGACATCATCGTTTTCAATTTCCCTCTGAACCCCGACCGCCGTTTTATCAAACGCATCATCGGATTGCCTGGCGATTTGGTCCAGGTGAATAACGGACAGGTTTTCATCGATGGAAATCTCCTGAGTGAACCGTATCTAGCGGCTCCGCCGGCCTATAACGACCAATGGTACATTGGCATGGGCGAGTTCTTTGTACTGGGCGACAACCGCAATAACTCTTCCGACTCGCAGAACTGGGGAGCGTTGGCTCGCGAGGACATCATTGGCAAGGCTATCCTGGTGTATTGGCCTCTAGATTCGATGGGATGGATTCCGCAATACGATCTAGTAGCAGCCGCAGATCAAGGATGATATGAGCGTGCAAGAACCTTCCGCAGTTCAAGAAGCGACCCACATGCGGGTGATCGTCATCGCTGATGTGGAGACGAACGCCACTCAGCTAGTAGAGCGTATCCTGGCGCCGGCTGGCTTTGACGCCTTTCCTGCGACCGACGATGCGCCCAAGGCAGATGTCTTGCTCGTGGACGTCACCCAAATTCGTGGCGATCCTATGGCCGGACTGCGTAATCGACGGGAGATGGGCGACGATGCTCCCGCGTTGGTGCTCGCGGCTCATTTCCCGGCCTCACGTCTGCGCAGTTTTCTTCAGCTTGGCGTTCGAGACGTACTGCTCAAGCCCTATCGCGAGCAAGAGCTCCACGAAGCGCTCAGAGCCTTAGGAGAAGCTCGCAAAGGCGAGGGCGGCACCGGAGAACTGACTCGCAGCGTGGAGATTCTCCAGGAGGACCTGCGGCGAAGGACAGACGAGATCCGCATGTTGAGCGAAATCGGTCGTGTGGTCGCCAGCCTGGATGATCTGGACCAGATCCTGGCGCGGCTGGTAGAAGCGGCCGCCTATGTGACCGATGCGGAGGAAGCCAGTATCTACCTGGCAGATACCGACACAGATGAGGTCGTGCTTCGTGCGACCAAACAAGCCGGTGAGCGTCAAGCTACTCTGCAGCGACTCCGGGCGGATGACATGCTGGTCGGACAGGTCTTTCGCTCTGGCCAACCCATCCTGCGCAAACCAAGCACGGACAGCGGGCCGGTCAAGGTGCAGACCGGCTTCATGGTCCAATCCGTCGTGAAGGTACCGATCCGCATGAGAGAGGAAGTGGTGGGCGTGTTGGGGGTTTACAACCGCCTGGCCTTGCGTTCCTTTAATGAGCAGCACGTCACGCTTCTGATGACCCTGGCAGATTGGGCAGGAGTGGCGCTAGACCGCGCCGCGCTGGTCCAGCAGGCAAGTGCCAGCGCAGGCGGAACGGGACCGATCAGCCTTGTGCCTCCCAGCCTGATTGAGGGGCTGGATGCAGCGATCGCTACTTTAGAGACCACTATCAGCGGGCAGAATGCCCTTGGGAAGAACAATTCTGAGCTGCTCAAGCTTCAAGATCAATTGAGAGAGCTGCGCGCGTTGCCGATTTCAACTATTCAGCCGGAAGCAGCAGAGCAGCTTGTGGATTTGGCACGCTTGATTCAACGCGCAGCCGCTGATCATCAACTGCAAGCAGCCCGCAGGGGCTTGAGCCTGACGGTCGAATCCGAGGCTCCTGTGCCGCTGTTTCCCGGTGACAGCAGCCGGGTGTATCAGGTAATCGATTCGCTGGTGGCGGCCGCCATCCGGCGCACCATGACCGGGCGCGTAATGCTTCAGATTCTGGCCTTTGAGGCCGAAAATGCGGAAGCCGAAGGAGTATTGCTGCCGGCCGAGCTAGACTTAGAGCCGGGCCAATGGGCAGCGGTGTCCGTGGCAGATTCGAGCACGGGCCTGTCGCCGGAGACGGTCAAGGCTCTGAACTCGCAGACTGCGGACCCTGCGGCAGGCAACCTGGGCTATGGGCTTTCGTTGGGCGAACTACGGATGATTGCGGAAAGTATGGGCGGAGTCCTATGGTACGATCAGACCCCGGCCAGCGCCAAGATCACCTTAGCGCTGCCCACCGGGAGCTAGCATGTCCAACCCTATTTCGGTCGAAATTTACACTACAAGCCACCGGATCCTTGGCCGGATCGATCCCGGCGCAAGCGGCCTCTTTAGTCATCTCAACATCCCCACCACAAACTACCTGGCACTCGAAGGAGCACACCTCAATCGGCTCCATCAGCCAACTCGAATGGTGGCGCGCTACCCAACGCTCTGGGTTGTGAAGAATACGATAGTGACCGTGTTGCTTAGCAATCGCGGCGAGGTTGGGCCCGCCGGCGTTGCGCGCGGCGGGTACACGACAACCATGCCGCATTGGGTCCACCTGGTGCTGGGAGGTTACGAGCTGCGGGGGCAGGTTGAGACGCCAGGAAAATTCAACTTCGGGAGTTTTATGATCGAAGGGGACCGGATATTTATTCCGCTCTACAACACCGAACTTATAGCCATACTATTTCCAGATATTCGAGCCAGCTCCCCTGCGATGCTCTTCAACCGCGAAATGGTAGATGCCATCGCGCTACTCCCACGCGAGGCGGTGCCTCGGACTACCAGCCAGACTGAACCGGCTGCTAATTGACCCCCAACCATTGCTACTAAATTCCTTTAGAAGCCAGATTCGATAAATGGCCCGTAAACCTATCCTGGCTGCCAATTGGAAGATGAATCTCGGTCGCCCGGACGATGCTTTGGCGTTCTTCCGGAAGATTCGAAGCGGGCTGAATGGCATCGATGGGGTCGATCTTGTTATCTGCCCGCCGTTCACCGTCTTGTTCCAGCTCGCTGAGCTGTTGGCCCCAACCCGAATCGCACTGGGTGCGCAGAATTCACATTGGGAGAACCAGGGAGCCGAGACCGGTGAGATCTCTCCGCAAATGCTTTCTGAAATTTGTCAGTACGTCATTCTGGGACATTCTGAGCGCCGCGCTACCGGCAGCAACCAGGAGAGCGATGAGGCCATCAATCGGAAGCTGCTAGCGGCCCTTGCGCACGGGCTCACTCCGATTCTTTGCCTGGGAGAAAATCTCGAGCAGAACCATGCCGGCGAAACGGATTCCTTTGTATCGGGCCAGGTCAAGGCAGCTTTCCGAGATGTCGAACCCGCTCAGGCTGCCTCCTGTGTCGTGGCCTACGAGCCGATATGGGCAATAGGCAGCGGAGAAGCCGCGACTCCTGCCGACGCGAATCGAGTGATCGGACTTTCTGTGCGAGGGGCCCTGGCCGAGATCTACAATGAAGAAATCGCGCAGCAGGTGCGGGTGCAGTATGGCGGGAGCGTGACTCCCGATAATATTTCAGAGTTTATGGTGATGCCGGAGGTTGACGGTGCTCTGGTGGGTGGAGCTAGCTTGAAGCCGGAGTTTGTGGACCTGGCCCGCCAGTTAGCCGAGGCTTCCTAAGCCGCCAGCATCACCTCATCCACTACCCCAACGATCACAGCTCGAATGGCTCCCGGGTCGAGGTTCAGAATTTGCCTCGCACCGTTGCCTTCATCGATGACCAGCACTGTATCGCCAATTCCGGCCTGCGCTACATCCACCGCGATATCGTAGTCGCCGGTACCCTCCCCCTCAAGATCGAGCTGATCCACCATCAATAGCTTGTGCCCCTCTAGGTGCGAGATTTTTGTCGTTGCGACTACCGTCCCGATGACCTTGCCGATATACATAATTTGTTGCTACTCCGCTTCGCCCGACGGTATGGTACCGCTGCGGGTAATATGCCAGGTGGCCGAGCCAGGCGAACTGCGGGCGCCCTCAGAAACATGGACCTGATCGACAATTCCTGTGACGGCCAGATCAACCGGCACGAATGTTTCGGGTAGCGCTTGCGCTGCCTCACGGCTGGCAACCATGAAGACCAGCTCTCCGGGAGCGGATTGTGCGGTCGCGTCTGCTGCAACCTGAGTCAGGCCATCCGGTTGCAGGTCCTCGTCTAGCGGCT
>SMUX01271606.1_pt1 | contig 12320 bp, 9 predicted proteins | sample 2456431 | NCBI WGS metagenome assembly SMUX01 (sample SAMN11095930, study PRJNA526329) | marine sediment metagenome | biome: Marine sediment; feature: Surficial sediment; material: Deep marine sediment; isolation source: Hadal surficial sediment | place: Pacific Ocean | collected 2014-11 | depth 0-1... | reverse complement strand
TTCGCCCGCACACCGGAGTTGATGAGAAAGTCGAGATTGGGCGTCTCGGCTTTCTCAGGATAGTCCCAGCGAAAGCCATCAATGGAGATAAGGATAATGGTTGGTTGGTCTTGTTTTAGAACCGAACAACCAAAACTTTGGCAGAAATAAAAAAGGGCTAAAAGGAGAGTCGAAAATCTTATCATTTTATTCGCTTCCTCTCTTGGAAGATTAGAAAATGTTTTTAATAATAGGGTTTGACTTAGTTTGCAAAAAAACTTAGAATTGAACGCTTGGCTGTTGGCCGTAAAAAGAATCCAGGATTAACAAGGGTCATCGTAAGTTACCTGATAAGTGAAATGCCATGCGTTGCATAAGTGCATAGAAATCATTTCCAATAGCCAAAAGCTAAGAGCAAATTACGTACGTTAGGTAAAATTAAATTAACAAACAGAATCTTTTAATGCAAAGGAATATTTAGCTTGAATAATTCATGAATTACCTGAAGGTGCGACGCACCTGGGAGTAAGTTTTTTGCGCAAAGCCAGAAAACAGGTACCATTTCAGTCATTTCAAGAAGTGTGCGGTGCACATTTGTTACAAGAAATATTGTCGTGACAGTGAAGACTATTTTTTAGAAATTTAAAATAAAGGTTGCTTTTTAAAATAATAAATCCTACCTTTTCGATGTTAAAATAATTGTACACGTGTTTTTACACCTTTTAGAATTTTGAGCGACAAGAGTTTCAGAAAAAGTAGCAAGCAGAAAAGCATATCGTGGAGAATGGTGTAGCAATTTTACTACCATTCAAAACGATTTTTTTTTGCCCTGAAAGGCTGTGAACAGATATGTACTTAATTAATAATTTTAAAAAGGACTGATCCTATGGAAAAAGGAACTGTTAAATGGTTCAACGGCTCTAAGGGTTTTGGCTTTATCTCTCGCGAAGAAGGAGATGATGTATTTGTTCATTTCAACGCCATTGCCGGCGACGGATACAAATCTCTGGATGAAGGAGATGAAGTTGAGTTTGAAGTTGAGAGCACCCCAAAAGGGTACCAGGCTGTCAACGTTACAAAAGTATAGTTTGGTTTTTGATTTACAAACCCCCGGCTCTTAAAGAACCGGGGGTTTTTTATTTGACAAGCACTCGTTTTTTGGTTGGAAGCTCAAACTACTTTAAGAGTATCAGTTTTTTTGATCGCATCAATGCTTGCCTTGAGTCTGAGTCCTCAGACTTCGCCCGAATGCGATAAAAGTAAACACCGCTAGCAAAGTTTTTTGCATCAAACAGAACTTTGTGACTACCCGTCGTCATTTCTTTATCCACTAAAGTAACCACTTCCCTACCCAGAATATCAAAAAGCTTTAAAGTCACCATCGAAGCCTCCGGCAGCGTGAATTGAATGGTAGTGGTCGGGTTGAATGGATTCGGGTAGTTCTGGTCCAGACTGAATTCGATGGGAATGCTGTTTTCTTTTTGGGCGACTCTGGTGGTAATCTGAACCGGTAAATACCACAATTGTTCGCTGGTCAACTGACCTGGATTTTGCCGGATGGGTTGGGCCAGGGCCCCGGCAATCCGGTAGATGCCGTCATCAAAAACAGCAACACCGGTTCCTATTTTGCTTTTGCTGACGGTGATTATTGCCTCTTGTGCTTCAGCTTGTGTTAAGGCGAGTGTAAAGAAAAAGCTAAGCATACAAATTATTCTTAGTTTCATGATTATTCTCCTTAGTAAGTAAAAGGTCGTATTGTCAAAAGTTTCGGACTAATTAAAGCGATAAGTTTAATTTTAACAAATAATTAAGTGAATGTTTCCCCTTTCTAAAAGTCAAGAAACTAGCCCGAAGGCGTCCCGCCGAGGGATTACTAAGCATAGAACTTCGAAAAAACGCCTCGGCGAGGCATGTGCTGAGCTTGTCGAATGGACGCCTTCGCTCTATTCTTTTGAGAGCCTAAACGGGATTTTCGATTCAGGGTTATTCACTTCCTGCAGACGCTTTAGCAGTTGCAGTCGCAGCGTTTTTTGCCCCACTTTCGTTTTTCGCGGTCGATAGTTCCATTTTCTGCAAAGCCGCTTCTATTTTTGCCATCCTGGCTTTGAGTGCATCAAATTCAGCCATTTGGGATTTTACTCTGTTCAATTCTGACTCTGTTTTACTCAACTTTGCTTGCGTGGTGGAATCTTCTGCTGTTAGTTCTTTGATGGTGTCATGCAATTGCGCGATGTAGACATGGGCTTTTTCCAGCTCCTCAAGAATTTGTTCGCGTCTCTCGGCCATGTTGTAACCATTGGAGTCGTTAATCTCTTTCGAGCTCTTGACGGCTGGCAGATGCTTTTCTTGCCACATGTACTCAGCGTGCTCCTCGATGGATTCGAGTTTGTAATCCATCTCAAATACATAATCGGGGACATTTAAAGTGGTACCGTCATCGATGAAAGAGCCGCCGGTTACCTGGATATCGCCGCCACTTACTTCCAACTTACTGGCTGGGCTGGTCGTGCCGATACCGACGTTGCCATTTGCGTCGATTCTAAGCCGTTCCGAGCCACCGGTTGTAATAGCGTAGTTATCAGCAGCAGGGCGGAATGTTCCTGTGTTGGTATCGCTTTCAAAACGAAAGGCTGGGCCGCCTGAAGTACCATTTGCAGAACTAAATGAAGACGCCCGGATTTGTCCTACTACATGAAACTTTGTACTCGGTGTCGTTGTCCCAATTCCAACCCTGTTGTTTGTGTCATCATAGAAAATATCAGAACCGTCAGCTACACCGCTGTTGTTATAAATTATTTCTCCATCGCTTCCACCAATGGGTCCGGTTGCTCCCGTCGCGCCACTTGCTCCGGCTGCGCCGGCAGGCCCCGTAGCCCCGGCAGGACCTGTTGCTCCGTTAGCTCCTGCGGGCCCGTTCGCGCCGGTTGCTCCCGGAGGCCCAACCGGTCCAGTTGGCCCCGGCGTGCCGACTGCTGTCTGCCAACTCGCCCAACCTGTTGCATCTGAAGTAAGAACTTTACCTGCTCCTTGAGTCCCATCTACAATTTTTATATCTCCGGCAATTTCCAGTTTAGCTCCCGGATTTATGGTGCCGATTCCAACGTCACCGGTTTCACGGATGACCATTCTGATTGCCCTGTTTGTTCTGAAAACTAGAGGCTTCTTGTCTTTGGTGCCAACAAAGTGTTCTCCGGGCAGCGTACCGAAATTACCGGTGAGTTTCCAGAAATTCGACGAACTTGCCAGGGTGGTCCGGTCTTCCAACATAGAGATGATAAGTTCGCTGCCATTTTGAGTGATTTTGACATTTTCACCCGCCGTCAATTTAACATTATCTTTAATCGAGTTAATACTGCGGACGACCTCATTGTTAGCTATTTTTCTGCCTGTGATGGCGCCATCAGCAACTGTGCGGGCAAATAAGCTATATGGCGTGGCTGTAAGTTCCATGCGCTGACTGGTGTCAGAACCCTCGCCGACTGCGGTCGCAAGCCAAAATGGTTTGTCGAAAGGAATGTCGAGAGGACTGACAACTTCCCAGGGCCACATTAAACAAGCCATTTTGAATGAAGATTTTTTGATTTTCCGACCAAATAGCCTTACCTCCCTCGTCGGCATCGAAAAGTTTAAATGTGAGAGTATATTTACCATCAGGCACAATAACGCCATTTGCATCGGTCAAGACACCCTGGTAACTCAATGTCTGGGGGATCTGTCCCCGGACTGGGATTGAACAGATCAATACAACAAGCAGTACACTTTGAAAGAGTGTTCTTTTCATGGTAGTCCCTTCCTTTTTGTTGAAAGAAATGAGTTATTTAAAATGGGAGACAGGCCGTTCGACTCAGAAAATGTTTGAATCGAAAGGCTGAAGAGCAAAAATAGTTAACTTGAATAATTCACAAACCATAAAAGTTGTCATTCCCGCCCCTGCCTTCGCAGGGATAAACTCCGGCGGGAATCTAATACAAGTCAATAACTTAGTGCAGGTAATGGATGCCCGACGACTCGGGCATGACAATATTGTAGTTTTTTTGCCTGAAATGGAAATTCATGAATTAAGCAGGTTAATTAAAAGAAAGAAATGCTCTCTTGTAAAATTAGAAAAAGAGCCAAAATAAAGAGTGTGTGAGGGTGGAAAGAAAATAGAAGAAAAAATAACGCTTAATTAGGGCACAAGTAGGAGATAAGTAATTTCAGAGTCGCATAGATTAAAGCCCCTTGCTAAAATATTTAAAAGTACCACCGGGCTTTTCTGCCTCTAATAAGCCAGTAAAGAAATTTTTTGATCATCCTCCCTGTTTTTGTTAAAAAATTAGTTGTTTATTCTAGAGAACAGAATTTTAGTTTTAAAGTCAAGAAAAATATTAGTTTTTTTTAAAAAAACCAGGATAGTGCTCGTACGATTATGCAACTAGACTTGCAATTTTACGGGTTACTTCTGTCAGACAAGGGAAGGGTTTTTTGATAAAAACTGAGGCGCCATCCTTCATGATAGATTCCACAGATTCATGCGAATTCAGATGTCCGGACATTGCTACAAATTTGGTGCCTGGATTGTAGGTTTGAGATGCTTTCAAAACATCAGAACCGGAAATGCCGTTCGGCATCTTAACATCACAAACAACCAGATCAATCATTTCTTTTTTTAAGACTTCAATAGCAGGGGCGCCATCGCATTCTGAATAAACCATGAAGCCCAGGCGCTCAAAGCGCCGTTTTAAAATGTCAACGATTGTTTCTTCGTCATCGATAATCAAGATTTTCTTTTGCTTGTCCATCTGATCAAACCTTATTTCTCAATGTGAGTAATCCTTCTTTCAAGCGGAAAGTTTAATGTAAACTCGGTGCCTCTTCCTTCCTGAGAATCAACATGAATGATTCCCCGGTGTTCTTTTACAAGGTTTTGCACAATTGCCAATCCTAATCCTGTGCCTTTCCCTGCAGCTTTTGTGGTAAAAAATGATTCAAAAATATTAGACTTGATCTCTTTTGACATGCCGCCCGCATTATCCTTTATTTTAACCAAGATCCTGTTTGTATTTTCCAGGCTGCTTGAGATCAGCAGCTTTTTTGTTCGTCCATCTTTTATGCAACCAAACGCATCTGCAGCGTTCGTAAGTAAGTTCTGAAAAATCGATTCTAATTTATTTGTGTGGCCCCACATCGCGGGTAAGTTTTCATTAAGGGTGAGTTCAATTGAAATTCCAGAATCTGCAAGCTGTGACTTTAGCAGAATCAGAGAATCGTTTATCGGACGGTTAATATTGACCCTTTCCCAGGCGGAATTTTTGTCGTCTCTGGAATATCTTCCGATGTGATCGATAATAACCCGCATACGTTCCGCGTATTTTTTGATGTTTTTTGCAGAAATGGCCGCAAATTCTTTATCGAAATTGCCATTTCCAAGGGCTTCGATAATTTCATCTGCTTCCGCGCTCACGACTGTTAACGGATTATTTAGCTCATGTGCGACTTCAGCGCCAAGTGTTCCAAGGGTTGCTAATTTTCCAGCTTGAGCTAGTTGCGCTTGAGTTTCTTTTAGTTTGTCATCTGCTTTTTCTAAAGCCTGCTGCAGGGAATGATTTTGTTGAATGAGTTGTTCAATCTGATCGTCGGAGGTCTTTTCAAAAATAAAGTCGTTTTCGTGTGAGGATTCCTGGAGTTTGTCTTTACCAGGCTCATGCGCAAGATCTTTTAAATTATGCAGATAGGTTTGATTTCTTAACATAAATTGCGCTTGTTGGTTACAATTGGGATTGTTTATGGATGCAAATGATTTATCGACTTTCAATTACTTTTCTAAAGTTTTTTTCAAATATGTGTTGACAATTTATTTTAACTATCTTATATTTGGCGTTCACAGGTTAGGAGAGGAGGCCTTTGGCATCAATAGATGCCTGCCATTGACTATTCATTCCTTTGATTTTCATCAATTTATAAACCTGCAGCTCATTTGTTTTGAAGGTATGTAACAGGGTTGAATTGCAAGCATACTTCAGCAAGCCTGATTTTTGCATAAATCAGGAATATATTTTGTACCTAAATTATTGTTTTCATGACAATGATATAAATGAATTGTCCTGCAATATTTGAAACCAATTACCAGATGAGAAGTATAAAAACAAGTGATTTTTATTTTCGTAACTAAATTTAAGCCAAAAAATAAATCAGGGTAATATAAACAAGGAAATGGCTAAAAAGCAGAAAAAACCGGACAATCGTCCCAAGCAATCCATCGAAAAATATTTAGAAGAGATTGGTGGATTTACACCTCTGCCACCTTCGGAAGAGATTGAATTAACCCGGCGAATCCGCAAAGGGGAGTCCAACGCATTAGATCAATTGGTCAAAGCCAACTTACGCTTTGTAATTAGCGTTGCTAAAGAATACCAGGGTCAGGGACTGCCTTTGCAGGATTTAATTAGCGAAGGGAATCTCGGACTTATTAAAGCTGCACAAAGATTCGATGAAACCCGCGGCTTTAAGTTTATCTCCTACGCTGTTTGGTGGATTCGACAGTCGATTTTGCAGGCTTTGGCTGAGCAGTCCCGCGTGGTGAGATTGCCTTTAAACCGGGTCGGTGCAATTAATAAAGTCGGCCGGGTGCTTGAGAAATTGGAAAAACGATATGGCCGCGAACCGAGCATGCACGAGATTGCGGACAGCATGGAGATGACGGATTATGAGGTCGCAGATGTTTTAAAAACCTCGGCGCGCCATCTTTCTCTCGATGAACCTTTTAAAGAAGAAGAGGGTAATAACCTGTTGGACGTGCTTGAAAGCGATCGCTATTCGCCGCCGGACGATTCCCTCATGCAAGAATCCTTGAAAGAGGAAATTGACAAGGTATTGGTTACGTTGAAACCGCGGGAAGCTGAGATCATTCGTTTGTACTTTGGTCTGGAAGGCGATCGACCGTTAACTCTCGAGGAAATCGGCGAACATTTTCAACTGACCAGAGAGCGTGTTCGACAAATCAAAGAGAAAGCCTTGCGGCGGATGCGGCATCGGTCGCGTCTCGAACCGCTTAGAAAATACTTAGGCTAAATAACCAATTCCTGTTTCGGAAATGCCCTTGCAAAAAAGCGAGGGCATTTTTTTTGGATCAGATGATAGTTGAAAGTGTCAGATTTTATTATTAAACTAGTTCATGCCTGAAACTTATGTAAATGTCGCTTTACCCTTACCCCTAAACAAAACTTTTACTTATCTTGTCCCCCGTGAGCTTACCAGCCTCGCTAAAATCGGCAGCCGGGTGATCGCGCCATTTGGCGCCCGAAGACTGACCGGATTCATCGTTGAAATCACTGACAAAACCGAGCTTGAACAAGTTAAAGCTGTTGAGGATATCCTGGACCTAAAACCGCTTATTTCGGGTGAAATGCTTAAATTGGCAGGTTGGATATCTGGTTATTATCTCTGTTCTTTGGGCGAAGTTCTGAAAAGCATGGTACCTGGTTTTTTCATGAAAGCATCAAAATCGATGGTTGAAATTTGTACCGAAGAGGCTGAAATTGAAGCTGCCAAATTAGAGAAGAGCGCGCCCCGGCAGGCGCAAACCCTGCGTTATATTGCCAAGAACCGTAAGATTTCCGTCAATGAACTGAGAAGACGAATGGGCACTAAAAGTATTGACTCAAGCCTTAATCAACTTGAGTCAATAGGCTTGGTCAAAGTGCAGCAATTTATGACAAATTCCAAATTAAAACCAAAAGTTGAAAAATACGTTCGCTTACTTCCCGAAAATTTCGATGAAATTAAAATCGAAGTTTTAAAAAAACGGGCAGCTAAACAAGCAAGTTGTCTACGCTATTTACAAGTGAAGAAGGAAGATATTCTTCAAAAAGAACTTTTAAAGCAGACCGGTTCGGCATTGGCTTCGTTGAAAGCGCTGGAGAAATCGAATTTAATCAGATTTATTCAAAAAGAGGTTGTGCGCGATTATTATGGCTCAAATAATGTTGAGGAACCGAAACCAATTTCTCCAAATGATGAGCAGAAGGCAGCTTTGAAACAAATCGAGGTGCCGATCCGGGAGGAACGGTTTGAGACGTTTTTGTTGTTCGGCGTAACCGGCAGCGGTAAAACCCAGGTCTATATTGAGGCGATTTATAAAACCCTCGAGAAAGGAAAAGACGCGATTGTACTCGTCCCAGAAATCGCTCTGACACCTCAAACAGTCGCGAGGTTTCGAGCTCATTTTAAGGACAAAGTTGCGGTACTTCACAGTGCGATGTCGTCGGGTGAGCGCCTGGATTCCTGGCGGTTGCTGCAAGAGGGCAAGGCTAGAGTGGCGATTGGACCCAGATCGGCAGTATTTGCACCTTTGAAAAATGTTGGCTTGATTGTCGTTGACGAAGAGCACGAAGGTTCGTATAAACAGGACACGTCACCCAGGTACCATGCCCGGGATGTAGCGGTAGTGCGGGCAAAGTTTGCTCAAGCCGTTGTGATTCTCGGCTCGGCAACTCCTTCAGCAGAATCTTTTTATAATGCCAAGACCGAGAAATACAAGCTGATAGAATTACGCCGTCGAGTAAACAACGTTCCTCTTCCGGATGTAAAGATTTTGGATATGCATAAAGAACGACGACTATCAGGGAAGAAGGAGACGATTTTTTCACGACTGCTTGCGGCAAAAATTGAAGAAAAAATCGCCAGAAAAGAACAGATAATTTTACTTTTAAACCGGCGGGGTTTTTCAAGTTATATAAAATGTCGCGACTGCAGTTATATCGAAGAGTGTGAGGATTGTCAGATTACTTTAACTTTCCACCTCACAGGTCACCGGCTTCGCTGTCACTACTGCGGATTTTCAAAACGGGCGCCGGAGAAATGTGCGGAATGCCGGGGTGTCGATATTCAGTTTCGAGGGCTTGGCACACAAAGAGTAGAGACGGAACTGCGAAATCAATTCCCAAAAGCCAGAGTCGTTCGCATGGACATGGACACAACAAGCGGCAAATGGTCTCACGACAAGATTTTAAAAGAGTTCGGCGAGGGAAAATACGATATTCTGCTGGGGACGCAGATGGTTGCCAAGGGACTTGATTTCCATAAAGTAACTCTGGTTGGAGTTATAGACGCGGATGTCGGAATGCTGATTCCGGATTTTCGGTCTTCTGAACGTACATTTCAACTATTGACGCAAGTAGCCGGTCGTGCCGGTCGCAGTAATTTGCCGGGTGAGGTTATCATTCAGTCTTACTTCCCACACAATTTTTGTCTTAACTGTGCTTTGACCCATGATTTCATTAGATTTTTTAGGGGAGAAGTGTTAGAGCGAAGAGAACTCATGTACCCGCCTTTTGGCCGGATTATTTGCTTGCTGTTTAGCGGCGAAAATGAATTAAAGGTTAAGCAAACGGCTCAGGAATTTGAAAAAGCGCTAAAGAAACAGCAGGGCTATTTTCAAATATTGGGGCCGACTGCCTCACCAATTCCTAAAATTAAGAGAAGATTCCGTTGGCAGATTTTGTTAAAGGGGGATAAGGGAAGAGATGCTAACGGGAAAATTCTCAAAAACGCGATTCAAAATGCCCACGGAATGATTAAAGAAGAAAATAAATCTCGGGAAGTCAGAATTGCAATTGATGTGGATCCGGTTTCAATTATTTAGCCGCCGCGACGGTAGGGTTGGTTTTGCCGTAATACCTGATCACTAAATCCACCACTCTCGAATAACTTTGAATCCCTTCTCTCACCCGGTTTGCTTTCAAATATAAGTCATAACTTTTACTTGAGAATTTTGAAATCAGTCCTTCGTGGCTCCTCCACCTTTCCCGGACGGCCTGAATATCCAATTTCACCCCTTCATCGATCAATGATCTAAAGAATTCCGCCCTCGGTTCATCGTTCTTGAGGCTGCGGAAAAAATACCCTAAAAGACTGAAATACCCACTGTAGCGTACCAGCGGCTCACGAGCGTTGGTGCAAACTAAATGGGCCAGGAAGTTTGCTTCCGCTTCGCTGGTGTAGCCCATTTGATGCGCTTTCTCATGGGCCAGTACAAACGGCATCTCGAAAATCAACATGTCTCTGTTGTAATGGATTTCGTGGAAAAGTGGGCTGAAAAAACCACTGGTCGTGGTCATGTTCAACAGCCAATTCCCGACAAATTTTTTTGTGCTCTGATTGCGTGGGATTTTTCTTAAACCCAATTGAGAGAAAATTTCGTCATAAGTTGAATCGATGTCTCTGTTGATGTGTTCGATTTTCTGAATTGAGTATTTTAAATTCAACTCGTTCCCCTGGCGGATAATTTCCACAAATGTTGAGTCAAAAGCATCGATTTCAAGCTGCACATTTTCTAAATCTAATTTTGATTTCAAAGGCTGGCGTAAATAATTGATACCCCAGAAAAGATAGAACCAAATGTAAATGACAGCAGAGATCGACAGCAAATTTAAGATAAGCGAGCCCAGTTGCATTCTTTTTTGTCTGATACGATTAAGCGTGTGCGGAACGCCAATGAGCAACGCGGTCCACAGAAGGAATTCGGTTATGGAAAAAGGAAATTGACTGGATATTTTGGATACAATTAAAGTTAGAATTGGGTAGATGCCGTTTGTATAATATTTCTCTACCGAGTGAGGATAATTTGATAGAAGTTGCAGGACGAGAAAAAATGTCAGGGCCAAGCCAATAATACCGGCCCTGATTTTTGTGGCAGACTGCATTTAATTTCAGAATTATTTCTGTAAAATACTTGTTACGTAAGTTTAATATAATGAAACTGCACAAATATGCAAGAGAATTTCAAAAGTTGCTAATTTTCACGATTTTTTTCTGAATTTAATTTCCCGCCAGCCCTAAATCGCCTGCGATTGTTTTCATTGCGTCAATTACATTTTGAATATGCTCCTCTAAAGTCAACCCCAGCATTTCCGTCCCTTTTTGAATATCCTCGCGGCTCACATTTGCCGCAAATGCTTTCGTTTTCAATTTCTTTTTAACTGACTTAACTTTTAAATCGAGAAGACTTTTGGAAGGCCGAACTAAAGATACCGCAACAATAAAGCCGCTCAGTTCATCCACAGCAAACAGAGCTTTTTCCATATTACTTTCCGGAACGACTCCGGAATAATCTGCGTGTGACAGAATAGCGCGGGTAATTTCTTCGGGGTAGCCTTTCTCTTGCAGAATTTTGACGCCAACAAAAGGGTGTTCCTCCGGCGTTGGGTGCTGCTCATAATCAAAGTCATGCAGCAGGCCGACCACTGCCCATTTTTCTTCATCCTCGCCAAATTTCTTGGCATAAAAACGCATGGCGGCCTCGACTGCGAACATGTGCTTGCGCAAGTTTTCAGATTTTGTATATTCGGTCATTAAATCCCAGGCTTCTTGACGATTCATTTTTTTCTCCTTCCATTAAAAGTCCACCTTTCCCAAAGGGGGATTTCTATTTTGGACACAGAGCCCTCAAAGTTACACAAAGAAACACAGAGATTTTTCAATTTTATTTTTATAAACTGGCAAAGCCGGAACCAAAAAGAGAAACCAAGAGTGCACCCAGAGTCGCAAAATTACGCAAAGAAATTTTCAAAAAAAACTTGTGCGTTCCCTTAGCGCTTTGGGTGAAATCTTTTATTTTTGAGATTTTCTGGTAACCTTTGTGTTTCTCCGTGCTCTTTGCGTCCATTCTACAGTATTCAACAAATCACGTTCAAAACCGAGGGCAATATTTCAAAAGAGGCAGGCAACCTTCCGGGTAGTTCACCATCGGTCTCTATTAAAACTTCGGATTCTGAATTTAGATTCACCTTTTTTCCTTGCAAATTTTGAACTTTTGCGTGTTCAACCATCGTTCCGTTATAAAGTTTGTGGATATTACCCAGAACCTCTCCGGGAGTTAGGTTGCCAAGGATAACAATATCAAATAGCCCGTCATCGATTCTTGCCTTTGGCGCGATCCGCATCCCGCCGCCAAAATATTGTCCATTCGCAATAACCACAGATCTGATAACTTGTTCCTTTGAGAAAGAATCATCCACTTTAATCTCAACCGGGGTGGTTTTGTGAACAAACAGGGTTTTCAGTAGTGCGATTAAATAAGTGGCGCTAGTGCCGAATACTTTGGTTGATTGGTAAGAAAGGTTGGTTAAAGTTCCTCCGAAGCCGGCATCAGCAACATTGATGAAATAACGAGTCACCGGTTTGCCGTTCAAGCTCTGGCACTTCATGAACCCCAAGTCACATTTCTTGATTTTATGAGTCTTTATTTTAGTTGCAGCATCTTCGACATTTTTTGGGATTCCCAACGTTCTGACCAAATCTCCACCAGTGCCCATCGCAATTATTCCTAAACTTGCTTCAGGGTTAATTTGTTTTGCATTCTC
>SMUX01033704.1_pt1 | contig 12321 bp, 12 predicted proteins | sample 2456431 | NCBI WGS metagenome assembly SMUX01 (sample SAMN11095930, study PRJNA526329) | marine sediment metagenome | biome: Marine sediment; feature: Surficial sediment; material: Deep marine sediment; isolation source: Hadal surficial sediment | place: Pacific Ocean | collected 2014-11 | depth... | reverse complement strand
GGGGGACGATGGCGTCGAGAAAACCTTTGTCCAGCAGAAACTCGCTGCGCTGGAAGCCTTCGGGCAGCTTCTGGCCGATGGTCTGCTCGATCACGCGCGGCCCGGCAAAGCCGATCAGCGCGCCCGGCTCGGCGATGTTGAGGTCGCCCTGCATGGCGTAGCAGGCGGTGACGCCGCCGGTGGTGGGGTCGGTCAACAGGCTGATGTAAGGCACGCGCGCATCGTCCAGCCGCGCCAGCGCCGCGCTGATCTTCGCCATCTGCATCAGGCTGACCACGCCCTCCATCATGCGCGCGCCGCCCGAGCAGGAAACGATCACCAGCGGCAGCTTCGCTTCCAGCGAGCGCTCCGCCGCCCGCGTCACCTTTTCGCCCACCACCGCTCCCATTGAGCCGCCGATGAAGGCGAACTCCATCGCGCCGATCTGCACCGGCCGGCCAGCCAGCTTGCCTTCGCCGAACAGGATGGCATCCTGCATTCCGGTTTTCTTCTTCGCTGCTTTCAGGCGCTGGTCGTAGGGCTTGGTATCCACGAACTTGAGCGGGTCGGTGGAGGCCAGTCCGGCGTCGTGCTCGGTGTAGCCGCCCGCGTCGAAGAGCAGCTCCAGCCGCTGATGGGCGTTGATGCGGTAGTGGTGCTGGCAGCGCGGGCAGACGCTCAGGTTGGCGTCCAGGTCTTTCTTCCAGACGATCTGGCGACAGCCGTCGCACTTCTTCCACAGGCCCTCGGTGCGTACCTTGCTTTCCTCCGAGGCCGCGCGCTCAATGCCTTTCTTCTGTCGTCGGAACCACGCCATTTTTGGTTTATCCGTTAATCAGTTTATTGGTTTATTGGAAGACGTGATGCGCCGGGCTTTTCTTCGCCCGATCAACCAATGAACCAATCAACCGATCAATCCTCATCAGTATTCAATCCCGCGCTGGGCATCGATGCCTTTCTGGTAGGGATGCTTGACCTCGCGCATCTCGGTCACCAGGTCAGCCAGCTCCACCACCTGCGCGTGGGCGTTGCGCCCGGTCAGCACCACGTGCAGGTCCTCGGGCTTTCCCTTCAGCGTTTCCACCACCGCTTCCACCTTGAGCAGGTGGTAGCTGATAGCGTAGTTGATCTCATCGAGGATAATCATATCGTACTGGCCGGAGAAAATCTTCTCGCGCGCAAACGCCCAGGCTTCTTCAGCCGCCTGGCGGTGCTTGGGGTCAACCTCGCCGCCCAGCTTGACGAAGCCTTTGCCCATGGGACGGATTTCAAACTTGTCTTTGCCGAGAAGCTCGGCGGTGTCGAGTTCGCCGTAGTGCCAGGAGCCTTTGATGAACTGCACCATCAGCACCCGCAGCCCGCTGCCGATGGCGCGGAAGGCCAGCCCCAGCGCCGCCGTGGTCTTGCCCTTGCCCGGCCCGGTGTGGACGATGATCAGTCCCTTTTTGCCTGCTTCGCTCATTGTGGCTGCCGGTGCAGTCCCACTCCCTGCCCCAAGCCTGTTCTTGGGGAGGGAGGCACTTTACTTGTGGTTGGGGGGTGCGCGCAAGAGCGCCGCTGTCGTGCATGGAGAGGATGGCGCAATTCTTGCCGCGGGCAGATTAGCAAGCCTGGGACGCCCGGTGGGTCTGGAAGTTTTCTTGGCACTTGATGCCGGCGGGCGGCGGGGCAAGGCTTGGAAGCGCGGGTCGGAGCGCGATGTTGTGCGCAGAGCTAGCTCTAAGCAGGCGAGGGATGGTGTTTACTACGGCTACTTCCCGTTTCTGGCATCCAGCACTGCGCGCACCTTGTGCGCCAGGGCATCAAGGGTAAAAGGTTTTTGGAGAAAAGCTATATCTTGCTCGAGGAGTCCGTGATGGACAATGGCGTCGTCGGTGTAGCCCGACATGTAGAGCACTTTCATCTCGGGCCGCAGGGGCACCAGGCTGTGGGCCAACTCACGGCCGCTCATCTGCGGCATCACCACGTCGGTCAGCAGCAAGTGGATGGGGCCTTTGTGCTGATTTGAGATCCGCAGGGCCTCGCACCCTTCAATCGCTTCCAGTACCCGATAGCCGTTTTCTTCCAAGAACTGGCGAGTGAGTCTCCGAACAGACATTTCGTCTTCGACCACCAGAACGGTTTCCGAGCCGCGCGCTGGCGGGGCGATGGCTTCCTCCAGCTTGGCTTTCTCGTCGGTCTCTTCAATGCGCGGCAGATAGATTTTGAAGGTCGTTCCCTGGCCGGGCTCGCTGTACACCCAGATGTAGCCGCCGCTCTGCTTGACAATCCCATAGACGGTCGCCAAGCCCAGCCCGGTGCCCTTCCCGTTTTCCTTGGTCGTGAAGAAGGGCTCGAAGATGCGGGTTTGGGTCTCCTGATCGATGCCGGCGCCGCTGTCGCTCACCGCCAGCATCACGTAGGAACCGGGTGTTACCACGGGGTGACTGCTGACGTAGCCTTCGTCCAGCTCAACGTTTGAGGTTTCAACGATGAGCTTGCCGCCTTTCGGCATGGCATCCCGGGCATTGACAGCCAGGTTCATGATGATCTGTTCGATCTGTCCCTGGTCCGCTTTCACCCGTCCCAAGCCTGGTTTCAGTAAGGTGACCCGCTCGATGTCCTCGCGGATCACGCGCCGGAGCAGTTTGTCCATATCGGCCACGACGGCGTTGAGGTCGAGCACTTGGGGTTGGACTACTTGTTTGCGGCTGAGGGCCAGGAGTTGTTGGGTGAGAGCGGTGGCGCGGTCGGCGGCTTTCTGGATCTCCTTGGCGCTCGCGCTTAGGGAATCGGATTGATCGGCGCGGCTCAGAAGCAGTTCGGTGTAACCTCGAATGACCATCAGCAGGTTGTTGAAGTCGTGGGCCACCCCGCCGGCCAGCCGTCCCACCGCCTCCATTTTTTCCGCTTGGCGAATCTGGGCTTCCAACCGATTGAGCTCCTGCTGGGTCTTGCCGGTGAGCTTGTCGGTCAGGAGTGCTTGGTCCACACGTTCGAGGATCTGCTTCGGTCCATCATCAGGTTGACAAGCGGCCCAGCCGGCGGAAAAGGCGAAGGGAATCTTCCGTCCGTGGTGTTCCACTTCCAGCCCATGCAACCGGGACAGCACGCTCAGCACTTGCTCAGGACGACATTCGGGCAGGAGCACGAGAAATTCGTCGCCCCCCATGCGTATCGGAATGTCGCTGCTGCGAATGGCTTTTCTTATGTGAATAGCAAAGTGGGTGAGCACCAGGTCGCCGGCGGAATGGCCGTAGCAGTCGTTGATCTGCTTGAAGTCGTTGAGGTCAAGCATCAACACCGAGAGCAGGTAATCTTGCCGTCGGGACCGGGCAATCTCGACCACCAAGTGCTGCTCCAGAAAGCGCCGGTTGTAGAGGCCGGTGAGGGGATCGGTCAGGACCAGCTGGCGGAGTTGCTCCGTACGGAGTTCTTGCCGGGCGATGATTTCCAACTGGCGTGCCAGTTGACGCCGCAGCCGGCGAACCAAAATTAGTTGGTAGATGACATGAATGCTGAAAAGGAGCACCAGCCCCAGCAGGCCCTGCACGGCTTGGTCCAGGTGGTGCACGGAGAACGGGCTCTCTTCCTGTGCCAGCGCCGGGAGGGAGAACGAGACGACTGCCAGTATCAACAGGAGCATAACAACGATGGCAGCCCCCCAGAGCCACAAATCGCGCTGTTCGAGTTGCCGCAGCCTGCCCTGGATCTCGAGCATGCCAAGGTCGGCGGCCGGTTCTTGGTGTAGTTCCTGTTTCACTTTTCTTCTCCCAAGTTCAGGCGACTAAGAGCTGCCAGTGAGCAGCGGGAGTCGAGCGCTGCTCGGTCGGTGCGCGGGCGATGGTACGCCGGCAGACGCCACAAGCCGTTTGTTCAGCGCCGCATGCCGGGCGAAGGGCTGGAAGCCGGCACACCTGTTGAGGATCATGCGGGAAGTCCACGCAAGGCCGTTGATGGTGGCGACCCAGGCGGCGAGGTCGCGCCATGGACGGCTGCGCGGCAAGCTGAAACCCAGCATCACACCTCGTCTCCTAGCGGCGGCGAACAAACTACAGCATGCTCCTTTATCTTTATCGGCAAAATCGAGGCAGACTTTGCTCTTTCCTTACTGGGTCGGGCGCGTAGTGGCAGTTCTTCGCACACACCCAATGGTCTGGCGCACACCTTGGCGGAGCAGAGCTTGGAAGCGCAGGGGCAGGAAAAACAGGTCAAGATTTATCAACTGTTCCGGTACAATCGGGGACACCCACGAGGTGAATCGAGCGGCCAACTATCGCCTGGCCAGGGTTGGACTGGTCTCAAGGGTGCCGAAGATGCGCAGACTGAATCAACTTTCTGGTTGAGGGAGTTCGATGAGCACTTTGGATCTTTTGATGATTGGTGCCTTTATCGCCTACGCGATTTGGGCCGGCTTGCGGTCGCGGAAAGTCGCTTCCAAGAATCTGGAGGAGTATTTCCTGGCTGGCCGAAGCCTCAAAGGCTGGCGCGCCGGCATCAGCATGGCGGCCACCCAGTTTGCCGCCGACACGCCTCTGCTGGTCACCGGGTTGATTGCCACCGGAGGAATTTTTGCTCTGTGGCGGCTTTGGATTTTCGCTCTGGCCTTCCTGATGATGGGGTTTGTGTTTGCGGCCAGTTGGCGTCGGGCGGGCGTTCTGACCGACGCAGAGCTGACCGAAATCCGTTACGGTCACAAGCCGGCTGCCGTTCTCCGCGGCGTCAAAGCTATCTACTTCGGGACCATCATCAATTGCACCGTGCTGGCCATGGTTCTGCTGGCAGCCACGCGCATTGCAGAGCCGTTCTTGCTCTGGGACCGATGGTTGCCCGCCTGGCTGTTCAATCCGCTGGTCGAGTTGGTGCGCTGGATCGGAATGCCGCTGACGCTTGATACCGGCGATGGGATGGGCGTGTGGATTCGAACCGCCAGCAACCTGATTTCCATCGGCGCCATCGTCCTGGTGACGACTTTTTATTCCGCCACCGGCGGTTTGCGCAGCGTGGTTATGACTGACATCTTCCAGTTCTTCCTCATGATGCTGGGGACACTGTGCTACGCAGTTGTGGTTGTGCGCACGGTCGGCGGGCTGTCGGTCATCACCGAACGCATCCACGAACTGTTTGCCGCCGGCGGGCCGGGTGGAATCCTTCCTGACCAAATCCTGGCCTTTACTCCCTCGCGCGCCTACGACGTTTCCTGGATGCTCCTGTTGGCTTTTGGGTTCCAGTGGTTGATCCACATGTATGCCGACGGCACCGGCTACCTGGCTCAGCGGTCCATGGCCTGTTGCACCGACCGCGACGCCAAGTTTGCCGCGGTGGTCTTCACTGTGGTCCAGATCATCTTCCGCAGCCTGCTGTGGCTTGTGATCGGACTGGGGCTGTTGGTTATCTTTCCGCCCGACCCGGAACTCACCGGCGAGGTGCTGACGGCGGAGCGCGAGGCGACTTTTGTCCGGGGGATGGCGGAGCTGTTGCCGACCGGAATCAAAGGGCTGATGTTGACAGGGATGCTGGCGGCGTTGGCGTCCACGGTGGACACGCACTTGAACTGGGGCTCTTCCTACTGGACCAACGACATTTACAAACGGTTCATCTGCGAGGCTTGGCTGAAGCGGAAGCCCACCGGCCGGACGCTGGTGTGGGTGGCCCGGGGCGCCAATCTTTTGATTCTGGCGATTGCCCTGCTCATCATGACCCAGCTTACTTCCATCCAGTTGGCGTGGGAGACCAGCCTGCTGCTGGGCGCCGGCATCGGGATTGTTCTGGTGTTGCGCTGGCTCTGGTGGCGGATGAATGCCTGGGGGGAAATTTCCGCCATCGTGGCGTCCCTGGTTCTGGCTCCCATCCTGCTGAAGACCATTCCGGCGGAACAAGAGGTGCTGCGAATGCTGCTGGTGGCGCTGGGCTCCACCGTGGTTGCCGTCGTGGTGGTTTTTCTCACCGGGCCGGAGGAGCAGAGCCGCCTGCGGGAGTTTTATCGTCGGGCGCACCCGCCCGGGTTCTGGGGGCCGGTGGCCGCGTCGTTGAACGAAGAACCCGGGCTGGGACAGCGACGCCTGCAACGCGCTCTTGCCGCCATGCTCACCTCCGCTTTTTCGATCTTTTGCTTGTTGACGGGGTTGGGCACTTGGCTGGTGGGGAGTCCCGCGCCGACCTGGTTCCCCTGGCGTTGGTTGTGGATTCTGGTTCTGCTTCTGTTGGGATTTGGCCTCATCCCGGTTTGGTGGCGGCTGGGATTCAGCGAACCGGATTCTCAAGACAACTGAGCCGGCTGCGTCGCAATCCTGAGCCTGTAATGTGGCTGGGACCTCCAGCGTGCCTCTTGTACCTGTTGGTGATGCTTGCGCTGAAATGTGCGCGTCGTTGTCAGCCGCTGGGCAAGGCCGGGGTTGCAGGGGAGGGCTGGAGCTGGGCGGCGCGGAAAGATTTTTGCTCCAGCAGTTGCTGCGCGCCCGGCTGGCGGCTGAGCACCAGGATGCCTAGGTTGCGCCGTTCCCGCGTAGCAATCCGGTAGGCTTCAGTTTGCAGCTTCTGGTTGGAACAGTCGGGATGTTGTTTCAACCAGCCGACCAGCCGGTGGAGCAGCGGATAGAGCCGCGCGATGTTCTCCAGTTGAGCCGGGCCGGCGGCCAGGTATTTTCCCCGTCGCTCGGTCAGCAGGCTGACGGTGCGGAGAAAATCCCGCACCATCCTGTCGTAGCCCCACAGCAGGATTTCCCCCTGCGGCCGCAGCACCCGCCGGGCCAGTTGGGTGAGCTCGTTCAGGTGGGGAAGGTATTCGTGATAGAGGGCGTCCCAGGTGTCGATGTAAACCGTGTCGTATTGCTCGGTTGTGGTTTGGAGGTAGTCTTCGATGCCCATCTCGGTGATCGCGCACGCCGAGCGTCGCGGCCAGGGCTGCTTGTCCCAGGTACTTTGAATGAGAGCGATGATGTCAGGGTCTTTCTCGATGATGTCCACCGCCTCCACGCGCGGGAGCGCAAGAGCAAATTGCGGGAACACACCCAGCCCCAGGCCGCCGCACAGCACCCGGCCGCGCGCCCGCTTGGCCGCTTCCCACATCATCAGCCGCTCTTGCAGGTCATCGGACATCCAGACCGTATAGGGCACGCGCGATTCCGCCGGCTCGGAAGCGCGGAAGCGCCGGGCGGTCCAATCAAAGCGGCAGCCGGGGTGGCGTTTGTAGAGCGTGCAGAAGGCCGGGATGCCCTCGCCCATCACCGGCCGGCCGTAGAGCTCGTGGACGTCCTGGCGTTGCCTGACTAGAGTCAGGTCGGGCGGGTAATCGCCTTCCGCCGGCAGTCTGATCGGCATGCGAATGGCGCGGAAATCGCTGCGGTCGTCCTGCCAAGTGTCGTCCCGCTCAGTGGAGCGGCTGGCGAGTCTTTCTTTCCACGCTTGCGCGGAGAAATGGACAGTGGCGGGCGGGGCCGTCTGCCACAGATAGCTCAACACATCCGCCAGCAGGGGGCGCGGATTGCTCAACCGCAGGGGGGGAACTCCGATCGCGGTTTCTTGTGCGCCCAGTTCTTTTTGCAAGCGGAATCGCTTGGCTTCCGACTCGATGCAGTTCACTGCTTGCGGGCATTTCCGGCAGTCTTCGGTATTGACGTCTGTGGTTGCGTTGAGAGCTCGGCAGTCCAGCGGGCGCGCTGCATAAATGCTGCAACGCCCTTCCTCCAAGAAAGGGCATTCCAGGCCGCCGGCACGATAGAAGAGGTCTTCCGACTCGCAGAAGCCGTCGGCGCGCAGCTTTTGCAGGGAAGATGCGGTGGCCTCCACGCGCAGGCGAAAATGTTCCTGCTGCTCGGGCGGGAAGTGGCGGCGAATATGGTCGGCGATGGCCACGCCTTCCGCCAGGGTGCAGAAGACTCTGCGGTAACAACAGGGAACGCACCCCGGGCGACAGAGGATTTTTTTCCCCGCCGACTCAATCTCCGCTTGGATTCCCGGCCAGGCGTGGTCCCACTTCTCAAAGACGGACAGCGCCGAGGCCCGCAGCTTTTTCCGGGCTTGAGCGCGGAGAGGTTTCCCTGCTTGCGGTTTTCCGGACTTCATGGTGGGCCAACCTGTTCGGTGCCGCCCCGATGCTCCCGCAACGGGGTCAAAACGGGATTAAGTAGAGATTAAAATCTACTTAGCTGAGAGCTGGCTGCGAGGGTGTGGAGGAGGCTCGGGTAAGCAGCGGTCACTTGGGGTAGGGGTGGTCGCGCAGCAGCGCGAAGGCGCGGTAGAGCTGCTCCAGCAGGACCACGCGGGCCAACTCGTGCGGCATGGTCATCTGGGAGAGCGAGAGCAGCAGGGTAGCTTTCTTCTTGGTCTCTTCCGCAAAGCCTTCCGCGCCGCCCAGCAGGAAGACCAACTGATTGTGCCCGCGGTTGATCTGCTGGGCCAGCCAGCGAGCGAACTCCTCTGAGGTGTGGTTCTTCCCGGCGGCGTCCAGCAGCACCACCGGCGTGCTCGCCTGCTTGCCGCGCGCTTCCTCCACTGTCCGGGGGCCGCCGTCGGCGCTTTTCCGCTCAATAATCTCAATCGGCGAGAAGTGCGCGATGCGCTGGCGGTAGTCTTCGATCAGCGCGCGCAGGTGCGGGTTGCGCGTCTTGCCCAGGAATACCAGCCGCAACTTCATTCTGTACTCATCATCGTCATTCTGAGCACAGCGAAGAATCTCTTAGCGCGAGATGCTTCACTTCGTTCAGCATGACACATCGCGATGCTGGACTCCGGTGGTAGGAGAAAGCAAGTTTCATTTTTGCTCGTCATGTGGCAAGGGCAGGGGGGTGGCGCGGCGCCAGAGGCGCTCCAGGTCGTAGAAGCTGCGGGCGCGCGGGCTGAAGACGTGCACCACGAAGTCCAGGTAGTCCACCAGCACCCACTCGGCCTGTTCGTAGCCCTCCACATGTGCGGGCGTGAGCCCGGCGCGGCCCAGTTGCTCCTCCACCGCATCGGCGATGGCTTTCACCTGCCGGTTGGACTGGCCGGTGCACAGCAGGAAGTAGCCGGTGAAGGAGGCCACGCCGTCGAGGTCGAGCAGAACCACCTCAGCGGCCTTCTTGTCCAGGGCAGCCGCGGCGGCGCGCTGGAGCTGTTTGGGAACCGAGTGTTTGGCCATCTAGCAGTAAAGCTGCAAGTGTTCGATGTAGTCCGCGACGCTCGGCGGCACCCACTTGCGCCAGGCCGCGCGGCCGGTGCGCACCAGTTGCCGGATGCGGCTGGAGGAAATATCGGCGTGCACTCCAGTCAGCAAGTGGATGGTGCTTTGGCGCAACCGGATTTCCCCGGCGGAACTCCGTGCCGTCGGCGCCAATAGGTCGGGGGGGAGCACGCGGCGGGCCTCCGCCAGGTGGAAGCCGGGCCGGGTGGCGACGATGAAGTCGCACAGACGAACCAGGCGACGGAGGTTCTTCCAGGCAGGCAGCGTCAGGAAGGCATCCGCGCCCAGCAGGAAATAGACCCGGGCGCGGCGGTCGAGTTGGCGGCGGAGGCGCGCCACGGTATCAACCGAGTAGTAGCGGCGGCGGCCGCTCAGGTCGGGCGCGGCCTCCAGCAGTGACGGAAGGAAATCATCCCCGCCCCGCGCCGCGCGCGACAGGTGGGCGCACGCCAGCGTCACCATGGCATAGCGGTGCAGGAAAGGACTCAGCCCGCGGGCCTGCTTGTGGGGCGGGAGGCCGGAGGGAATGAAGTAAATGCAGTCGAGGTGGAAGCGGCGCCGCGCCGCCCGCGCCAGTGCCAGATGGCCGTTGTGAATGGGATCGAAGGTTCCGCCGAACAACCCGATTTTCAATTGGCGGCTCACGCGGCGGCTTTAGCTCCTAGGGTGCGGGTGTTGCCGGGGCCGCGGGCGCCAGGTTGCGCAGCTGCGCGGCCAACAGGCGGCGAAGCTCGTCCAAGCCTTCCCCGGTCACAGCGGAAATGGCCACGCAGGGCAGCCCTTCGGTTTCGCAGTGTGCCCGCAGCGCGGCCAGGCGCTCGGGGTTGGGCAGCGCATCGAGTTTATTGGCCGCCACCACCACCGGCTTTTCCGCGAGCGCCGTACTGAATTGGTGCAGTTCGTTCCGTACCACGCGGAAGTCGTCCGCCGGGTCGCGCCCGGTGTCGGAGATATCCACCAGGTGCACCAGTAAGCGGGTGCGCTCGATGTGGCGCAGGAAGCGCGTGCCCAGGCCGTGGCCCGCGTGCGCGCCTTCGATCAGGCCGGGGATGTCGGCCAACACAAAACTTTCTTCGTCATCTCCGCGCACCACGCCCAGGCAGGGTTCCAGGGTAGTGAAGGGATAGTCGGCGATCTTCGGGTGCGCGGCCGAAAGGTGCGAGATGAGCGTGGACTTGCCGGCGTTGGGGAAGCCCACCAAGCCCACGTCGGCCAGCAGCTTCAATTCCATCCGCAGGCGGCGCTCTTCGCCCAGCTCACCCGGGTCGGCGCGGCGCGGGGCCTGATAGGTGGAGGTGGCGAAGCGGGCGTTGCCGCGCCCACCGCGTCCGCCGTGCGCGGCCACCCAGCGCTGGCCGGGCTGAGTGAAGTCGAACAGCTTTTCGCCGCTCTCTTCTTCGTAGAAGATGGTGCCGACCGGAACTTGGATGGTGCGGTCGTCGCCGCTGGCGCCGTGGCGGTTGGAGCCTTCGCCGTGGTGCCCGCGCGGGGCGCGGAACTCGCGGTTGTAGCGGAAGGGCAGCAGGGTGTTGAGGTGCTGGGTGGATTCCAGAATCACGTCGCCGCCGTCGCCCCCGTCGCCGCCGGAGGGGCCGCCGCGCGGCACGAACTTCTCCCGGCGGAAGGCGATGCAGCCCTTGCCGCCGTCGCCCGCCTTGATCCAGATTTTGGCTTCGTCAATGAACATGAATCAGTGGCCGGTGAATATTTGTCCCATCTCTGGAGAAAAGAATAGCGGAAAAACCCACCAGGAGAAAGGTGAGTTGAGGAACTTGGCGAAGCTCAGGTGGTGGGTTAGTCGGCGCCGGCAGCAGCGGGGGCCTCGGCGGGCTGGACGCTGATGTAGCGGCCCAGGCGGCCTTTTTTCTCGAACAGCACAATGCCGTTGGCGGTGGCGAAGAGGGTGTCGTCGCGCCCGCGGCCGACGTTGGCCCCGGCTTTGTAAGGCGTGCCGCGCTGGCGGACCAGGATGGAGCCGGCGTGCACCCACTGGCCGCCGAAGCGCTTGATGCCCAGCCGCTTAGCTTGACTGTCCCGCCCGTTGGTGCTGCTGCCCTGACCTTTTTTGTGTGCCATGACTTACTCCGATGCGTGGCCGGAAATCGCGGTGATTTTGACCGCGGTGTAGAGCTGGCGGTGGCCGCGCATGATCTTGTACTGGCTGTTCTTCTTAAACTTAAAGACGCGCACCTTGGCGCCCTTGCCTTGCTCGACGATGGTGCCGCTGACTTTGGCCTTGGCCAGCAGGGGCGTGCCGGTGGCGAGCTTGTCTTTCTCTTGCACGGCCAGCACGTCCTTGAAGGTGACTTTGCCGCCTACTTTGCCGGGCAAGCTCTCGACGCGGATGACCTCGTCTTTGGCCACGCGGTACTGCTTGCCGCCGGTGCGAATGATTGCGTACATCAGAACTTCGGCTCCCCTACTGAGAACCCCATTATAGGGGGCCTTAGCCGGGGTGTCAACGCGGGGTGGAGGCACCAAAGAATAATAAGGAAATCTTTACTTGACTCAATCTTTTCCTGCTCCCTATGGTTCCCTCACCTTTGAACTTCGAAGGGGCCGGTCGCAGGGTAGCGCCGGCCAAAGGAGCGACGATGGATCGACCCACTGGTGTAACTATTCTGGCGGTGCTGCATTTCCTCGGAGCGGCTGCGTACATTTTCGCCGCGCTCGGCCTGTTTGCGCTGGGAGCGGGCGGGGCCATGGCAGCCGCCGAAATGCCCGATCTGGACGGCGCGGTCGCGTTCTTGCTTGGGCTGGGGGCGGTGCTGGGGTTCATTCTGCTCATCTTCGGTGTTCTCTCGCTGGCGCTGGGAATTGGCCTGTTGAAGCTGCGAAACTGGGCCCGGGTGATCACCATCGTTCTGGTGGGTCTGGGCCTGCTTTTGTCGGCGCTGAGCCTGCTGGGGTCGTTGCTCTCGTTTGAGATCGGCAGCTTCATCGGGGATGCAATTTTCGTGGCGTTGCAGGGCTGGATGCTCCACTACCTGCTTCAGCCGCACGTGAAGGACGCCTTCGGAGCCGCCTAGCGCGCGCCCGCGGGAAGCGGGTGCAGAGCCTGTCTGCGGTAGGCAGGGCAGGCGGGCACAGAGGAAGCGGGGCAGCATCTCTGTGTCTCTGTGGCAGGTTTTTTCTAAACGCCGAGGGGGAGGGAGGCGCTGACGTTGAGTTCCAGGTCGTCGAACTCGCCCGCTAGGAACTTG
>SMUX01120447.1_pt1 | contig 12324 bp, 8 predicted proteins | sample 2456431 | NCBI WGS metagenome assembly SMUX01 (sample SAMN11095930, study PRJNA526329) | marine sediment metagenome | biome: Marine sediment; feature: Surficial sediment; material: Deep marine sediment; isolation source: Hadal surficial sediment | place: Pacific Ocean | collected 2014-11 | depth 0-1... | reverse complement strand
GAACCAAGTCTTTGCACAGTTCGCCGTGCCGCCGTCTTGCCAATCTCCTCCGGCGCTTCCAGGTCTGCAGCGTCTCGAGAGGAGCTGTACCAGTAATCACGCTCCATGTCGCCATTCGACTCACCGACAACAACGCAACTGATGCTGTGGCTGGTCGTGGGGTAACCTGCGAGAAATCCGTGCGTGTTTCCATAGGCCCGAACTCCACTGTTTGACGTTACCGTCGCGCCTTCAGAGTTTGTTACCCGGCTATCGAAGGTCCTTGCTGCGTCTTCGCATTCGATTGCAATGCGAATCGCCTCGGCCGAATCCAGATCCCAGGCATGCGTCAGGTCGAGATCAGGAATCTCGCTCGCCATTAATTCCTTGTCAGCGAGGCCGGAGTGCTCGTCTGCTGCGGTATATTTCGCAAACGAGCACGCTTTGGCCACGGCTTCGCGCAAGGCGGCCGGACTGAAATCGGATGTGCTCGCGCTGCCCTTCTTTTGATCCTTGTACACCGTGACACCAACGCCACGGTCGTTGGTGTATTCAAGGCTTTCCACGCTACCGAGACGCGCCGTCGCGCTCAAGCCTACGTCGTGGCTTGCTGCAACCTCCGCCTGGTCAACGCCCTGTTCCCTTGCTTCATTCAAGACAAGGCTAACAATGTCTTCAAGTTCCTTTTGATCCAGGGTGCTGCGCCCTCCCGGCGCATTCATCCGGCGTCCAATCCTTTCTCGGTCAGTGTTCGAATTGTCATCGTCGTGCATACCCTTCGGCGTCTTGTGCGCATGATACTATGCCGCAAAGAGTCTGTGTCCCGCACCCATTCCTTTTATGTCCCTTTCAAAGCCCAGCAAGAGCGCCCGAAAACGCGAATACCTGTCTTTGCAAACTTTGGGCGAGCAATTGATCAACCTGAGCAGCGAGCAACTGGCAAGCATCTCGCTGGATGACCATTTGCTGGAAGCCGTGCAAACGGCGAAAGGCATGAAGTCCCATGGTGCGCTGCGGCGGCAAAAGCAATTGATTGGAAAACTGATGCGGGAAGTCGATCCACAACCTATTCGCACGGCCCTTGACGATTTCGGCCGTCACGACATGCTGGCAAAGGGAGTATTTCGTGACGCAGAGCAATGGCGCGATCGAATCTCGGTCGCGGGCGCGGCTGGCTTAAGCGATTTTTTCGCATTGACCGGTGGTGAGAATCGTGAATTGCAGGGCCTATCGAAGGCTTATGAAACTGCCACACATGACAAGGCGCGCCGCTTGATTCGGCGGAAAATTTTTTCCGAAATTCATAAAGAACTTGCCTTGATGATGCAGAATACGCCTCGCTGATTATAGAATTGACAATAATGTCGTTAGGTTGAGCACACAAATGAATGCACAGGTCGGAATAATCATGGGGTCGCAGTCGGACTGGGAAACCATGCAGCATGCGAGTACGACGCTCGAATCACTGGGAATCGCGCATGAAGTCAAAGTGGTTTCAGCACATCGCACACCCGACCTTTTGTATGAGTACGCGGAGTCGGCGGTTGCTCGCGGCTTGCAAGTCGTTATCGCGGGAGCCGGCGGTGCGGCCCACCTGCCGGGAATGACCGCCGCCAAAACGCGCTTGCCCGTGCTTGGGGTACCGATCGAATCGAAAGCGCTCAAAGGCATTGATTCACTCCTGTCTATTGTGCAAATGCCGGCCGGTGTGCCCGTTGGCAGCATGGCAATCGGCAAAGCAGGTGCAATCAACGCCGCACTGCTGGCGGCTGCCATTCTTGCAACGCACGATGACGAACTAGCAGCGGCACTTGATTCCTATCGAAAAACTCAAACGGACACCGTTCTGGCAAGCAGTGACCCGCGCTGCTGACGACACTGGGGTCAGAGCCTTGCTTTTAACGCGGATCGACATGATTTCCTGGAAAGGGCTCTGACCCCGATGAAAAGGGTTGGCATCATCGGCGCCGGTCAGCTTGGCCAGATGCTGGGTTTCGCAGGCCAGCGTCTCGATATCGAGTGCGTCTTCCTGGATCCATCGCCTGATCCTCCTGCTGCAGTGGTTGGGACCGTACTCAAGCTGCCGTTCGACAGCGAACCGGGACTCCGGCAGCTGGCCAGTGAATCGGATGTCGTCACTTACGAATTCGAAAACGTCGCCCTTGGTGCGATCGAATCCATCGCCGCCGACACCGCCGTTTATCCGCCACCGGACGCCTTGCGGTTTGCGCAGGACAGGCTCCGCGAAAAACAATTATTTGAGTCCCTGCAAATACCGGTAGCGCCGTACTGCGCCATCGATTCGGAGGAGGAACTGCGCAACGCCGCCAGGAACATCGGATTGCCATTGGTATTGAAAACCCGTCGCCTCGGTTATGACGGCAAGGGTCAGGCCGTTGTGCGGAATGAGGTCGATCTCCCGATCGCGCTGAAAGCGCTCGGCGGCAGCGAGCTGATTGCAGAGCAATGGGTAGCATTCGATCGCGAGGTTTCCGCAATTGGCGTGCGCAACGTGAGCGGCGAGGTGGCGGCATATCCGTTGATCGAGAATCAGCACCGCGATGGAATCCTCAAGATCTCAAAAGCCCCGGTCGCGACCAATGGTCTGACCGCTTTGGCCAAGCGGCACCTCGAACAGATGCTTTCCCGTCTCGACTATGTCGGTGTATTGACGATCGAGTTCTTCGTCGTCGGCGACGAATTGCTTGCCAACGAGTTCGCGCCGCGGGTACACAATTCAGGCCACTGGACGATTGAAGGCGCCAGGACCAGCCAGTTCGAAAATCACCTCCGGGCCATTCTGGACCTGCCGCTTGGTGACGTATCGCCACTCGGTCATGCCGCCATGCTCAACCTGATCGGATCAATGCCGCCCAAAAATCTTACATTGGGCAGCGATACTGCCTTCTTGCATGATTATGGCAAGAAAGCCCGGCCGGGCCGAAAACTCGGCCACATAACCGTTGTTGCTAGTAATCCGGCAGATCGCGACAGGGAGCTTGCGCGCCTCAATGAGATACTGGTCGCACAGGCAAACCTGACAGACGTCGCGGATTGCATTGACCTGCCACGCTAATATGTGGGTAAACTAAGGCGAACACCCCGCAAAACAACACTTTAAAGGCCAGCCTTCAGCACCTTTCCGTAATGTCCTACCTCGAACACTTCAATCTCGACCAACAACCGTTCGGGCTCACGCCCGACCCGGAATTCGTGTATTGGAGCAAGCAGCATGCACGCGCCAAAGCCTATATGGAATCGACCATCTGGCTGGCCGACGGATTCGTCGTCATCACCGGCGAAATTGGTTCAGGAAAAACCACGCTGCTGCAGGCCTTCCTGAACGAGCTTGAAGACGATGTCGTGTACGCCGTGGTTTCCCAGACCCAGCTCACGCCATCGCAGTTTTTGCAGGCTACCCTGACGGAATTTGGATTCAAGCCGTTCAAAAAGCGCAAAGTCGAATTGCTCGATATGCTGAACATGTTCTTGATTGAGCAATACTCCAACGGCAAGAAAGTGGTACTGATCGTTGACGAAGCACAAAACCTCACCAAGAAGGTGCTCGAGGAGATTCGCCTGCTATCCGGTATCGAAACGCACAAGGAAAAAGTGTTGCGGATCATCCTTGCCGGGCAACCCGAGTTGAAGGAAACGCTGGAGAGCCCTGGCCTGAAGCAGCTGGTGCAGCGAGTGCGCCTGCGTTTTCATATTGAGTCGCTCGACCGTCGTGAAATGCACGAATACATTGAACACCGATTGACGGTTGCTGGCAGAAAAGTGCCGGGCCCGTTTATCGAAAATGCGTATCCAAAGATATTCCTGTATTCGGGCGGCATTCCGCGCCTGATCAATACACTTTGCGATACCGCAATGCTGTGCGCATTTGCCGAAGAAAAGACAACGATTGATGAAGACGACATCATGGGTGCGGTCGAGGAACTGAACTGGAAGGAACAGGAATCGGCGACAGGACGATATCGTGAGCTGCCGAAAATCTCGATAAAAGTTCCGGAGATCTCGCACCTGACAAAAATCGAACTTCGCGTTAAGGGCAAGTTTCTTTCCGAACACTTTTTCGGTTCCGGCAGAATCATCATAGGACGCTCTCCGGATAATGAGATTGATGTTGAGAGTCCATTTGTGAGCCGGCGCCACGCGCAGATTACCAGCGACAAATTGGGCAGCACGATCGAGGATCTAAACAGCACTAACGGTATTTTCATCAACGACAAGCGCGTGAAAAAGCATCGGCTGCATGACGGCGATGTTGTGGCGATTGGTTTTCACCAATTGGTGTATACCGACCTTCGCGAGGCCGGCAAAAATATTGGAAAGAATTCCGCGGTCAGCGGGAAACGGAATTAGGAAGTTCCGAAGGACGCCGGTCTTAGAGATCCTGACTGTGGCTTGATCGCCGGTCGAGGTCGCGATGGTCGCGACGCTTCAGCAGAACGACCAGCCCTGCAACCAGGCACCCGAGACCCACGACGAAACAGATCGTTGGCCAGTGCCAGTGATTCAGATACATCGAGGCCGCCAGCGACACTGCTCCGACCAGCAAATAGAAATACGGCAGACTTTCGTAGATTGGTTTGGACACCCACATATCGATTGATAATAACAGCTTCAGGCGGTGCCGCCGACGGTCAATTCGTCGATGCGCAGGGTTGGTTGTCCGACACCTACCGGTACTGACTGGCCATCCTTGCCGCAAGTGCCGACGCCGCGATCGAGTTCCAGGTCAGTGCCGACCATCGAGATTCGACTGAGCACTTCAGGACCGTCACCGATCAACATCGCACCTTTGACCGGCGTGGTCACCTTGCCCTTCTCGATCAGGTAAGCCTCGTTGGCTGAAAACACGAACTTTCCGGAAGTGATGTCGACCTGGCCGCCGCCGAATCCTGGCGCATAGAGTCCTTTATCAACGGACTCAATAATTTCCTGCGGATCGTGCGGCCCGGCCAGCATAAAGGTGTTCGTCATTCGCGGCATGGGTATGTGCGCGAATGATTCTCTTCGTCCATTGCCGGTCGGCGCCACGCCCATCAGACGCGCATTGAGTTTGTCCTGCATGTAGCCCTTAAGGATGCCTGCCTCGATGAGGACGTTGTATTGCCCGGGTGTCCCTTCATCGTCTACGGCCAGCGATCCGCGCCGGTTCTGAATCGTGCCGTCATCGACGATGGTACACAGTGGCGACGCGACCTGCTGTCCCACACGTCCGGTGAACGCAGACGTTCCTTTGCGATTGAAGTCTCCCTCCAGTCCGTGGCCAACCGCTTCATGTAGCAGAATGCCGGGCCAGCCGTTTCCGAGTACCACCGGCATCGCACCGGCCGGCGCCGGTACTGCGTCAAGCAGTACCACCGCCTGGCGGACAGCTTCGCGCGCCGTTTCCATGGCAAAATCGTTGTCGAGAAAATAAGTCAGGTCTGCCCTGGCCCCACCGCCCGCATAGCCCTGTTCGCGCTTGCCCTGGTCTTCGATGATGACACTAACGTTGAGCCGCACCAGTGGCCGTACGTCTGCTGCCAGGGTGCCATCGGCGGCGGCGATCAAGATCAGGTCCTGGCTACTGCTCAAACTCACGATCACCTGCTCGATCCGCTTGTCGAGCATGCGAGTCTCGTGATCGATCTTGCTCACCAGGTCTTTCTTTTGTTGATCGGTGATACTGACGATAGGATCGATCGCCGGGTAAAGATTCTGTAACCGGCTGCCCGGTGTCACCTGCACGGCCTTGGACTGGCCCTGCCGCGATATCGCGCGCGCCGCTGCCGCTGCCTGTTCCAGCGCCGGAAGTATCAGCTCATCGGAGTATGCAAATCCTGTCTTTTCGCCACTAACGACCCGCACACCGACACCCTGTTCGAGGCTAAAACTCCCTTCCTTCAGGATTCCATCTTCGACCACCCAACTTTCGTGGCGGCTGATCTGAAAATACAGGTCCGCAGTATCAACGTCGCGCAGATTGATCGAGCCCAGCGCCCGATTGAGGTGCCGCTCCTCCAGGCCGGCTGGCTCGAGCACTCTCGACATTACCGTTTCGACTGTGTTGTCGTTGTCCACTTGCTTGCTCAAAATTGCCTCGTCCTCATTAAATTCTGCGGTGCTCGAGCACCGGAAATTCCGCTCGTAATTTGCCGGGCATTGCGGTGTCGATTTCTGCATCGACAACGCCGTCACCGCTCTTCAGTTCCGCAATCACCTGTCCCCAGGGATCGATGATCACTGAGTGCCCGAAAGTCGTGCGGCCACTGGCATGAGATCCGTGCTGGCCCGCCGCGATTACGTAGGCGAGGTTCTCAATGGCGCGAGCCCGCAACAACGAGTGCCAGTGTGCTTTGCCAGTCGCCGCCGTGAATGCCGCCGGTATGCTGAAAACGGTCGCACCATCGTCAACCAGGTGGCGATAGTGTTCCGGGAAACGCAGATCGTAACAAATTGACAGGCCCAGTGGTCCCAAAGGCGACGGAACAACGACGTAATCGCTTCCGAAATCCATGCTGGCAGACTCGCGATACGGCTCATCCCGTCCCGGCAGGTCCACGTCAAACAGGTGAATCTTGCGATAGATGGGACTGGCCTCGCCATCGCTGTCGTAAACAATCGATGCACCGTAGCATTTGCCTTCCTGCGGCGATTTTAATGGCAAGCTGCCGGCGACAACCCAGAGCTTGTAACGCCTTGCCGCGTCAGCGAGAAACTCCTGGATCGGACCGCTGCCGGGATTCTCGGCATGTTGCAGCTTGTCTTCGTCCCGCACTCCCATAATAGCGAGGTTTTCCGGCAGAAATACAATCGCGACTCCGCGCGAGGCTGCATCCTCAAGCAAGCCATCAATGGTCTGCAGGTTTTGTTGCACATCTGCACCGCTGTTCATCTGAATTGCAGCAGCACGGACCGGGCTGACGACGCTCAAACGGTTACTCCGTCGCCGCTATACAGCCTGCCAGGCTGCTGTTACTTGCGAAACGGGCGGCATCGGCCACATCAATCGTCGGATCATCCCATGATCCGTCAATCGCGTAATAAACCTGGCTCATCTCCTGCAACGGCTTCTTGAATATCTGCGAGAAGATCAGCAGGGCTGCAGCAACCTGCGGACCGGCAACCACGAGCCCCGCGACCGGCAGCGCGTTGCCGGCATTGGCGCTGACGATCGCAGTCTGACTGTAATTCCGTTTTTCCAGCCCAACTCGACCAACAATACCGACGTCAGCCACCGGGCTGGTTAAGGTCAGGTCACAGGTAAATGCCTCGCCATTGACCAGGCGAAAATTTCCGGTGATTTCGTCGAACGAAAAACCGCTGTCAAAAACGTCCCTGAAGTCGAGGGACAGCCGTCGTGGTAACGCGACGACGCTCATCAGGCCGAAGACCCGGCCTGCGCCGGGCTCAACGTCTTCAAGCTGGCCATCCCCCAGCCGCGCCTGCACGCTGCCATTCAAAGCGCCCATGAAATCTTGCCGCGGGCCACCAGCCCAGTCTACGTCCATATCTACTTCAAGATCATCGCCAGCGATGCCCGGCTGATAGTTCAGGCGCAACATCGTTTGTTTGATATCTGTGCTCTTTAATTTTGCGTTCAGGAATGTTCGTTGCCCGGACTCTTCGTAGATGTCGTTGATCCAGCCCGCGCCGCCTGAGATCGTAAAAGAATCATCGACGGTCTTCAGGTTGTCCGATTCCAGGCCGTTTTCGGTGCGCAGCAGATCCATTTCAATTTGCCCGAAGAATCGATCGCCGAGCGCAAAATCTTTTACCCGAATGCGGATTTCAGGCAGCGTGCGCGGATCCACCGAAATTTCAGCCGCTGCTGTTTCTTCGTCGTTACCGGGCAGGATCAGTCGCTCCATCTCGACCGTCAGCGGTCTCTCACCGGCGAAGTCATAGGGGACCGTGACGGTGCCCTCGGCCTGTTCGCCGCTGAGCTCTACGACCCAGTCCGATCCGCCACGATTGACTCTGACGCGGTGGTCGGTGAAATGCTGGCCAACTACGTACAGGCTATCGACGGTCACGTCGATCGTACGCACGCGGTTGCCAAATCCCGTCCCTGGTGTGCTACTACGTCGTGCAAGTGCCAGCCAGTCGTGTACGCGTACCTCGGGCGTCTGCCCGACGATATGCAGTCCGCGCCCGTCGGGGATTTCCGGATATTCACCACCGATGGCCAACACGCCACGGTCGAAATCCCAACCGTCCCGCTGTTTCAGGAAGCGCGCGCTCCACAACAGGTTGTCGGCAAGACTGCCTGTGCTTTCGATCCGGTTCGGCTCCGGAAACTCGATGCTCATCGTCAGCGGCAGACTCTCATCCGCAGCCTTGGAAAACGGCGCGGGCAGCTCAAGTGCAAATCCTTGCATGTCGGATTCAACATTGATCTGCATGACCCCCGGCGGCGTCGCCTGCGTGTTCGGGAAACGGATGTTGGCGTGATACTCCATGCGCCCGTTTGCAATTTCCGCCAGCGGCAATCCTAGTTCGGCAACCAGCGCCTCGACCGTGGCGCTGCCTCTCGCGTCAAGCAGGACACTGTGCGGCGACATTGGATCGTCCGTCCGCGCCAGTTCGATGTCGACCGGGTTTCCAAGGAAACGGCCGAACAGGGATTCGGCACTAATGCTGTCCCTGGCCACCAGAACAATGCCGTTGAGCTCCGTTATCGGCGCAGCAAATCCGCCGACTCGAACCGAGCCGTCGCTGCTTCGGATGCGGCCCGAAAAGTCATAATTGAGTTTGTCCTTGACCGGGTAGCTGATAGACAGATCTATTGACACATCACCGCCGACTTCTACGTTGTCAAGCTGGCCGCCGAGAACCTCGTTAATCGGGCTCGCAGCAGCAAACCTTCGCAATGATTCGAGCGTACCGGTAGCAAACGCGTCGATTTCAATGACGGGATTTCGCAAGTCGGGAATAACGATCTGTGCATTTTCGATCGTGTTGCCGAGAACATCCGCCAGGCTTCTGTTCGACGTCAAGCGCATTTTGTCGACGACGACATCGACGTAGTCGAACTCCGGCGCAGGCCAATTTTCGGAATAACGCAGAATGAAATCTTCGAATTCAGCCGACACGTAAAATGATCCGTCTCCCTCGTCGAATGGAAACTTGTCGAGCGACCCATTCAGACGCAGTGTGCCTCTTCTGATAACACCGGCGACGGGCGCCAGTTGCAGCCACTCACCGAGCGGCGCGTTCTTGATACTGACCGGCAGGTAACGGCGAATTGCCCTGACATCGTTGATACTCCAGTCACTCTCGATGTCAACGAAGGGGGCATCGCCATTGGCCGGCATGCTGATCTGCAAGCTGCTCTGACTGTCAAAGTCGGCGTTGCGAATACGTATGCTATCGGACAACAGGATGACACCGTTGCTATTGCGGCGCCAGATGATCGTGCCCATGGCATCGTCAAACGAGATCGGTTCAGCGAGGATTGCCCCGGTATCTACCTGCAGGTCGTTCGATTCAATTTCGATCCTCCCGCCGTCGCGATCTGCCCGAATGCGGCCGCTGAATCCGCGTATTCCAAGGCGTCCGTCGCGTGCTGCAAAACCTGCGGACTCCAGGTCGGCTGCGACATTGAATTCCGGCTCCTCTGAATCGAGGTCAGCCAGGTCGATACTCAGGTTTCGCAACACACCGGTTGGATCAATATCGGCGAGCATCGATCTCTGCACATCCGGGATCCAGGCGTTGACGTATTTCAGATCTTTGAGATCAAGGAAAGACGCGTTCGCGCGCAGGCCCGACATCGCGCCATTTTCATCCGCCATGACCCGCAGCTGGAGCGTCGATTGCGGCCAGTCACCATCCACCGTTGTCAGGCGAAACTGGTTTGCGGCCAGCAGAAATCCGTTCAGTTCCGAGGAATATTCGAAGCTGCCCTGCAATCCGAATGCCGATGTCGCCGGTCCGTTGCGCGGATGCAGATCGGAGATGACAAGATTGACGGTAGCTCGCTGCAGGTCGCCGGGCGCATAATCGAGCCACAGGCTTATATCGGCAGTGCCGGAGTCTATTTCCGGCAAGCCAGGCGGCTGCAGTCGGGACCAGCCGGCGATATTCAGCGAATTACCTTCCACAAAAAATCGCCATACGTCCTGCTCGGAATTCGCCGCCACCTGGTTCGCGCTTATCTCGAGGCTATCGCCAAATTCTTCCGGGAGGTCGATCGATGCCTCGAACTCAACCTGATCCGCATCGCGCAGGATTGTCATCGAGGTGATCGTAAACGTAACCAGCTGACCCGATGCAGGATGTTCGTATTCAACCTCGATGTCCTCTCCGATCAGCGCGACGGCGCTGCCGTTTTGCGCAGTATCGTCCCGTGAACTGAAGACATCGCCGACCGGCATACCCTGTAGCAACCAGGTGCCGGTCTCGTCTTGTCGCAGATCGATTTTGGTGTCCCGAATCAGGATGCGATCGACCACGAGTTCGCGGTCGGCTAACAGGCGGAACAAACTAACACCGACACTGACTTCGTCTGCGGACAAAAGACTTTCCGTCGCACCAGGGCTGACCAGTTCGGCATTGAAAAAACTCAATTCAGGTCCGCTGAAGCGCCAGCGTGCATTCATGCCGGAGAACTCGACCTGCATACCAATCGCGGCACTGGCCCAACCTTTTATTTCCTCCTGGTATTCCGGTAACTGCGGCAACATCAGCCGGAAAATGCCAACGGCTATAGCAAGCACGATCACCAGCGCTGCCCCGACATAGGCCAGGCACTTGATCAGTTTTTGCAATAGTTTCTTCATCTTGGTTTTGCGTCGGTCCCAGGCAGTTGTTAACCGTATCAGATCAGGATCACGTCGAACTGATCCTGCAGATAGAGGGCTTCAGGCTGCAGTCGGATAGCCTTGCCAGTCTGCTCTTCAATCTCTGCAAGACCCCTGGCTTCCTCGTCCAGCAGGAGGTCGATCACGTCCTGATGGGCGAGCACCAGAACCTTGTCGAAATCGAATTGTCGGTGCTGGCGAATGATCTCACGGAAAATTTCGAAACAGACTGTTTCCGCGGTCCTCAAGAAGCCGCGGCCATCACAACTCGTACAGTCCTCACATAATATGTGCTGCAGGCTTTCCCGCGTCCGCTTGCGCGTCATTTCAATCAGCCCCAATGGCGACACCGGCATGATTTGATGTCTTGCGTGATCACGCGCCATAGACTGTTCCAGCACCTGCATTACGCGCTCCCGGTGATCCTCTTCCTCCATATCAATAAAGTCGATAATGACGATGCCGCCGAGATTTCTTAGACGCAATTGCCGTGCAATGGTTACCGCGGCCTCAAGATTTGTCCGGAAAATAGTCTCCTCGAGGTTGCGATGACCGACGAAGGCGCCAGTATTGATGTCGATGGTCGTCATCGCCTCCGTCTGATCGATGATGACATAACCACCTGATTTCAAAGTAATTCTTCGCTCGAGCGCCTTCTTGATCTCATCTTCGGTGCCGTGCAGGTCGAAGATCGGCCGGCGCCGCTTGTAGAGTTCCAGCATCGGCTCGATCTCGGGCAGGAAACTTTGCGTAAACGCTTTCATTTTTTCAAAGTCGGCCTCCGAATCAACGAGGATTCGCTCCACGTCGCTGGTGACGAGGTCGCGCAATACCCGGATTGGCAGCGGCAAGTCCTCGTGTATCAGAGTTTTTACCTTACCTTTGCTGCACTCAAGCTGAACCACCGCCCACAGCTTGCGCAGAAACTCGAGATCCGCCCGCAAGGCGTCCCTGGTGATGCCCTCGGCAGCCGTACGCACGATGACACCGCCGGCTTGCTCGTCGCCATCCAGCATGCCGTCGACTTCCTCGCGCAGCCTGACGCGCTCATCTTCGTCTTCTATACGCGCAGACACGCCGACGCCGCTGCCGGTCGGCAGGAACACCAGGAATCTCGATGGCAGCGTAATAAAGGTGGTCAGGCGCGCACCCTTGCTGCCCAATGGGTCCTTGACGACCTGTACGAGGACCTCCTCGCCTTCGCTAATCAGTTCCCGGATATCCGTTGACGCGGCTTCCCCGTTGTTCTCTGCCGCTCCATTGTCACGTGCAATATCCGAGGCATGCAGAAAAGCCGTTCGTGCCAGTCCGACATCGACGAAGGCCGCCTGCATCCCGGGCAAGACGCGTGAAACCTTTCCTTTATAGATGTTGCTGGTCAGACCGCGCCGGGATGCTCGCTCGATGTAGACCTCCTGCAAGATGCCGTTTTCCAACAGCGCCGCACGCACCTCTCGTGGCGTCACGTTGACGAGAATTTCTTCTTTTGGCGATTCGTCGGTCATTTTGGCCTTCATCGATGGTCCGGCGTGACTGGCAGCTCGAT
>SMUX01176942.1_pt1 | contig 12326 bp, 8 predicted proteins | sample 2456431 | NCBI WGS metagenome assembly SMUX01 (sample SAMN11095930, study PRJNA526329) | marine sediment metagenome | biome: Marine sediment; feature: Surficial sediment; material: Deep marine sediment; isolation source: Hadal surficial sediment | place: Pacific Ocean | collected 2014-11 | depth 0-1... | reverse complement strand
TTTGTCTCGAGATGAGCGGCAACACGCGAAAATTTGAGTGCCCGTATCACGGATGGATGTACGACACAGATGGAAATCTGATTGCTGCCCGAAATATGTCCGAAGACTTCGACAGGGCGAGTTACGGTTTGCACAAGGTACCCGTCGAAATCGTCCATGGTCTGATTTTCATCTGCTTCTGCGATGCGCCGCCGTCAATCGAGGGCGCGCGTCGTGACATGGCGGAGCCGCTGGCAATGTTTGATTTCGAAAACCTGAAGGTCGCGGCGCAGAAAACTTATCCGATTAGCGCAAACTGGAAACTGGCGGTCGAAAATTACCAGGAGTGCTATCACTGCGCTGTCGCACATCCCGAGTACGCCAAAATGCACACGCTGATGCTTGAGGGGAAAAGACGGCAACTTGTCCAGTCACATATGCTTGAAAATATGGGTGCCTGCGGTCTCAAGACTATCGAAATCGATTATATTGACACGAAGGCGCGACCCGGCGAGACGGGCTTCGGATATAGCCGGTCAGCGCTCTTTGAAGGTTACAAAACCGGTAGCAAGGACGGCCAGCCGGTTGCGCCTTTACTCGGTAATTTGACCGGCTATGATGGTGGTGCATCCGACATAACTTTCGGGCCGTTCAACTTCTTCCTGGCCTACAGCGATCACGTAGTTGGCTATGTTTTCACGCCGGTGGATTTAAAGAATTGCGAGTGTCGAATCTACTGGCTGGTACGCGGTGACGCAGTCGAGGGAAAGGACTATGATTGCGATGAGCTCATGTGGCTGTGGGACGTAACGACCTGTGCAGACAAAATAATCATTGTTAACAACTGGAACGGCGTCAATTCCAAATACTATCAGCCGGGCCCGTTTTCAGGTATGGAAAAGGCCGAACAACGATTCGTTGACTGGGTGCTGCAGGAATTGCGCCGCGCTCCCCAATACGCGGCCTAGCAGCCTGTTGAATAAGAAAAATATTGGCCGATAAGAATAATCCCGGCATCTCAATCAAGAGCGACTTTATTCATGAAAACATATGATGCGATTGTTATTGGCGCAGGCCACAATGGACTCACGAATGCGGCATACCTGGCCAAGTCCGGGCTGGATGTTTTATGTGTTGAAAAGAACGAGTACATCGGCGGCGCAACCGTCAGCCGCAATCTATATAAGGACTGGTACTACTCGAATTGCTCTTACGTGTGCAGCCTGCTGCGGCCCGAGATTTATCGTGACCTGGAACTGGCCAGGCATGGTCTGCAGGTAACACCCTACGCCGGCGGCTCGGTTTTCATGGAGAACGGCGACTATCTCGGCAGATATCCTGACGACGAAGTGCATTACCGCGAGTACGCCAGGTTTTCCAAAGCGGACGCCGATGCTTACGAGCGCTATTCGGCGGACACGATGCGCCAGTGTCGATTCATTCGTGATTTCCTGTTACGCACCCCGCCCGATCCAACGTCGTTTAAACCCAGGGATCTGAAAGAGCTTGCGTATCTTGGCAAGAAATTCTTTGAGATGAGCGAGCAACGAATGTACGACACGATTCGTTTCTGGACCATGAGTGTCGCCGAATATCTCGACGAGTATTTTGAGACGGATGTCATTAAAGCTGCGTTGTCCGGTAGCGGCATCATCGGCACGGCGCTGGGTATCCATTCGCCGGGTACCGCTTACGTACTGCTGCATCACTACATGGGAGAGGTCGACGGCAATATGGGGGCGTGGGGTTTTGCGCGTGGCGGCATGGGTGCTGTTGCTGACGCGATCAGCAAGTCTTACCAGTCACTGGGTGGCGAGCTGCGGATCGATGCGGGCGTTGACCAGATTGTTGTGAAAAACGGCAAGGTCAAGGGGGTGGCACTGACGAGCGGCGAAGAAATAGATGCGCGCATCGTCGTGTCCGCGATGGACGTCAAGCGCACTTTCCTCAAGTGCATGGACAAGAACGATCTCGATCCGGACTTCTATCACCGTGTCAAACATTTCAAGATTCGCGGTTCCTCCGGCAAGGTCAATATTGCGCTCGACGGGATGCCGACATTTCCGGCGTTACCCAAAAACAGTACATTGCTCAACGGCGATATGCATTTCATAGATTCGATGGAGCGCATGGAGCGAGCCTACGACGACTGGAAGGAGGGCACCTGGTCGAAAGACCCGTACGTCGACATGGTGATTCCGACGACTTCCGATCCGACGATGGCGCCTCCCGGAAAACACTTCATGAGCTGTTTTGTGCAGTACTGCCCCGCCAAAGTCGAAGGGCGCGAATGGACCTCTGAGGAGCGGGACCAGTTCGGCCAGACAGTAATCGATCAGATTGCCGAGTACAGCCCCGATTTCAAGGATCTCATCCTGCATGCCGAAGTTCGCACGGCACAGGATATTGAGGACGACGCTGGCCTTACCGAGGGCAACATTTTCCACGGTGAGCTTACGATGGACCAACTGATGTTCAATCGGCCGATTCCAGGCTACGCCCAGTACCGCGGGCCGGTGGCGGGACTGTATATGTGTGGCTCCAGCACGCACCCGGGGGGTGGTGTGATGTCCGCCCCCGGTTGTAACGCGGCGCGGGAAATTCTTTTTGATCTCAAGCGGCCGGATGTCACACCCGTCAGCTTCAGCGAAGACTAATGAACGATCGATACGATGCAATTGTTGTAGGTGCCGGACACAACGGCCTGGTTTGCGCATCACTGCTCGCCAAAGCAGGCAGGAAAGTGCTGGTTCTCGAGGCCAAAGACCAGGTTGGTGGTGCAGCCATCACCCGGACGTTTGCTGACGGCTATTCCGTTTCCGCCTGTGCGCACCTGCTGTATCAGTTGCAACCGCAGGTTCGAAAAGATCTCGGACTCAAGTTCGATGTGTCGTCTGACCAGATGGGCACAATCGCGCTTTCTCCGGATGGAAACCACGTGCGCTACAACGGCAACGAAGTTTCAGGCACCAGTGACGAAGACGCGGCAAGCTACAAGGATTTTTACCGGCGCATGACCCGGTTTGCAGATCTCCTGCAAACCTATCTCAATAAGATTCCGCCACGCCTGGCGAAAGATGCGAGCCTTTCGGACCTGCTCACGCTCGCGCAGCTCGGTTTAGATGTTCGCCGGCTCGGCAAGGTTGAGATGCAGGAGTTCCTGCGCCTGATCGGCATCAATATTTTTGACGAACTCGTAGAGCGCTTCGAATCTGGCCTGTTGAAAGGTGCTCTGAGCCTCGATGCGGTTCTGGGTACACATCTCGGTCCAAGGTCACCCAACACCATACTGACGTACCTGTATCGGCTCGCCGGTTCGCACGGCGCGATTAGCGCGCCCGCCGGTGGCATGAGTGCGGTTTCTGAAGCGCTGGCGCACAGCGCCAGGGATAACGGAGCAACGATTCGCACCGCTATGCCGGTGAAGAGAATCATCATTGAAAACGGGCGCGCGGCCGGTGTTGAAACCGAAAACGGCGAGCTATTTTCAAGCTGGCTCGTGGTTTCGAATGCCGATCCGAAAACGACAATCATGCGCCTGGTATCTGCCAGAAATGTGGAAACCGGATTCACGCGGCGCGTTCAAAACATTCGCATGCGCGGCAATGCCGCAAAAGTGCATTTGGCGATGGATGGGTTGCCGCATATCAAGGGAATCGAAAAACGGGAATATGGCGAGCGATTCGTCGTTGCACCAGACGAGAATTACGTCGAGCGCGCGTTTAACGCGGCGAAGTATGGCGAGACGTCGACGAAGCCTGTCTTCGAGATTACGTTCCCGAGTTTCCGCGATTCGAGCCTCGCCCCGACCGGTAAACATGTCATGTCGGCAATCGTCCAATACGCGCCCTATGAATTGAGGGAAGGCTGGTCGGACAGTACACGGCAGGCATTCCTTGATCTCGCGATCGATACGCTCGGCGAGTACATGCCGGACCTGAAACAGCGCATAAGCGCAGCGGAAATGCTGACGCCGGCCGATATCGAGAAGGAATTTCTTATCACGGGCGGGCACTGGCATCACGGCGAACTGTCGCTGGATCAGTTCCTGTTTACACGGCCGGTTGGCGGTGCTGCGCAATACGCGATGCCGCTCGACGGACTTTATCTCTGTGGTGCGGGCGCGCACCCTGGCGGCGGCGTCAGTGGCGCAGCGGGTCGCAATGCTGCGAGAGCTATACTGAAGCGGGAGCAAGCAGCATGACGACGATTCAAGAGGTGCCACAGGGCAGGCTGAAATCGCCGTTTTATCCGCGACAGGCGGAGCTTGACCGGCTGAATCGCTGGCACGAATGGAAGGGTTATTCCAGTGCGGACGGCTTTTACGATACGACGCTCGAGTATTTCGCAATTCGCAACAGCACCGGCGTATTCGACCTGACGCCGATGACGAAATACCGTATTACCGGCCCCGACAGCGTGGACTTCATCGACCGGCTGGTGACCCGCGACATGCGCAAGATCAAACCCGGTCGCGTCGCATACGCGGTGTGGTGCAACGACGAGGGACAGGTCATCGACGATGGCACGATCTTCCATTTGCAGCAGGGCGAATACCGTTTGTGCTCGCAGGAACGGCACATGGCATGGCTGACCGCTGCAGCGATCGGCATGGATGTCTCGATCGTGGACGAAACACACGACATCGCCGCACTCGCTGTGCAGGGCCCGACGTCTTATAGCGTGATGAAAAACCTTGGGCTCGATGGCATCGGCAACCTGAAACCGTTCGGGCTGACGAACTTCGATTTCGAGGGCACTGACCTGATGGTATCGCGGACCGGATTTACGGGCGATCTCGGCTACGAATTGTGGCTGCCAGCCGCGAAGGCGGAAGCGCTCTGGGATGCATTATTCGAGGCCGGCAAACTGCATGGCATCATGGCAATCGGCACCGAGGCGCTTGAGCAATCGCGGATTGAAGCGGGTTTCATCGCTGCCTACGTTGATTTCCTGCCGGCGGATGTGACCGTTCGATCAGGACGGTCGCGTTCGCCGTTCGAACTCGGCCTCGAGTGGCTGGTCGATTTCAAGAAATCCAATTTCAACGGCCGGCGTGCCCTGGCCAAGGAGAAGCGACAGGGATCGACGTGGCGCCTGGTCAAGCTCGACATCGAAGGTAACAAGCCTGCACATCATTCCTATATATTCGCGAAAAGCGGCGGACGTCGGAAGAACATCGGTTTCACAACCTCTGCTACCTGGTCACCGGTCTGCAAGCAAAATATCGCGATCGGTACGGTACGCACGCCGCACGGTAATGTGGGCGATAAGCTGTTCGTTGAAATTTATTACCAACGCGAGATGCACTGGTCGCGGGTGATGGCAGAAGCAACGGTGGTCGACAAACCGTTCTGGAATCCACCGCGCCGACGTGCAACGCCGCCGGGCCCATTCTAAAAATATAAAGGGGCAGCACAATGAGCATAGAGACATCGGGAAGCAACACGCTGGAACAATGGCAAAGCATTGCGCAACGGGAATTGTCGGCAGTGCAAACCAGGTTTTTTATCGATGGTGATTACAGAGATGCTATCGATGGCGCACGATTCGAATCGATCAACCCGGCCAACCTTGAGACCATTGCGGCAGTTTCCGCCGCAAACGAAAAAGACGTGGATGTCGCAGTCGCTGCGGCCAGGAAAGCATTCCGCAGTGGTGTCTGGTCAGGCATGGCGCCGCGCGAACGTATGGAGATCCTGTATCGATATACGAAGCTGATCGACGATAATGCGGAGCAACTCGCCGTACTCGACACGCTGGATATGGGCAAGCCAATCAGCGATATGCTGAATGGCGACATCCCGGCCGTCGTCTCGACGATTCAGTTCATGGCGGAGTACATCGACAAGATCGAAGGTACGGTGACCAACACTGCTTCGGATGTCATGCACTATGTGCTGAGGGAACCGATCGGTGTCGTAGGCGCGATTTCGCCCTGGAACTATCCATTGTTGATGGCTATCTGGAAAGTCGCGCCGGCGCTCGCCGCAGGAAATACGGTTGTTCTCAAACCGGCCGAGCAGGCGCCGTTATCGTGCCTGCGGATCGCCGAGCTGTTTGTCGAAGCCGGTGGACCACCTGGCGTATTCAACGTAATAAACGGCATTGGAGAGGTAGCCGGCAAAGCGCTGGCGCTGCATAACGACGTTGATAAAGTAACTTTTACGGGATCGACCGAAGTCGGCAAGCTCATGCTGCAGTACGCCGGCCAGTCAAATATGAAGCGCGTGTCACTCGAATGCGGTGGTAAGTCTCCACAGGTGTTCATGGCAGATACCACGAATCTCGAGCGTGCGGTCGCGGCAGCCTGTGACGGTATCTATACCAATATGGGCGAGGTCTGTAACGCGGGATCAAGAATTCTTGTAGAGAAACCTCTGTATGACGAATTCGTCGAGCGATTTATTGCGGAGGGCAAAGATGCTTACGTGCCGGGCGATCCGCTGGACCCGCAAACCAATCTTGGACCGTTAGTGACCGGCGAGGCACAGCAACGCGTACTGTCATTCATCGAATCCGGTAAACAGGAAGGCGCACAACTCGAGTTTGGCGGCGACGTGCCGGAGATGGTCGGAGCGTACATTAACCCGACGTTGTTTACGAACGTGAATAACAACATGCGCATTGCACGCGAGGAAATATTCGGGCCGGTCGCCTCGATCCTGCCGTTTGACGGAATCGATGAGGCGATCGCGATCGCCAACGATACAATATATGGTCTTGCGGCCGGCGTCTGGACCAGCGACCTTAACAAGGCCCATCGCCTGATCAAGGAGATCGAGGCCGGTGTAATCTGGGTCAATAGCTTCGATGAGGGCGATATGACACAGCCGTTTGGCGGTTACAAGCAGTCGGGCAACGCACGGGACAAGTGCGTCGAGAGTATTCTTAGTTACACGCAGAGCAAGTCGGCGTGGATTCGCCTGTCTGAATGAGCAGAATTATCGGGACAGTTTACTTAATTCCCGAAGGCGCGATTTCTTTTTCGCCGCTCGCCATATGACACCGGTTTGTATTTCTGTAACCAGTCAATCAGGTAATCCGAAGGAACGGGTTTGCTCAGGAAGTAACCCTGTGCCTGTTCACATCCGGCATCACTCAGGTATCGCAGCGTTTTCTCGTCTTCCACGCCCTCCGCGCACACTTCAAGCCCCATGTTGTGCGCGAGTTCGATGGTCGCTCGAACGATGGCCTCATTTCGCTTGTCTTCCAGCAGGTCAATGACGAACGATTTGTCGATTTTTAGTTCATGCAACGGAATGTCTCTCAACTGCGCCAGCGAAGAGTGTCCGGTACCAAAGTCATCGATCGAGATTCTCACTCCCATATCGCGAAGGCACTCAAGTACGCTAACCGCATGATTAACGTCCTGCATAACGGAATTTTCCGTAATCTCGAGGGTCAGTTGTTGCGCCTCGATATTCTGCTCATTGAGAATTTGCTGCACGAAGTGGGGTAAATATTCGTCCTGCAGGTCGCGTGCAGACAGATTGACAGATATGCCGAGTTCATACTCTTTGTCACGCCATTCGCGACAGAATTGCAGAGCGCGTTCAAGGACATAGCGGGTCAAGTGCACAATGGTTCCGGCCTGCTCTGCGGCAGGAATGAATTCATCCGGAGCGAGGTATCCGAGTTCCGGATGTCTCCACCGGACCAGCGCCTCAGCACCACAGGGTGTGCCATTCGGCAACGAAATCTTCGGCTGAAAATGCAGTTGGATTTCGTCGCGCTGCAGGGCGCTGCGAAGGTCATTGACGATGCGCAGTTGGCGAATGTAATGATCCTGGCGGCCGGCTTCGTATATCAAGACACGCTCACGGCGAGTCTCCGCCTCACTGCGGGCGATGGATGCATTACGCAGGAGATCGGCCGCGTGCTCCCCGTGTTTCGGATATTCGGAAATACCGATTTCCGTCTGCAATGTAATGTTGATACGGCCAAGCGTTACCCCTGTACCAAGGATATTCTCGATCTTGTCGGCGTAGCTCAGGGCGCTATCAAGACTGCTATCCGGGAGAATCAGGACGAATTCATTGGTGCCAACATGACCCAGGATGTCGCCGGGATCGAGATTTAGCTTGAGATGACGGGCGGCCAGCCTGATGAGTTCGTCGCTGGCGCTGTGTCCGAGAGTTGATGACAACGCGGCCATGCGCGACAGACGAATCGACAGTATTGCGACGCTGGCCCCTGCGGTGTGGGCGTCCTCAATCGCCCTGGTCAGGCTCAGCAGGATTTTGTTGCGGTTCGGCAGATCGGTCAGCGGGTCGTGCAGTGCCTGATGCGAGATGCGATCTTCACGATCAGAGATCGCGGTTCGCATGGCATTAAAACTCGTCGCAAGCTCACCGAACTCGTCATCGGAATTCACATTTACCGCGGACTCATAGTTCCCTGAAATCACTCGTCGTGCGGCGTCAGCCAGATCGCGAAGCGGTTTCGCTATAGTGCCGGACACGTAGCCTGCGGTCAGGGTGACAAAAATCAGCAGAAAACTCGAGAAGACAACGAGACCCTGTCTTGCTTCGTCGTATGGCAGCATCGCTTCCTGCATCGATCGTTGTAGAACAACGAGCACGTCCTTTCCGTTTTTGACAAACGGCGCACTCAGCGTAAGACGGTCCACGCCGGCGTCATCGATAAGGTAGACGGAGCTGAAAATAGCATCAGGTACTGTCAATGATGCCGCTGAGTTTGCGCCGGCACCATCGTCATAGGTAGTTGCGATCGCATGTGGTGATCCCTTATTCGTCGCGATGATTGAAACATCGAGACCCGTCAGGCCGCCGATCCGGTCCACGACGGTCTGGTCGATGCGAAAACCGAGCACGATCCAGCCAATCTGCAAAGGTGCACGCACCGGCACCATAATCGTATGGTATGTAGCGTCACTGACATTCAAAGTGGATTGAGCGCTGCCGCGATCGCTGGCATCGTCGATAAAACGGCTGAAGTCAGCATTCTCGTTGTTGCCGAAGTCTTGCGTGCTGGCGATGCCTTTGCCGTCCAGGTCAAGAAATATCGCGATATCAGCGGCGACACGCTGACTGTGACTGTTCAGGATAGATCGAAGGGTTTCTGCATCGCGGGCTGCGGCAGCCTGCTTCAGTCCGAAATCGGCAGCCAGGATCTGGGCGCTGGTGCGTAATTGCTCGCCGCGGGCAGCAAGGAATTCGCTGATTACCGTACCGCCAATTACGAGGGAGTCATGTGCGCGACGATATACGTCTTCCTCGACCGTCTGCATAACGGCAAAAAGCGTGACGATCTGCGCCACCGCGAGTGGCACGATCGTCAGCAAAAATAGCTTGCTACGAAAGCTTGTTCGAAGATTCATGTTGCCGGTTTGTGCAGGAATCAGGCAAATAACCTCAACACCGGCACAGCTCTCATCCACTTCCCGCACGGCGCCAGATCCGTGCACAGTCGCCAGAAATCGGTCCAATCAGAATTCTAGGGGGATTTTGTCAAATAGAGTGTGCGACAGGTCACGGTTGCCGCGCCAAACAACGCCGTACACTTGATCTCGGATCCGGTACCTGTTGGGAAAACATGCGATATCCAGACTATCTTCCTATCGAACGGCCGAGGCGGATGATGCTTTCGGTCGCCCTGCTTCTTGCGGCGTTTTCATCTAACGCTGCAGAAATAGAAGTCACGGTACTCGACAATGACGGGGAGCCGGTTCCGAATATCGCCGTTTATGTCCAGTTAGATAATGACGGCCCGTTGCCGGTGTCGACGAACAGTGCGGTTATGGCCCAGATCGATACTCGCTTCGTACCGCATTTGCTCGTCGTGCAAACCGGGACCCAGGTCGAATTTTCAAATAGTGATGTCGTCGCGCACCACGTTTACTCGTTTTCCAACCCGAACAACTTCATGCTGCCCCTGTATAAAGGCGATCTGCAGACGCAGATCGCGTTCGATCATGACGGCGTCGTAACATTAGGCTGCAATATTCACGATCACATGCTGGCCTACATCCTTGTCGTGGATAGTCACGTATTCGGCAAAACCGATGCCGACGGAAAAACGCAACTGACGACCGATAATCCGAACGGTTTGACCGTCAGTATCTGGAGTCCGCGGATCGAACTGGACCATGAAAATCTGACCCAGACCGTCAATGCAGGCCGATCGGCCCAGATTACGTTTTTGCTCACGGAAAAATTGCGTGCACCCTATAGTGATGAGTTGGAGGCATTATCGTGGAACCAACACTAACGCCCCTCAGGGGTTGCTGTCTCCTTGCGGCGACATCAATACTTGTCGATACTGGTGCTGCGATTTAGTATTCCCTTTCAAACAAAAACGTCCATAGTCAATGCAAGATACGCGTCAACTATTTCTGCTGATCACGCTACTGTTGCTTGCCCTTACCCGCGGCGCAACGGCCGACGATACTGTGGCTGCTCTCAGCAGATCCAGTCGATTACCCGCATACTTGCTGGAACTGCCGGATTCAGTCAGCGATATACTGATCGCCGATGTCGCGTCCGCAACCATGCGTCGGTTTGTCCGTTCCGGTGGCAACATCGTCGAAAAAGACCAGCGCTACATGTCGATTGGCCTGAACGGGACCGGCAAGGAAAGAGCCTGGGACCGTAAGACACCACTCGGCGTCTACTTCATCACGGAAAAGCTCGATACCAGCAAGCTGAATGACAAGTATGGAGCTGCGGCATTCTCGCTTGATTATCCGAATGCCCGGGACCGGCAAAAGCACAGAACAGGTAGTGGCATCTGGCTGCACGGTGTCGATCAAAAAAATCCGGATCGTCCGCCGCGGGACACCGACGGCTGCCTGGTGCTGCCGAATGAGGAAATCCTGTTGCTGGCAGAAGTGATCGAGCTCCTTGTTACGCCGGTAATAGTTGCCCGCGAGATCGTCTGGGCAACGCCGGACGAGCTCGAGACCACACGGCAGGAGTTTCGCCGGATGCTCGATATCTGGAAAAACAGCCTTGCGAGAGGCGATCTCGAAACTTACCTGTCGCTGTACTCGGACGATTTTCAATATCGGGAAATGGACAAAGACGAATGGTCGTCGTATCGACTGGGTGTGTTCGAGGCGAGGCCGCTCGAAGGTGTAAGGATCGATGATGTGATGTTGCTGGCCGATCCGGAGGAGACGAATCTATTCCTGAGCCGGTTTACCCAGGTCCTGCTGACGCACGCTGGCCCGGTAACGACCACGAAGCGCCTTTACTGGCGGCGCGACGAAGGTGGCGACTGGCAAATCGTTTCGGAAGACACCGGCTGACCAAATAGAATCGCGGCTAAAGCCACGATTCCTTTTGGCTAGCGAACCAATTCGCGCGCGACCAGTTCGTCAATCAGCTCCATCAGAGCCGGATAACCGCCGGCCTCTGCAGCTCCGGTTCGATACTTGCCATTCACCACAATGGTCGGAACACTCGTAATACTGTAGCGCCGCGCAAGGTCTTGCGCCACGCGCAATTTCTGTGATACCTCGAATGAGTTCCAGGTGCTGGAAAAATCTTCCGCACTCACATCGTGACGTTCGAAGAGAGCCTCAATCGAAGACTCGGAAGTCATGCGATTGCCGCGGCGGTGGTACTCGGCAAAAACAGCGGCACGAAACTGCTCGGGATTGGCGATTTTGCCATTTTTGACCAGGACTTCTTCGGTGTAGTAAAGCTGCGCATGCAGTTTGACCAGCGGATTCCATACTGCCGGGATGCGGACAAAGCGCACGTTTGCCGGCTTTCTCTCCAGCCAGCGGGCGACGTAGGTTTCAAAATCATAGCAGTGATTGCAGCCATACCAGAAAATTTCCGCGACTTCGATCTTGTCGGCGCCACCAACAGTTGGCTGAGTGGGAACCATCCGGACAAAGTGCGTCCCGTCCTTGAATTTCCAATCCTGCGATGCAGTGATCACATCTGCCTGGGCCAGTAACAACGGCTTATCTTTCGCTTGTTCCTCTTCGTCTTCTGCAGCAGATTCCTCGACCATTTCAGGTTGCGAGTCATCATCAGACTCGGCGTCAACAGCGGGCACCTCGTCGGGTGCCTGCACGATCGTCACAGCTTCAGTCGCCGTCTCCGGCGGAGGACTTTGTTCGGATTGCTTCATGAACATAACAATTCCGACGACAAGGACGATGGCGAGAACAGCAAATATTGCAATGCGCTTCATTTGAAAATCTCCGGAAAGAACAGTGGTTCTGACTGGCAATACGAGAAATGGTTTAAGCGGTTTCGCAATTCAGTCTATTGAAGTCCCTGAACATAGGACGAAACAGCGACGATATCCTCCTCGCTGAGCTTGGCAGCGATGTCACGCATGACCCGCGTCGCTCCGTCCGACCGGCG
>SMUX01314200.1_pt1 | contig 12329 bp, 10 predicted proteins | sample 2456431 | NCBI WGS metagenome assembly SMUX01 (sample SAMN11095930, study PRJNA526329) | marine sediment metagenome | biome: Marine sediment; feature: Surficial sediment; material: Deep marine sediment; isolation source: Hadal surficial sediment | place: Pacific Ocean | collected 2014-11 | depth... | reverse complement strand
TACTATCAACGACCTCCGCTACATCGCATTGAGATCATTGGCAGCGAAGGCACAATCATATGGGACGGTTGGGATGAGGCAATCCATATGCGCACCGCAGGCCGTGAGACCAAGGAATCCAAACCTGTCCCTCCAACCTTTGAGCGCAACGATATGTTCCTCGAGGAGATGAGGCAGTTTCTGTCGGTCATCGCAGGGGAATTAGAACCCGTATGTTCGCTCTCGGACGGCATCGCGGCGCTCGAAATCGCGCTGGCGGCACGTGAGTCGGCCGAGAGCTCACGCCTGGTCAAGTTGTCGAATCGGGCCTGATATGGAACATCTGTCATCTATTGCGTCCATACCAGACAAGAAACCGGTGGGTGCGAATCCCGAGAAGCCGGTGGCTCTTACGTTGCGCTGGCCGCTGTCGTTGAGCACGACCCTCCTTCTAGTCTTGGGCATTCTAGGCACGACATTAGTGCTGTATCAGACCCGATTTGGTCCGGGGGCCAGCGGAGACTCGGCTTTCTATCTCATGGGCGCGCGCAATCTCCTTGAAATAGGTTTCTTTGCTCGCACATCAGGCGGAGGTGAGACCTATCCCATTACCGGCTTTCCGCCGATCTACTCAGCTGCCATTGCGGCAGTCGGACTTACGGGGATAGATCTCGTAATAGGTGCAAGAATCCTAAATGGCATCCTGTTCGGGGTGAACATATTCCTTGTAGGCTACCTCATACTTCGCTACACCGATTCGACTTGGGCTGCCCTTCTAGGATCTCTGCTTACCTTCAGCGCAGATGGACTATTTGAAATCCACGGTTGGGTGATGTCTGAGGCGCTGTACCTGTCCTTAATGCTGGTTGCACTCTATGCACTCGCAGTCTACATCGACAACGCCAGGAGCTTCCTCTTGCCTGTCATAGCCATCCTGACTGGGTTGGCCACGTTGACTCGCTACGTTGGGATCAGCCTTATCGCGACCGCCAGCATTTCCATTCTTATATTTGGCGCGGGTAGTTGGAGGCGAAAGATCGGGCGGAGCGTGGCGGTCACTCTGATAGGTCTACTTCCGGTTGTGCTCTGGTTCACACGCAATGCTCTTCTTGCCGGTACAGTTACCAACCGTGAGCTGGCGTTCCATTTGCCGTTGTATTCCAATTTGCTGCGGAATTTCCTCGCGGAGGGGAGCTCTTGGATCGTGCCGCATCAGGTGCCGCTCCCTACTGCCCTCAGAGCTGCGCTAGCGATAGCGATCGTCCTGGTGGCGCTCTTGGCATTCGTCCGCCAGAAGATCGATCCCAATCATCAGGCGGATGTGGGGGGGCGAGGCAGTTTGAGCCGACTTCCCTGGCTGGCGCTCCTGGCAATCGGTACCCACCTGGCCGTCCTTCTGACAAATTCGATCTTCTTGGATGCTGCTACTACGCTCGGCGCCCCGCGACGGTACTTAGTGCCAGTTTTTGTTCTCACCTTGCTTTTTATGGTCTGTGTATCCTATGACTGGATGGTCAGATCCCCAAATAGGCGTATTCTGGTTCCAATCGCCATCGTCTACGGTCTTGCGCTCTTGGGCTTCTATGCGGGTCAGACGGCGGAAGTCCTCAGAGATCCGGTGGGCCGAATGGGTTATATGGGACATCGCATTCGATTCCCTGAGCTTACCTCCGAGCTGAAGTCCCTCTCCCCTGATCGGCCTATCATCTCGAACAATCCGGAGTGGATTTATATCCTGACCGACCGTCCGGCCTATGTGCGGCCTATCGCGTTTGATCCCTACCAAGTTGCCTTTCGTGAGGACTACGACCAGCAACTGCAGTTCGCCGGGGAGAACCTGAAGCGAGGCGGGATTTTTGTTGTCTTCAGGGAGCCGGAGGAGACTGACCTGGATCTTATTGATAGTTATGACCTAGTTCCGATGAGCTCGTATCCGATCGCCACAATCTACGCCTACGAGCAGGCTGGCGCGGACTGAGATGTTCGTACACGAATCACTGGCGGCATTCTGGACTTCCGGTGAACATGCCGTTTGACGTAGGCGGGAAAGCGGCACAGAAATGACAGCCTCCCTCGACCGCAAGGCAGGTCCTGAAGTCGCCGTAATTTCAGATAGAGCGGCCACAAAGTCTCTTTCGGTGGTAATTCCCGCTTACAACGAGGAAGCGACGATCGAGGAACTTGTCGTCGGGATAGTGAAGTCGCTCTCAGAGCAGCAGCTTTCCTATGAGATCGTCGTTGTGGATGACGGCTCGGAGGACAAGACTCTGGAGATCCTGCGGTCCCTGAAGCAGGACCATCCCGAAACATTGCGGGTTGTTCAGCATCTCTACAACAAAGGGAACGGCGCCGCGCTTCGAACCGGCGTCAGAGTTGCTCAAGGCGAGATCGTCGTCTCAATGGACGCAGACGGCCAGCATGCGCCAAGCGAGATCTCCAAATTGATTTCCCTCATGCCACCTTATGACCTGGTAATTGGATGCCGTACGAAGGGATACCAAGGGCCTCGGCTTCGTGGGATGGCCAACAGGTTCTTCAATCGATTTGCAAGCTGGTTGTCGAAAATGGAGGTGCTGGACTTGACCTCAGGCTTTCGGGCCATGAGGCGGTCGACTGTAATGCACTTCTTGCCCTTGTTTCCCACGGGCTTCTCAGCGCCCTCGACAACTACGCTAGCATTCCTCAAGGCCGGCTACAACGTGGCCTTCGTCCCCGTGACGGTGGGACCGCGCGCTGGCGGGAAAAGCAAGATCAGTCTGTGGGCGGACGGAACCAGATTTGTTGTGCTCATTTTGCGCATGATCATGCTCTACGATCCGCTGCGGATCTTTTTCCCCGCTAGCTTGTTGATGGGTTTTTTGGGTATCGTGGCTTGGACGGCGGGCGTGATCAATGCCGGGCGACTGGTGCTCCCGAACTCAGCAATTTTCCTGTTTATCTCGGCCTTGATTACATCGCTTCTTGGACTGGTCGCTAACCAGATCGCGGGAAGTCTGATCCAATACCGCGGCGACGAAACAATTGTGATTGAAGGAACTCCCGAATATTTCGCCGACTTCGTGCGTGACTCTGATAAGGAGAGTTAGCAGAAGGATACTCGGGGTTTTATTGAAGCGGTTGAGCGCGAATCGGATGGAGAGATTGAAATCAATTTCGAGGGGATTAGTACTGTGAGTGCGATGATTTGGGCATATGTGAACTTTAGGGCCTCTTTTCCCCCACAATGAAAGTCCAGAGTAGTGGTTTTCTTATCTCTATGATCGAAAACCGATCGCCAAGGAATCGCTTGAAACTGCGCACCGACCAATGATTGATATGTTCCGGCGTGTTCCCCCACTGGCGAAGGTATTTCAGCCGGGCCATGTTCCCAATGCGCCACCATGGCTCGTTTGGCACGCTTGCTAGGAGATACCTACGTGTCACGCGGTGGACCTCGCGCAAAGCTTGGGCAGGATCGCCAACGTGCTCGAAGACCTCAAGAAGTAATACGAGATCAAATGCGTCATCAGCGACGGGAAGGTGCTCAACATTCCCCACCAAGAGCATTCCGGATGCCAAGTTCTGATCTGCCAGAGCAATCCTGGCCGGGTCAAGATCAACTCCTATGTAGCTCGCATGCCCATTTGTGGCCAAAAGCTTTAGAATCAAGCCCTCTCCACAGCCAGCATCCAGCAGACTCCTGTGGGGCAGCGTATCCACCAGGCTATCGATCGTCTGAAAGAATCGACGGTTGGCAAAGCGGAGGACCAGGCTCCTATCACGATACTTGCCTTGGTACTCAGCCAAATTCTTGCTAGATGAACGATCGAGGCTCACGCTAGGTCCTTCCCCTAGAGGAGGCTGTCTCGCCAATCGGTCCCTGGTAGTCAGGTGCCGCAACAATGCCTGGCCACGCCGCTGGGTGACGGCCCATGCCGAGCGGAGGGGTCCAATTCCGTGACGTCACCGTTATCCACGCACCATATCTTATGAGGGCTGGTGCGACAAGGTGGCTTCAAGTTGCGATTAGGGAGATCGACCGACCTCATGCAGCATGGTTTTCATAAGACTAGACTCCGCATCTTTAGGGGAGAGAGTATTATACGCGCGGGGCGACCTGCGCCGCCGCGAGGGCTAGGTGCGAGTGGATGTGCCGTGGTGGCGTCTGAAGGGCCTCGCACAGAAAGGGATGCTATACTGTCGCTCCAGATTTCTCGATCTGCGCTAGGTCTCTGTTCTGAGGCTACCCCTGCACAGACCATATGAAAAATCACTGTTGGAGCTGATCCCGATCTCGAGGCGTGGAAATTGCCGGGGACTGAGAGAGTTTGGGCGGCGGAATCGCTGGTCTATGAGAGCGACGCGATGAGTGTGATGGACAGCTTCCTCCTGGATGGTCGCACAGGGATCGTGACCGGAGCTGCCGGTTTGCTGGGGTCACAGTTCTCTCATGTGCTTGCGGAGTCCGGGGCCAACGTAGTCTTGGCCGACTTGAACGTGAAAGAAACAAACAGGCTCGCCGAATCTCTGCATGAGCAGGGGATTGGCGCCTTGAGCATAGGTACCGACGTCACGGACCCCAAGTCTGTTCACAACATGGTGGCGACTGTACTCGATCGTTTTGGCCGGGTGGATATTCTCGTCAACAGTGCGGCCGAGGATCCCAAATTTGACACGAGAGACCAAGGACTATTGGATAACGCATTCGAGGGTTTTTCGCTCGAAGTATGGAATCGGGCTCTCGCGGTTAACCTCACCGGACTCTTTCTTACCTCCCAAGCCGTGGTGCGGCCCATGCTCGAACAGGAAGGCGGGGTAATCATCAACCTGTGCTCGACGTACGGGCTGGTCGGCCCGGACCAGCGGATATACCAACAGCCTGGCCACCCGAAGCGCTACAAGCCGGTTTATTACTCAGTCACGAAGGCTGGTGTGCTCGGTCTGACGCGCTACCTGGCCACTTACTACGCCGGCAAGGGAATCCGGGTGAACGCTCTGACCCCGGGGGGAGTGTTCAGCGGGCATGACGAAGAATTCGTCCGGCAATATTCCGCCAGAACGGTCCTTGGCCGCATGGCTCGCCCCGATGAACTAAACGCAGCGCTGCTCTTCTTAGCATCTGACGCCTCATCCTATATGACGGGGGCCAATTTGGTGGTGGACGGGGGTTGGACGGCATGGTAAGGAGCCTTGAGGTACTGGCCATCGTCCCCGCGCGGGGAGGCTCAAGGTCGATAGCAGGCAAAAACAGGCGACTGTTGGCCGGCCATTCGCTGTTGGCGTACAGCGTCGCGGCCGGTTTGCAGTCGGAGCGCGCCACTCGCGTGATCGTATCCACCGATGATGAGGAGATCGCTGATGTGGCGCGGCGCTACGGCGCAGAGGTCCCGTTCCTACGGCCTCCCGAGCTGGCGCTTGACGCTACTCCCGATCTGCCGGTCTTTCAGCACGCTTTGCAGTGGCTGTCCGATCAGGAGAGCTACCGACCGGACATGGTAATTCAGCTGCGGCCCACCTCACCCTTTAGGCCGCCTAATTGCGTCGACCGGGCAATCGCGATCCTGGAGGACAACCCCGAGGCGGATTCCGTTAGGGGAGTGGTTCCCTCCGGGCAAAACCCGTATAAGATGTGGCGGATCGGCGAGGATGGTCGTCTGTCTCCCTTGCTGATGGAAGACTTGAACGAAGCCTTCAATATGCCGCGACAGGCTCTTCCTGCCACATACTGGCAGACCGGCCATGTGGACGCCATCCGAACCGAAACCATCACGCAGAAAGGGTCTATGAGCGGCGATACCATACTTCCGCTCGTGTTGGATCCCGCGTATACCATGGACATCGACACGGAATGGCAGTGGGAGCAAGCAGAATGGCTCTTGCTCCACGCAAAGCGTCCAATGATTAGGCCGGGCGGGGCAAGGCGTCCCCTTCCGGATCAGATCTCCTTGATAGTGCTGGATTTCGACGGCGTGTTCACAGACAATCGGGTGTGGGTTGATAGTGACGGACGTGAGTCGGTAGCCGCAAGCAGAGCCGATGGCATGGGCTTGTCGCAACTGCGCCAAACTGGTGTCAAGGTAGCAGTGCTCTCTAGCGAGACGGATCCGGTCGTCGCTGCACGCTGTCGAAAGCTAGATATACCCGTGCAACAAGGAGTAATTGACAAGGGGCTGGCGCTGAAAGACCTGCTCAGCGAGTACGCAGTGGAATCGGAGCATACGGTCTACGTAGGCAATGACGTGAACGACATACCGTGCTTCGAATTCGTTGGATGTGCCGTCGTCGTTGCAGATGCGCACCCGAAGGCGCTTGAGCGAGCCGACCTCATCCTCCGGCGCCCCGGAGGCCAGGGCGCAATCCGAGAACTCTGTGATTTGATTCTGGAGCGTAGGCTTGAAAAGGATACTCATGGCTAAAGAGATCCGTATCGGTGAGCGGGAAATCGGGGACGGCCATCCCGTCTATGTCGTGGCAGAAATCGGCATCAACCACAATGGAGATGTCGATCTGGCCGAGAAATTGATTGACGCCGCTGTCGAAGCCGGAGTGGATGCCGTGAAATTCCAAAAGCGAACCCCGGAACTCTGCGTACCCATCGAGCAAAGGGACCAAATGCGTGAAACCCCGTGGGGATACATCAGCTATCTCGACTATCGCCATCGGATTGAGTTTGAGGAGGAGCAGTACGGTCAGATTGACCGGTACTGTCGCGAGCGCGGCACAACGTGGTTTGCTTCAGTTTGGGACATTCCATCGGTGGACTTCATGGAGGGTTTCGACCCAGTATGCTACAAGATCCCCTCTGCAGGGCTCACGGATCATGACCTCCTGCGTCGTGTGCGCTCAATGGGGCGCCCGGTGATCCTCTCGACTGGGATGTCCACGATGGAGCAGATAGAGGCTGCAGTCGGTGTCCTAGGGACAGAGAATTTAGTCATCACGCATGCGACGAGCACCTACCCTTGTGATCCAGAAGAACTGAATTTGAGCCTGATCCCTCGCCTGGCGGAACTCTTCCCTTGCCCGATCGGTTATTCGGGGCATGAGGTCGGACTGATCCCCTCCATTGTGGCTATCGCCCTAGGAGCGGTTCTGGTTGAGCGCCACATTACGTTGGATCGGTCGATGTGGGGTACCGACCAAGCCGCTTCGGTGGAGCCAGGGGGATTCAGGCGGTTGGTGAAGTACATTCGAGTTACCGAGCAATCGCTGGGAGATGGCGCGAAGCATGTCTACGATAGCGAATTGCCGTCAATGCTCCGGCTCCGAAGAGTAAACCCCTAGGAGCTCCCGTCGGGAATTGAGACTAAAGGACTCCTTTGACCGATTGCGCGACGCTCGTGCAAGTTCACGAGTGCGGCGCCAGGTTGACCGCGTCGAGGCATACCTAGGCTCGCTCGAACCTCGCGTGGACGCCGGCGGCGAGCCGGTACTCTTCTTCAACGCCTCCACGCGTATTCACCGGTTGAGCCTGAACGCTGCATTTGGGTTGCTCGCCTCCTGGGCAACCCGCCTCGAAGGCGTCCCGACGTGGCAGGTTTACTGTCATCAAGGCATGCAGCAGTGCATCCTCGGCACAAATCTGCAAGACCTCACGGCGGCGCCACCATGCAATCGCTGTATCCAATTCGGCTCCGGACTCTTCCATCCAGAACGGACAATCCCCTTAATGATGAGATCGCAGCTGATGGAAGACCTAAAGGCTGAGCTTTCGGATCAGTCTCTTGAGTCGCTCTCAGAATGGCAGCATAAGGGGCTGCCATTGGGACAGCTTTGCCTCCCGGGCCTGCGTTGGGCCCTGCGGCGCCATCACTTACCGGACAACCCATCGGTTCAGGACCTTTACCGCAAATACTTGTTGTCGGCTGCGAGTCTATCGGAAAGCTTCGCGCAGATTCTTCAAAATAAGCGCCCACGGGCGCTGGTGGTTTTCAATGGCATCTTCTACCCTGAAGCCGTCGCCCGGCAAGTCGCGTTGGGGATGAATATCCCCGTTGTTACGCATGAAGTGGGACTGCGACCCATGTCGGCCTTCTTCTCCCACGAACATGCTACGTTTCGGCAGGTCGATCTGGGAGACGATTCCGAGCTTACCCCAGAGCAGGATCAGGAATTGGAAGAGCTCCTGGCAGATCGATTTGAGGGGCGTTTCAGCATGGCCGGCGTGCGCTTCTGGAAGGAAATGGAGAGCCTGCCAGGCTGGCTACTGGAGAAGATGTCCAGCTTCCGTCAGACGGTTACGGTTTTTGCCAATGTGGTGTTTGATACGAGCCAAGTTCACGCCAATGTGCTCTATGAGGATATGTTCGATTGGCTGGATGAGATGCGCAGGGCCTTCGAGAGTTATCCTCAAACACTTTTTGTAGTCCGTGCCCACCCTGACGAAGATCGTCCGGGCAAACGCAGCAGAGAGAGCGTGGCCGATTGGGTCGATGCCCATCAGTTGCAGGCCCGAGAGAATGTGGTGTTTTTCGGCGCGTCTGAGCGAGTGAGCTCTTACGAGTTGATCCAGCGTTCCAAAGTCGTCCTAATCTATAATTCTTCTATCGGTCTGGAGGCATCAATCCTAGGCAAACCAGTCCTGTCCGCAGGGCGTGCACGTTTCACGAGAACCCCGATCGTCTACCTCCCTGATACACGCCAGGCGTACCTGGAATTGCTGGGGAGATTCATTGCAAGCGACGACCTTCAGGTACCTGCCGACTTCATTCCCAACGCCAGAAAATTCCTGTACGTTGAGCTGTTTCGCGCCTCCTTGGACCTCTCAGCATTCTTGCGGCCTAGCCGCTCGGCGCCCGGCATGGTCGACTTCTCCGAATTCGACCCAGCCACGATCGAGCACGACGCGAGCATGCAGGTGATCAAGTCCGGAATTCTTCATGGCGCACCCTTCCTGCTGCAGTAATAGTATTGCTCCCAATGGGCACGGTTGAAGTGGGAACTGACTGGACTGCTCAACCACCCTATGCATTTCCTCGCCGCAGTATCTGAGGCGTTGTCCATGGTCCGATCTGTTATGCTTCGGCGGAATTCTCACCCGATGAAGATCAACTATCGAGAGACTGCCCAGGATCTCCAAACCCGGATCGACATTCATCAGAAGTATGGCGGCCGGGATATCGACACGTGGATGCTCGACCTGCTCACACCCAAGGAAGGTTGGCGGATATTGGATGTGGGCTGTGGGGCCGGCAAGCAATGCGAGGCATTCCATCCGCACTTGGAGGGCAGGGGCGTGATCGTTGGTGCCGACATTTCCACAGAGCTGCTGGCCCAAGCCAAGCAGCTCGGCGCCGAGCTAGGGAATGGTTTTCATCTGCTCGAGTCGGACTTTAATCGAGATATGGCACTGGTTGGAGAGCACTTCGATCTCGTCACTTGCTGCTTCGCTATTTACTATGCCGCCGATGCCTCTATGACCATTGACGAGATGCATCGAGTGCTCAAGCCGGGTGGCACTTTGTTTACTACGGGACCAATGCCGGAAAATAAACGCCTCTTCTACGATGTGATCAAGGAAGCCACGAATCAGCCGATCCCTAGCATGCCGGGAAGCTCCCGATACGGAAGCGAGATCCTGCAGGTACTCCAAAATACGTTCTCAGACGTTCAAGTTCATATCTTCGAGAACCCGCTCACCTTCGTAGAGGCTGAACCCTTCCTTGCATACGTCAGGGCGTCGTTGTCAGAGGATCGAAGGTTGTGGTCCGAGTTCTTCCGTTCCGAGGGGGATTTCGATAGGATCCTGGACCGCATCGCGGTTGCTTCCGAGAGGCGGCTGGCACAAGATGGCGAGCTGGTGATGACCAAGGTTGTGGGCGGCTTCATCGCACGGCGATGAGGTCGTGAAAGGGTATCGGTGAACTTCTTTGGCCACAGATTACTGTTCGTGGGGGCCCATCCCGATGACATCGAGATCGGCTGTGGGGCGATGTTGGCAAGCGTATCCTCCACTGCGGAGGTGCTGTGCGTCACGCTGTCGGAGAACCGAGAAAAGCTCGAGCATAAGCACCTGGTGGATGAGCACTATCGAAGCATGGCCGTCCTCGGCGTGGCCGCAGAGCGGGCGATCGTGGAGAGTTTTGAGACGCGGAATTTCCCGCGTGATCGTCAGGCCATCCTCGAGTACCTCTACGAGTTGAATCGCACGCACCGCCCCGACATCGTATTCGTCCACAGCCAGGCTGACATCCACCAGGATCACGCAGTGGTTACGATGGAGGCCCTGCGGGCGTTCCGCGGGACGACGGTTCTGGGGTTTGATGTGCTTCGTAGCAGCTACGGCTTCTTCCCTGATTTCTTGGTAGAGATCTCCGAAGGGGATGTGGAGAAGAAAATCCTCGCACTCTCCAAGTATGAGACCTATTCCAACAAGTACTACTTCGATCGAGAAATCGTGCGCGCCACGCTGATCCGGCATGGGGCCCTGGCCGAGCGGCCCTTCGCAGAGGGGTTCGACATTCTGCGCATCGTCGGCAATTTTACGGGCACATCTGTCAAGGGCGATTAGGATCGGATGAATTGGCAATTGGCTCGACACCTGGGCGCCAGTCCTTGAGTTTGCGGTGGGGAAAGCTACTTATCGTCATTCTTGTCCTCCGCTTGGGTCTGATGGGGCTGGTTCTCCAAGATTCAGACCGTGGAATCCTCATTGATTCTCGCGGGTACATTAATCTTGCATCGTTGCTGAATAGGGAAGGCCACTACAGGCCCGCCTCGCGGCAAGATCTTATTTGGCCCCCCGGATATCCTGCATTCATATACGCCGCGAGCGGATTCGCGGACCCCAATCCCCTTTATGTTGGCTTGGCTCAGCTGATGCTTACAGGCCTAGCCAGCCTTGTGCTTTTCAAGATAGGCACTGAGGCTGGAAGCGTCGGCGCCGGCGTACTAGCGGCTTTGCTCAATGCCGTAAGCCCGAACACGGGACTATGGTCCCTAACCATCATGTCCGAAACGCTCTTCGGCTTCTTTTTGGCGCTCGGAATCCTGACATGGCTCTTGTATGTTTCTCGAGGGCGGTCGACATGGCTGGCATTGTCGGGCCTTGCTCTGGGCCTCGGAGCGCTGGTTCGGCCCATCGGCATATATCTATTGGTAGTCTGGTTCCTAGTTACACTGGCTTGGAACCGTCGTGGGCGAAGGCTGACTGCCGCGCTCGCCAAATCCTTTATCTTGGTGGGAGGCGCAGGGTTTGTAATTTTGCCTTGGGTAGCCAGGAATTGGCAGGTGCACGGCGAAGTCGTATTCTCGCGCGTGGGCCAGAAGACCTTGTACACCTTCAATCTGGCTACGGTTCTGGCATCGGCGGAAGGTACATCCCGTGATCTAGCCGCAGGAAGAATCGGGGGAGAAGACAGCGAATTCCAGGACGCGCTGGAGGTCATCCGCAAGTATCCTGGCCAGTTTGCGGAACAACAAGCCTTGGGGGTGCTTCGGTCCACTGTGGGAGTGGAGTCGGGCGTCTGGGCGAGGCTGTTCGGATATGGTATCGAGCGCCAAGGCGGTTTTGGGGTTTTGACGAGCCTGCTGCGGGGTCAGCTTGCGAACTCACTCGATCTCCTGTGGTCATCATTTCTTGATCCAGGCACCTTTCTGCTCATGGCTCTCACCGTCACGGCAATTCTTTACTCGATGATGTTGTACGTGCTGAGCATGTTCAGCTTGGGCTGGGCGCGTGGGCAGGGTAGGCCGGCCGTCTACCTGGTGCTCTTGATCGGCCTCACCTCGTTCTACCTTCTTCTTATTCCCGGCGCCGCCGGGCAGGCTCGCTTCCGAATTCCGGCTGAGCCACTCATCGCCATGCTGGCAGGCTTCGGAGGAATCCAGCTGAGGGCAAGGGTCAAGCGCCCGAAGATCGGGATTGGGAACCCGACTCCGGACACGGGGGACGAGTAGGTTGGAAGCCGAGCCAACCTGCAGCGTAGTAATCCGTGCCTTCAATGAGGAGAAGCACATCGGCCGGCTCTTAGCTGGGCTGCTGCAACAGACGGTGAAGGATATCGAGATCATTCTGGTCGACTCGGGCTCGACCGACGCAACGGTGGCTATTGCTTCTCGATATCCCGCCAAGGTGGTTTCGATTGATCCGGGAGAATTCACATTTGGGCGTTCGCTGAACGTCGGCGCCGCGCAAGCGCACGGGAACTACATTGTGATCGCAAGCGCTCATGTCTACCCAGTCTACCCGGACTGGATAGAAGAACTGCTGAGGCCCTTTTCTGATCCCGAGATCGCGTTGGTTTATGGCAGACAGCGAGGAAATGCCTCCACCAAATTTAGCGAACAGCAGTATTTCGCCAAGCTGTATCCCACCGTATCCACGCCCCGGCAAGAACATCCCATCTGCAACAACGCAAATGCCGCCATTC
>SMUX01287065.1_pt1 | contig 12337 bp, 8 predicted proteins | sample 2456431 | NCBI WGS metagenome assembly SMUX01 (sample SAMN11095930, study PRJNA526329) | marine sediment metagenome | biome: Marine sediment; feature: Surficial sediment; material: Deep marine sediment; isolation source: Hadal surficial sediment | place: Pacific Ocean | collected 2014-11 | depth 0-1... | reverse complement strand
GCTTCCTCGATCCCTACCGGGGTGGCGAGAAAGCGACCTACGAAGGGATTGCCGCCTTGCAGAAAACCGTCGACGACAACCCGAAGCAGGTCGTGCGACTCAAGGAGGTGGAGAAAGTCCTTCGGGAGTGGCAGGAGCAGGTCAGCGAACCGGCCATCGCGCTACGCCGCAAGATCGGCGACGCGGAGACCATGATCGACATGGCCAAGCTGAACGACATAGCCAAGCTGGTGGGCGAGGCCCGGGGTAAGAAGTACTTCGACCGCTTCCGGGCGCTCATGGCCGAGTTCCGGGCCGAGGAAACCGGCTTGATGGAACAACGCCAGTCGGATAACGAGTCGACGGTTACGTTCACTATTATCCTCATCGGGATATTCATCGTCATGGCCATTTTGGCCGGCGCCGGATTGGCCTGGCTGATCGGAAACGGCATCGCCAACCCGATAACCAGGATGACCGAGGTCATGAAGAAACTGGCCGGGGGGGACACCTCCATGGACATCCCCGGGACCGAGCGCGCCGACGAGATCGGCGACATGGCCGGCGCCGTCCAGGTGTTCAAGGACAACGCCATAGAGAAGGGCCGGATGGAAGAAGAGCGCGGCGAGGCCGAGAGGAAGGCCGAGCAGGAAAAGCGCCAGGGGCAGCTCAAAATGGCCGACGATCTGGAGGCCAGCGTCAAGGAGATCGTCGAGTCCGTTTCCTCCTCCGCGACGGAAATGGAATCGACGGCCCAGTCCATGTCGGCCAACGCCGAGCAGTCGACGCGGCAGTCGAAAACCGTAGCCGAGGCCGCGGAAGAAGCCTCGGCCAACGTTCAAACGGTCGCCACCGCGGCCGAGGAGCTGGCGTCCTCGATCGATGAGGTCGGCCGTCAGGTCGCCCAGTCGACCAAGATCGCGAGCAACGCGGTCGAAGAGGCCGAGAAGACCAACACCAGTGTGCAGGAACTTGCCAAGGCCGCCCAGAAGATCGGCGAGGTGGTCGAGCTGATCAACGATATCGCCAGCCAGACCAACCTCTTGGCGCTCAACGCCACCATCGAGGCGGCCCGCGCCGGCGATGCCGGCAAGGGCTTCGCGGTGGTGGCTTCCGAGGTCAAGTCCCTGGCCGCCCAGACCGCCAAGGCGACCGAACAGATCGGCAGCCAGATCGCCGCGATCCAGGGAGCGACCGACGAATCGGTGGCGGCCATCGGAGGGATCGCCGATGTGATCCGCGAGCTGGACGAGATCGCCACGGCGATCGCGTCCGCGGTCGAGGAGCAGGGCGCCGCGACCCAGGAGATCGCCCGCAACGTGGAGGAGGCCGCGAAGGGCACCGGCGAAGTCTCCAGCAACATGGAGGGGATCTCCAAGGCGGCCGTGGAAACCGGCGCGGCCTCGAATCAGGTGCTCACGTCCACCCAGGATCTGATGCACCAGGCAATCCGGATGAGCGACGAGATCGAGAAGTTCCTCGCCGATATCAGAGCCGCCTGATCCGGCTCGCTCGCCGCGACCCGGACCGGATCGGCCGCCGAACGGCTGAAGGGCGAGGTCGAGAAGTCCCCGGAAAATCTCGGGGTGGCGAGTTTGCTCAACCTTCCATAACTATGCGGCCCGCGGGGAGACCCCTCGCGGGCCTTTTTCTTCGGTATGCCAGGCATGGCGCGTTTGTGCGAGAGCACGAGTTGATGGGAGGTGGTTGACCGATCGCCGACTTGGCGGTGGAAGTCCTCCGCGAACCCTGGTGACGGGAACCGTTGGCCGAACAGCAAGAGCGCCGATCGCCCGGGCGGCGATACCCGAAAAAATAATGGAACCGCATAAGTCGCACATCATGGGATGTCGGCATAGACGATTCGATCAAGGCATGCACCAGGGGCTATGCGGCATTTCTGAAAGTTAATTCGGTATTAAGGTCTAGTGCATATTATAGGATGATAAACTACTAGATATTGCAGCGGAACTACTTCATTATGCTCGAAATTTATGGGGACGCGTGTGCTCCCGTCCCCGCCACATGACAGGAGAAAAAGAGTCTTGCGAATCTTGATCGTCGACAATCATTGGGTCGCGAGGCTGGGCCTGGGACAGTTTCTGACCTCACTGGATACCGACACGAAGGTGGTCGAGGCATCGACCCTTGATGACGCCGCGAAAATTTTAGCCGGCAGGAAACGGATCGACCTCTGCTTGCTCGACTTTCAATTCGATGGGATAGACCCCATATCGGCGCTACGCCAACTTCACCAGGCCGCGCCCAAAGTTCCTATTTTGATCGTCACCTCCGCCGCTTCCCGCCGCCTGGCCTTGGATGCCGTGGAAGCAGGCGCCTCGGGCTACGTGCTCAAGTCTTCCTCACCCGATGAATTGACCCGGGCCTTACAAAGGGTCTGTGAGGGCGACATTTGGCTGCCCGCCGGCCTGCGCGACATGCCGGCAGGCCTAGCCGAGGAAGCCATCAGGTTTTCGTTCCACGCCCCCAATGAATCCGTTTTGGTCCTGACCCCACGCCAGCGCCAGGTCTTGGATTTGGTCGCCATGGGCAAGCGCAATGTCGATATCGCCGAAACCCTCGGAATTTCGCCGCGCACCGTACAGATTCACGTCTCCACCATCCTCAAACTCTTGAAGGTGAGCAACCGCACCGAGGCCGCCCTTTTGGCGCTCGGCCGTGAACCTGCCGCCTGACAACGAATATCGGCGTCCATCCCCGGCCGCCTGTGGATCGTCTCGCGGCAACGGCGCGTTCGCGGCCGGGTCTCTCAGGCGTCGTCCCAGATGTTGCGCGCCACTTCCATCAGGCGCACCAGCTTGGCATGCTGCTCATCAAGGTCCATGACCCCTTCCATGGAGCTGGAAAATCCGCATTGCGGCGAAATGCAAAGCCGGTCCAGGGAGACGTACCGGCTGGCCTCCCGGATCCGCGCCGCCAAGGCGTCCGCCGGTTCCAGGGTGGCCGATTTGGTGGTCATGGCGCCGATCACCACGGTCTTGTCGTCGGGCACCGCGGCCAGCGGCTCGAACGAGCCCGCCCGCTCGGAATCGTATTCGAGGAAATAAAATTTGATCCGCAGCTTGCGGAACAGTTTTTCGGCGACGGCGTCATAGCCGCCCGCCGCCTGCCAGTGCCCCGCCTTATTGCCCCGGCAGAGATGGATGCCCAGCGCCACCCCCTCGGGCACGCCGTCGGCAACGGCATTGACGGCGTCGGTATAGGTATCGAGCAGGTCCTCCCAATGGTCGCCGCGCGCGGCGAGGCCATCGCGGATACCCGGGTCGCCGAGCTTGGCGATGGAGGTTTCGTCGATCTGGACGTAGCGGCATCCGGCCTCGGCCAGCGCTCCGATCTCGGCGTGATAGGCGGCGATCAGGTCCGACCAGAAGTCGTCGAGATTGGGATAGACATCGGCCGAGATATTGGCGCGGCCCGCCCGGAAGTGGATATAGGCCGGGCCGGGCAGGGTCACCTTGGGCGTGGCCTGGGTCGCGCAAGCGGCGGTGAACTTGAAATCCTCCACATTGGTGGGACCGGTCCAGGCCACGCGACCGGTGATCTGGGGCACCCGCTGGCCGATCTCATCACCGCTTTCGTCGTGATAGGCGAAGTCGCCACCGATATCGGCCCCCTCGCTGAGGCCGGTGATGCCGTGGGTGGTGAAGCTGTCGGAATACGAATTACGGCGCAGCTCGCCGTCGGTCACCACCTTGAAACCGAGCCCCTCCTGGGCGGCCACCACCTTGCGGATTTCCTCATCCTCCACCGCGCGCAGCCCCGCCGCGTCGAGACGCCCACCCTCGAAAGCGGCACGGGCCGCCTTGATTTCCGCCGGCCGGATCAGGCTGCCGATCAACTCGGCACGGAAGGGGGGAGCGTGGGGAGCATTGGGCACGGAGACACCTCAAGGCAGTATCAAAGTTGACGGCCTTTCCGGCCCGCGCGCCGTCACCGGTCACGATCCTCCCCCAAAGCTTCGCGGCTCAGGAGGCGCCCGGCGCCATGCCGGCCTCCGCAAGCTCCTTGAGGGCTTCCTCGGTCTTTTCGATAGCACCAACGCCCATGCCGGCGAGGATATGATCGGCCTTGGTGAACTTAATCCCGGCATAGGAGACCACCTCGATGCGGTTGCCCCAGGGATCGCGGAAATTGAGGCGTTCGCCGACCCGTTCCGCCCCCGCCGCCGCCAGCGCCTCGGCGACCCCGTCGCGGTCGTCGACCACCAGGCCGAAATGGCGCTTGGTATCCGGACCGCCGTCACGATCACTGAGGGTCAGTTGGATGAACTGATCGCCCATGCCGATGAAGGCGTTGTGATCACTCCGCCCGCGCAGGGTGAAATCGAAAACGGCGCCGTAGAATTCCAGCGCCTGATCAAGATCGCCGACCTCCAGCACCACGTGATTGATCCCCAGAACCCGTGCCTTGCGGGGTTTCGTCGCGCCTTCGCCGTCCATGGATGCCTCCCCTGATCCGTCATAAAGTGGTGGGCCCGGCAGGATTCGAACCTGCGACAACACCGTTATGAGCGGTGCGTTCTAACCCCTGAACTACGGGCCCAGGGCAAAACTACTCTACTTAAGCCTCCGGTCAAGCCCGCCGCCGACCGGCCCCCCGCCACCCGGCCCGACCCTCAGGCGGCGGCCAATATGGCGCCGAGGCGCACCAACGGCGCCGGGTCGCGATAGAGGCCGAGGGAGGTGGTGAAATGGCCGAGATCCCGCAGAAAAACGTTGGCCTCGGGCACGCCCCAACGGCGCACCAGGCGTTGACCCTCGGCGAAGGGGGTGACCCGATCCCTTTTGCCCAGCACCATGACGATCTTGTCGGGCGCGACCGCCGGCTTCTCGCCCGGGTCCAGGAGGGGCTGCCATTGCTCGAGGGTTGCCCGGCTCCAGCCATGGGCAGCGAGCACCCGGGGGGCGCCGAGGGCGCGGGGCAGGCACCCCTCCATGGCCACGCTGGCCATGGAATCGCTGGTCGTCACCAGGAAATACCCATCGGGGCGCATGGCGGCGGGCCAGTGGCCGGCGGCGCTTGCGACCAATTGGGCCGCCAAGGCGCCGAGGCTGACGCCGCCGACGGCGACCGGCCCGCCGAAGGTTTCCCGCGCCCAGCCGGTGAGGATGCCAAGTTCCCGCACATGGGCCTCGAAATAATCCAGCAGGCCCATGGGCCCGTGGGCCATCACCTGTTCCCCGCCGAACGACCCGGCGACCCGGCGTCTGCCATGGTAGGGCCCTTCGGGGCGGACCACCGCGAAGCCCGATGCCGCGAGGCGCGTGGCCGGGCTGCCGAGCTCCTGCCAGAATTCGGTCTCCATGCAGATGCCGTGGGTGAAGATCAGCGCCGGATGGGGGCCCGCCCCGTGGGGCCTCTCGACCCGGGCCCAAAGGGTGTCGGCGGTGCCGCCCACCGACCCGGGCGCACGCAGCCAGTGGGTATCGAACTCCGGGCCCTCGATCACCCGAGATACCTCCATGGCCGGCGGTTCATCGGCGAGCGGGAACCCGGCTCCTGGGGCCGACAACCTTGGTCCATGGCGGCGGGCGACCGCCTCAGGCCCGGCCATGGACCAGGCGATGGCGGGAAAGCGCTTAACCAGATGGGCGGGCAGAAAATCAACGCGGCCGAGCATCAATGCCTGGGCGGCGCGCGCCCGGTGCTCTTCCATGAGGGCAAGGCCGGTCGGGTCGTGTTCTCCCCCGCCGAAGAATGCCGCCTCCCACGCGGCGGCGGCGGCGGCAAATCCCCGGGCCCTCGGGGCGAGCCGCCGGAGCGCGCGGGCAACGGTGCGGCGCCGTCCGGCCAGCTCGGGAAATTCGGCGTCCACGCGTTGGCCGTCCCCTTGGGCGGCGAGGCCCGCGGCCCAGGCCCGGGACAGGGGGAGATAGAGCCGGGCGATGGCGGGCACAGCGGCCCGGTCAAAGGCCGGCCGCAGGTATAGCGCGGACAGGGGCGAGCGGAAAAACCCGCGGAAATCCAGCAGACCGCGCACCCGGACGGGTCAGGTGTCCAGGAACGACCGCAACAGGCGTGAGCGCGAGGGGTGCTTGAGCTTCCTGAGCGCCTTGGCCTCGATCTGGCGGATCCGTTCCCGGGTGACCGAGAACTGCTGGCCGACCTCTTCCAAGGTGTGGTCGGTGTTCATGCCGATGCCGAAACGCATCCTGAGGACCCGTTCCTCGCGCGGCGTGAGCGAGGCGAGCACCCGGGTCGTGGTCTCGCGGAGGTTCGACTGGATCGCCACCTCCACCGGCAGGACCGCGTTTTTGTCCTCGATGAAGTCGCCGAGATGGCTGTCTTCCTCGTCGCCGATGGGAGTCTCCAGGCTGATCGGCTCCTTGGCGATCTTCAGCACCTTGCGGACCTTCTCCAGCGGCATGCCGAGGCGTTCGGCGAGTTCCTCGGGGGTCGGCTCGCGGCCGAATTCGTGGAGCATCTGGCGCGAGGTGCGTACCAGCTTGTTGATGGTCTCTATCATATGGACCGGGATGCGGATGGTCCGCGCCTGGTCGGCGATGGAGCGGGTGATGGCCTGGCGGATCCACCAGGTGGCATAGGTGGAGAATTTGTAGCCGCGCCGGTATTCGAACTTGTCCACCGCCTTCATCAGGCCGATGTTGCCCTCCTGGATCAGGTCCAGGAACTGGAGGCCGCGGTTGGTGTATTTCTTGGCGATGGAAATGACCAACCGGAGATTGGCCTCCACCATTTCCTTCTTGGCGCGCGCCGCTTCGCGCTCGCCCTTCTGGACGCGGTTGACGATCCGCTTGAACTCGTCGATATCCAGCATGGACCGTTCGGTCACGTCGGCGATGGAGGCGCGGATCTCCTTGATGTCAACGCGGTACCTGGTGGCGAAGGCCTTCCAGTTCTTGTCCTTGAGCCGGGAGACGCGCCTGAGCCAGTTGGGATCGATCTCGCTGCCCGAATAGCGTTCGATGAAGTCCTCGCGCTTGATGCGGCACTTGGTGGCATAGCGCAGGAGCTGGCCTTCCTTCTGCACGAGGCGCCGGTTGAGCCCATAGAGCTCGTCCATCAGCTGCTCGATCCGACCGTTGTTGAGATGGACGTTTTCCATCAGCTCGATCAATTCGCCGGTCAGCATTTGGTAGCGCCGATCGGAGGCCGTCGTCAGGCTTTCGCCCTTGCGCACGGCTGTCAGGCGCTTGTCCTGATGGGTGATCAGCTTCTTATAGGTCTTGGCGATCTCATTGAAGTTTTCCAGCACCTGTGGCTTGAGCCGCGCTTCCCGGACGGCGAGCGAAAGGTTGGCCTCGGCCTCCGCGTCTTCATCGTCTTCGCCCTGGCCCTGGCCCTCGGCCTTGGCCTCGCCCTCGCCCTCGCCCTCACCTGCGGGCACCTTATCCGCGTCGTCCTCTCTCTTGGCCTGGGCCGCGCCCAGGGACTGAGAGGACTTATTGGCAGCATCGGGGCCACCGCCATAGGTCGCGTCGAGATCGATAATATCGCGCAGCAAAAGCTCGTCATTCTTCAAGGCACCGCGCCAATCTATGATCGCCGCCAGGGTCAACGGGCTTTCGCAGATGCCGCCGATCATTTCCTCGCGGCCGGCTTCGATCCGCTTGGCGATTCGGATCTCGCCCTCCCGAGAAAGGAGCTCCACCGATCCCATTTCCCGGAGATACATGCGCACGGGGTCGTCGGTGCGGCCGTATTCCTCCTCCGAGGGACTACTGCTGGCCTTGCTGGATTTCTGGTCTTCCTCGGCGGGCGGGCGGGCGGTGGCCTCCTCGCTTTCCTCGTTCTCGACCACGTTGATGCCCATCTCATTGAGCTGGGACATGGTGTCTTCGATCTGCTCGGAGGTGAACTGGTCCTGGGGCAGCGCGGCATTGAGTTCGTCATAGGTGACGTAGCCACGCTCCTTTCCCTTGGACAGCATCTTCTTGATGGTGGCACCAAGGGCATCGATGACCGGACCCTCGGGGGTAGACTCTTCGGGAGTGTCTTCGGTGGTCTCTACCGTCTTTTGCTGATTCTTCGTCGCCATCTTGGAAGCCATTGGCCCATCACCCGCTCTGATTATCCAGGATTCCGCGCAAAACCGGGCGCGCGCAACCACGTCGCGGCCACCCCTTTGAAGCGCCCCCACGATGCGGCCCAGCACATTTAAGGTCTAAAGGTGTGAAGTTCAATAGTTTTGAGTGAAAAAAGTGCTGATTCTCAGCCATTTTCGGGCCCTTTCACCGGTGCGCCATAATCATCCAGCCGCCCCTCGTGGGCCAGCGCCGTCTGGAGTTCCGACTTCACCGCCTGAAGGCGCGCCCAGTTTTCCTCGGTGGGATCCGCGGCAAAGGTGGATTCGCAAGCATCCAACTCGGCCTTGCCCACCCCGAAGCGGTGGTGGAGCTCCAGGGCGTGGCGGAACCCGGTGAGCGCGTCGTCCCGCGCCGCATCGGGCCGCGCGAACCAATCGAGCACCCGGCCCCGGGGGCCCACCAGACCTTCGACCAGACGCCCGAATCCAAGGGTGGCGAGCTCGCGGGCGAGGATTTCGGCATCCAGGCCTTCCCTGGCGGCGGCGGCGTCGAGGATGGCCTGGCGCAGGCTGTTCAATTCATGGCTGCCGATCTCGGCGCCGGTGAACTCCTCGGCGATATCGTTGAGCAGGTCCGGATGGTTGAGGACGGTGGTCACCAGCACGCGCTCCCTAGCCTCGGCGAGGCCATCCTCGGTGCCGATCAGGGGATCGCTGGCAAGGCGCCGGCGCGTTCCGCCCAGGCCAAAGCCGGCCCCCGGGGCGCGTCTGCGGGCGCCGGCGACGGGGCTGAAATCGGCGAAGGCCTCGCGCAGGCGGCGGCGGAAATCGCGCACGTAGTAGTCCTGGACCTGTCTATCGGCGATGGCGCGGGCGCGGTTCATCAGTCCCTTTTCCACCGCCGCCCGGCGTTCCGGGGTATCCACGGCGCGGCCCCTGGTCTCCATGTCCCAAATCACGTCGGCCAGCGGGCGGGCGCTGACCATCAGGGATTCCATGCCGCGCGCACCGCGGGAGCGCACCAGGCTGTCGGGATCTTCGCCGCGCGGCAGGGTTAGGATACGGAAGCTGCATCCGGGCTTGAGCAGCGGCAGGGCGCGCTCGGCCGCCCGCATCGCCGCGCGGGCGCCGGCCGCGTCGCCATCGAACGACAGCACCGGTTCGGGCACCACCCGCCACAGCGCCAGGATCTGGGACTCTGTCATCGCCGTGCCCAGCGGCGCCATGGCGGGAATGCCGGCGCGAATGAGCGCGATCACGTCCATGTAGCCCTCGCACACCACCAGGGTCCCGGTTTCGCGCGCGCCCTTCAGCGCATGGGACCAGCCGTAGAGAAGGTGCCCTTTCTGGAACAAGGGCGTGTCGGGAGAATTCAGGTATTTCGGCGTGCCCTCGCCGAGCATCCGCCCGCCGAACGCGACCGGGCGCCCGCGGCGGTCGAAGATGGGAAAGATCACCCGGCCGCGGAAGCGGTCGTAACTGGCGCGCCCGTCCTCGGGCACGATCAGCAGGCCCGCCGTGACCAGCAGCGATTCGGTGACCCCGGCGCCGGTGAGCGCGGTCTTGAGGCGCCCCCGCGAATCCGGCGCGTAACCGATGCGGAAGCGCGCCATGGCCTCCTGGTCCAGGCCGCGGCCCGCCAGATAATCGCGCGCCACGGCCCCGCTGGGGGATTTGAGCGTGGCCTCGAACCAGGCGCAGGCCTTTTCCGTTACCCCGTAAAGGGAGACCGCCTGCTCGGCCCGGCGGCGCTCCTCGGGGCTGCTCACCGGGACCTCAAGCCCCGCTTCCTCGGCGAGACGCTCGACCACCTCCGGGAAGGAAGAATTCTCCGTGCGCATGACGAAACCGATCACGTCGCCATGCGCGCCGCAGCCGAAACAATGGAAGAAGCCTTTGTCCTCGTTGACGGTGAACGAGGGCGTCTTCTCGTTGTGGAACGGGCAAAGGCCGGAAAATTCGCGCCCCCGCTTGGTCAGCTTCACCTTCCGCGCGATGCGGTCGGCCAAGCCGATGCGGGCACGAATCTCATCCAAAAACCGCTGTGAAAAACTCATGGGGTGTCGAAAAACTCATGGGGCGCGGCACCGCCTGCGCAAGGTTTACAGATTGCCGCCTCTCCTCCCGGGGATGCGGAACCAGCATAACGCGATGAACGGCCCGGGGGCAATCGCCGCACCTGTGGAAAAAAAAATTCAACGGGGAAAACCGGGCCGGGGGGTGCGAAATTTCCGGCCCCGGGGCGCCGTGTGCACTATCCGCCGAGGCGCGCCTTGGCCCGCTGGGCCGCCTTGGAGAAATCCATGCGCCCGGCGTAGCGTTTCTTCAGGGCCCCCATGATTCGGCCCATGTCTTTTATGGTGGTGGCGTCCAATTCATCGACCACGGCGCCGATGGCGTCGGTGATTTCCGCCTCGTCCATCTGCTTGGGCAGGAAGCGGGTGATGATATCGATCTCTTCCGATTCCTGGGCGACCAGATCGGGCCGGTCGCCCTTTTCGTATTGGGCGATGGACTCGTGGCGTTGCTTGATCATCTTTTGCAGAATGTCGAGGATGGCGTCGTCGGAAATGGCGCTGTCGTCGTCGCCCTCGCCGCGGGCGGCGATCTCCCGGTCGTTTAATGCGGCTAAGATCAGGCGCAACGTCAATGTCGCCCGCCGATCCTTGGCCTTCATGGCGGTCTTCAACGCCGCGTTGATATCCTGGCGGAGCATGGCCCATCCATTGGCTGTGGGAAAGGCGGGACATTACAGGAGTTTGGCAAAAATGGCAACGGCAAGAAAATTCTTAAACCTTTGATTATTAAGTATAAATTATGAACCATAATCCTTGACGACGCCACAGGGTTGGCTTATCACACCAGGAATTTAGGCCCGGGCGCGGTCGTGGCCCGGCGCGCCCCACGCTCCCAAAAGGGACCAACGCCCATGGCGAAAGCCGCAAAGACGCCCTCCCAAGCGCGCGCGACGCGCAAGGAGGGCATGGTTCCCGCGCGCGCGGGCGTGCAGGCTAAGACCGTCTCCGCCAATCTCAGGGCCGCGGCCACGATCCGGCCGGCGGGCGCCAACGCGGCGCTGGTGCTGGCCGACGGCACCACTTTCTGGGGCCGGGGCCTCGGCGCCGCCGCCCAGAGAGTGGGCGAGGTCTGCTTCAACACCTCGATCACCGGCTATCAGGAAATCCTCACCGATCCGTCCTATGCCGGCCAGATCATCACCTTCACCTTCCCCCATATCGGCATTGTCGGCGCCAACGACGAAGACGTGGAAGCCGCCACGCCGGCGGCCCTCGGCCTGGTCATCCGGGCCGATATCACGGCGCCGTCCAGTTGGCGCGCCAAGGGCCATCTCGATCCGTGGCTGAAGTCCCAGCGTCTGCCCGGTATTTCCGGCATCGACACCCGGGCGCTCGCCATTCGCATCCGCGATCTCGGCGCGCCCACCGGGGCGCTGGCCCACGCGCCCAAGGGCAAGATCGACATCGAGGCCCTGGCGCGGCGCGCCGCCCTTTGGCCCGGACTGGAGGGCATGGACCTGGCCAAGGAGGTCACCTGCGCCAAGCCCTATGGATGGGCCGGGGGCACCTGGTCCATGGCCGAAGGCTTTGGCCCGGGCTCGAGCCCGCGCTTCCACGTGGTGGCGATGGATTTCGGCGCCAAGCGCAATATCCTGCGCTGCTTGGCCCAAGCCGGCTGCCGCGTCACCGTGGTGCCGGCGACGGCGCGCGCGCGCGACATCCTCGCCCGCAAGCCCGACGGCGTGTTCCTGTCCAACGGGCCCGGCGACCCGGCGGCGACGGGAACCTACGCGGTGCCGGCGATCCAGGGCGTTCTGGCGGCCGGCCTGCCGGTGTTCGGCATCTGCCTGGGCCATCAGTTGCTGGCCCTCGCCTTGGGCGCGAAGACCGAGAAGATGGGCCTCGGCCATCGCGGCGCCAACCACCCGGTCAAGGACTTGCGCACCGGCAAGGTCGAGATTACCTGCCAGAACCACGGATTCGTGGTGGTGTCCGACAGCCTGCCCAGGGGCGTGGAGAAGACCCACGTCTCGCTGTTCGACGGCTCGCTGGAAGGATTGCGCGTGCGTGGCAAGCCGGTGTTTTCGGTGCAATACCACCCCGAGGCCTCGCCCGGCCCCCAGGACAGCCATTATCTCTTCGCCCGCTTCATCGAGATGATGGAGAAGGCCTGACCCATGCCCAAGCGCAGCTTAATCATCGCAGAGGCCTCGGCACCTTGTCCCCCTCCCCCCTCCTGCGGAGGGAGCATCCTCGTTCTGTCCGCACGGCAAACCCCATCCGCCGGCGAGCGCCTCTGATGCCCAAGCGCACCGACATCAAATCCATCCTC
>SMUX01146477.1_pt1 | contig 12356 bp, 9 predicted proteins | sample 2456431 | NCBI WGS metagenome assembly SMUX01 (sample SAMN11095930, study PRJNA526329) | marine sediment metagenome | biome: Marine sediment; feature: Surficial sediment; material: Deep marine sediment; isolation source: Hadal surficial sediment | place: Pacific Ocean | collected 2014-11 | depth 0-1... | reverse complement strand
GCTGATTCCCCAGGATCGTGACGCAGGCGACGCCGCCGAGGCCGCCCAGGTTGTGGGCCAGGCCGAGCTCCGCGCCCTGCACCTGGCGCTCACCGGCCTGGCCACGCAGATGCTGCGTCAGCTCGTACAGCATGCGCACGCCCGTGGCACCAATGGGGTGGCCGAAGGACTTGAGCCCGCCCGAGGGGTTGACCGGCATCTCGCCGTCGAGCGCGAAGCGACCCTCCTCGGCGGCCTTGCCGCCCTCGCCCCGCGCGCAGAAGCCCAGGTCCTCGTAGTTGAGGATCTCGGTGATCGTGAAGCAGTCGTGGATCTCGGCCAGGTCGATCTCGTCGGGCGTCACCCCCGCCTGCTCATAGGCCTGCGCGGCAGCGTTGCGGGTGGCGGGAAAGCCGTCGTAGCGATACGCCGGGTTGTAATGGGGCCGACCGTAGGAAACGGATAGGCCGATGCCCTTGATGTACACCGGATCGTCACGGAAGCTCCGAGCCAGGTCCGCGCGGCACAGCACCACCGCCGCCGCGCCGTCGGTGGTGGGGCAGCAGTCAAAGAGTCCGAGCGGCTCATAGATCATGGGCGCGCGCAGCACCTGCTCCTCGGTCACCTCCATGCGCAGGTGGGCCTTCGGGCTCAGCGTGCCGTTGTGGTGATTCTTGATCGCCACCTGGGCCAGGGTCGACTTGGTGGCACCGTGATCTTTGAAGTAACGGTTGGCAACGAGCGCGAAGATGTGAGGCGACTCGCCGTTATCGAAGACCGGATGAGGAGCGGGCAGACCGCCCTGAACCATGTCGCGCATCTTCTCGAAGCCGAGCGCGATCACGATGTCGTACATGCCCGCGGCGATGGCGAAGGCGGCGCCGCGCACGGCATCCATGCCCGACGCACAGTAGTTCTCCACGCGCGTAATGGGAATGTCCGTGAGCTTGAGCGGGTCGGAGAGCGCGTTGCCGGAGAGCGCCGAGGAGAGCGTCCCCACCCAGCCGGCTTGAATCTGACCGCGGTCCACGCCGGCATCGGCCATCGCCTCGAAGCCCGCTTCCACCACCAGGTCCTCCGCAGACTTGTCGTAGTGCTCGCCGAACTTCGAGCAGCCCGTGCCGATGATCGCGACCCTGTCCTTGATGCTCATCTGAAACCCCTCTCGCCCCTTCAGCGGATGGGGCGCGCCTTCCAGAAGTAGTTGTGGAGTCCGCCCGCGTCGTGATGCAGCCGGAAGACCAGCTCCACCGGCATGTCGATTGCCACATCACCGGGGTCGACGTCCGTCAGATGGGCGAAGAAGCGAACGCCACCCTCGAGCTCGAGCACCGCCTCCATCAGCGGTGGGTCGGGATGAGGAACCACATGGTTGTGATAGAAGGTAAAGATCTTTCCCGTTCGGGGTAGCGCCTCCTCTTCGAGGCCGCCGGCGTGCGCACAGCTGACACAGACGCGATTGATCGGGAACTGGAGCGTTCCGCACTCGGGACAGCGCCCACCGAAGAGCGGCAACATCGCCTTGCGGTCACGGTACAGGATGGCGGCTGACGAGCTCTCCATGCTCATGTAGTCCCGCTTGACCAGGCCACGCCAGCGCGCGTACTTGCCATAAGCGCGCAGAGGCCGTTTGACCTCGAGCTGCACCTCGATGCCCCGGACGGGACGCTGCACAGCGATCCGCTCTCCCACTCTGAAAACAGCCGCGTCGGCACCGTCCCCATAAACCGCCCACAGGATCAGGTCCCCGGGATGGGCGCGCTCAAGCGCCGCCGCCAGCAGCAGCAAGGACTGGGCCGCGCCGGTGTTCCCAACCGTGGTCCAGAGCGTGTCCTGAAGCTGCGCGACGGGATCGATGCCCAGCGCGCGCGCTACGCCCATCACCGCACGCGGGTTCGCCCCGCAGATCACGGCCCGCGAGATGTCTTCAACCCCGAGCTTGGCGTCGTCCAGAACGGCCTGAATTACCTGCGGCATCACGCGCCCATAGCCGAACTTGGCGTCGAGTGAGCCGGGAAAGCTCTGCGGATAGGACTGGGTGTCGGTGCGCCAGCTTCCGTAGAGCTCTTCGCTCACGGATTTGCGTGCAATCAGCTCCACCCCGCCAGGCTCCTCGCTCACGACGACCGCCGCACCCGCATCGCCCGCGGCCTGCTCGTCATGCGAGTCCGGTGTGGCCGGACGCAGCTCTCCGGCTGCGACCAGCAGCTTCCGGTTCCGTCCCGCCGCGATCAGGTCGAACGCGGTGAAGAGGGCGTTCGAGGCCGCGCGCAGCGAGTCGCCGAAGTCCAGGGTCCGCACCGTGGACGGCAGCGCCAGCACCGTGGCCAGGGTCGTCGCGACCAGCTTCTCCTGGTAGGGGGAGGTGGTGGAAGCGAAGAGCACGCCGTCGAGCTCGGCTGCCATCGGCCCCGCCAGTGCACACAGCGAGGCATCGACCGCCAGGGTGAGGGCGTCCTCATCGAAGCCAGCCACGCTGCGCTCCCCGGGCAGAGGCCGCGTGCCCCAGTGCGCGGCGATGACCTCGCGTGGCAGACGATACCTCGGGATACACGTGGCGAAAGCGCTGATACCGGGCACGGAGCTCCTCCGACGCCGGATTCTTGCACGAATCAGGAGCCTCCGTCATGCTGGCGGCGCATGGCCCTCCTGATCGGCGAGATCTTCCGCCGCACTGCGCAGGCCGTTCCGCAGCGCGTTGCGGCCACGCTGGACGAGCGCAAGCTGAGCTTCGGCGAGCTCAATACGCTCGGAAATCAGCTCGGGCACGCGCTCGGGGAGCTGAGCGTCCGACATGGGCAGCGCGTCATCTGGTGGGGCGATACGAGCCTCGAGGCGCTGCCCGTCTTCGTCGCGCTGGCCAAGCTCGGCGCCGTGTTTGCGCCCATCAACGCGCGGCTCGGCACCGATGAGGCGACCGAGATCGCCCGCTTCGCGCGCGCGAGCGCGTTCATCGCCGACCCGGCGCACGCGCAGGCAGCGGAGGGAGTGGCCAAGGCTGCGGACATCCCGCTCCTTGCGCGCGTGGGCGGAGGCACCGGGCCGGGCATCGACCTGAGTGCGGCCGCCACCCGCGGTGCCGGGCGCGAGCTCGTAACGCCAGCGCTCGACGAGAACGACCCGCACGTCATCTTCTTCACCAGCGGCAGCACCGGCCGTCCCAAGGGCGTTGTGCTCTCCCACCGCGTCAACTGGCTGCGCAGCTTCCAGGGTGCGCTGCTCGGGGGCCGCAACCGCACAGTGTGTATGTTCCCACTTTTCCACATGGCCGGTTGGACCCTGGGGCTCGGCGCCTGGCAGGCGCAGGATCCGATCACGTTCGTGCGTGCGCCCACGGCGGAGGCTTTGCTCGACGCGGTACAGCGCGAGCGGGCGACACGCCTCTACTGCATTCCCGCCGTCTGGGCCCGCATCCTGGAAACGGATCCCGGGGCCTGGGATCTCGGCAGCCTGACCGACGTCGACACCGGAACCTCGGCCACCCCGCCCGAGCTCATACGAGCGCTCAAGCGGCGCTTTCCCGGCACCTCCACGCGCATCAACTACGGCTCGACCGAGGGAGGCGCGGCTACGATCCTGCCCGACGAGGATCTCGAGCGGAAGCCAGGCTCAGTGGGCCTGCCCGCAGCGAACGTCGAACTCCGACTCAGCGACGCGGGCGAGGTCTGCGTGCGCAGCGACTACCTGATGAGCGAGTACTTCGACAACCCCGAGGCCACGGCCGAGGTGCTGGTCGATGGCTGGTACCACACCGGCGATCTGGGCTCGCTCGACGACGAGGGCTACCTCTCGATCATCGGACGCGTGCGGGACATCATTCGCAGCGGCGGCGAGACGATCGCACCCACCGAGGTGGAGCGCGCCCTGGCCGACCATCCCGACGTGGGTGAGATCGCCGTGGTGGGGGTGCCCGACCTGCAGTGGGGCGAGATCGTGTGCGCGGTGGTGGTGCCGCGAGCGGGCGCGCGGCTCGAGCTGGAGGCCCTGCGCCAGTACGCCCAGCAGCGGCTGGCGGGCTACAAGCAGCCCCGCCGCCTCGAGCTGGTGGACGAGCTGCCGCGGACGCCCGCCACGGGCCAGATCCAGCGGGCCCTCCTGATCGAGCGCCTGGCCAGCCGGGGTTGACAGTCCAGGCCCTTCAAGAATAGAATTCTGAAAATGGAGAATGCTGTTCCCGCCCGTTCCGACTCAGAAATTTCCATCGCCGAGCGCTCGGCCCAGCGCGCCCTGGCGGGCCGCTACTCCGCCTACCTGGCCGAGGTCGAGGCACTGATCGCAGCGGCCCGGCGGGTGATGCAGAGCAGCGGCAGCGTGGAGCCGCGCGTGAGCGAGATCGTGCTCGAGGCCGGCCTCTCAAACCAGGCCTTCTACCGCCACTTCCGCTCCAAGCACGAGCTGTTGCTGGCGGTGCTCACGGACGGGTACGAGCAGCTGCTGAGCTACCTCGGGCAACGCATGGCAGCCGAGACCCGTCCGCTGGACCGCATCCGGCGCTGGCTCGAAGGCATCCTAATCCAGGCCGCGCAGCCCCAGGCGGCCGCAGCCGCGCGCATCTTCGTGGTCAACGGCGTGCGCCTGGCCGACCAGTTCCCACAGGAATCGACCCGGTCCGTGGAGCAGATCAAGGCGCCCCTGCGGAACGCGCTCGCGCAGGCGGCTGCGTGCGGAGAGCTGCCTGGCGCGGATCCCGAACGCGACACCGAGGTGCTCTACCAGCTGGCGATGGGCTGGATGCAGCAGAAGATCCTGGCGCGCGCGCGTCCCTCGCATGCGGACGTCGAGCACGTCGTACGCTTCGCTTTGCGCGGCCTGCGGGCGGAGGAGGCCGAGCGTGGAGCGTGAGGTCATGCTCACCGGCATCGGGGGCCAGGGCGTGCAGCTCGCCGCTCAGGTCCTGGCTCGGGCCGCAACCCTCGAGGGCCGCAACGCCATGTTCTTCGGCGTCTACGGGGGTACCATGCGCGGCGGCAATACGGACTCGACCATCGTCGTCTCCGACGGCGAGATCGCAGCGCCGCCCATCATCTCGCGCACCTGGTCGGCCATCGTCATGCACCCCCAGTTCTGGGAGCCGCTGCGCGAGAAGCTGCGCCCCGACGCGGTAGTGCTGCTCAACTCCACCCTCTTCGAGGGTGAGCTCGAGCGCGAGAGCTACCGCGTGTTCGACCTGCCCGCAAGCCAGCGCGCGGCTGAGCTCGGGAACCCCTTGACCGCATCCATGTGGATGACGGGTGCCTACGCGGGAATTACGGGTCTGGTGGGGCTCGAGGCCGCGATCGAGGCCATGCAGGCGTCGCTGCCACCCTACCGGCGCCAGCACATCGAGGCCAACGCAACCGCGCTGCGGGCGGGCTTCGAGGCCATCGAGGGCCAGAGCGCGCCGGCCTGGACGGAGGGGTAGACGCATGGCCGACATCACCAGCCGCGGCACCGTCACCATCGCGACCGAGAGCTGCAAGGGCTGCGACCTCTGCATTCCCGCCTGTCCGCCGAAGGTGCTCAGCATGTCGGAGGACGTGAACGCGATGGGCTTCCGCTACCCGAAGCTCCGGCCGGGCTGTACCGGCTGCGGAGCGTGTGCGCTGGTCTGTCCCGACTTCTGCTTCGAGGTTTTCCAGTACGAAGCCCCCGTGACCCACGGGGCGGAGACCCGCTGATGCAGCGCTTGATCGAGGGATCCGAGGCCATCGCCGACGCCGCGGTGGCGGCCGGCTGTCGCTTCTTCGCGGGCTACCCGATGACACCGTTCACCGAGCTGCTTGAGCACCTGGCGCGCAAGCTGCCCGAGGTGGGCGGCACCTGCATCAACGCGGAGAGCGAGCTCGAGGCGGTGGGCATGGCGTGGGGTGCGGCCGCGACCGGCGCACGCAGCGCCACCGGCTCCACGGGTCAGGGCCTCGCGCTCATGCAGGAGTCGTTCTCCGAGATGACCCTGGCGGGTCTACCACTCGTCATCTTCAACATGTCGCGGGGCCAGGCCGACTACTTCCAGTCGACCCGGGGCGGGGGACACGGCGACTACCGGCATATCGTGCTGGCTCCCATGGACGTGCCCGAAGCCACGGAGCTAACCCAGCTCGCCTTCCACCTGGCGGACCGCTGGCGCAACCCCGTGCTGGTCTATGGGGACTATCTACTGGCGCACACCTACGAGTCGGTGGAGATCGAGCCAATCGACTACGGCACGCTGCCGGCCAAGGACTGGGCCGTGGACGGCAGCGCCGGCGGCAGCGGCAAGTCCCGCCTCGTGAGCTCGCTCGGTATGAGCAAGGACCCCAAGCGGAGCGTAGATCCCGAGTCGCTCTGGAAGGACGTGGCGAAGCGCCACAGGGAGATCGAGGCGACGGAGGTCCGTGTCGAGTGCGGGTTCACCGAAGACGCCGAGCTGGTCGTGGTGGCCTTCGGAACGGCAGCCAAGTTCGTGCGCTACGTCGTGCGCCAGATGCGTGAGCAGGGCGTGCCCGTCGGGTATGTGCGACCGATCAGCCTCTGGCCCTTCCCCTACTCTGCACTGGCCGAGGCGGCGGAGCGAGCCACCCGGGTTGCCGTATTCGAGATCAACGCGGGTCAGATGATCGACGATGTCCGCCTGAGTGTGCTCGGCCGTGCTCCGGTGGTAGCGATCGGCGGCATCTCGACCGACGCCTCGGGCTTCGGTGTGGGCCGCCTGCTCGACACCGAGATCATTCGCGAACGCATCGAGTCGGCACTCAAAGGCCAGGAGGTTCCAGTATGAGCACGGACACTTTTCTGCCCACGGATGTTCCGCCTACGCGACCCTCGCACAAGGTGGAGCAGCTCAAGCCCGATCTTCTGCTGCATACGAACCATCACCTCTGTCCGGGCTGCGGCGAGCCGCTCGTGCTGCGCGAGCTGCTCGAGGTGGTGACGGAGCTGGGCGCCGCCGAGCGCACCATCGGGGTCGCCGGCATCGGCTGCTATACCGCTTTCTCCAGCGCCATTGATCTCGACCTGATCCAGGCGCTTCATGGTCGCGCGCCGTCCGTGGCCACCGGCGCCAAGCGCATGCTTCCGGATCGCCTCGTCTTTACGCTTCAAGGAGACGGCGACATGGTCAACGAGGGACTGCAGGAGGTGATCCACACCGCGGCGCGTGGCGAGAGCATCACCTGCGTGCTGCTTAATAACGGCGTGTTTGGAGAAACCGGCGGCCATATGACCTCGACCACCGTGATCGGTCAGCGCACCAAGAACACGCTCGAGGGCCGGGACGGGAGCTATCACGGCTATCCGATCCTGATCGGTGATCTGCTCGCTCAGCTCGAGGGTACGGTCTACGCCGCGCGTGGATCCGTCCACAACGCCGCCGCTGTGGCGAGCACCAAGCGCATGTTGCGCAAGGCCTTCGAGTCCCAGCTGCGCGGGCAGGGCTTCAGCCTGGTCGAGGTGCTTACGATGTGCCCGACGGGCTGGTTCATCCCCACGGCCGATGGCCCCGGCTACCTCGATGACGTTCTGGGGACGGTGCACATCACGGGCGAGCTAAAGGCGGATGGGAAACTCGTGACGACCGCCGAGCTGCGCGCGCGCAGCCAAGAACGGGCCCGACGCCAGTCGGCCCCCGGTCAGGAGGCGGAGCGGGTCTGAGCGAGGGCATGACTCTCAGCGGCAAAGTGGCATTCATTGCGGGCGCCAGCCGAGGCATCGGCCGCGACATCGCCCGGGCGCTCGCGCGCGAGGGAGCGGCCGTCGCCGTAGCTGCGCGCACCCAGACCCCGGGCAAGATCCCCGGCACCATCCACTCGGTGGCCAATGCCATCCAGGACGAGGACGGGCGCGCTTTTCCCGTGGTCTGTGATGTAACCAACCCGGCTTCGGTCGAGGCGGCGGTCGAGGCCACGGTCAGGGAGCTGGGCGGCATCGACATCCTGGTGGCGAACGCGGGCGTGATGTGGCTGGCGCCGACTCTCGATACGCCGCTCAAGCGCTGGGAGCTCTGCCTGCGGGTCAACCTGACGGGCGTTTTCCTCGTCACCAAGGCCGTGTTGCCGCATGTGCTGGCGCGCGGAACGGGATCGCTCATCGCCATCACCACGAACGGCGTCGCCATGACGCATCTCGGCTCCAACGCCTACTGGGTCTCCAAGGCCGGCGTCGAGCGCTACTACACGGGGCTCGCCGAGGAGCTGCGCGAGTGGAACGTGGCGGTCAACTGCCTCGCGCCCAAGAAGGTGGTGATCACCGAGGGCTGGCAGGCGGCGGGAGCCGGAATCGAGCTCGAGCCCGACATGATCGAGGAGCCCGAGGCGATGGGCCGGGCCGCGGTGATCCTGGCATCGCAGGACGCCGGCGGTATCACCGGTAGCGTGCAGTACTCCCTCGACCTGATCGAGAAGTTCAACCCATGAGCGCGCCCGGTTCCAGCTTCGGGCGCCTCGACGTGAAGACCCTCGCGCACGCACTCTCCGGACCCAACCCTCCGCTGGTCGTCGACGTGCGGCGCGGCGCCGCCTTCAAAGAGAGGCCAGCGCGCATTCCCAGCGCCGTGCCTCTGGCGCTCGATGCCGAGCCGCTGCGACTGCCGGACGTGTCCCGCGAGCGTCCCGTGGTCGTTTACTGTCTCTGTGCCGGGGAGGCCTCGAGCTCCCGTGTGGCGCAATGGATGAGCAGCGTCGGCTATCGCGACGTCGCCGCGCTGGAGGGTGGGCTCGATGCCTGGGCCGCGGCTGGCTACGACGTGGCTCCCGTCGATGCGGACCTCGACGCGCGCGAGGTGCCCTGGCAGGAGTTCGACTTCGACACGATCCGGGGCACGGGCTCCGCACTCGAGCTCACACCCGAGACCGCTTTCCTGCCGCGGATCGCGGGCCAGAACTTCCTGAGCGGCCGGGAGCTTCCAATCAAGCGCGAGATGGCCGTGCTCTTTGTCGACATGGTCGACTCCACGCGGCTGGTTATGAACCACTCCGCCGAAGAGGTCTTGCAGCTGATGCAGGCGTTCATGGAGGTGGTGGTCGATGTGGGCGTATTCCACTGCGGCGACGTGCATGACTTCGAGGGCGACGGCGCCCTGCTCTATTTCGAGGGCGAGGGCGAGGCGGTTCCAGCCGCGTTCCGACTGCGCGACGCGCTGCTGCAGCGGCGTCGAGAGCTGCCGCAGCTACCCCTGCCGCGTCTCTCGCTCGATGCGGGGCCGGTGGTGATCGGGATCGTCGGCACGCGCTTTCGTCAGGCCGTCGCGCTGGTCGGGCCGTGCGTGCATCGTGCCGCGCTCATCCTCAAGCTTCCGCCCCCCGGGGGCATCATCGCCACCGAACGCGTCGTGGCCCATGCACGGCGCACCGATCCCGAGCTGGCGCGCCAGTTCGTGCCCCTCGAGGGCGCGCCCTCCCTCGAGGATGCCGGGCCTGTCTGGGTCGCGGGTCCGCCCCCGAACGTCTGAGAATCAGGGGGAAATGGAGTGGCGTGGCGATCAGCCGCAGGCGAGCCCAGCGCGCCGTTATCAACGACTTCCGGCGAGGCCCCCGGCGATGCGAAGCTCGGTGCACGAGCGCCGCGCGCCCGAGGAAGAGCTCGTGAACCCGCGGGAAGCGGGAGCGGGAAGAGCGGGAAGGAAAAATAAGCGTCCTTTTGAGGGGCTGATAACGTCTCATTCTGTTAAATCAGGCTCTTCTCTTGAATCAGGCTCTATACAGGCGGAGGTTCTACGCCGATCAGCCCTACAGTATTGCGGGGGTACCGAGAGAATACGTTGGCCTTCCGTATGTCAGACTCGCTTGTGACTCAAAGCGGAGTCCAATAACGACGACGATTAGCCTCCGGGTCAATCGACCCGTATGGGTCCACATAGCATGGAACCACCGGGTGCCCCCCTCACCTTGGCTCTTACGCGAATACGGAAACACCGGAAAAAGGCTATATCTAGCTGAGCAGAATTTGGCGTACCGAATCTACAGATCTATCGAACCGGTCACTTCCGGTCGGATCATTACCTACGGGCAGACCACTTCCAACAATAGTTTCTATCTGATCTTCCTAGAGCCTCTGTAACCCGCAGGCCTAACATCGCAAGGACGCGGGTTTCGCCAAGATCCCTACGGGCTTGGTCCTCTGCACTTTAGATTTAACTCACCAGAACGCAGCTTCTTGGGTTCCTCGCAGAATATCAGCACAGCGCGATCGATTGGACCCGTCGTCACTACCACCCCGTAATGGATCGAGTTGGGATCCACAAGAGAGCTGGGGACGTCTCTGGCCTGGAACGCGAACTTGAACCGACGTGGAAAGAAGTCGTTGCCCTTGGCCGTTCGGAACTTAGCCCTCGCCCGAGGAACTGTTTCACTCTTGCAGTTGAGAAGGAGAAGGAACTGGTTGGGATCGAGAGGGTCATCCTTGCGTTTCCCGCACTCGCCCAGGGTAAAGACCTTCTCAAAGCGGGTGACGTTCGGACCATTTGGATCTAGATTCGGATCGGCTAGATCCAGGTCTGGGTCACGTAGAGCGAGGACTCTGACCCTCAGCACGGGTTGGTTCAGGTCATAAAAGTTGGGATCATCAGGGTCGAGTTTGTTAGGGTCGTTATTCTTAGGGTCGTCATTTCTGGGATCTAGATCAAGACCTAGCTCGAACGTTGCCTTGAAGTCGTCGAGGTCATCTAGGAGACCCTTGAGCGTGAGCTTGCTGGTCTTCGTTCGTATGTCGATGCGGCCCAGGCGCAAGCTCTCCAGATCGTCGACCGGATCGCAGGCGTTCCCCCGCATATCCCCATCCATGTCGGCCTGAATACCCACCCCGGCGTTCCCCTCCTCGTTTGGGCCGTTCGCTTCCAGCGGACAGTTGTCGTTCGCCCCCGTCATGTCCAGCGCCATGTTGAAGCGCGGACCCTCGCAGATCGTGTCGCCGTCCGAATCGTTGTCCTTGTCCTCCTGACACAGATCACACACGTCCCCGACCCCGTCACTGTCGCTGTCTAGCTGGTCGGGATTCGGGTCCAAGCGGCAGTTGTCGTTGGGATCGGGGACCCCGTCATCGTCGTCATCCAGGTCGCAGGCGTCCCCATTCGGGTCAGTGTCCGAGTTGGTCTGGTTGGGGTTGGGAACCAAGTCGCAGTTATCACACGCGTTCCCGAGGTTGTCCTCGTCCGGGTCCAAGTTGCCCGTTTGGTTGGTCGCCTGGACGGGGCAGTTATCACATACGTCCCCGATGCCATCATTGTCAATAGAGTCTCGCTGGTTGGGGTTCGGATCGTTGGGACAGTTATCACACACGTCCCCGACCCCGTCACTGTCGCTGTCTAGCTGGTCGGGGTTCGGGACCAAGGGGCAGTTGTCGATGAGATCGGGGACCCCGTCATTCTCGTCGTCGGGGTCGCACGCGTCCCCAAGCCGGTCCGTGTCCGAGTTGGTCTGGAGGGGATTGGGATCGTTGGGACAGTTATCACATGCGTCCCCGAATTGGTCCGTGTCGTTGTTGGTCTGGTCGCGATTCGGGAAAAAGTCGCAGTTATCACATATATCCCCGATGCCGTCCTTGTCCGAGTCTTTCTGGTCGGGATTCGGGATGGTCCGGCAATTGTCGTCGCACCTGATGCTTATGATCTGACCCCGGCATGGCCTGTCACCTTCAACGCCGGATTCATTTCCGTCATCGGGCACCTGATCATTGTCGTCATCGGGATCGCACGCATCCCCCAGCCCGTCCGTTGGGTTGTCGTTGGGGTCTGTGTCGCTGTCTTCCTGGTCGGGATTAAAGACGGAGGGGCAGTTGTCCGCGGCTCCACACACGCCATCGGCGTCCGGAAATGGGTCAAGACGATCGTTCGGGCAGGGATCGCACACGTCTCCGAGGCCGTCGCCGTCCGTATCGAGTTGAGCCGGGGGGGCATTAGGATCGTTAACAGGTCCGTTGCGCACAGTTGGGCAGTTGTCGCTACAGCTGTTAGGGTCAATCTGCCCCGTCGCACACGGGGGGAGACCAAGCGAGGCGGAGACCAGATCTCCATCCCTATCGTTCTCAGGGTCACGCGGCCAGGAGTCACATTCATCCCCCAGGCCGTCCATGTCTCTGTCTCTCTGGTCGGGATTATAATTCACCCGACAGTTGTCCAGCGTGTCCAGCACGAAGTCGTTGTCATCATCCACGTCGCAGGCGTCCCCAAGCGGGTCAATGTCCGAGTTGATCTGGTCGAGGTTGTCCACGAAGTCGCAGTTATCACACGCATCCCCGAGCCCATCCGTTGGGTTGCCGTTCGGGTCCTTGTCGCGGTCTTTCTGGCCGGGGTTGGGATCGCTGGAGCAGTTATCACACGCGTTCCCGAAGCCGTCGTTGTCCGGGTCCAAGTTACCCACTTGGGTGGTCACCTGGTCGGGGCAGTTATCACATGCGTCTCCGATGCCGTCATCGTCCGAGTCTTCCTG
>SMUX01185061.1_pt1 | contig 12357 bp, 17 predicted proteins | sample 2456431 | NCBI WGS metagenome assembly SMUX01 (sample SAMN11095930, study PRJNA526329) | marine sediment metagenome | biome: Marine sediment; feature: Surficial sediment; material: Deep marine sediment; isolation source: Hadal surficial sediment | place: Pacific Ocean | collected 2014-11 | depth... | reverse complement strand
TGGTAGAGGTAATTACTCTTTAGGTGTTACAGAACAACTTATCTTCCCTGAAATAGATATAGATAAAGTTAAGAAAATCGATGGTATGAATATAACATTTGTAACATCTGCTGCTACCGATAAGGAAGCAAAATCATTATTAACAGAATTAGGATTACCTTTTCAAAAGAACTAAGAGATGGCTAAAGAATCAATGAAAGCCCGAGAGGTTAAGAGACAAAAAATGGTCGCTAAATATGCCGAAAAACGTAAAGCATTAAAGGAAGCAGGTGATTGGGTTGGATTACAAAAACTACCAAGAAATGCTTCTCCGGTACGTTTGCATAACCGTTGTAAATTAACCGGAAGGCCAAAAGGGTATATGAGAACATTTGGAATTTCACGTGTAATGTTTCGTGAAATGGCTAACAAAGGATTAATTCCTGGAGTTAGAAAAGCAAGTTGGTAATACTATTTTAAAAGAAAATAAAAATGAATATAGATCCAATATCAGATTTTTTAACCAGAGTTCGAAATGCAGTGAAAGCAGGCCATCGGGTGGTAGAAATTCCTGCTTCGAAAGTTAAAAAAGAAATCACAAAGATCTTATTTGATCAAGGATATATTTTAAGTTACAAATTTGAAGATGATAATGGTCCTCAGGGAACTATTAAAATTGCTTTAAAATATGACAAGTTAACGAAAGATCCAGTGATCAAAAAGATAGAAAGAATTAGTAAACCAGGTTTACGTAAATACACAAGTTCTTCAGATCTGCCTCGTATATTAAATGGATTGGGTATTGCTATCGTTTCTACTTCTCATGGAGTAATGACCGGTAAACAAGCCCAAGCTCAAAATGTAGGTGGTGAAGTGTTGTGTTACGTATACTAAAATTAAAGACTAGAAATGTCAAGAATAGGTAAAAGCCCGGTAGCAATCCCAGAAGGTGTTACAGTCGATATTAAAGAAAATGTAATTACCGTAAAAGGAAAATTGGGAGATTTAACACAAGATTATTCAGGGGTTACAGTAAAAGTAGATGATGGGAATGTTATTGTAGAACGACATTCAGAAATGAAAGAACATAAAGCAAAACACGGTTTATACAGAGCTTTAATAAATAATATGATCATAGGTGTAACCGATGGATGGACCAAAGAACTTGAGTTAGTTGGTGTGGGATACCGTGCTAAAAATCAAGGTCAAAAATTGGAATTAGCAGTTGGTTTTTCACATAACATAGTATTAAACATTGCCCCAGAGGTAAAAATTGAAACTATCTCAGAAAAGGGAAAAAATCCTATAATAAAATTGACATCTCACGATAAACAATTAATAGGACAAGTTGCAGCAAAAATTCGCAGTTTCCGTAAGCCTGAACCTTACAAAGGAAAGGGGATTAAGTTTGTAGGAGAACAAATTAGAAGAAAAGCAGGTAAAACTGCATAATAATTAAAGTTATGGCATTAACAAAAACCGAAAGAAGAGATCGCATTCGTTTCAGAATCAGAAAAACTGTTTCAGGAACTAAACAACTTCCTCGTTTGGCAGTTTTTAGAAGTAACAAAGAAATCTATGCACAACTTATTGACGATGTAAATGGAAAAACCATTACAGCTGCGTCTTCAAGAGATAAAGATATAGACACTTCAAAAATAAATAGAACTGAAGCAGCAAATTTAGTAGGTAAGGCTATCGCCAAAAAGGCTCTTAAGACAGGAGTAGAAAATATTACTTTCGATAGAGGCGGTTATCTTTATCACGGAAGAGTAAAATCATTAGCTGAAGGGGCTCGTGAAGGAGGGCTTAAATTCTAAGAAATATGTATCAAGATTATAAAAATGTAGAATTAATTAAACCTGGTGGTCTAGAGTTAAAAGACCGTTTAGTAGGGGTACAACGTGTAACTAAAGTAACTAAAGGAGGTAGAACTTTTGGATTTTCGGCTATTGTTGTAGTTGGTGATGAAAATGGTATTGTAGGACAAGGCCTTGGAAAATCAAAAGATGTTGCAAGTGCTATTGCAAAGGCAATTGACGACGCTAAGAAAAACTTGGTTCGTATTCCATTAAATAAAGTGACATTACCTCATGAACAAAAAGGAAAATACGGGGGTGCAAGAGTTACCTTATTGCCTGCAGCACCAGGTACTGGAGTTATCGCAGGGGGTGCCGTACGGGCAGTATTGGAAGCAGTTGGAATCCATGATGTATCGTCTAAATCACAAGGGTCGTCTAATCCACACAATGTGGTAAAAGCTACTTTTGATGCTTTATTAAAATTAAGAAGTGCACAAACTATTGCAAATCAGAGAGGGATTTCTCTTGAAAAATTGTTTAAAGGATAAACTGGAAAAAAGATGTCAAAAATAAGAATAACAAAGGTTCGAAGTGAAATAAACCGTCCAAAAAACCAAAAGAGAACCCTAAAAGCTTTGGGACTTCGAAAGATGGGTCAGGTAGTGGAACATGAAGACACACCTAATATTCTTGGTATGATAAATAAAGTTAAACACTTAGTTTCTGTGGAAACTATTTAAGAATAAACGAAATGGATTTAAGCAACTTAAAACCGGCAGAAGGATCGGTAAAAAATAAAGGAAAGCGTATTGGTCGCGGACAAGGTTCTGGTAAAGGTGGTACTGCCACACGTGGACATAAAGGTGCTAAGTCTCGTTCGGGATATTCCAAAAAATTAGGATTTGAAGGGGGACAAATGCCATTACAACGCCGGGTTCCAAAATTTGGTTTTAAAAATATAAACCGAAAGGAATATCAAGGTGTAAATCTGGACCGACTTCAACAATTAGTTGATGATAAAAAAATAAAAGGCAACATAGATTTTGACTTATTAGTGAGTCTGCGTCTTGCCCGTAAAAATGAAATGGTAAAGATTTTAGGAAGAGGAGAATTAAAAGCAAAATTAAAAGTAACAGCACATAAGTTTACTGCATCGGCAAAAGAAGCTATTGAAGCTGCAGGAGGGGAAGTAATAACATTATAATATTTTAATCGAAGGATGAAATTTATTGAAACCTTAAAGAATGTTTGGAAAATAGAGGAGCTACGTAACCGTATCTTACTTACTCTTGGGCTTTTGTTAGTGTATCGTTTTGGAGCACAAGTTGTGCTACCCGGTATTGATGCAGATCAATTGGCTTCATTCGCTGGTAATTTTGATGACGGTGGTATAGGTGGATTACTTAACGCATTTACGGGAGGAGCCTTTGCTAATGCATCTGTTTTTGCATTGGGAATTATGCCTTATATCTCTGCTTCTATTGTAGTACAATTGATGCAAATTGCGGTTCCCTATCTTCAGAAATTACAAAAAGAAGGAGAAAGTGGCAGAAAGAAAATAAATCAAATTACCAGATGGTTAACCATTGGTATTTGTTTAGTACAGGCACCTAGTTACCTTGCTGGACTACCTGCAATGGGGGTTCCTGCCGAAGCATTTATTTTAGGGCAAACACCAATGTTTTATATTTCATCGACCATTATATTAGTAACAGGTTGTGTATTTGCAATGTGGTTAGGAGAAAAAATTACAGATAAAGGTATTGGAAACGGTATCTCTATATTAATTATGGTAGGGATCATTGCAAGATTGCCACAGTCTTTTGCTCAGGAATTTGCTTCAAGAGTAATAGAGTCTAACGGTGGTTTGATTATGATTCTTATTGAATTAGTTATATGGTTTGTTATTATAATGGCAAGTATAATGCTTGTCATGGCAGTTCGTAAAATACCAGTACAATATGCAAGAAGGACGGCTAGTGGTGGATATGAAAAGAATTTATTTGGTGCAAGACAATTTATTCCTTTAAAACTGAATGCTTCAGGAGTTATGCCTATCATTTTTGCACAGGCAATAATGTTTGTTCCTTCTGCGGTAGCGAGTCTATCAGACAGTGAATTTGCTCAGTCTATTCAGGCCAATTTTAGTGATATTTTTGGGCTTTGGTATAATATAGTTTTTTCGGCATTAATTATTGTATTTACGTATTTCTATACAGCGATTACTGTACCTACCAATAAGATGGCAGATGATTTGAAACGAAGTGGTGGATTTATTCCAGGTATTAAACCCGGAACGGATACCGCAGATTTATTAGATAGAATTATGTCACAAATAACCTTTCCCGGGTCTCTGTTCTTAGCTTTTATTGCAATATTTCCTGCATTTGCTGTGAAATTAATAGGAATTCAACAAGGATGGGCATTATTCTACGGAGGAACCTCACTACTAATTATGGTAGGTGTGGCTATAGATACAATGCAACAAGTAAATTCATATTTATTGAATCGTCACTATGATGGTTTAATGAAATCAGGTAAAAACAGAAAACAAGTAGCATAATGGCAAAACAACCCTCAATAGAGCAAGACGGAACAATTAAAGAAGCATTATCAAATGCTATGTTTCGTGTGGAATTGGAAAACACACATATTGTTACAGCACATATCTCAGGTAAAATGCGGATGCACTATATAAAATTATTACCCGGAGATAAAGTAAAATTGGAAATGAGTCCTTACGATTTAACAAAGGCTCGTATCACATATAGATATTAAGTTATGAAAGTAAGAGCATCTATTAAGAAAAGAAGTGCCGACTGTAAGATTGTTCGCAGGAAAGGTACATTGTATGTTATAAATAAAAAGAACCCTAGGTTCAAACAAAGACAAGGATAAGTTATGGCAAGAATTGCAGGTATAGATATTCCTAAACAAAAAAGAGGTGTAATCGCATTAACATATATTTTTGGTATTGGTAAAAGCCGTGCAAAAGATATATTGGAAAAAGCCGGAGTAAGCGAAGATAAAAAAGTAAACGAATGGAACGATGATGAGATTGGTAAAATTCGTGAAGCTGTTGGGTTTTTCAAAATTGAAGGTGAATTACGTAGCGAAGTTCAAATAAGTATTAAGCGCTTAATGGATATAGGTTGTTATAGAGGTATTCGTCATAGAATAGGACTTCCATTAAGAGGTCAACGTACTAAGAATAACTCAAGAACAAGAAAAGGAAAACGTAAAACAGTTGCAAACAAAAAACAAGCAACTAAATAAAACCTAGAAATATGGCAAGGTCTAGTACAAAAAAACGCAAGGTTATTGTTGAAGCAGTGGGTCAGGCCCACATAAAGGCTTCCTTTAATAATATAATTATAACAATGACAAATAAAAATGGTGATGTAATTTCTTGGTCTTCAGCCGGTAAATTGGGATTTAGAGGTTCTAAGAAAAACACCCCTTACGCAGCACAATTAGCTGCAGAAGATGCAACTGCTGTAGCAGTTGGTGCAGGATTACGTAAAGTAAAAGTATATGTAAAAGGTCCTGGAAACGGAAGAGAATCTGCAATTCGTTCTATTCATAATGCAGGAATTGAAGTGACAGAAATTATCGATGTTACTCCAATGCCTCACAATGGTTGCAGGCCACCTAAAAGAAGAAGAGTTTAATTTAATCTGTCCCATGTATTCGGGGTCAGAATCTTTTAAATATAAAAAATTAAGTATAAATAGAAGGATTACGAAAGCCAAAGGATAAGACCTTAATTTGGCATTCCCTTCAAAATTAAAAATTTAAAAATGGCAAGATATACCGGTCCAAAAACAAAAATTGCTCGAAAATTTGGGGAAGCTATTTTCGGAGAAGATAAATCTTTTGAAAAAAAGAATTACCCTCCGGGGCAACACGGAAACAATCGAAGAAGAGGAAAAAAATCTGAATACGCTATTCAATTAGCCGAAAAACAAAAAGCTAAATATACCTATGGTATTTTAGAGCGTCAATTCAGAAATATATTTAAAAAAGCAACTGCATCTCAAGGTATTACTGGTGAGGTATTGTTGCAATTATGTGAGTCACGTTTAGATAATGTGGTGTATCGTATGGGAATTGCTCCAACTCGTAGCGCTGCAAGACAATTGGTATCACACAGACATATCATCGTAAATGGTGAAAAAGTTAACATCCCATCTTACCAGTTAAAAGCTGGTGATAAGGTGGGTGTAAGAGAAAAATCCAAATCTTTGGAAGCAATTGAAAATTCATTGGCAAACACAAGTCATGTTTACGAATGGATTACTTGGGATAACGATGTAAAACAAGGAACTTATGTTTCTATACCACAGCGTATACAAATCCCTGAAAAAATAAATGAGCAGTTTATTGTTGAATTATATTCTAAATAATTAAAACACCCAGTCACACTATGGCAGTATTTAATTTTCAAAAACCCAATAAAGTTATCATGATCGATTCAACCGATTTCAAGGGAAAATTCGAATTTCGTCCTTTGGAACCCGGTTATGGATTAACAGTTGGTAACGCATTAAGAAGAGTTCTACTTTCATCGCTAGAAGGTTTTGCAATTACTTCAGTTCGAATTGAAGGAGTTGATCATGAATTTTCTACGATTAAAGGAGTTGTAGAAGATGTTACAGAAATAATATTGAATTTAAAACAAGTATGTTTTAAACGTCAAATAGATGAAATAGATAATGAAACAGTTACTATTTCTATTTCAGGAGCAGACAAATTAACAGCAGGAGATTTTCAAAAATTTATTTCCGGTTTTCAAATATTAAATCCGGACCTGATTATTTGTAATATGGAATCTAAAGTTAATCTTAATTTCGAAATTACAATCGAAAAGGGTAGGGGATATGTTCCAGCAGAAGAGAATAAAAAAGCAGGTTCTCCTTTGGGAACAATTTTTACAGATGCTATCTACACCCCTATTAAAAATGTTAAGTATAGCGTTGAAAATTTTCGTGTAGAGCAAAAAACCGATTATGAAAAATTGACTTTCGAAATCATCACAGACGGTTCAATAAACCCAAAAGATGCTTTAACCGAGGCCGCAAAAACACTAATATATCACTTTATGTTGTTTAGTGATGAGCGTATAACCCTTGAAGCAGATGAGATAGCACAAACTGAAACTTATGATGAAGAATCATTACACATGAGACAGTTACTCAAAACTAAATTGATAGACATGGATCTTTCGGTTCGTGCGCTAAACTGTTTAAAAGCTGCAGAAGTTGATACATTAGGTGATTTGGTTTCATACAACAAAAATGATTTAATGAAATTTAGAAACTTCGGAAAAAAATCTCTTACTGAACTTGAAGAATTAGTTGATGTTAAGGGGTTAAATTTCGGAATGGATCTTTCAAAATATAAACTTGATAAAGAATAGTTAATCAATTTACTATATTGATTAAATAGTCTAAAAGATTAGGAAAATGAGACACGGAAAAAAAGTAAGTCATTTAGGAAGAAAAACAGCTCATAGAAGGTCTATGTTGGCAAATATGGCTTGTTCCTTGATTGAACATAAAAGAATAAACACCACAGTTGCAAAAGCTAAGGCTTTGAAACAATTTGTAGAACCATTGGTAACTAAATCTAAGGAAGATACTATGCATAATCGCCGGATTGTGTTTAGTAGATTACGCCAAAAAGAGGCAGTAACCGAATTATTTAGAGAGGTTGCTGTTAAAGTAGGCGATCGACCAGGGGGTTATACCCGCATCATTAAATTGGGGAATCGTTTAGGTGATAATGCAGAAATGGCAATGATCGAACTTGTAGATTATAATGAGTTGTATAATGCAGGAAAAACTGCTAAAAAGAAATCTACCCGTCGAAGTCGTCGTGGAGGATTAACAAAAGCAGTAATACCTGTCACTAAATCTAAAGAAACAAAAGAAGAAGAGTAAATGATTTTATATTTACAAAAGGATAAAGGGATAGGCGATTTAAGTTTATCCCTTTTTTTATATAGATATATTCCGTATTAATTATAATTATTTTGAATGAACTAAAGAAAGTAACAGTTTATCTTTTGTTTAAAAATTATAAACATGAATGTACATAAACTCTATCTTTTAAAGTAATTTCGCATAACATTATTAAATATGAAATACCAAAAAAGAAAAAAGGCAATTATTTTATTAGCAGACGGAACCATCTTCTATGGAAAAGCTGTTGGAAACATAAAAGGATCCGCATTTGGGGAAGTGTGTTTTAATACGGGAATGACAGGCTATCAGGAAATTTTTACAGATCCTTCTTATTATGGCCAATTAATGATTGCGACAAATGCGCATATAGGTAATTATGGTGTTGCCGATGATGAAATAGAATCTGAATCCATAAAGATTGCCGGGTTAGTTTGTAGAAATTTTAGTTATCAGTATTCACGTCCTGCTGCACAAAATTCATTAGAATCTTTTTTAGCGAAAAATAATTTACTAACTATAAGCGATGTGGATACTAGAGCATTAGTAGCTTACATACGGGATAATGGAGCTATGAATGCTGTAATATCAACAGAAGTTGAAAATTTAGATAGTCTTAAAAAACAATTAGCAGGAGTTCCTAATATGAATGGTCTGGAGTTGGCTTCAAAAGTTTCCACTAAGGAAGCCTATTACTTCGGAAACGCAAATTCAACTATTAAAATTTCGGCATTAGATCTGGGAATCAAAAAAAATATACTACGTAATCTAGCAAAAAGAGATTGTTACATAAAAGTCTTTCCGTATGATACAAGTTTTGAAGAAATGAAAGCATTTAATCCCGATGGATATTTTTTGTCTAATGGTCCCGGTGACCCACAACCACTTCAAAATGCTATAAAAGCTACAAAACAAATAATAAAAAGTGGTATACCTTTGTTTGGAATTTGTTTGGGTCATCAAATAATAGCGTTGGCAAATGGTATTTCTACCTTTAAGATGCATAACGGTCATAGAGGAATCAATCATCCAATTCTAAATTTAATTACAGGTAAAGGAGAAATTACATCTCAAAACCACGGATTTGCAATAAATAGAGAGGATACTGAACAACATCCCGATATTGAAATAACGCACATACACTTAAATGACAATACTGTTGCTGGAATACGTATTAAAAACAAACCGGTATTTTCGGTTCAATATCACCCAGAAGCCAGTCCGGGACCACACGATGCGTATTATCTTTTTGACGAATTTATCGAAAACATTAAAAAGCACAAATTGCAAACCGCATGAGCAAAATAGTAGATATTCACGCACGTCAAATATTTGATTCACGGGGAAATCCTACTATTGAAGTAGATGTAATCACCGAAAATGGATTTCTAGGTCGTGCAGCTGTCCCTTCAGGAACTTCGACTGGAGAACATGAAGCTGTTGAATTAAGAGATGGCGGGAGTGATTATATGGGTAAAGGGGTTACCCAAGCTGTTAAAAATGTAAATAATAAAATTGCTGAATCTTTGCATGGGGTATCTGTTTTTGAACAGAAACAAATAGATACATATATGATCGATCTTGATGGTACACCAAACAAATCAGTATTAGGAGCCAATGCTATTCTGGGAGTTTCCCTAGCAGTTGCACAAGCTGCTGCAAAAGAATCAGGAATGCCATTATATCGTTATGTTGGTGGTGTTAAAGCTAAGACACTTCCGGTTCCAATGATGAATATTATTAATGGAGGCTCACATAGTGATGCACCTATTGCATTTCAAGAGTTTATGGTGTTGCCTGTAAAAGCAAAAAATTTTACTCATGCTATGAAAATGGGAACTGAAATATTTCATAATCTTAAGAAAGTACTTCAGGATAGAGGGTTGAGCGTTACAGTAGGTGATGAAGGAGGCTTTGCACCAACTTTAAGCGGAACGGAAGATGCATTAGATACCATTGCTAAAGCTGTAAAAAATGCAGGGTATAAACTAGGCGTCGAAATTATGATTGCACTTGATTGTGCTGCTTCTGAGTTTTATATCAATGGTAATTACGATTATACAAAGTTTGAAGGTGCAAGAGGAAAAGTACGTTCCTCTAAAGAACAGGCAGATTATTTGGCCGAATTAAGTAATAGTTATCCTATAATTTCAATTGAAGACGGTATGGACGAAAACGATTGGGGAGGATGGAAATATTTAACCGAAAAAATTGGTGATACAATTCAACTCGTTGGTGATGATATATTTGTGACCAATGTAGATCGATTGTCTACGGGTATTAACGAAGGTATAGCTAATTCAATACTTATAAAAGTAAATCAAATAGGTACTCTTACCGAAACAATTGCTACGGTAGACATGGCTCATAATGCGGGTTATACCACTGTGATGTCACATAGATCAGGCGAAACAGAAGATAATATCATTGCAGACCTTGCTGTAGCACTAAATTGTGGTCAGATAAAAACAGGTTCTCTTTCTCGTAGTGACCGTATGGCTAAATACAATCAATTGCTTCGAATTGAAGAGGATTTAGGTAAACTCGCTTATTACCCCCAACGAAAAGCCTTTAAAATATAAACGATATTTATATTTATATATAATCACAAAGGAATAGATTCTGGTTTAATTCCAATCACTATTGGTAGAATTACTGATATTTTAACCCTACAAACCTTAGTGATTGTTAATATTTTAGATCAATATTTCGTAACTTAGCATCTCTTATTTATTAAAATTATCTAAATTATAGTATGACAAGAACAGCCACTCTCGAAATCGACGGTAAGAAGTATGAGTTCCCTATAATTGAAGGAACTGAAAATGAAATTGCCATAGATATTAAGGTCCTTCGAGGAGTAACGGGTGGTGTTACTACAATAGATCCGGGTTATAAAAACACCAGCTCTTGTGAGAGTGCTATTACATTTTTAAATGGGGAAGAGGGGGTTTTACGCTATAGAGGATATTCAATTGAAGATCTAGCCGAAAAAGCCAATTTTCTTGAAGTAGCTTATTTGCTCATTTTTGGTGAATTACCTTCAAAAGAACAAATGGAGAAATTCCATTCAGATATTAAAGAACATTCTCAAGTTGATGAAGATGTAAAAAAAATATTAGACGGCTTTCCAAAAGCTGCTCATCCTATGGGTGTATTATCATCTCTTACCAGTGCTTTAGTCGCATTTAATCCTTCTTCGGTTAATGTAGATTCTGAAGATGAAATGTATAATGCTATTGTTCGAATTTTAGGCAAGTTCCCTGTTTTAACAGCTTGGGCATATCGCAAACATGCAGGACTACCTTTAGAATATGGAGATAACTCTTTAGGATATGTAGATAATTTCTTAAAGATGATGTTTAAGAAACCCAATGATGCCTATGTTTCAAATAAAGTAATTGTTAAAGCTTTAGACAAGCTTCTAATTTTACATGCTGATCACGAACAAAATTGTTCAACTTCTACGGTACGTATTGTGGGTTCTTCAAACGCAGGATTATTTGTATCCCTTTCAGCTGGGATAAATGCGCTGTGGGGACCTCTTCATGGAGGCGCCAATCAAGCTGTTATTGAAATGCTTGAAGCCATTAAAGAAGACGGGGGCGACACTAAAAAATATATGACAAAAGCGAAAGATAAAAGTGATCCTTTCCGTTTAATGGGATTTGGACATAGAGTATATAAAAATTTCGATCCTCGTGCAAAGATTATTAAAAAGTCTGCAGATGAGGTTCTTGTCGACCTTGGTATTGATGATCCTATTCTAAATATAGCTAAAGGATTGGAAAAAGAAGCTTTAGAGGACTCCTACTTTGTAGACAGAAAATTATATCCTAACGTAGATTTTTACTCAGGAATTATTTACAGATCACTAGGTATTCCAACTGAAATGTTTACACCAATGTTTGCATTGGGAAGATTACCGGGATGGATTGCTCATTGGCGCGAAATGCGTTTACGTAAGGAACCAATTGGAAGACCCCGACAAATATATATAGGGGAAACACATCGTCCTTTTAAAAATATTGAAAATAGATAGAATATGTAATGAAATTTAATGAAGCGTGTCCTACTTAAAAGAGGTCACGCTTTTTTATTATCTTCGAATGATGAAAAGAACGATTAAGATAATTAAGAATAGATCTGATATCGGAGCAGGAACCCGAGGCTCAGATTTGGGAATTGATGCCATAGAAATTGCCGCTATCAACCTGAATAATAAATATTTTAAGGAATTCGATTTTGAAGATATAGAAACAGAAAATGAATCTATTTATAACAAAGTAAAAAATTCATTTGGAAAACGAATTAAGAGTGTTTATGAACAATGCACGCGTTTGAGTAATTCAGTACTAAGAAATATCAAGGATAATCATTTTCCAATAGTACTTTCAGGAGATCATTCTTCAGCATTGGGGACCATTTCAGGGATCAAGGCAGCAAATCCAGATAAACGTCTGGGAGTAGTATGGATTGATGCCCATGCCGATATTCATTCACCCTATACCTCTCTTTCTGGGAATATCCATGGAATGCCTTTAGCCGCTGCTTTGGCAGAAGATAATATGGATTGCAAGATCAATACTGTGACCCAGGACACTCAAAATTAT